>Ga0233369_1000562_pt1 | contig 14799 bp, 14 predicted proteins | sample ElkDunMinimDraft_26_FD_191537 | JGI IMG/M metagenome (GOLD analysis project Ga0233369, IMG submission 191537) | Fecal eukaryotic communites from dung pellets of Tule Elk in California, USA - Elk Dung D16 | ecosystem: Host-associated > Mammals > Digestive system > Large intestine > Fecal | place... | reverse complement strand
CCTGCTACAACTGGTGCCGGCACCAAGATTTGAACTCGGGACCCACTGCTTACAAGGCAGTCGCTCTACCGCCTGAGCTATACCGGCGAACCTTTTCCAGGGGAGGGCTGTGGCCCTCCACCTCTTGTACGTTATCGCAGCTCTTTCGAGCTGCAAGCCCACTTTTCGAAGAAAAGTAGGTGAATCCTGGTGGAGATAAGGGGGCTCGAACCCCTGGCCTCCTGCGTGCAAGGCAGGCGCTCTCCCAGATGAGCTATATCCCCAAAACATCGTCAACCTGAAGCTTGAGCAAGGCTGAAGCTTCAGCTTTTGCGCCCTCTTGAGAGGATGCGGGGCCGGACTTCCACCGGCATGCCAAGACAATGTTGCCTTGGTCTGCTCGCGCTTCCGAAGCCTTGCGTTCTACCTCCGGAAGCAGCTTGCTCGTTAGATTCCATGCTTACCCAGCAACCGCTGAGAGAGGAGAACCTTAAATACTTGTATTGAGGAGTCGCCTACCCCTCTCTTTCATCTCTTTACCGTTTCGATTCTACGGGGGGTCGCCTTAGCAGCAACCCCCAAATTTCATAGTTTTCCGAGAAATTTGCGACTACCTGACCTCTCGCGAGGCTGTAGGTCGGTAGGTAGGGCAGCAGGCTTCTGTTCAGAACTGGACTTGCTACGCACTGAAAGCAACATTTCTGATGCTGCCCTCCACCGCGATGAAATGTTGGCATTGGCGAACTATCATGCAAGGCTGACCTACCGAAGCATTAACCGGACATGAGGGGCTGATGGATAAACGTGCACAGTTTGACCTATTTGTTGCAGACATCCTGGACGTCGCACCGAAGGGAGACCTCAACACGATGGAAAACCCTGTCTTTGCCTTATCAACAAAGCCGGATCTGGAGGTGTGGCGCTTCGAATTGGGTGAGGTTTTCATTGAGGTAACCCCTTCCCAAGCGGGCCGGCCGACGATCTTCGACAAAGACCTGCTCATGTACTGCATTTCTCAGGTGGTTGAGGGTATGAACCGTGGCCGCCAGGTCAGCAAAAGGGTTCAGATTGTCGCCTACGATTTCCTTAGGAGCACTGGCCGCGGCTCTGGCGGTAAAGACTACGAGGCCATGCTTGCAAGCATGAAGCGGCTTCGTGGCGTCACCATCACCACAAATGCTGGGCAGAAAAACCGTCGCGCCCACGTCCGGGGCCTCATCGATAGCGCCGACGTCATCGAGCGTGATGACAGGGGGAGGATGGTCAACGTCGAGATCGAGCTCAGCGACTGGATCTTCAAGGCGGTGACGGACAAGAACGTCCTGACGTATAGCCCGAACTATTACAGGCTGCGAAAGCCAAATGAAAGGAGGCTTTACGAGCTATGCCGCAAGTTCTGTGGCTCGCAGCCCATGTGGGAGTGTGGTGAGGAGAAGCTATACCTTCGGTTTGGCACACGGGCCGACCGACGCAAGTTCCGCCACAACCTCAAGCAGATGGTGCGAGAGCAAAATATCCCTGACTACACCATCGAATACGACGAGAAGCTTGAAAAGTTTTCCTGCTTTTACACCCCGAAAGCTAAAGCATTGATGGGACTTCTGTGAATAACCTGTTGATTTCCTGTGTATTTCCTGTGCGTAACCTGTGTATTGACTCGGGGTATTAGGAACGAAAGTCTCGGGGTATCAGGAACGGAAGGGTCGGGGCATCAGGAACGGATACTCGGGGTAGCAGGAACAGGATGTCGGGGTATCAGGAACCGATCATCGGGGTATCAGGAACAGAAACACCCTTTTTCCCCTTGTAAATCAAGGACTTACGAAACCGTAACTGCTTAACTTAATAACTTGATTAACAAATTAAATAACAAAGGTTTTTAACTTTATAGGGACATGAAGCAGGCGAAAAAATGACCAGGTGAAAAATCCTGAGCACCATGTGAGCACCATGCTGACGATTCGAACTCCCATCCCAGCCATGACAATCGGGGTATCAGGAACGGACCGGGACGAATTGTGCAAATTTCAGCCTAAAAGCCTACAAATCGGGGTATCAGGAACGCTCTCAGTGCTCAAACCTCGGGGTATCAGGAACATCTGAGGGGGCTGTTGAGCTATGACGTCAGTAGAGAGACCCATTGAGGGGCCTCAGCCATCACAAATTGCCTGATTACCGGGGTATCAGGAACACAAAAGCCCCAGACAACGGCAACTCGTAGCGGAATCGGGGTATCAGGAACGGGTTGTCAGCATCAGAATCGGGGTATCAGGAACGGTTTTGCAGCCTAACCATCGGGGTATCAGGAACAGCCAGCTTCCATTGATTACTATCGGGGTATCAGGAACACCGATCTGATTACGTTATTCAGGTGAGCTGTTGGAGCATCCGCCGGCAAATGTGAGGAAGGTTGGCGTACCGGTTTTTAAATATCGAGCTTCACGACTAACCACTGCACGGCGCTTTGATAGCCAGGTCCATCATGCCGCCTCCACTGTGAACCAACCGCCTTTGTCATAGGCTGCGATACCGGCCTACGTGACTTTCCACTCGCGATTGGAATGCTGGTCCTTTCACTCTTAGGCCTGTCCGTGACGGACCTGAGACTCTATTGTCCGACCGTTTGCACCAACGTCTGTGAGTTCGTCATTTTCGGCCCAACCGCCCGTAATGAGCTTCAACGCACACATTGGTATCGGCGTAAGGTGTTTACTCTTGGCCATCGTTATAGGTTCTAGGGGTTCTCGGAAATCAACCATGACACGGACCAGATGAGCTGCATCCCAGCCGGGTAACCGTCCCGCAAGCTCATTTAGGGCGTCATCCAGTCCAATGCAGACCGATAGGCTGGACGCTTTCCTACTCCAAACGGATCAAGCGTAATGCCCCAGTTTTCAGTGATCTCCGGTCGCGACCCCATGCTGCAGGTAGATCTGTACCCAGGCGATGTCATCATCACGGAATCGAATGCTTTGGTACTTGGTGATGCCGGCGCTACGGTTGAAGGCAAGCTGCAGGGCGGCATCATGTCTTCGGTCGCTCGAAAGCTCTTCAGCGAAGAATCTCTATTCCAGCAGCAGATACGCGCTAACAAGGGACGTGATGGGCGAGTCTTCCTATCTCCGACACTTCCTGGTGATATCGAGGTACTTGATGTTGGCGAGCGCCAATTTTTTCTCAACTCCGGCTGCTTCTTGGCATCAGAGCAGACAGTAAGCCTGACGCAGCGCCTAAACAGCAGCGTGCTTGGAGCCTTCTTTGGCGACGTAGGCGGGTTCGTGGTGATGCGAACCGAGGGCCGCGGGAAACTAGGCTTATCGGCCTTCGGCCAGATCATGGAAGTTCAGGTCGAGGAGGGTGACGAGCTGAAGGTCGACAATGGACATATCGTGGCATGGGAGTCGACACTCGACTACAAGGTGACCACGGCTTCATCCAGGAAGGGCATCATTGGCCGCATGGTGAGTTCGGCAATGTCTGGGGAATTTCTGGTCACTCGCTTCAGTGGCAAGGGGCGCCTGTACATCAGCTCACGCAACCATACGGCCTACCAGACATACCTCAAGGGCCTTCTGGTCGACTAATTCTCTTCCGGCAGCAGATGTCTCCGCAAAAACTTCTCAAGACTGTTCAAATTATCTAATGGAAAAGCCCGGCATAAGGCCGGGCTCAATGCATTGTCAACGCTGGCAGCGGATCACACCGCTTCTTTTACCTAAAGCGCCAGCTCTTCCGTCAGATGTTCGTCGTACAAACCGATTTCATCTTCCTCGGGAGGGCTGTAGTCGGACGCAGCGAAATCTGTCTCTTCCTCTTCGCCGTCACCCTGAACGCCGACGCCCGGATCAGACACGTCGAACCACTTGTAAAGCTCGGGCAGCAGTTTCCGCAAAGCGCTGCTGGTCAGAAACAGATCGGCATCCAGTGCGGAGGCTGCGTCGTCGCCCGACTCGAACTTATCGTCGAACATGTCCAGCGGCGCGATCTTACGCAGCACCAGGCGATCGTCGACGACTATAGACAGGTAATCGTTCCACTTAAGCTCGATGCGATCGACCAGTTTTCCCGAATCAATACACTGCAGGATCTCCTCTGAATGCAAATCTTGTTTGCGGAATGTACCGCGACCACCCTCAGCATGATCCAGCAGTGAAATTTCCTGACCGAAGCGCACCTTTGACGGGGCCTCTTGAGCCTTAGTCCAGTCAGTCATACGGCGCTGTGTGGGGAAGTCTGTTTCAAGCAGGGCTACTGGAAGGCTGCCGAAGTCTTCGCGCAGGACTGACAGGAAAGTCTCTACTTGCGCGCTGCTGGCAGAACCGATGACGATTTCGCGACGCTGGGCGTCGATATAACCCATAATGCGGACGTACCGGCTGAACGCTTTAGGCAGGAGGTCGAAGCGGATATCGTCCATCATCTGCTGGCGTTCTTTTGCACGGACCTTACGGCCCATAGCGCCGCGGGCAGCGAGACGCTCGCGCAGCTCTTCCTTGACCACGCTATCGGGGAGGATCTTGGTCTGGATCTTCAGGGCCATCAGATAGACGTTACTCTGGGCGAAAACCAGTGGCGCATCTTCTTCCTGAGTAGGCGGAACCCATCCAATACGCTCAAACTCCATTTCTCGGGCCGGAACGAATTTGCGTTTTTCGATCAGCGCCTCGATGGCTTCGGCGGTTACCGGGATGTCTCCGGTGATACGAACGACGGTGGCTTTCTTGAATAGCATGTGGTGCTCCATTTCATCTGTGTGCCGCACACTGCAGTAAGGTGCGGCAATGCAGGCCCGCTGCGCCCAAGTCTGGGCACGCATGACCTAGTTATTGATTTGCGCTGTTCTCTTGCTGGATCTGCTCAATGAGAGCCAAGGCTTCTGGCACCATGCGATCGATACCGCCAGCGGTACGGGAGGTGATGATGTATCGGCCGTCTACGACCAGGGCGGGCACTTCACGCAGGCCGAGGGCAGTCAGGCGCTTGAGGTCGTAGCTCATACGCTGCATGACCACCGGATGCTCTGCGGCTTCCATAACCTTTGCTTCCGGTACACCGACCTTGTTGAAATAGGCAACCACTTCATCGACGGTGAGCAACCCCTTGCCATGCGACTGCTGCAGTGTTGCGAAGACCTGATTGTGGGTTTGGTCCAGCACTCCGAGCGCCGCAGCTACGTGGTAAACGCGCGCATGGGCGGCCCAGCCAGGACTCAGTGGCGCCGGGACCTTGATGAACTCTGCGCCTTCTGGCAGATCTGCCGCGAAGGCCTGAACTGCAGGCTCCAGCTGGTAACAGAAGGGACAGCCGTACCAGAAGACGCCCTCCACCTCGATATTGCCGTCATTGGTCCGCGGCGGTTGTGCGTTCTGTGCCGGCATGTAACCGGCGGCGAATGTCAGTGAACTCGCGACCAGCAGTGACAGGCCGATGAGAAGCTTCTTCATTTCAATGCTCCAAGTGGTACTGCATAACCCGGTCAAGCCAACTGAGGGGAAGGCTGCACAGGGAAGGGTTCAAATCTCCGACTATCGGCGTAGGAGGTGACGAAATTGCCCTGATGTATGCATCCGACGACCATGTCGCAGCTCAGCGTTCGAGCTGGGTCGAGAAGGTGAAGGCCGTCATCGGTGACCGGCTTATCCAACAGACGCACAACAATTGCTGGCTCGTTAGAAGCCGGCACATTGCTTACGGCCATACCGCGCTTCCAGCGAACAGCCTGACCTTGTGAGAACAAATGTTCCGTGGAGAAGCGGCTGAATGACTCGTTGAGGTCATTTAATGAGAGAATCCGAAGCGCCATCGATTCCTCTTTAGCGGTCACTTCATCGCATGCCGCCACGAAGTGATCCAGGTACGGATAACTGCGGTCGATCTCGATGACCTCATTTGCATCATCGACGACTTCGATCGCTGCCCCAGCGCCTATCCGTCTCATCTCGTAGATGCGTGCGCGCTTGAAATCGTCAACATCCCCCCGGCATACCAGGAACACACGCTTGTTCTGCCGATACGCAGCGATTAGATCTAAAATCAATCCCGAGCTTAGAATTTGGCCTTCCTTCCCCATCCCTATCTACCTCCGATTGCGATGTCATGTGTGTGCAGTTGCGTTCTCTTATGGCTAATCACGGTACATGTGACCTTTGGAGCTGCAAGGCCATAAACCCTTACTGCAGCTGTGTTTTTATTAGTCGGCGACGAAGGGGAGGGGAGATAGCAAAAACCCCGGCTTGAACCGGGGTTTGTGTTGTGGACTGGCACGTTGGCTTATGTGGTCGTGTTGCGAGCCGAAGGCAAATGCTTGCCAACATAGGCAATGAGGACGCGATCTTCTTCAACGTCGTAATCGAAGTACATACGATTGCTGTAGTCGAGACTGGTGTGAATGAAAATCTCGCGGCGCTTGGTGCCATCCTTGAACCTCCGCATCTTGCGCAACTTCTCGCAGTTGCGGACGGTCTCAGACTCCTGAGTTGCAATACCCCCAGGCATCACTTCCCGTAGCTCGTACACTCTGCCGGTCTGGCGCAGCATGTCGACACCCGCCGTTGCGAGCAGCTTGATACGCTCATATAGGGCAACCGAGGGCAGGCTGGAACTGTGCTCATCGGCGGACTCCCAGCCGCTATCCAGAATGCGGAGCCGGTTCGGATAGCACGCTTGCAGTAATTCGAGTACGGCCTTGGGCGATGCCGAAGGAATCATGTTCGCTTCGATGACCTCCAGAACTCCCTTGCTCAACGCCTCTGTCGCCTCCGGTGCATCGGAACTGAACGCGTGCGTATAGCTCTTGAGCTGAATCCGAAGATCCGAAACCTCTCGACGCAGATCACTGTTTTCCTGGTCAAGACCGGACGCACGAAGCTGCAGATTGCTTGCTGTTTCCTGCAGGGCAGCCATTTTCTCTTTGAGCTCGGTGATGGTCTCTCTGGCCGTGACCAGTTCTGGATCATCATGAACAAGGGGCTCCGACCCCGCTTCTGGCAGGACGGGCAGCTCACGGTTAGCAAACGATTCGTTGAAAGTGGCGCAGCCAGCGACGAAGGCATCAAGAGCCACATTCATCGCCATCATCTGTTCGCACTGCTGTTGCCATGTCTGCTTTGCCGAAACGATCTCTTGGTGCTTCACTGAAATAGCATGGAAATCTGAAACAAGCTGGGTTAGACCTGTGGTGATATCCATGCAGGTTTGACCCAGCAAGTTCATCAGTTCGCCTTGACCTGCAGATGGTGATTGCATCAGCTCATCAGCGCTCAGGCATATCCAGGCGTCGATGTGCTTAAGGACGTCGCTGAAGTCGAACCCACGGCCTGTCACGGCAAAATTATTGAGCATGACATTCAGCTCATCGCGAGCTGTTTCAAGATACTTCTGGCTGGAACTTAATACGTTGGCAGAGACGCTTGAAAGGATGCCTTCGCAGCTGTCGAGCAAGGCACGTAGATTGTCGATCATTTTCATGTCGAGCGAATAAAGCAGGTCATTGGAAATGACGGAGATGCCACCCAAACAAGCCGCAACCGCACGACGCTGGGCCTCGACTAATGTCTGGGTGCGCGGCCACTCTGAGCCATCCCACTCTTTCTCTTTATTGTCGATGGCAACACCGTGAAGGTAGGTCGCCATCTCCGGCTCGATGTCAAGAATAGCCTGCAGAAAGTCGGGGCAATCGGCTATTGATGCTACTGCGAATGCGGCGCCAGCTAAGGCGGCTTTCTCTTCCCTTGTTTTGTGCGACCACGAATGCACATCAGCTAGCACCAGGTCGGCAGCCGCTATTGCCCAGAAAGGGTTGAACCCTTCATCGCTGCGCCACGGCTTTCTAAATGAAGCCTGGAATAAGTCGGAACTCATCGACATGCGAAAGGGTAATACGGGTTTTTGATCGGCATAGTCGCCAGCGGCGAAGTTCAAACATGGGTTCCACGCCTTGAGCAATGCGTACTCCAGGACAGGGATGGAATCTGCCTTTTCGCCACTGAAAGCGGCCTCGGCGTGCTCCTGGATCATCTTGCCCCGAAGGGCAGCATCTACATAAGCGACGTGAACGTGGCAGTTATCTTTATCATCCCTTGGCATACCTAGTCTTGAGTCGATACCCACAGACGTTATTGATTTGAAGACCGACTTAGAGTTCTCTTTGAGAGCTTTAATGATCTGAGCGGGCTTCATGCCTAAAATTTTCGCCACGCGCACATGAATTGGCGTCTGCGCTGATAGCAATAAATTTGGGACGCCATTTAGCAAACGAGTATCTACAGGAAGTAGTCTCCGTGACTTCTCCACTCTCGGAGCTATAAGTTCTCTTTTAATGGCGAGCGGTGCATTCATAAAAAAATGGTTCCTGTTTTAGCGGCTTACATTTAATTCATCCTAACAGTGAGGTGATCCTTAGCCAGTTGTTAAAACGAGCGATCAGCTCGTTTACAGCATCGTTGCATCTCCGGATATGTCGGGCTAAATGGCGGCAATCGTCGCTTTAACCGATACCACCACTTTGGCAGCGCTCTACGATTCACCTCCCCGAATAAATCCGGATATCCCATGCGATTGCTGATGCTAATACTCGGCTTCCTGCTGCCCGCTTGTGCTACCGCAGGTGGCAGTGTTTTCTCTGGTGTAACCACCGTCCCTGTCTTCCTTTCGCCTGAAGATGCGTTCGTTTTTTCTATGTCTGATGCGGACGCTGAGCGTGCTTCGGTGAAGTGGAAGATCGCCGATGGTTACTATCTCTATCGAGATCGAATTCATCTCTCCGGCGACTCCGGGCCAATCGACATCCAACTTCCTGGTGGAATGCCTCACCACGACGAGTTCTATGGTGACGTAGAGATATTCCGCGGCGAGCTTGTGCTGGAGATCCCTGCCAAAGCAGCAGGCCGGATCGAGGTGACGTGGCAGGGCTGCGCCGATGCTGGCCTCTGCTACCCGGTACAGAGCCAGGTGATAACTGTTACGGGTATCCCTGAGCAGCAGGCAATGGACACATCTGTCGCTGACGACCTCGCCATTGCAGATCAGCTTGAAAACAAGAGCCTGTTCTTCTCGCTCGCTGCCTTCTTCGGCCTTGGGTTGCTTCTGGCGTTTACGCCGTGCTCTCTGCCCATGCTGCCAATCCTTGCGAGCATCGTGGTGGGCTCGAAAGTCGGTGTTCGCGGCGCTCTCACGCTGTCGTCTGTCTATGTTGTCTGTATGGCGCTGGTGTATGCATCGCTTGGTGTAGCGGCCGGGGCCCTTGGCGAAAACCTCCAGGCGGCTTTGCAGCACCCATGGGTGATTGCTCTCTTCGCTGGGCTGCTCGTCGTGCTGGCGCTAGCGATGTTCGGACTGTTCGAGCTTCAGCTGCCGGCATCATTTCGCGATCGGGTTGAACGCCTAGGCGCGAACAAGCAGGGAGGAACGATCGGTGGCGCCGCAATGCTGGGCGTCCTTTCAGGACTGTTAGTCGGACCGTGCATGACAGCTCCATTGGCCGGGGCTCTGCTGTTCATCTCCAATAACGGCAGTATGGTGGAGGGTGGCCTGGTCCTATTCTCCCTTGGACTTGGTATGGGAATCCCTCTCTTGATCGTGGTCTCAGTCGGAAACCGATTGCTGCCTAAGCCCGGGGCCTGGATGGAGAAGGTAAAGGTCTTCTTCGGTTTCCTTCTGCTAGCTACGGCAGCCTTTCTTTTGCGGCCGGTACTGGATCCATCCCTGTGGATGGTGGCATTGGGGGTTCTCTCTATTGTGTTCGGTGTATGGCTGATCACACTCAACCTGGGCGCTGTGAATCACATCATTACCAGAGGCATCGCTGGTGGCGTCATCTTTGTAGGACTGATGCTGCTCACCGCTGCTGCTCTCGATATGGGACCTCTTAGCAATCCGCTTGCTGCTGGAGAGGCAGGACAGGGTCGTACAACAGTCACCTCCTTCACAGTTGTGACTGATCCCGGCCAGCTCGATGAGGCATTAGCACAGGCCAGCGCTCGTGGTGAACTCTCCCTTGTCGATGTCTATGCCGACTGGTGCGTGGCCTGCAAGGTCATGGATAGAGAGGTGTTCAGCGATCGCGAGGTCATCAGGCAGCTCAAAGGGGTCTCCTTGATCAAGGTGGACATTACCCAGAACAACGCTGATTCAAAGGAACTGACAAGACGCCTGCAGGTGTTGGGCCCACCGACTCAGGTGTGGATCAAGCCGAATGGAGATGAAGCGCGTCACGCCAGGATCACCGGCGAGGCGAATGTCGAGGTGTTCATGGAAAAACTGTCAGTGGCCCGCGCACAGCAGTGATGCGGACCGGCGGCCCCTTGCTGCTCGGATGATTGCTCATAGTATTCAAAGCCCGGACTGATTCCGGGCTTTCTTTTTTCACCACCTGAGGAGGCACCATGGACGCCGAGTTACCCAGCATCGAAACATTTCCACTGCACCAGCAGGAGCTGATGCGGAGCTCGCATGTAGGGTACGTCAGCGGGATGAGTCACCTTAAGAGAGGCTGGATGATTCGAAAGCTAGCCAAGTCATACGGCACCTCAGCAGGCAAATACAGCCATTGTCTCTACGACGGTCAACGTGGTTTTCGCCAGCTGTCAGACACCATCATGAAGGAGATGCCAGATCCTGATCCAAACCTACCTCTCCTGGCACTTGATGAGACCATGTATGCCCTCGTTGTACCCTTCGACCAGAAGGATGCTGTGAAGGCTGCCGGCGCGGTCTGGATGTCCGATTTCAGGCGCTGGTGCTGCATGCCTATGGAGGAAGAGAAGTTCGATCAATGGCTGTTCCGGCCAATTTGCACAGTGCGCAACCTCGATGACCTGATGAAGCTCAACGTGCCCAAGGGCGAGCATGAGAAAGCAAAGGCCGCCGGCGCTTTTTGGATGGACTCGCATCACGGTACCGGCTGGTATGGGTTACGTGGGATGCGTAATCGCCTGATCGAATGGATCTACTGATTTCGATGAGTCGGCAATTTTGACCTGAGGCGAGCGCGTTCGTGAGGCGGGCCGATAAAGGCGTCTAAATCGCAAATTGATCGGGACAAACTGTTTGCCGAAATCTGGGCCGAGCAGATGCAATCGGTGGCCAAGCGCTACGGGCTGTCGGACGTTGGCTTGACCAGCAGATAACGATGAACTGAAGCCCGCGGCGCACACAGTCAAAACTCATCGTCGCTCAGTCGAGACAGAAGCCTGATAATGATTTCCTTATTCAGGCTGCGCCGGTTCGACTGGGCCACCTTGTTATAGCGGGGGATTGCGCAGCGATCGTCTTCTGCGCCGCGGGCGCTCAGCGGCTTTATTCGTGACGGCGGCTTTTCTCTCTACGTTGCCAATAGCGGGCGATGCCAGTGATGAACATTGCGCGGGCATGGAGCCAAGCTTGGCTTCCCTCATGTCGAACCAGAGGGTGCTCTTGTAGACCTGACCGCTTTGATTGGTGACCAGGTTTAGGCGCTCAAGGCGAGACACAATGGCGCCAATCGAGCGGCCATGCGAGGATGCGATATCCTCAGGCCTTGCACCTGCGTGAAAGAGATCCATCAGCCGGTCCTCTTCGCATTGGCTCCAAGGCTGCATATGGTTGCCTTCACCTGTTTCTATTTGGCGGACTAGAGCAACAGAAATACCTTCACAGAAGGGCAGTAGCCGGTCTCGCATCTCTTCTTCCGACGGGCCACCGCGCCACCGTACTTCGACCTGGTCGTGTTTGATTGTGCGAGCGGTGAATTTCACGTCCGGCAACTGGATCTTGACGTGCTGCCGGATCTGCTTGGCTAACGCTGCCGCCTTGGAATTCACTCGTATTTATCCTCCTGGACATCTTTTTGCGCACTACGCAACGCTAGCTCTCCGCGCTTGCTGACGCGGTTATTACCAAAGCCGTCGCTTGAAAGGATGCCACGATGACAGTGCGGACAGGAGGGGACCATGGTTCGGCTTCGCCAGGCTTCCGCTACCTTCTTGGCAGCTATCGTGTGCAGTTGCGCCTGCTTTGCATCCTGCAGCTCCTTAAATTGTTCAGTCAGCTTCTGCTGCGAGAGGTTCCAGGCCTTAAACATCGTCTTGAGCGCCCAGTAAGGAGTAAGCTGCTGATCACAATCCTTGCATTTGACTATCTCACCATGATCCAAAAGGACTAGGTGTCGATGGGGGCAGTCCTTGAGGAGATCACGTCTTCGGCGCGCAATTCGCAGGTCCGCGATGTTGATTACCGACTCATCCATCATGATTGCTCGTGTGCTGGTGAGCCGCCCGCCGATACCAGGGGGCAATAGCCTTGATACGTTGCTGAAGGGGCTCTGGTAACTCTACCCCGTTCATATCGTAGAGATGTTCCAGCAGCTCAGAAAAGGCCTCGATGACCTTGGCCGGGGAATTGGCTTCATGACAAATCGGGGCGCCGCAGTCAGGGCAGAATTTGAAGGGCTGGATGAAGCCGATATGCGGAATAGCGTTGTGCTTGGTCAGCTCATTCCACAGATCAATCTTGCCTTCGAATCGGCTCACTTCGACGTACCACTGGGGCGTTCGGATCGATTTCTGACCAATCACGCCCGCGACACAGCCAGCGTTGGCGCAGTCTTCTACGGTAGTGACGATAGGGTGTGACATCTTTTTCACTCTGAATCTGAGGTATGCCTTCAGACTATCCGCTCAAGCATCTGCAGCAAGGGTCTCTTCATCGGCAATACCGCTTTTAACCGGCGATTTTGCTTGCCTCGCCGCCTTCATTATTCATCACGCCGCTTGATGACGTCTTCAAGCTTGCGGCCGAGGATTGCCACGTACTGATTGAGGATCTCCAGTTTCACCAGTGGGACTGGGTAGTCGGACAAGCGGCTCGCAGACAGCTCGTCGAGAGTCCGAGCGGAGCTCTCGTTGCGACTGAGGTAAGCAACCACCGGCGCATCCGGAAGTGATGCGATCAGTTCCTCACATTCGCTTAGAGCGACCAGGTTTAATGCGCCATCACCTTGCATCGCAAGGTCATCACTGGCCTGAGAAACAGACGCTGTTGTCAGTGCAGTCGCCTGCTGGAGTGGGCGGATGTGGTGCTCGTAAATGCTCTCCATCTGCTGACGGAGCACATCCCGTTCGGGCTCTGTCATCCCTGAAGAGAAACGGCAGTTACCGGACTTGTTTAGCCCGAAGTCATGCCTCCAGGTCATGCACATTGATTCAATGATCTGTTGCTTGTTCATAATTCACCTGCTTAGTGCTGGTTTATTCGGCGCGAGACTTTGATGGGTAAGGCTCGCTTAGAAAACGCCGGAGCCGCCCCGTGGGGCACCCGAGGTAATGGATTCCGGCGTTGTTGGAAAAACCGTTCAGGAATAACCGTTGCGAGGCATCGGTAGCGGATTCGCTTGTACATGGGGGTTCCAGTAGGTGAGCTATTTACTGGACGATACTGCGGCGCGCTTGCCTTGCAAGGCTGGAAAGAGAAGGGCGCCGACAGAGCGGCGCCTGTTGGATTACCTGCCGGTGTGCCCAAGGCCACCTTTGCGCTCGGTCTCGCTCAGTTCCTCGATTTCGTAGAACTCAGTGCGAGGAGCAGGGACGATCCTGCCCTGAGCGATACGCTCGTTTGGCTTCACCGTGAATGGCGCGCCATCGGCGGCTAACTTCAGAACGAGTTCACCGCGGTAGTCCGAATCAATGATGCCGGTCCCGTTCGCCAGACGCACATCGTATTTAAAGCCGTGACCACTGCGCGAAAACACCTCCATCACGTATCCGGGCGGTACCTCGACAGCGAGGCCGGTGCCAATGATCAGCGGGGTGTCCTGGGTGAGCACTACCTCCTCTGTCAGTTCAGGCGTGACGAACAGGTCGAAGCATGCCGATCCTGGAGTAGCGTAGACGGGAGTTTTTGCGTCTGGATGCAGGCGCTTAATGCCTGCTTTGATGTACTGCATGGTATGCCTTCTGAGTGTTGATTGAGTGCTTGCAGAGTTCATTGCCCTGCTGATTATCTTGAGTGTTGGTTGGCGCTAGTTCGGGGTAAGTGGTGCTCCTCTCTAATTTGGGGCTTTGTTATGGGCTGCCTGGCCATGATTAGGCATGAGCCTGACCCGACCGGCTTCGACGTAGCGGACTCGTGAAATGTGGCTTCTGCCCTTCCAGTTGCGCTCACCAAACACCAGCACTTTGAGCCGGCCATCTGGCATCGTCTTCAGGACGTGACAGGACATGGCATAGGTCTTGGTCCATCGGCATACGTGCTGGCAAATCAGCTGATGCGTCGCGTTATCTGCGGTGTGATCGTTGGCGTTCATAATGCTCCTCTATGCCACTTCGACGCGGCGGCGCTCGGTGATACCAGAAGTCGTTTGCCTGGGAGACCATCAGCTGCCATCCACATCGAATACACCATCTGCCAATGGCGTATGTGACAGGAGGGGCCAGTGCTGAGCGGTCGATGCTCCTTCCCTCGGCAAACTCACCGAAGCAAACGCTAGCGATCAACGAATCGACAATGAGACCTTCCACTCGCCAAGTGCAGCCTGGCACTCTAGATCACGGTCCGTGCCGGACAGGGGAGCCACAAAGACAGTCCTCAATTCGTTGGCGAGACGGAGGATATCTGAGGAGCCCGGTCTAGCAAGCGAGTGCAAGAGCATTGCGTTCGTGCTTGCTGGAAGTACTGTCCGGCATACAATTCACGATCCGCGTGGCGCTGGCGCCATATAGCCTTTGGGAAATAGGGGTGCAGATGAGCAGAGGAAACATCAAGGGCGTCAGGCCGGCTGGCCCTGATCACCAGGTCATTACAGTCGAGACTCGATCCAGTGAGAAAAAGCTCTATCGCCGGGAGCCA
>Ga0233369_1000561_pt1 | contig 14829 bp, 13 predicted proteins | sample ElkDunMinimDraft_26_FD_191537 | JGI IMG/M metagenome (GOLD analysis project Ga0233369, IMG submission 191537) | Fecal eukaryotic communites from dung pellets of Tule Elk in California, USA - Elk Dung D16 | ecosystem: Host-associated > Mammals > Digestive system > Large intestine > Fecal | place... | reverse complement strand
GGCCATTGCCGGATTTGACATCACCGACAGCAAAAGTGAGAACTCCTCCTTTACCAGATTTGGGTATAACGATCAAACAGGATTATTTTCCAATACCGTAATGCACGGCCAGCGGTACCCCATATACGACAATCTGGCAACTTATGGAATCATACCCTATCCCGTGGGGGAAGGAGGGCTCTTTGTTAACCGAACGGTATCGGCCTACTTTAATGGAAGTTATACATTTGCTAGTAAACACATTTTCTCTTCAAGTTTAAGAAAGGATGCCGCCAACGTATTTGGCTTAGAGACGAATAACAAATGGACGCCATTATGGTCTGCGGGGTACTCTTATCTATTGGACAATGAAAAATTTTATAACATCCAGTGGCTTCCTAAATTAAAACTAAGAACCACATACGGTGTAAGTGGAAATGTAGATAATTCCATGAGCTCCAATACTACTATTTATTATTCGCAGAATGCCGCAGAATTTGGAACCTCGTATAATGGAGCTAGCGTATCCACGTTGCCAAACCCTAATTTAAGGTGGGAAAAGGTTAAACAGTTGAACCTAGCGCTGGATTTTTCTATAGGAAAATCAGAAAGAGTAAGAGGTAGTGTGGATTTCTTTGGTAAGTACACTCACGATTTATTGCATTCCGTTTCCATAAACGCTACCCTAGGGAGGCCCACAGCCGTTTACAACATCGCAAACACTAAAACTAAAGGGGTGAACATTAGTTTAAATACCCTTAATATAGTTAAACCTTTTAAATGGGAAAGTGGATTTAACTTCGGTTATAACAATAGTTGGATTGTGAAAGCGCATCAAAAATATTCTGGGCCATCGCGCTATACCAGCGGATTGATGTCCATGAAAGACAGCACTATGGTATTTGGTTTATACTCCTATAAATGGGGAGGATTAGATCCAGAAACTGGCGCCCCTAGAGGCATATTGGATGGAGAGCCATCGACCGCCTATTCCACAATAACCGGCACCAAAGTACCTTTTGAAGATCTGGTGTTCCATGGATCTACACGTCCCCTGTATTTTGGATCTTTAATGAATAACTTTTCTTATAAAAAAGTAGCCCTATCATTCAATTTAATTTATCAGATGGACTTTTATTTTAGAAGGACAGGAATGGATTATGCTAACTTAATAAACAACAGCAAGGGACACATCGATTATACCCAAAGATGGCAAAAGCCTGGGGATGAAAACCAAACACATGTTCCAGCCTTAACCTACCCTGTAAATACAGCTGCAAATAATTTCTATTTGAACAGTGAGCCACTAGTAGAGCCCGGTGACTTTATCAGGCTGAATGATATTCGCATGGACTACAGGTCCACGCTGCAAGTAAAAAACCAGAATTTAAGATTCACATTATTTGGAATGGTAAACAACCTGGGGGTATTATGGAAATCATCAAAAATGGATTTCGATCCACAATATAGAGGGAACATACCTCCACCAACTTATTATTCTGTAGGATTCAACTTAAGTTATTAATAAAATTAATTATGAGAAATACTACTTTATTATTTTGCGTTGTCATCCTGTTATCTGGATGCACAAAATTTCTAGATAAAAAAAGCGATTTAAAACTTTCCACTCCATCCACTTTTGAGGATTTGGAAGCCCTGTTACGTGCACCAGGAACGATGAATTTCGCCTATACAGCCGCTTGGGGTGAAATTGCCTCGGACAATGTCTTACTCACTAGCAGTGTATGGGGCTCAATATCCCTACAGCAAGACCGTATCCCCTACAACTGGGACACTTTGCCCACCGCCCAGGTGCCATGGGCCAGCGCATATCTCAGAATATTACAAGCTAATTTAATACAAGAAAAGCTGAATGAAATGAATGAGGTATCACTCGAAAGGAAAAACAGCTTAAAAGGGAGAGCCTTATTTTATAGAGCGTTAACTTATTTCGATCTGCTGCTTTTTTATTCTGAAGCCTATGATCCCCAAAGGGCAGAACAAATAATAGGAGTTCCTCTGCGAAGGGGTACAGATATTGATGAAAAACTGGTAAGAAATAGCTTGCAGGAATGTATGCAACAAATCGAGCAGGATCTAACAGCAGCCAGTGAGCTACTGCTGCCGGCTATACCTGAGCTCCCTATTACCCCTTCGCTCGCTGCAGTACATGCACTTTTTTCTAAATATTACCTTATGATACATGACTACGAAAAAGCAGAATTGCATGCCCAAGAATGCCTGAAAATCAAAGGGGCTTTACTAAATTATAAAAGCCTTAGTCAGGTGAAATATCCTTTTGAAAGATATAATACCGAGGTTATTTTCTTCTACCAGTCAACAGGGGGAGCGCTAACCGAGAATAGAGCGCGCGTGGAGCCTACTTTGTACGCAACTTATAGTGAGGATGACCTGAGAAAGAAAATGTTTTTTACAAAAAATGCGGATGGCTATTATATGTTTACCGGCGATTACGCTAAAAGTTCATCCTCCAGCAGGTTTTGCGGAATTACAACAGCGGAAATAATTCTAAACCGCGCGGAATCCTTAGCGCGACTGGGAAAAACAGCACTTGCAATTCAAGAGATCAAAAAGCTCATGGAAAATAGATATACAAAAATTCCATCAGAAATAGATGCCTTAGCAGGAAATGAACTTTTACATTTTATTCTCAAAGAAAGAAGAAAAGAATTAGTATTTAGAGGAGTAAGGTACTTTGATTTAAAAAGACTTACCCCGCAGGAAATTGGAATAGAGCAGATAACAAGAACTATAGAGGATGGAAAATATAAAATAACCATTGAAGAACTTAAAAAATTCCGCTTCACACTACCTGAAATTGTAATTAACAACTCTGATTTTACGCCATAAACCATTATTAACACAAGGGGAAGATTACAGCGTGAATTGTACCTTCCCCTAAATTTATTTTGATCTGAACTTCCCTATTTTTCTGCAGGATATGAAAATATGCGATAACTAACTTTAAATTATAAAACCAAATCTTAGAAAATTGCAAAAAATCAAATTTCTTCAGAAAGTATATAATTATCTATCTAGCACCTCTAAGATAAACTTTTATCTTCTATTTCTTAATTCGTATGTATCTATACTACTAGAGGTATATTTACGGAGATACATTACTCCATACCAGCCTGTTGTTCAGAAAAATTAATCTTAAAAAGAGCCTTTTACCCCGCGTAATTTTCTACATGATGGTGTTTATTAATCCAAGCAACCATAGTAAGTAAAACTCCCTTGATTTTCTTGGCTGTGGCAAATTCGACGTTACTAGCTTTTTTTTGCATGCTATCAGGAGATATAAACTTGGCTCCCTTTGAAGAAAAGTTTTGTGCAAAAAAGACATATATCTTTTTAATATTTTTGGTGGGGATTATATTGTGCTCTAAGAATAATTTAATTAAAAACCCCATTTCAGCAACAGTTAATGCCGTCTCTATTCGCGCAGAATCCTCTTGTAGCTTTTCATCCGCAATTTGGGCTCGTCTTAAATCCAAACGCTTTTCCAGATAATGCTTTCTCATTGTAAAGTAATGAATTAACTGATCCCTAATTGAATTATCGTCCTTGTTTAATCTCCATCTACATATGGTTTTGGTATTGTTTAAAGACTCTTCTATCGAAACAATGAGTTCAATTTGTGTATAGAGACAGTCATTAGCAATGATCTTATTATACTCCTCTATACAAAAATCAAAGAACTCAGGGGAATTAAAATTATTTTTTATAAGAAGTGCTACAATATCCTCATCTCTTACTTCACTTAATAAATTTATTTTTTTTACGAGCATATTAGCATACCTGAACTTTCCGACTTCAAGGGCATCCGCGTTCACAATTTCATGGAGTTTCCTTACTATTAACGCAATTAATTGCGGATTACAGGACGACGTTCTTAACTTCTGGCGAATGTGGGAGATCTTGCCCCTAAGTTTTGTTCTTTTTATAATACAATCGAATTTAGTTAAAGGTAAATCATAATAAATATTTTTATTGATCTTACCACATAACTCCAGCAAGGATTCAATGATATTCATCATTCGCATATACGCTTTTCGAACAATTGCGTTGTTTGGGATATTCACATTTGCATGCGATATCTTTTTTAAGTTTAAAAAGATTCTATCACTGGTAGAAATAAGTTGTAAAAGCAAATTCTTTCCCCTTTTGGGCGAATCAGTAATAACATCAGTGAAACGAGAGATAAACTCACTTCGATTGTTATCTAATAGTTTTAAGAAATCTATTAGTGGTTCATGCTTAAAATTTTGCTTAGAATAATCAAAAGGACAAAACATCATTTCTATCGTAATAAGCCATTTGCTAGCTGACCATCTGTTGTCATGGAATTCCTTTATTAATTGAGTCATTATTTTAAGTTTATATTTTGGTGTAATTTGCACGGCTAAGGATAAGATTTCTAAGCCGTGAGTGAAATAATTTGTTATTGTGCCGCATCTACTACAATTATTTCCACCTAAAAACCCTAACAAAATGCCGCATTAATTGCTCCGCAGTAGTTAGTATTTAGATGAATGATGTTGCCTATATGCTTCATATTTTACACGAAAAGTTTTAGAAAACTGCTGGGTAATCTTTATGCCTTCATGATCCCATTTTCCCATAAAGGTTATTTCTCCTCCTTTTAGTATTATAGCGTTAACTAGCGAAACTATGTAACTATTGTGAGGTTTAGCAAAGAGCTCCTCTGGAAGTTTTTGTGCAAAAGCCTTAAGTGACATTTGGGTAGTAACACGTTTATCCTTTAAATAGATAGTTAATATATTATTGTCAATTCGTGCAAATAAGATATCAATTATTTTAATTTCGATATCTTCTCCTGAAGTATCTCTTAATTGTAGATTCTGAATATCTCTTCTTCTTTTTTCCGCTCTTCTATCTACTTCCAAAGCACAATCATATAATGTTTCATTCACGACCTCACGCCCTTGAAGTTTACCTATAAAATGTTTTATCCCAACTTCTCTTGATTCATACAAAAATTGCGCTACTGATGAACAAAATATAGTCACTGGAGGATCTTTAAGTAACCTAAACCAAGTAAGACCATTCAATTCATGATCCCCAAAATCCATATCAAGAAGTAAAATGTCTATTTCTCTTTCATCTAATATATTTTGAGCCTGAATGGGATCAGACTCTACAATATATTCTCCTACAAAAGAAATGTCTGGAATGATTCGTAAGACATGTTCTAAAGATTTTGGTTTATCGTCTAAAAAAAGCAAATTGTATTTTTGTTTTCTTAACATAACTTGGAATTAGTTTCAAATCAAAGTGATAAAAGGTATCGTCAGAATGATGATTAACTACTTCTATAAAATCACTATTAATCAATTTCTCTTTTAAAAGTGTATTACCTATTCCAGAAATTGTTTTCTGCTTAAAATGATGGATATAGCTTTTACACTTAATATGCAGAATACCTTCAGCAATAATTAGTGAATATTTAATTGGATAATCAGGCGATAATTTAGCGTGCTTAATACAATTCTCTAGGGGGAAAATTAATATTCCACGCGGCAGATCATTGTATACTGAACCATCATTAATATATTCTACTTCAATTGATTTTTCACCATAGTGGCGCTTCAGTAATCTAACAAAGCAATTCAGAACACTTACACTCACATTTAATGTATCCTTCTTGCCTAAATTCTCTATTTCTAGAATATACCCTAAGAATTGAACAATATCGCTTTTAGTTCCGGGATCAGTAGTTTTATCAGATAACAACATCTCTCCAAAACTGTCTACAAGAACACTTTTAAGGAAATGTGAAGTATATCGCACATCGACTGCTCTTTCTCGATTAATCCTTAAACTCCTTTCTAAATCATTTCTTCCTTTTTGTATTATTAACATCCGAAAGAAAATTATATAGAAAAACGCACAAAAGTTAAGAAAAAGAAAACCGCGCCAAATTCTGTTATGGAAATAACTAAAATCACGCTCAACCGACTCGACATATAGCTGAATACCAAAGGATGGCATAATTTTATAAATTATCACTTCAATCAGATCTACAAGTACTAAAGCTATTAAGGCATAAACAATAAAAGCAATAATTATTTTAAGTTTAGATCCTGATAGTACAAATTCAAAAATTGTGCATATGGCAATGTAAAATACAAAATAGACAATATTCAACCATCCTACATGCGTAAAAGAGACATATTGACTAGAAAAAAAATAGTTAAGAAAATAGTGATATATAAAAATTATCGCGACTATTAAGCAATGAACAAATAATCTTACTAGGACAATATTCATATTCGTTAGGCTTTTATTTATTTAAAAATAAATGCAATTAAAAATTTCTTTAACTTGAATTTATAATAAATTTATAACTTTTACAATCAAAATACCCCAACTGCCCATTTAATTCTAATGGCAAAAGGAACACAGATTGATTAAAATTATAATCTGAACATGTATCATTAATTTCGAAACAATTCATTTCATGTAAATACCCCCATCCTTCCCATAGATATAATTTATCGCTGATTTTTTCTTCTAAAAAGCAATATAATCGTTGTAGGGCATAGTGAATATAGTCTTCACGTTTTCCCTTGAGTAAAGCATCTGGATAAATTGGTTCCCCTGACTCAAGTGTATAGCTTCCATTGACTTCTCTGTGAACTAAGGGAATAATTGGAGTTTTAAGCAGGTAGCTTAAAACAGCAATTCCTTTACGCACCTTAATTTCTGAATTTAAAAAATTTACCTTCAATCTATTTAGCTTTTCAGTTACGGCACCAGAATTTCCATCAGCAAATATAAGAAGATGCCTACCTTCTCGAATTGCTGAGCGCGCCTTTAAAAGAACATGAATATCATCGCTAAAAAGTATATTATATGAATTACCTTGCCCCTTAAATTTATTTTGAAGTTTCAAAAACTGCTCTATCTGCTTCTCATAAACGCTCCTATCCATTAAAACATCAAATTTTATGCTATTTTCAGCAAGCACATATGGTATCTGCCCATGATAACCCAAATGATAAAGACAAATGATAGAAGGCTGTTTTGAAATCATTTTCTTTATTCCCTGCATGTTCCAAGGGGTTTCTGTTTTTAAAGGTTTCTTTTCATGGTGCTTAACCCATTTAACGTACAATTTCTGCATATTTTGCCAAGGAAATTGTGAGTTAAAGTGAAGTATATTGGCACAAAAAAGAGCATAATGCCATGTACTAAAAATGTTCATAGTTTATTTTTGGTCAAGTTGAGAATAAGGGAAACGAAACTATTGCCGTTTCCCAAAAGTTTTAGTCACGTATCTACATTGATCTAATAGGACAACGTTCCTTAGGAGGATCAGTTTTTTCATCACCGGAGATAAAACTCTCTAATACACCCCATGCTAAAATAGTTGGTTTGTTAAGTTCTGGATTTTTTTTACGATCTGAGAATTGATTTCTGTTTTTCATAGTATTTAAAATAGTTTAGTTATAAGAAGAAAAGGATAAGCTTAAATCCTAAACTTCTTTGAATAAAATAGTGGATCCAATACTGTAAACATGCAAACAAGCTTAGAAGAATTATGAAAAAAAATGTACAAAATAGCTATTCTACGATTTAGGAGAATAAGCAGGTAACTTCACTAAGACTTACACATAAAATCACCTTGTAACTCGTAAAAAGTACACTTTGTACACTTAAAATATTTAATTCAGATCAGAATTACTGAAATTAAAAAATCAACAGCGCTTTAAGAGTATGGAAAGAATGTTCGATTATTTTCAGAAGTACCATGATTTAACAGATATAGCTCGAAACTTTTTGGAGCACCAAGGAAGAATTAAATATTTCGAGAAAAATAGCTACTATAAATTTCCAGCACAGTCCATAGAAAAATGGAACTTTGTTATTAAGGGTGCAGTCGCAGTTATAAATTTCACTACTAAAAAAGAGATTATAGAACGTCTTTATACTGTAAATTCATATTTTTCGGGGACCAAACATCCATTCTCGAAAACAACCCTCCCCTATACTATAAAGTTTCTACGAACTACAATTATTTATGAAATATCAAACTCTAATTTTCAACTTGCTGTTAACCAATTCCCCGATGTAAAAAACATATATCTAATCCTTAAGCAGCAAGAATTAAATTATTATCAAAGCCTTATAAGAATTTTACGCTCTCCCAACCTTTACAAAATCAAGCAATTAGCCGAACTTCAGCCTATTCTTTATCGTTTACTCACAATCAATGAGAAAATGTCTTATTTAAGAATAGCTAATTATAATGAATACTACAAAGCCCTGTATTATCATTTGAAAAATTAATGTATACGATTTGTATATTTTTTATTTAGTCGTCTTGGGGAACTTTGATAAAAAACGACTACTTATGAAAAAAATCAGAAAAAAATTTGCTGTATTCCCCATATTGGCCGAACCCTCTCTTTAGGGAGATTGGTAGGCCACCCTTAAGCTATTCAATACAAATACAAATAAAAAAACAAGTAATAACTAACTTATAATAAGATGAAAAATTTAAAATTAAAAATAGTAGGATCTACATTAGCTATCGCTCTAATATGTGGAGGATATTTGGGACTTACAGCTATGAACAACCAAAAAGTGATAGCAGCTAAAACTTTAACCCAAGAATGGTTTGTATTCACGAGTCCATTAAACCCAGATAATTCAGGTTATGAGGATGCTCTTAAAGATCCTGCCAACTATTCACCAATTGAATCTTCCGAGATACCCTCAGAGTGTCCTAGGGGTAATGAAAAAGTGTGTTCGATATTAGTAACACCAAACCCCTCAGAACCCCAAAGTCCTCAACAAAGTGACCTAGAAGATTTAATTCATGAAATGACCAATCCAGATCCGAATTCAACTTCGATTGTTTTCAAACCACAGGATAATTAGGCCTTTCTGATAGTAGAGGCCATCTATAAAGGCCTCTTAAAGCCCCCCGTCATTAAAAATGGCGGGGTTATGTTTTTTGAATTCAATTTTTATTAGTTGAGGTGCAAGCAGAAAACGATATGAAAGTAAAATTTAAAGCTTTAACATCCAAGAATCCAATTTCATTTCCCGAAGATGTTTTTGAGACGATTCACCGAACCCTCCTGCAATTTTGGTTAATCAGCTTGTTGAGCATCTGAATTTAGAAAGACCACCGCAAGCCCCCCCCCCCTATAAACACCTGTTTTTCATGATATTATATTTATTTTGTGTATTTTTTTATTACATTAGGTCTTCTACCTGAAGGCAACCTTTTGTTTTGGTGTCAAATACCAACTGCTCATATAGTGGTTCTAGCCTTGCAGCGCTTGTTTGGTCCACCTGGAGTTGCTACCTTATTTAGAAAAAGACACTAATCCTTTCAAATATCTCATTATGTCCCTCTCCGATAATTTCCCCATTCCTACCAATGACACAACCAATAGGAAGACCTTTGACACTTTGGTATGCGATTTCTGAAAGCTCAATTGCTGTCAACATAAATTCAGGATTATAGTCTTGGTCGATTGTTTTGTTCTTTGTTATAGGAATTTAAAAAGAATTGCTTCCAGAACATTTTAATTGATGTATTCATCTACTTTTCTAATTACAACCTCTTGTTTTTCTTCTTTTTAATTCGTTTGGCGAACTGTTCTTCGTATCCCTCGCCCTGTCCTTAATACAAATTCCCAATTGAAGTTAGTTAAAGTAACAAAATCAATTTAAGTAAAGTCTTTCACTATTTCCCAATAACCGCCAAATGTTCCCCCTTTTCTGATGAGTATTCCTGCATCTTTTAATTTAGCAATGTGTTTTTCTATTGTTCTTGATGATTTACCTACAAGTTTTGCGATCTGTTCTGCTGTGTATTCAGGATTTTTTTCAATCCAATTTAATGTTTCGAGTACTTCCTTCCCGAACTCTTCCCGAACCTTTTCCGAACCTTTTCCGAACCCTTTCCGAAGTTCTTCCGAACCCTTTCCGAAAAGCGTCACTAATAAGCCCGTCTGAAACTCCTTTATTTCAGGTTCGGGTAATCCTGCTTCTTTACAGGCGTTATAGATTTTCAACATCCCTCGTCCCCAAGAATCAATATACCCACCTTTGAAGCAAACATCAGCAATGAGTATATTTCTTGGTTGGGAAGCGTGAAACCCTTTGAGTTCTTCTATGCTTAACCCTTGCGGTAAAGTTCCTTCGTTCCAAAAGACGATTTTATCATCATAAACCCTGATTTGAGTTGGTGCTCCCATATAATTTCGATGCACCAAAGCATTCAGTATCACTTCACGCAACGCCTCAACAGGGTACTCGTTGGTTTCTATTCTTTTCATTCCTTCAAACGAAACTTTCCTTATAAGGAACTTGTGATGCAGCTGCTCTAAAATGGTTTGAAGTATCACAATCAAGTTTCCCTCTTCATTCTCCTGAAAGATAAGATCTGCATCATCTTTTCCGAAACGACCAATCTTTACAAAGATATTCGGATAAAATTTTGCAGGGTCTTTGGCAAACAAAACAATTGCACCTCTTTTTAGTTGTCCGTTTTCTGTAAGCCTCAATTTATCAAATAACTGGAGAATAGTTAATCCTTTGCTTTCGGGTAAACGTCCTGAAAATTCTGCTTCCTGAACAAAGGTAGCAACTGCTTTTTCGTCAATATCATCATAAGTTGCTCTTGGTTCAATTACATCGTCCCACGTTTTGCCTGACTTCTTTAACAGAAATTCATTAAGAGAAGCTCCTGTTAATTCCTGCTTGGTGCTTCCGCTTCGATAATAATATCTGCCTCGCAAAGAAATAGGCACAGAATAAGGATGCGTAACGATTTCGATAAAATACTTACTTGATTCTTCGTGCAGATTTACCTCAACGGTAATTCCCATTGCGTTACGGACTTTGTTGGGAATATCATCCATCAATCTTTTGTAATCATCAACTCCCGTTACATTTCCGTTATCATCTTTGCCGATATAAATTACTCCGCCTTGTGCATTAGCAAAACCACATATCCATTTCAGATAATCATCGTGCCAAGCACTTTTGTATTCTATGTTTTGTTGTTCGGGCATCGTATAAAATGTATAAATAATATATCGAAAATTTGAGAGATTTAATTACTCTCGTGTCGTGACTTAATGAAAACATCTGATTTCAAAGGTCTATAACTTCAATTGGAGCTACGAATATAAAATAAAAATAGTAGCTACTTTGAAATTTCAGGATTATTTGGTATGGCCAAATTTTCTAAAACCATAAGAAGCATGACAAATCCATTTTATCTTTGATTTTGTCTCGAAATTCATTTTTTGCTCTATCAATTCTAGCAAGTCCTTTGTTTAAAGAAGTGCTCTTCTTCTTTGAATGGATCAAAATCAAATTTTTCCTTGTTCATTATATGTATCTAAAAATAAATAATTATTTCTGGACAGAGTTCCGTTTACACCCTCAAATTATTGTAAGCAATCATAAAAGTCAATAACCTTAACTATTATGATTGCTTAATCTAATAATATTTATCTATGATATGCTGTCATTAATTGAATCCCAAAGATCAAGTCTTTTTTTAAGTGCTTGTTTTGAAACTATTTGGATTTCTTCCCATTTTTGAGCATCATCTTGTGCTAACTCTTCAATCATTTTCAATGCCAATGGTCCATGTTCATCACCATCCAATTCTATATGTCTTTGGAAATAGTAAATAAACTTCGCTAAATCAGATTCGGGGAAGTTTATTTGAATTTCCTTTAATATAGATGAGAACATATTAGGGATCAAGTCTTCTCTTCCAAAAGTAAAGGCAGCTGCTATTTTGTGAGGCTCTTTTGTTTCAATTATTTGGAAGGTGAACTTTAGAAACTCTTTAATCCTAATATCTATATCTAAATTTTCAATACTTTGGAATATATCATTTGATTTTTTAACATTAGTCAAAAAATCCTTAATATAGCTTGTATTAGAACCCATAGACTCCATAGAATCCATGTACATTTCAAAATGGCTTAATCTTCTGCCATCTATAAATGTATCTGATTCCTCTGCCAAAACAATCTCATTAATCAAATAACGAGTGTTTGGATATTCAGATGCAAACCAAGGAATAGTGACACAAGTGAGTTCAATTTGTAATGCTTTTAGAAGAGACATGAAATCCCAAACCGCAAAAACATGTACTTGTGTGAATTTTTGTAAATGTTCTAATGTTTTAATCTTACTATAAAGTGGATGATTATTTAGTAAATCTTTTTCTTCCTCAATAAAAGCCTGTATGTTCTCAAATTCTTTCATTTAGCAAAGTTAACCTATAGTCGTCGATATTATAGATAGCTTACTAAGTAAGATAAAGATTTCTAAAGGATATGAAATATATATGACACATTAATATGTTTATAAAACTAGGAAACAAAGTTTATCAGTTTAGAGGTAACTAATTTCCCAAAAAGCTTACACAAGAGTACCTTGTTGTTGATTTACTAATTGTAGTTGCAGAAGAAAAAGTAGTCGACCCCTATTTAGTCGAAAAAGATTACTAGATCATGCACAGCCTGTATGGTTTACAAATGTTGGGGCTACAGTTTGAACCTAAAGAAGGTACATCCTTATCGAAAGCTAAAAAAATTGTATTATTTGAGAGAATTTGACAATAAAATACGAAATTTAGCTAATGTATATTATGACGCCCAGTTATGTCGATGATATAATCATACTGACGAGTCCGGAAGATAATTCTAATGAAAAAACCGCCATTTTTAAAATGCGTCTGCTACCTGTAAACCGAACTCACGCTAAAATTAGTACGAATAAGCTTACAGGTATACGCTAGACACAACTTGCTAGAACATTATTTGTCTCAGTAATGCTAAGCTATAAAAGTATTGGTTTGTAAAATTTCATATCAATAAGAGATTATAAGCTTAAATCGACTTTTAGATGCTGATCACTTCGGATATAAGTTGATACTACTTCATAGGTTAGCTTTGACTGATTGCCTGAAGCAGTAATGATTTGTGTCGATTGGGGATATAAAATTACTTTTTGTGTTCCATTGCCTTGTTTTAGGTGCAATTCAAAATGAAGATCACTATTATTTGATAATTCATAGTATTTTGTCTTCTTTCCTTGAGCATTGGTTTTTTCGTGGTATGCACTACTGAATTTTACACATGCATGGAATAAATTCCGTACATTTTCTTCTTTACCAAATAAATAATTACTAGACCATGCTACCGTATTTCCTTTCTCTAAGGCTTCACGAATTGCTTCAGCAGATCTATCTTTACTCATCACAAGTGTCATCGTTCTATGCACACCCTCACGTTCAATGTCATAATCGTGCGCTATTAGATTGTGAATATCAGTATTACCTATCACGGTCAAGTTACGATCTAATGCCCAGTCTAATGCTTTTTTGTGAAATCCAAATCCATTTACCACTTCAATACCATGTAACTTTTTCTCTTGGTACATTTTTTCAACAAATGGAATCCACTCATATGAGCCAGCAATTTGGGTAGCTTTCCACCCGGGATGATTCCAAAAAATAAATGCATTTTGATCAACTACAGCTTGTATCGCTTTTTCGTCTAAATCACTAGCGCGATCAGCAACAAGGTTCTTGTCATCTTGAATAAATAGTGCATTGAAATGGCCGGGAGGAGTATTACGTGTTACCTCGGTACCTTTTATCAGAATTATGTTGTTCTCCGCGGCTAAGGTTTTAGCTAACTCATGTGGTCTTAAATTACCAACTTTAACATCCTCGGAATGTGGTGTATATTCCACATGTTCTGTGAAAGAGATCGCATCTAAACCTTCCTTCCAAGCTTCCCCAATACGGACGTTTGGCCATACATGACCATCTGTAAACACGGTGTGCATATGAAAGTCACATTTCAAAACAGTCAAACCATTTACATTTGGAATATTAATAATCTCACGTTTTTTAGGATATCGAAATTCATCCAATCTCATTATCCCATTATCAGATGGCATCTGCGCTTTAGCGTCGAAATTCAACAGGCCTATCAGGGCTAAAAGAATTGATAGTTTTTTCATTTTTTAATAAATCTTGATTGCCACAAAACTAGGATTGGAATATAAAGATTATATGAGGTTTAAGTAAATAAACTATGAACTCTGAAACATTATGTTAATGGCTATTGATTGATAGTTTGCTATGGCTAAGGGCGAATTTTCACTTTTCGCTAAATAAATACCAGTAACATAAAAAACATTTAACCACTGACTAATAAGTTTTTATAAAAAAAACATCCCTAGGGTGAACTCTTTTTTTCACCCCCTTTCACTGTTTGATAAAGCATATAATTTTTTGATTTGATAAAAATTAGAAGAAATATGTTTTAAAAGTTTCAATTATTAAACAAACACTTAAATGGTTAACTCCTAAAGCGCTATAGTTATATGATTAAATCAGAAAGCATAGCCTAATGAAAATTAATAAAAACCTATTTCTAATAATGCATAAGAACAAAATAGCCAAGCTAAAGCAGAATAGCCAAAGCTTACATCCATTAAGCAATCATTGTGAGAATGATTCAATGATGTTCTTTGACAGCCAGGAACGAAGCATTATCCTTAATTAAAAAGGAAATTTTGTGAAAGTGAGAATAGATTCTATTCAATATACTGAAAGCACATTGGCAGGTGAAAACCCGGTCTGTACAGACTGACGTGAGTAGTTCCGAATAAAAATTAAAATGAAATTATGGCAATAGATCCTCTAGATTTCTAGTGGACACTTATAAATCTATTGCGGACAGCCCTATTCTCTAAGCATATATGCTTTACTAACAGCATATCAAGGGCTAAGGAAAGATAGAA
>Ga0233369_1000559_pt1 | contig 14838 bp, 12 predicted proteins | sample ElkDunMinimDraft_26_FD_191537 | JGI IMG/M metagenome (GOLD analysis project Ga0233369, IMG submission 191537) | Fecal eukaryotic communites from dung pellets of Tule Elk in California, USA - Elk Dung D16 | ecosystem: Host-associated > Mammals > Digestive system > Large intestine > Fecal | place... | reverse complement strand
GGGGTGATGTCGGCGCGGATGGCCGAGCTCGCCTGCGAGCAGCCCGGCTACCTGGGTATGGAGTCCGCGCGCGACGGAGTCGGGATCACCGTCTCGTACTGGCGCGACGACGCTGCCGCTGCGGCGTGGAAGCAGGTGGCCGAGCACCTGGTCGCGCAGCAACGCGGGCGTGACGTCTGGTACGAGGACTACCGGGTGCGGGTCGCGACCGTCACCCGCGAGTACGGACCGCCGAGCCCGGGCTGACCAGCGCTGAACTGACCAGCGCTGAACTGACCAGCGCTGAACTGACCAGCGCTGGTCTCACCCGCCGCTATCCCCTCCGTCGTCCGGAGCCCTCGTGCAGTCCGGCGATCCGGGACCCGATGCGTGCTGGCAGTGCCGTCTTCTCGGCCTGCGTGCGCTCCTCCCAGCGGTCGGCGAGGCCGAACAACGTGTACATCCCGTGGACGCCCAGCCACCGCAGCGGCTCCGGCTCCCACTGGCGGGTCCGGTGCTCGTTCCACGGCAGGCGGGTCAGCGGGGAGTCGTGCCCGTCGAGCCGGTCGAGCAACGTGCGGGCGGCGAGATTCGTCGCCGTGACGCCGTGGCCGGCGAAGCCGTACACGGCACCGACACCGGCCTGCTCGTCGTGCGTGACGGTCGCGCACCAGTCCCGCGTGACGCCGATGACCCCGCGCCACGCGTGCGCGACGGGGAAGTAGACGCCCGGGAACATCGTCTCGAGCCGACGCCGCAGGTTGGTCGTGGTCCGCAGGTCGGAGGCGCCGAGCCCAGGCGTGCCCGAACCGTACTTGTACGGCGTCCCGCGGCCGCCGATCGCGATCCGGTCGTCGGCCGTGCGCTGCGCGTAGACGAACGTGTGGGCGGAGTCGTTCAGGCACTCACGCCCCTCCCACCCGATCTGCTCCCACGCCCAGGCCGGGAGCGGGTCGGTCACGATCATCGACGAGTTCACCGGGATGACCTTGCGGCCGCCGAGGAGCCGGCTCGTGTACGCCTCGAGGCAGACCGCGATGCGACCGGCGTCGATCCAGCCGCGGTCGGTCCGCACGCGGTGCGCCGTGACCTCCCGAGCGGGTGTGTGCTCGCTGATGACGACACCGCGTCGGCGCAGCACCTCGGCGAGGCCCCGCGTGAGCTTCGCCGGATCGACTCGTGCGGTCTCCGGGTAGAGGAGACCACCGTGCGCCGTCACCGAGTTGACCCGGGCACGCGTCTGCTCCGCATCGAGCAGCACGACCTGCGAGGGTTCGTAGCCGAACCGCAGGTGTGCTTCGCGGGTGGCCTTCACCCGCGCCATCGCGGCGGGTGTCGGTGCGAGGGTCAGCTGCCCGCCTCGTACCTGGTCCGCGTGGATGTCCTCGCGCTCCAGGACGTCGAGCACCTCGTCGATCGCGGCGAACATCTCGTGCTGGAACGCGACGACCCCGTCAGCACCGCTCTCCGACTGGCGTGCGTACACCGCGCGGTTGCCGGGAAGGAGCGGCGACAGCCAGCCCCCGTTGCGGCCCGAGGCTCCGTACCCGACCTCGACGGCCTCGAGCACGACGATCCGGGCGCCGGGATCCCGCTGGAGTGCGTAGTACGCCGTCCACAGCCCGGTGAGGCCGCCGCCGACCACGACGAGGTCGTACGCGTCCTCGAGCGCAGCGGGGCCGAAGGCCGGGGCCGCGCCGGCGTGCATCCAGTGCGAGACGTCGCCGTTGCGGTATCCCATCGGTCAACCCTCCACGTAGAAGACGCGCTTGTTCGCGAACTCGTCGATGCCCAGCGGGCCGAGCTCGCGGCCGAAGCCGGAGCGCTTGACGCCACCGAACGGGATCTGCGTCCCCTCACCTGCGGGGGTGTTGACGTTCGCCATCCCGACCTCGAGCCGCTCGGCGACACGGCGCGCCCGCTCGGCGTCGGTGCTGAAGACAGCGCCACCCAGCCCGTACGCCGAGGCGTTGGCGAGGGCGACAGCCTCGTCCTCGTCCCGAACGGAGTAGACGACGGCGACGGGCCCGAAGAGCTCCTCGCGGTACGCGCGCATCTGCGGCGTGACACCGGAGAGCACCGCGGGTGCGAGGTAGGCGCCGGGGCCCGGCTCGAGCGTTCCGCCCGCGTGCAGCGTGGCGCCCTGCTCGACGGCGTCCTGGATCTGGGCCGCGAGCGACTCGGCGGCGGCGCGCGACGACAGCGGGCGGTACGTCCCCGGGGTCGGGTCGCTCGGGTCGCCGGGCACGAGGTTCTTCGCCGCGAGCGTGAGCTCGGCGATGAACGCCTCCGCGATGCTCTCGTGCACGATCATGCGCTTGTTGGAGTTGCACGCCTGACCCATGTTGCTCAGGCGGACCGCCCACGCCTGCTGCGCGGCTGCGGCGACGTCATCGGTGTCGAGGACGATGTACGGATCGGACCCGCCGAGCTCGAGCACACACTTCTTGAGCGCTGCGCCGGCGCGAGCGGCGACGGCACTGCCCGCACGCTCCGAGCCGGTCAGCGAGATGCCCTGCACGCGGGGGTCCTCGATGATGCGGCCGATCTGCTCGTGCGACGCGAAGACGTTCGTGTAGACGCCGTCAGGCAGCCCCGCCTCACGGGCGAGGTCGGCGATCAGCGCGGCGGAGCCGGGGACCGACTCGGCGTGCTTCAGCACGACGGTGTTGCCGAGGACCAGGTTCGGCGCGGCAAAACGCGCCACCTGGTAGTAGGGGTAGTTCCACGGCATGATGCCGAGGACCACGCCGATCGGTCGCCGCTGCACGACCGCGCTCGCGCCACCGGGTGCGGCGAGCGGCTGGTCGGCGAGCAGCGTGGCCGCCTGGTCGGCGTAGTAGGCGAAGATGTCGCCGCTGAAGCGTGCCTCGCCGGCCGCCTCCTTGAGGGACTTGCCCATCTCCTCGGTCGCGATGGCTGCGAGCTCGTCGGCGCGGTCGTGGAACAGCTGCCCGAAGGCCGCGACTCGAGCGGTGCGCTCCGCGAGCGGCAACGTGCCCCACGCGTTTCGGTACGCGGCGTCCGCACGGTCGAGCGCCTCACCGACCTCCGCGTCGGTGGCGGTGTCGTAGCGGCGCAGCTCGACACCGGTCGCGGGGTTGACGGAGCGGTACGTCAGGGGCATGTCGGTCATGGGGGTTCCTGTTCTCACGGGGTCTGGGTGTCCGACGCGTCGTGGCGGCGGGCACGGGCGGCACGGGCAGCGCGGCGGCCGGACTCCGAAGAGTCCTGGACGGTCTGCGCGGGCAGGCCGGCGGCGGACCCGACGACGACGGTCGTGTCCGAGAGGGCGGCGGTCGGTGATCCCTTCGGCGCCTGCGTGTCACCGGCCTCGACGTAGTGGCGCTGCCAGCGCAGCTCCTCGGCGGGGCGTTCCGGCCGGCAGACGACGACGAGGTCGCCGCGCAGCCGGCGGGTGCCGTCCGCACCCCGGACCAGCAGGCTGCGAACCCCTCGCAGACCGCGGACCTTCTCGGGTCGTGCGGCGAGCACGGGGACGCGCGCGGCGGCGAGCGGTGCGGCCAGCGCCGGACGGCGCGAGCGGGCGTCGGGGTCGACGACGGCGGTGACCGAGACGCCGGCGTCGAGGAGCTCACGCGTGATCTCGTACCCGGAGGCGTCCTCGGTGACGACGACGGCGCGGCGGCCAGGACGCACCCGCTCGACGTGCATCAGCCGTCGCACGGCGGAGGCCAGCATGACCCCGGGCTTGTCGTTGCCCGCGAAGCTCATCGGGACGTCGTACGAGCCCGTTGCCACGACCATCGACGGGGCCGTGACGGCGATGCGGCGTCCCTGCGACACCACGATGAGGTCGACGCCGTCGAACGTCGCGACGGCCGTCCCGTCCAGGACCTCGACACCGGGGTGGCCCTCGACCCGGCGGGCCAGCGCGAGGGCCGCGTCCCGGTCGGAGCGGCCCGCGTCGTCGCGTACGCCCGCGCTGCCCGGACGGGCGAGCGCGCGCCCGCCGAGGGCGCCGCGGTGGACCAGCAGGACAGCGGCGCCCTCGTCCGCGGCGCCGAGCGAGGCGGCGAGTCCGCTGAGCCCGCCGCCGACCACGACGACGTCGACGTCGCGCGACTCGGCGGTGGTGGCCCGTACGGCGGCGGCGGCGTGCGGGGCCGGCAGCCGACCGGCGCCGGCGACCCACGCCATGACGCGTTCGGCACGGTGCGCGAGCCACGGCGTCTTGGTGAAGAGACGGAACTGGAAGCCCGCGGTGAGCAGGGGTGCGGCAACGTCGGCCGCGCGGAAGACGTCCGCACCGGCGCTGGGCCAGCCGCGCTCTCGTCGCACGTCCTCGCCGCCTTCGACGGGACGCTCGCACGCGTTCACACCGGGCAGCCCGTCCACGGTGAGCGGGCAGTTGCCGCAGGCGCCGTAGCCGCACGTGTATCCGCGCGGACGGCGGTACTTGAAGCTGCGCGTGAGGATCCGGACGCCGTCGGCGTGCAGCGCTCCGCCGAGGGTCTGGCCGGCCTTCGCCTCGACGTCGCGGCCCTCGAACGTGAACCGGACGGTGGAGGGGGAGTGGTCGGCGGTCATGCGGGGTCCTCCCCGGTGGGAACGACGAGGGACGACTCGGCGATCAGACGTCCCTCGACGAGGCGGCGTGGCGAGAAGGGGGCGAGGATCGGTGACGGTGTCCCCGACACGATCTCCTCGGCGAGAAGCGTCGAGGCGCCCGGTGCGCCCATGAAGCCGTAGACCCAGCCACAGCTCATGACGAACCCGTCGACGTCCGGCACGGATCCGATCACCGGGGCGAGGTCGGCGGCCTGGGTCACCGTGCCCGCCCAGTGCCGAAGCAGGCGCGCACCGGAGAGCAGCGGGAAGAGCGAGACCCACTTCGTCGCCATGTCGGCGAGCAGGTCCCAGGTGCTGTTCTGGCTGCGCGACTCGTCGACGTGGTGCCTCTCGGTGCCCCCGACGAACTCGCCGCGAGCCGTCTGGTGGCAGTAGCCGAGCAGCGCGAGAGCCGCCAGACCCTGCCGCAGGAACGGTGCGAGCGGCTCGGTGACGAGCATCTCCAGCCGGCTGGTGACCATGGGCAGCGTGATCCCGGCCCATGCGTTCACGTCGAGCGCGTTCCCGCCTGCGGTGTTGAGGACGAGCCCGGCCGCGATCGGACCACGGCTGGTCTGCACCCCGGTGACCCGGCCGGCCGCGGTGGTCAGGCCGGTGACGGTGACGTCGCAGTAGACCTCGACACCGTGGCGCGCGCCGGCCTTGAGGTACGCCCAGTTCACGGCGTCGTGGTGCGCGAACCCGCCCGACGGCTGGACGATGCCACCGCGCACGATCTCCGGGTTCAGCGCCGGGACGAGCGCGAGGACGTCCGCGTGGGAGAGCAGGTCGCTGTCGACGCCCTCGGAGCGGTGGTACGCGTGGTCGCGCTCGCAGTTGGCCCACTGCTCGTCGGTCGAGGCGAGCACGAGGTAGCCCGACGGGCTGAACAGCACGTTCATGTCGAGCTCGGCGGACAGGTCGTGCCAGCGGCGCAGGCTCAGGTCGAACAGGCCGACCCACTCCGGTGAGGAGAAGATCGACCGGATCAGCTCACCGTTGCGGCCGCTCGCCCCGCCGCCGGGCCAGGCCCGGTCGAGCACGGCGATGCGCCGGACGCCCCGCTTCGCGAGCTCGTACGCGGTCGAGAGTCCTTGGATGCCCGCGCCGATGACGACGACGTCGTACGAGGCGCCGGGATCACCGGCGCGCACACCCGGGGCGCTCACGCGCTCTCGCCGTCGGGGTCGGCGAGCTCGCCGAGACGCACCGCGTAGAGCGGCGGGCGCACGGTCGGGCGCGCAGGCGAGTCCTCGGCGCCCGGGGCGGCACCGACACTCTCGAGGAAGTCGTCGAGCGCGGGCGCGCAGTACTTGCCCTGGCAGGGCCCCATGAAGAGCGCAGTGGCCCGCTTCAGCGTCTCCGGGTGCGTGTAGCCGCGCTCCCAGCTGACCTTCAGGTCGTGCAGCGTGACGTCGTGGCACGGGCACACGATCGTGCGGCGGTCGGACCGCGCGCTCATCGGAACCACCTGGCGAAGGACTTCATAATACGTCACTATTATGAATGATCGCCGAGTTGTCAACGCTTTGAGCCTGAGAGTTCCTACCATCTGTCCATGGGGCTCGCCTGGGCTTCGACCCACAGGAGGAAACGTGGCACCCGTCCGTATCGGTCGACCACCTCTGACCGACGAGGCCGTCGAGCAGCGCCGCACCCACATCTTGGGCGTGACGCTCGGTCTCGTCGCGCGTGACGGCGCCGACCGCGTGCGGCTGCGCGACGTCGCGCACGAGGCGAACGTGTCCGTCGGCATGCTCCAGCACTACTTCGCGACGCGCGACGCCCTCCTGCGCGAGGCGTTCTTCGCGCACGCCCAGGAGGTCGTCGCGCGCGTCGAGTTCGCCGCGCGTGCAGGCGCGAGCCCGTGGGCGCGGATCGCCTCTCTGGTCGTCAGCATCACGAGCGCCGACGACTACCTGGAGCGGTGCGCTCTCTGGATCGAGTTCGCCGCCGCAGCCTCGCGCGACGGCGAGCTGCGCAGGATGATGACCGAGGCGTACGGCCGTTGGCGCGTGCCGCTGACCGAGGCCGTGCAGGCGGGCGTCGAGGACGGGATCTTCCGCCCCGTCCTGTCGCCCTCCTCGGTGGTCGACAACCTGCTCGCACTCATCGACGGGTACGAGCTCGCGCTCGCGATCGGCGAGAAGACCGACGTGTTGCAGGTCGCGCGCGAGATGACCGCGGTCGCGGCGCTGCTGCTCGGGTACGACGACCCGTCCGGCACGGACGTCGACGCAGGCTGATCCGGGCCCGGTCCCACCGGTGCCCGGATCAGCCGCGAGCGGGGTCATCAGCTGTCGAGAACGACGCAGTCCTCGGACGCCCACGTGGCGTTGACCCGGTCACCGCGCTCGAAGCGCGACCACTGGGTCGAACGCGCGATCTTCGCGTGGACCTCGTCGCCTCCGTCGCCCGTGACGATGTACTTCACCTGCGACCCGAGATAGACGACGTCGGTCACGTGCCCGGTCATCTGGTTGACGGCCGACTTGGTGTCCTCCGCAGGCGACAGGCGGACCATCTCCGGACGGATCACGACCGAGGCGCGCCTGCCGGCCGGCACCACGCTGCGCTCCGGGCCTGCGGCGACCCAGCCGTCGCCGGCGACCGTTCCGTCCCCGAGCGACTGCCCCGAGAGGATCGTCGAGTCACCGACGAAGTCCGCCACGAAGGTGGTGGCGGGACGTTCGTACAGATCCTCGGCCGTGCCGAGCTGCTCGATCACGCCCTCGTTGTAGATCGCGATGCGGTCGCTCATCGTGAGCGCCTCTTCCTGGTCGTGCGTCACGTAGACGACCGTGCTGCCGACCCTGCGGCACAGGCGCATGATCTCGAGCTGCATCGTCTCGCGCAGGCGCTTGTCGAGCGCGCCCAGCGGCTCGTCCATGAGCAGCAGGCCGGGCTCGAACACGAAGGCGCGCGCCAGCGCCACCCGCTGCTGCTGCCCACCGGACAGCTGTGCGGGTCGGCGGTCCGCGCACTTCTCCAGCTCGACGAGCTCGAGGGCGCCGTGCGCGCGGCGCAGCGCCTCCTTGCGTCCGACGCCGCGCATCTCCAGCGGGAACGCGACGTTGCGCACCGCGCTCAGGTGGGGGAACAACGCGTAGTTCTGGAACACGACGCCGATGTTGCGGGCGTGGGCCGGAGTCGTGGTGATCTCCCGACCGTCGAGGACGACGCGTCCGGCGTCGGGCTGGAGGAAGCCCGCCACCATGTTGAGCGTCGTCGTCTTGCCCGATCCCGACGGACCGAGCATGGTCAGGAACTCCCCGGGCATCAGCTCGAGGTCGACCTCCCGGACGGCGACGGCGTCGCCGAACCGCTTGGTGACCCCGGACAGGGTCAGGGCTGCACCGGTCGTGACCGTGCTGTTCTCAGTCATCTCGTTCACTCCTGCGGAGGACTTGCATGGCGATGAGCGCGAGGCTGGAGACGAGCAGGAGGCACGTCCCGAGCGCCGCGAGGGTGGGGGTGACCTGCGTACGGACCTGGATCCACATCTCGACGGGGAGCGTGCGGGTCTGCGCGTCGGTCAGGAAGATCGACACGACGACCTCGTCCCACGAGGTGACGAACGCGAAGAGCGCACCGGCGACGACGCCGGGGAGCAGGAGCGGCAGGATGACGCGGCGCAGCGTCTGGAAGGGCTTCGCCCCGAGGCTCGCGGCCGCACGCTCGTACACCGGGTCGAGCTGCGCGAAGCTCGCGCCGACCGCGATCACGACGAAGGGGATCGCGAGCACGGTGTGAGCGAGCACGAGGCCCAGCACGGTGCCGTTGAGCTGCCACGTGAGGAACACGCTGTACAGCCCGACGCCGAGGATGATCGGCGGCACGATGACCGGCGCGATGCTGCCGCCCTGGACCGCGCGGCCGTAGATGCCCAGCTTGCTGAACCCCCACGCGGCGAGGGTTCCGAGGACCGTGGCGAGGACGGTCGAGCCGAGCGCGACCTGAAGGCTGTTGAACGCGGCGGTACGCCACGCGGACGATGAGAGCAGCTCGTCGTACCAGCGCGTCGTCCACGTCGAGTCGAAGACTCCCAAGGTCGACGACCCGTTGAACGACATCGGGACGACGACCAGCGTCGGCAGCAGCAGGAAGCACGCGGTGAGGACGGTGGCGGTCGTCAGTGCGACCCACCGGAGGGGTGGCTTGGTCATCGTGAGGACCTCCCGATGCGCTTGGCGAAGAGTGCGACCACCACGAGGACGAGCAGCGTCCCGGTCAGGAGGACGATCCCGAGTGCGCTCGCCGTCGACAGACCGAACTGCTCGACCTGCTCGGCGATGACCTCACCGAGCATCGCCTGGCTCGGGGCCCCGAGCAGCGCGGGCGTGATGTAGAAGCCCAGCGAGATCGTGAAGACGAGCAGGCAGCCGGCGCCGAGGCCGGGCAGCGTGAGCGGGAGGAAGACGCGGACGAACCGGCGCAACGGGGTGGCGCCGAGGCTGGAGGCTGCGAGCAGAAGACGGTCGTCGACGCGCGCCATCGCGGTGTAGAGCGGCAGCACCATGTACGGAAGCATGATGTGCACCATGCCGATGAGGACTCCCGGCGTGGTGCGGATGAGGGAGAGAGGCTCGTCGGTGAGCCCGAGGCCCTGGAGTGCCTGGTTGACCAGTCCGCTGTCCTGCAGCAGCGCGATCCACGCGAAGCTGCGCACGAGGAGGCTCGCCCAGAACGGCAGCAGCACGAACGCCATGAGGGCCAGGCGCACGCGCGGCGAGACCCGGTTCATCACGTACGCGTACGGGTAGGCGAGCACGAGGCAGATTGCCGTGGTCGCGCCGGCGATCGTGAGCGTGTTCCAGAAGACCTTGCGGTAGACCGGCGAGGTCATGATCGACTCGTACGTCGAGAAGCCGCCGCTCATGCTCTCGCGGGCCATCTGCACCAGCGGGTACAGGAAGAAGACGGCGAGGAACGCGATCAGCGGAAGGACGAGGACCCACCCCCCGCCGCCGAAGCCGTGACGGCCTCGGCGGCGGGGGGCGGGCGCAGTGCCGACTGTCACGTGAGAACCCAGGCGTTGAACGTCTCCATGACGCCCTCGAGGTTCTCGGCCCACCACTCGTCGTCCATCGGGACCTGGGTGTCCAGGTGGTTGCTCGGGCGGTTCGGGTTGGCCCGCACCGACTCGACCTCGGCGGCCTCACGGTTGACCGTGCCGTAGTCGATCAGCTGGGTGAACTCGACCTGCGGGTCCTTGGTCACCATGTAGGCGATGAGCTTCATCGCCTCTTCGGCGTTCGGCGTGCCCTTCGGCACCATCCAGTACGCGTCCTGGCTCAGCCAGGTGTTCCAGTCGACCGAGACCGGGCTCGACTTGCCGGCGTCGATGGCGCGGCCGACCCACACGAGTCCCATCGTGACCTCGCCCGACTCGAGCAGCTGCTGGCTCTGAGCGGCGGTGTCCCACCAGACGATGCGGTCCTTGATGGTGTCGATCTTCTTGAGGGCGCGGTCCACGTCGAGCGGGTAGAGCTCGGCCTGGGGGACACCGTCGGCGAGCAGCGCCGCCTCGAGGATGCCGCCTGCGGCGAACTTGTTCACCGCGCGCTTGCCGGGGAACTTCTTGGTGTCGAAGAAGTCCGCCCACGACGAGGGCGCCTGGGGGAGCTTGTCCTCGCGGTACGCGAGCACGGTGCCCTCGACGTCCGCGCCGGCGCGGTACTTGCCCGCGTAGCCGTCGAGCAGCGCGTCCTTGTCGACCACGTCGTAGTCGATCGGCTCGAGCCACTTGCCCTGGCTCTCGTTGCCGAAGTCGTTGGCGAGGAGGACGACGTCCCACTGCGGCTTGCCGGCGTCGACCATCGCGCGGAGCTTGGCGTTGTCCGACGGGCTGTCCTGGACGATCTTCACGTCCGGGTTGGCCTTCATGTACGGCTCGAAGAAGGCCTTCGCCTGGGCGTCCTGGTACGGGCCTCCGTAGCTGGCGACGGTCAGGGTGGTCTTGCCGTCCGACTCGTCGGCGCCGCAGGCGCTGATCAGCGCGAGCGGAAGGATGGTCGCCGCGATCATCGCGATCGTCCGGCCCCCACGGGATGTCATCTTGGTCACGTGTGCACTCCTGCATCGGTGGGCCCTGCGGCCCGGTTTTAAGTAGTGCACTATTATTAATGTCACCTGTCAAGCGTTTCGGGAGAACCGAGCACGCTTTGAGACCAAGTTGGTTGGTCGGAGCCGGTCGGCGTCCGACCTCCTGCGGGCTGCCCGCCGCCGGCCCCCGGGTGAGCTCGGGCCGGGTCGATGATCCTGCGGACGTCGGCCGGGCGACGCGGGCACCGGCGCCAGACACCGCCGAGCTCCTCCAGCGGGACGGCTTCTCGATCGCGGAAGCACGCGAGCCCCTCGGGCTCAGCCTGTCCGCGGCACCGAGCACTACGCCGCGGCCCGCGAGCCGCTTCGGTACGGAGTGGTCGACGCCGTGGCGTGAAGCCATGGATCGCGAGCGCCGCCTTTCCGTGGTAATGGTCGCAAAAGAATGCTATTTGCAAATCGGCGGCTTCTCGAACTGCGCCGCCATCAAAGGTGTCCTACAGTGACGCGCAGGACATAAAACCGCCGATATCGGGTACGGCCCCGCACATTACACGGGCCGATCACCCGACCTCTCTCATTCGTAAACGCGTGCATTGTCGCGCGCTCTGACTTTGATGGCCGAGCCAGAAACGGACGCACGGTGAAGAACGACACCCCGGACAGCTTCGACGCGCCCACCGAAACGATCTGCGTCGCTTTGCGCAGACGATCGCCAGCATTCGTCTCCCCACGAAAGGGGCGACCCTCTCCGTACTCGTGATGCGTTGACGCCGGACGTCTTTGTCACTTGTTCGAGGGGGAGATCTGTGACTGTGTCAACCGGAGGGACCGAATGGGGTCCCAGCGAGCTCACGTGGGGAGAGGCCGGGGCCGTCGAGCCGGAGCCGCCGCTGATCGAGGCGACGTCGATCGGGGTCGACGCCTCGTGGGGACCGATCTACGGACCCACGGACCTGGTGGTCCGTACCGGTGGGCTCACCGTGCTCGTCGGGCCCGGGGGTCGGGGGAGGGTGGCGCTGCTGCTCACGCTGGCCGGCCGGATGAGGCCGACGACCGGGTTCCTGAAGGCGTTCGGCCGCATCAACGATGCCCGTGACCTGTTCTCCAAGGCCGCGCTCGCCGACGTGGACGAGGTCGACGGCATCGCCCAGGCGATCCGCGTCCACGACATCATCACGGAGCAGGTGCGCTGGGAGGCGCCCTGGTACCGGTGGGTGAAGCAGTCCCGCGAGGACGACCTCGAGCGGATCTGCCGCCCTGTGTTCGGGGAGCTGAGCCTGCCGCCGCTCGACGCCTTCGTCGAGGAGCTCCCGGAGCTCACCGCGGCCTTGCTGCGGATCGCCGTGGCCAACACCCACAAGCCACCGCTGCTCGTGGTCGGAGGAGTGGACAAGCTCTCCAGCGTGCGAGCGACGTACAAGCTGCTGGACCGGCTGATCGCCCTCGGGACCGAGCAGACGGTCATCACCGCCGACATCAACGGCGGGTACGGCGACCGCCGGCTGCACGACGTGGTCGAGGTCCCGAACCTCATCGACGACGAGTTCGCCGAGCTCGAGCGAGAGGCGTTGGGCTGATGTTTGCCGTGTTCTCACCCGGAAGCGACCTGAAGCGCTACTACCGCGGCCGCATGCCACGGCTCGCGCTCGTCGTCATCGTGCTGATGCCGCTGCTGTACGGAGCGCTCTACCTGTGGGCGTTCTGGAACCCGTTCGCTGCCGCCGACAAGATCCCCGTCGCCCTCGTCAACGAGGACGTCGGCGCGGTGGTGATGGGGGAGAAGCTCGACGCCGGCAAGCAGGTGGCCGACGGACTGCTCGCCTCCAAGCAGCTCGACCTGCACCTGGTCTCACCGAAGGAAGGCGCCGAGGGCGTCGCCGACGGGACCTACTACTTCTCCGTCACCCTGCCGAAGGACTTCAGCGAGGCCGTCGCGTCGCCGGCGGGGGACAAGCCGCGCTCGGCGGACCTCGTCTTCACGTACAACGACGTCAACAACTACCTCGCGACGATCATCGGGCAGGACGCCGCACAGCAGGCGGTCAACGAGATCTCCGCGCAGGTCGGCGTCAAGACCTTCGAGATCGCGTTGAACGAGGTGACCAACGACCTCGTACCGAAGGTGAGGGAGGCGTCCAGCGGCGCCACCCAGCTTGACACCGGCCTGACGAAGGTGAACTCCGGTGCGCAGGAGCTCGCCACGAAGCTGGTCACCGCCAAGGACGGGTCGGCCAAGCTGGCGACCGGTGTCGACGAGCTCGACCAGAAGGTCGACTCGGTGACGGACCTGATCCTCGCGGAGATCGACAAGTCGGGGATCACCGGTTCGGAGATCCGCACCACGGCGGGCCGTCTTAACGACACGACCGAGGATGTCGTCAAGGTCCTGAACGAGGTCTCGGCCGCACAGGCGGTCGCCAGCCAGCGCCTCGACACGGTCGTCGCCCAGCTGCGGGCGAGCGGGGACCCGGCGCAGCGCCGGCTGGCGAACGCGCTCGCCCCGGTCGAGAACGCGCTCGCGACGAAAGGGCTGGGACCGCGTGCGAACGACCAGCTGACGGCGATCCGCGGCGACGCGCGGCTGCTCGACCGCGAGCTCGGCAACCCGCAGAGCCGGTTGAGCGGTGCCCTCAGGGTCCTCGAGAGCGGCGAGGTCGTCAGCCAGATCAAGACCGCACGCACCGACGTGGGGGAGCTGCGCACCGGCGCTGACGAGCTCAGCTCGGGGCTGGTCAAGCTGACTGCCGGTGCGGGGACGCTCGCGGCGGGCACGAAGGAGGCCTCGAGCGGGTCCGCACAGCTGGCGAGCGGTCTGAAGGAGGGGGTCGGCATGATCCCGACCTGGACCGACGGCCAACGCACCGACCTCGCGAAGGCGCTGGCGAGGCCGGTCCAGCTCAAGGAGGACTACCTCCACAAGGCGCCGACGTTCGGTACCGGCTTCGCCCCGTTCTTCTTCGGGCTCGCCCTGTTCGTCGGCGGCATCATCGCGTGGATGCTGTTCACCCCGTTGCAGACGCGTCCGTTGGTGCAGGGGCTCGGCTCGTTCCGCGTCGTGCTCGCCTCGTACGCCCCGACGTACGCCATGGGCATGCTCCAAGCCGCGATCCTCTACACCGTGGTCGTCTTCGCCGTGGGGCTGAGACCGACCCATCCATGGGGCACCTTCGCGTTCATGCTGCTGATCGTCGCGATGTTCCTGGCCATGATCCAGATGTTCAACGCGTTGTTCGGAGCCGCCGTCGGCAGGGTGGTCACGCTGGCCTTCCTCATGGTGCAGCTCGTCTCCGCGGGAGGGGTCTATCCCGTCCCGACCACCACGAAGCCGTTCCAGTACATCCACGTGGTCGACCCGATGACGTACACGGTCACGGGGCTCAGACAGCTCACCGTGGGCGGCGTCGACGACCGTCTGTGGATCTCCGTCACCGTCGTCCTCGGCCTCACGGTCGCGTTCCTCGCGATCTCGACCTGGGCGGCCCGGCGGAACCGGCAATACACCATGGATCGGCTCTATCCGCCGATCGAGGTCTAGCAGTCGTCGGCCCGCACCAGACGCGGGCTGCGAACCATCACTCGTCATCGAGAGAGGGCACTCATGTCCGTCAGACACACCAACGCTCGCCAGACCACCAACATCGGGGACTCACTCCTCATCAACCCGGTCTTCGTCCGCCCGGGCGAGGCGACGCAGCTGCCGAAGTTCGAGATGCCCGACGGGCCGAGCCTTCCCGAGACGGCGTACCAGATCGTCCACGACGAGGCCATGCTCGACGGCAACGCGCGGCTCAACCTCGCGACCTTCGTCTCCACCTGGATGGACGACGAGGCGAAGCGGCTCTACGCCGAGTCCGCCGACAAGAACATGATCGACAAGGACGAGTACCCGCAGACCGCGGCGATCGAGGAGCGCTGCTGGCGCATCCTCGCCAACCTCTGGCACGCACCGGACGGTGCGCAGACGATCGGGACCTCGACCATCGGCTCCTCCGAGGCGTGCATGCTCGGCGGTCTGGCGCTCAAGCGGCACTGGCAGGCCAAGCGCCGTAAGGAGGGCAAGTCCGTCGAGTCGCCGAACCTCGTGCTCTCGACCGGTGTCCAGGTCTGCTGGGAGAAGTTCTGCAACTACTTCGAGGTCGAGCCCCGATGGGTGCCGGTCAGCGAGGACCACCTCGTCCTCGACGGCCACGATCTCGAGAAGTACGTCGACGAGAACACCATCGGCGTGGTCGGGATCAT
>Ga0233369_1000558_pt1 | contig 14840 bp, 8 predicted proteins | sample ElkDunMinimDraft_26_FD_191537 | JGI IMG/M metagenome (GOLD analysis project Ga0233369, IMG submission 191537) | Fecal eukaryotic communites from dung pellets of Tule Elk in California, USA - Elk Dung D16 | ecosystem: Host-associated > Mammals > Digestive system > Large intestine > Fecal | place... | reverse complement strand
ATACCATCAATCAAAATCAATGGCCCATTTTTATAACCAAATGTGGTTACCCCGCGCACAAAAAATTCTGCATTATCACGACCTGGTTCGCCAGAGCGTTGATAAGCAATAATACCTGCAGCTCTTCCTGCTAAAGCAGTGGTTAAGTTACTAGAAGGAATGCGCAATTCGTCCGGTGAAATCGAAGTAACAGCTCCCACAACTGCTTCCTTCTTGACCACGTTACCAAATGCTGTGACCACAATCTCTTCAAAGTCGGCGACCATAGCCTTCATCGTTACATCGAGATTCGAACTATTGCCGACCACAACCTCTTGGGTTTGATAACCGACCATACGAAATTCAAGGATTGATGTTTTGCTAGGCACTTCAATAATAAAGCGACCATTTTGATCGGCGACCGTACCAACCTTTGTGTTTCCCTTTAACGAGATAGTCACGTTAGGTAATACACCTGAAGAGTCTCTCGTGGTTCCTTTTACCTCAATACCAAGAGAATCTTGGAACGAAGTCGCCGGAATTGTGAAATCTCTAGCAAACCCCATGCTGGAAAACAATAGCAGTCCTAAGACCACAATAAGATTCCATCGCATTAAGGTCAAAATCTTTTTTTGGATTTTTTCCATTAACTGGACTTTCATAATTTAGTTGATGTTTATAGTTGATAATACCCTGAAGCTATTTCATTCAGAATGTAATAAAACAAATTTAACTTCGTTATAGACTATTAACCTAAACTATTTTAACTGGAATATATACTATATTGACATTTTTTGCCTCTTTTTTAGTAACACCTCCTCAAATGAAAAATTATTTCGTGCTGTCTTTTTAAAAACAGCTCGTATTAGAGACACAATTAAATAGTAGATTAAGCCGCTATTCGCTTGCAAAGAAGTACAGGAACAGGGTTAGATCTGTAAGCTATTGACTATTAGAATTTAGAGACAAGCCCCCTTCCATTTATTGGGAAATGTTTGCCTTTCGTTTTTTGATCTTGAAGGATTGATGCTGAAGTAGAACGCCAAATTAATTTTAAATTAAATCGGCCAAGTTTCAATTGAAGGCCCCGATGGTATTATTCATCTTTGACTCATGGAAGTAGCGAGTGAAAGAGATCTAGGGATTTACAGCTATTATGAAAAAAAATATATTTCATCTTGTATATACAAGCTATTTTTTATATACTTGTTGGATATACCTAAGTTATGCAAAATCACGCTATTAACACCCCGAAATATGGGGTTCCAATGACTGTATTGACATTATTATTCTTCATGTGGGGCTTTATTACCTGTATGAACGATATCCTCATACCTCATTTAAAAAATTTATTTGAATTAAGCTATTTACAAGCAATGCTGGTTCAATTTTCATTTTTTGGGGCCTACTTTATTGGTTCATTAATCTATTTTATCATCTCCTATGTGAAAGGTGATCCAATCAATAAAATTGGTTACAAAATGGGGATTATCATTGGATTAATCATTTCTGCGCTGGGTTGTTTTTTATTCTATCCCGCAGAAATATATAGTAAATATTCCTTGTTTTTATTTGCCCTATTTACTTTAGGACTAGGATTTACTTTATTGCAAATATCGGCCAACCCCTACGTATCTTCTTTGGGGGCACCGGAAGGCGCATCCAGTCGATTAAATTTAGCTCAAGGTTTTAATTCCTTAGGAACGACGATTGCCCCTGTGGTAGGCGGATTTTTAATTTTTGAATTTTTTGCCATCGATGGAAAAGTATCTGCAGAGAGCACGAAAATTCCCTATCTAATTTTTGGAGGGCTATTTTTATTGGCGGCCATTTTAGTCAAAGCAATTCATCTTCCAAGCTTAATTTCGAAAGAAGACAGCAGCAATAAATTAGGTGCATTGGCCTTTCCTCAACTTCGCGGAGGTATATTGGCTATTTTCTTTTACGTTGGAGCCGAAGTTGCTATAGGTAGTTTGATTATTAATTTCTTGGCAATTCCTGAAATTTTGGGTGTTGATGAGCATATCGCTAAAAATTATTTAGCCTTGTATTGGGGTGGAGCGATGATTGGCCGGTTTTTAGGAGCTATTTCCCTTAGTGACAAAATTGAATCCACTAAAAAAATAGGTTTGATGTTTGCAACGTCTATTTTGGTTTTTCTTTTAATCTATGCCTTTGTTGATTTATCCTTTAATCAAATACTTCCATTTATAGGATTCATTATCTTAAATATCTTGTCCTTTTTCATCGGTAAAAGTAATGCATCTTTCGTGTTGGTCTTATTTGCATTGATCAATATCATCTTGTTATTAGTTACCTTATTTGGATCTGGAACCATAATCATTTGGACTCTATTATCTATCGGATTGTTCAATTCCATCATGTGGTCCAACATCTTTACCTTGAGCATAACAGGTTTAGGAAGTTATACTGGGCAAGGTTCATCCTTATTAATTATGGGGATTTTAGGAGGGGCACTTTTACCTTTACTACAAGGATGGTTAGCGGATTCCATTGGCTTGAGAAATTCATTTTTCATGCCGATTATATGCTATGCCTATATTATTGGGTATGGACTCTATACCAAAAAGATACTAAAACAGAATCCAATAAATCGAGGACAATCCCTACATTAAAAATAATCTTGAATGAAATACTCTTCGGTATTGCAATACAGAAAAGAGTAAATGATCACATCATTATGATTAGTTTTAAGACTTCTTTTCATATGCAGAACAGGTAGATTCTTTTTTAAGGTTAGGATTTTAGAAATCTTTTGGCTTGCTGAAATCGCCCAAATCTTTTGTTCCCCTTCCTTAATCTCGATATTATGGTATTTAGTTAAGGTTTCAAAAAGGGAGTTTTTCTCTAAATTGTGTGAGACAAAACGCGGAAGATCAATATCAGTAATGTAGGTTTCCTCATATACTGTAGGTGCATTGTTCACATACCTTAAGCGAGAAAAATATATACAACCTGCCTGTTTCTGTACATCATTTAGTTCATAGGGAAAATTTTCTGGCCAAGCCATTTTAACACTCTTTTCCAGAATCTTGGTCATAAAATTATTCTTTCCAACACCTGCCGTTGAACCTTTAATGGACAAAATTCCTAATCCGTTTTTAGGCTCTGAAACGATACTTCCTTTGCCATGCTTTCGATTGATATAACCTAATTTAATAAGCTCACTCAATGCCTGACGCACCGTAGGTCGGGTCGTTCCATATTCTTTGCACAACTCATTTTCCGACGGCAATAACTCACCAATCTTATAATGACCCGCATCTATTTGTTTTTTTAAATTATTAAATAATGCCTTGTACAGTGGGGTATGCTGATTTTTTCCCATAGATTACGGTTAATAAATTTTTTTGTAAAGTTAAATCATTTTAGGTCGTATTTACAACCTAAATTCTTAGATGTTGTTTTCCTGACTGCTCATCAACTCTAAATAATAGCGAGTGAAACCAATTATTAGCATAACTGCGCTTTTAAGCAGGTATAATTATAATTTAGAAAACTTGTGTATACAATTACACTTTATTTTAAATAGGCAAAAAATTCATAATTACTTGATTAAAGCTGTATTATATAAATGTAATTAATTTTTTGACATTTATTCTTGTATATACAAGTTAATTATTATATTTGGAATACAAACTTATAAATCGAAAAACATTAACCAATTCTAACAACCACCTAATGGCGCGTCTAAAAAAATATGTTCTTAAATTCCTTTGCTTACTTTGCGCAGTTCCAATCTATGCGCAAAAGAAAGATATTGTAGATTATGTGAACCCAAAAATTGGAGGTGTTGGCCTCATTTTAGAACCAACGAGGCCCTTAGTTCATCTACCCAACAGCATGCTTCGCGTCCATCCATTTAAAGTGGATGAACTAGATGATCAATTATCCGGATTTCCATTAACGGTCATCACACATCGTGTTGGTACGGCATTCAATATATTGCCAATGAGTCCTGAGGAAAATTCATTGCCAGAAAAATGGGCCATACATAGCCAAAAATTTCACCCTTATTATATGGAAATAACCAAGGAAAAGACTTACGATAAGATCTCCTTGGTTCCCAATGCAAAAAGTGCCGTTTTTAAAATTGAAAATGGCAATAAATCCAAAGAATTCAAATTACGTTTTCAAAATGTAAACCCTAAAGGAATAATTACCAGCAATGATGACCATAGTGTGCAAGGCGAGGAAGATTTTCAAGGAATGAAAGTGTACTTCTATGGAAAACTAAATGGGAAAATTAAATCTAAAAATTCCAAAAAGACAGGAGATTCTGATCAATTAATTATCCAGATCAACGGAGACACTGAGCAATTGGAATTCCGTTATGGCATATCCTATATAAGTGTAGCGCAGGCTAAAAACAATCTTGCATTGGAGTCTGAAAAACCAAGTTTTGAAACTATAAAAGCGAATGCCAAAAAGATTTGGAACTCGAAATTATCTAAGGTTTTAGTAAATGGTTGGGATGAAAACAAGAAAACCGTTTTCTACACCTCATTATACCGCACTTATGAAAGAATGGTAGACATTAATGAATACGGGAAATATTACAGTGCATATGATCATCAAATACATGAGTCCAAAGAACCTTTTTATGTAGATAACTGGGTTTGGGATTCTTATATCGCTCATCACCCATTAAATATGATTTTGGAGCCTGAAAAGGATCAGGCCATGATTAGATCGTATATTGAAATGTACAAACAAACGGGTTGGATGCCATCCTTTGCCGTAACATTTGGGGATTGGCCAGCCATGGTAGGCAATCATGCATCGGCATGGATGCTTGATGCTTACAATAAAGGCCTTACCAATTTTGACATCAAAACGGCTTTTGAAGGGCTTAGCAAAAATTCACTCGAAGCCACCTTATTGCCTTGGAGAAATGGCCCTAGGTCAGAATTAGACGATTTTTACAATGCGCATGGTTATATGCCAGGATTAGCTCCTAATGAACCAGAAACAGTAGAACGAGTAGATCCAAATTGGGAAAAAAGACAGGCCGTATCGGTAACTTTAGAAAATAGTTTTAGCGATTGGTGTATTGCACAACTTGCCAACCATATCAAATTACCTAAAGAGGCAGAGGTGTTCATGAAACGCTCCCAGTATTTCCGAAATGTCTTTAGACAAGATAAAGGCATGGTTTGGCCTAAAGATAAAAATGGCAATTGGATTGAACCGTATGATCCAAGTCTAGCGGGACGTGAATATTTTACGGAGAATAATGCATATACCTATAACTGGCATGTGAAGCATGATTTAAATGGCTTATTCCAAATGATGGGTGGAAAAGATGCTGCTGAACAAAAATTAGATGATTTATTTAGAACGCCATTGGGATTGCCAAAATGGAAGTTTTGGGCAATTCAACCCGATGCCTCTGGTTTAGTCGGTCAATACGTGATGGGTAACGAACCTAGTTTTCATATCCCCTACTTATATAACTACTTAAACAGTCCTTGGAAAACCCAAAAAAGGGTAAGAATGTTAATGGACACTTGGTTTACCAACAGTCTTTTTGGAGTACCTGGAGATGATGACGGCGGAGGAATGTCGGCGTTTGTGGTTTTTTCAATGATGGGCTTTTTCCAAGTCACTCCAGGAATTCCAGAGTATAGTTTAAGCAGTCCATTATTTAATGATATTGCTATTGAATTAGCCAATGGAAAAACATTTAGAATATTAGCAAAGAATAATTCCGATGAAAATATCTATGTAATTAGTGCAAAGCTCAATGGGAAACTGCTTGACAGGCCATTTTTTACACATGATGATTTACTTCAAGGAGGAACATTGGAATTAGAAATGTCCGATAAACCGAAACTATAACCGTTGATCAACATATAAACCTGTTCAACCTGTTTTATTAATATACTATCCATAATGAATAGCATAGATCTAGTTTCTGCTTTTAAAGCAGAAACTACAGCCTTAATACGTTTTGGAATGGAGAATTCTGAATTTCGGAATTCAACAAATAAGCAAGCAATTGATGTTTTTACCATGGGAACACGAGGTACATCCGCGCTAACAACCAGTAAAACAAGCGGAATAGTAAAAAGCAAAAAAAACATGGAGTCTCGGAAAAACAATTGGTTGTATGGCATTCCCAGAATTTCTAACCAGGAGATAATAACCATAATATATGAAAACCCTTTTAAACCTATTACACAATGAACAAAACTATAGAAACAGCTTCTAGCCATAGCATTAAACTGGTTTTGATGCTACTATGTTGTCTATTTTGTCATGTCGAACGTACAAAAGCTGAAGAAAAGTTGCTTATAGAAAAGCAACAGCATCAGGTAACCGGACAAGTAAAAACTGCAGAAGGTCCATTATCTGGAGTTACTATTACTTCAAAGCAAAACCCTAACAATGCAACATCCACGAATCAAAGTGGAAATTATAACCTAGCGATAAGCGCTAACGATACGCTAATTATCACATCTGTTGGTTTCAAACCGCAAGAAATTGCTGTTCAAGGCCGGAAAGTGATTAATATAGAACTTCAAACTTCAGAGGAAACATTTGAAGAGATTGTTGTGGTTGGCTATGGCACACAAAAGAAAGCAAATTTGACTGGAGCGGTCAGTACTATCCAAGCTTCAGAAATTCAAACCACTACACATACTAGTTTAGCACAAAAAATTCAAGGTAAAATTCCTGGTTTACAGATTCGTCAAAACACCGGTGGTCCTGGAGATTTTGATGCAATGATCAACATCCGCGGTTTTGGATCTCCGCTATATGTTATCGATGGGATTGTGCGTGATGGCGGAAATGAATTTCAGCGATTAAATCCTGAAGATATAGAAAGTATTTCTGTCTTAAAAGATGCATCTGCAGCGATATACGGTGTAAATGCTGCGAATGGAGTTATTATTGTAACAACTAAAAAAGGTAAATCTGGCCGTGCACAATTTCAATACAATGCAGTATTGGGTATGCAATCTCCTACAGATATGCCTGCAGTAGCTACTGCAGCGCAATGGATGGAGGTACGCAATGATGCCAATGTAAATGTGGGCTTACCTCCATTTATTTCGAAAGAAGAATTAGCAAAATACCAAGCTGGAGCACCTGGGTATGAGAGTACCAATTGGTATAAAGAAACAATGAAACCTTGGGCTGGTCAACAACAGCATACCATTTCTGCACAAGGAGGAAATGAATCCATCAACTATTTTAGCAGTTTTGGTTTTGTGAACGACAAAGGTTTATTACGGTCTGATGCAATAAATTATGATCGATATACCTTTCGTACAAACCTTACCGCTAAACTTACCGAACATCTTACAGCTGGTGTTGAATTAGCTGGCCGCTATGACCGTAAGGATGGGGCTGGTTTCAGCATCTTTGAAATAATTCGGGGAACAATTTCTGCCTTGCCGATGAATAAACCTTATTTGAATGGTAATCCAGGATATCCAACCCATATCACAGATGGACAAAGTTCTAACCCGGTAGCAATTTCAGATCCGAATATCTCGGGGTATACTCAAGATGTGAATAAACAATTTCAATCTTCCGTTAACCTAACTTATAAAGTTCCATTTGTAGAAGGATTACAACTTAAAGGAGTAGCTGCATTTGATGGTAATAATTTTTTAGCGAAAAACCTATCCAAAAGCTATAAACTGTATTCCTATGATGCAACTAACGATGTGTACAATCCAGCGGTTTTAAGACATCCTACCAGTCTTTATAATGGTTACAATGATATGAACAGAGTTAATATTCAGCTTCAAGCCAATTATAATAGACTATTTAACGAAAAACACAATCTTGGAGGAACATTAGTTTATGAGCAAAGACACGGATGGAATCGTTCATCGGGTCTTTCGAGGGAGTTTCAGTTTTTCACCAACGATCAAATTGATTTAGGAGACCAAAACAACCAACGCACAAGCGGCATGGAAAGTCAGTGGGGAAATAGATCTGTAATTGGTCGTGTTACGTATGATTATTTAGGTAAATACTTGTTTGAGGCCGCGGCACGATATGACGGTTCTTACCGTTATCATCCAGATCGCAAATGGGGATTATTTCCAGTGGTATCTGCAGGATGGCGTGTGTCTGAAGAGAAATTTTTCAAAGAAAACATCGACTTCATATCTAACTTGAAATTCAGAGCTTCGTATGGTATGATTGGTCAAGATGCTGGAAACCCATTCCAGTATGTACCAGGATTTTCAACCAGCGGTGGTGGCGGATATGAATTTTCCAATGGAACCTATGTGTCTGGAGTAGCTGCCCCAGGTATTGTGAATGAGCAGTTAACTTGGTTTGAGTCTAAAATAGCCGATGTGGGAATGGACTTAAGTTTATTGGACGGGAAATTCAATTTAGAATTTGACATCTATCAAAGAGATCGTACAGGGCTTTTGGCGGTAAGAAATATTTCCCTACCTAATACCTTCGGAGGTAGTCTTCCGGAAGAAAACTTAAATAGCGATCGCGTACGCGGTATGGAATTCGGTGTGGGTTATACGCAGCAATTTGGTGAATTTAAATTGGATATTGGCGGGAATTTCAACTTTGCTAGAACCATGAATGTCTATATCGAAAGAGGTCCTTTTACCAATAGTATGGACCGTTGGAGAGGTAGTAACATAGAACGCTGGAATGATGTCGCATGGATGTATGATAAAATAGGTCAGTTCCAAACAGAGGATGAAATTCTTTATGCTCCTATTCAAAATGGCGACCTAGGTAATAGTAGAGAAATGGTTGGAGATTATATCTATAGGGACGTGAATAACGATGGAGTAATCGATGGCAATGATGTAATGCCTTTAGCATGGGGCGGAACGCCAAAAATGTTTTACGGCTTAACCATCGGCGCAAAATATAAAGGATTTGATTTCAATATGCTATGGCAAGGTTCTGCTAAATATTCTGTCAGATTTACGCATGCTTACGCGGAAGTAATGTGGGGCGGTGGAAACTACCCGGCTTATTTTAATGATCGTTGGCATCAAGCAGATCCCTACGACTCCACAAGTGAATGGATTCCAGGAGAATGGCCTGCAAGCAGAAGAATATCGGACATGGGAGCCATGTATAATGAAAGTTCGGTATGGAGAAGAGATGCTTCGTATTTAAGACTTAAAAGTTTAGAATTAGGTTACACCATAAATCCAGAATTATTGAAAAAGGCAGGTATAAAGGGATTGCGAGTATATCTTAACGGATATAATCTTCTTACAATCACCGATCCATTCGTAAAAGCTTTTGACCCAGAACAAATTGAAGGGGCATTAAATACGGGCTGGGTTTATCCATTAAGCAAGAGCTACAATGTAGGCTTAAACATTTCCTTTTAACCTTAAATCTGAAATCATGAAAAAACATATCATATTATTAACGGCCATTCTATCGATGTCTTTCTACAGTTGTAGGGACGTGCTAGACTTGAAACCATTAGATAAACTTGATTCTGAAACTCTCTTTTCTACACCTGATGGAGTAAGAATCTACCTTGCAAATTTATATGGACAATTACCCATTGAGGATTTTTCTTACGGCAGGTTAGGGTTTAATACCGCAAATCAAAATACGGGCGGTATTGCACCGTCCACACAAACTGACGATGCGGCTAATTCAGAATTTAGCCATCTGTTGGATGGCGGTGGAAATTTTCAATGGTGGGATCAAGGTTATAAATTAATTCGTGACATTAATTTACTATTAGAAACGATTCCGACGATAACAAGCCTTTCAGATACTGATAAATCACAAATTATTGGTGAAGGCCATTTTATGCGTGCATACACTTATTTTGCATTAGCAAAACGTTATGGTGGAGTTCCTATTATAAGCGCAGTACAACAATATACGCCGGATGTAGCGAGCCTACAAGTTCCTAGAAGTACAGAAAAAGAAACTTGGGATTTTGTATTGCAAGAGTGTGATGCCGCGATTTCTAGCCTACCGACTTCGAGAACTGCAGATAATCGCAGAGCCAATAAGTGGGTCGCTTATGCTTTAAAATCTAGGGTAGCATTACATGCAGCATCAATCGCTAAATATTGGTCTAAAGCTCCCCTATCTGGGCCAGCAGTAACTGAAGGTTTGGTGGGACTAAATGCTTCCGATGCTAATTCCTATTATGAACAATGTATCCAAGCTTCCAAAGCAATAATGGATCAAGGTGGTTTTGGTTTACATAAGCCAAGTCCAAGTTCTCCAGAAGAGGCAACAAAGAATTATATGGAGATTTTCCAGAATCCTAATAATGCATCTAACGAAATCATCTTTTTAAAAGGATATGCCATTCAGGGTTCTTCAGGTCATAGTTATGACTTTTGGTTTAACCCTAATCAGACGACAGACGGTGCTCCACATCCAGGAAGGATGAACCCAACCTTAGAATTTGTAGACTTGTATGAAAGCTACGATAATCCTGGGTTTAGTGCACCTGTAGTAACCACAGCCGATGGAAATATCAATGATTATAATGGATACAATGCGAGCAAAAATTATTTGCGATTTGATACCCCATATGATATCTTCAAAGGTAAAGACGCAAGACTATGGGCTACTGTTATTTTACCAGGAACAGAATGGAAAAATAAAACCATTGTCATCCAAGGTGGTTATATTCAACCAGATGGTGCTGCTAAGATTGAAACCAAAGAGTCTATTTCCGTAAATGGAAAAACCTATTATACTTATGGTGCTGCCGAATGGACTGGATATTCAGGTTTTGAAGTCTACCTAGGGAATATGACACGTACCGGATTTAGTTTTAAAAAGTTTCTAACTCCTTCCGCTTTACCACCAAATTTATTGGCTTCGACCAACGATTGGATCGAGTTTAGATATCCTGAAATTCTATTGAACTATGCAGAAGCTGTTGTTGAAAGTAATTATTCACTAGATGACGCTAAGACAAAGGCTAAAAATGCCATGAATGCTATTCGCAAAAGAGCTGGACATACCGTTGATATTAATTTGGATTTAACCAATGTTTTGAGGGAAAGAAGAGTGGAATTGGCTTTTGAGAATCTACGTTACTGGGATTTAATCCGTAGAAGAGATTTCCATGAAAAATTCAATAATTCTATACGGAAGTCCCTTGTACCTATTTTGGATTTAAGGGTTAGTCCAGCAAAATATATTTTTGTTCGCAAAAACCTTTCTAGGGAGCATCCATTGACATTCCCAACCAATTTTTATTATTGCCACATTCCTGGCATTGGGTCTAATGGTTTAGTTCAGAATCCTCAATATTAACCTAACGATCATGAGAAAATCAAATCTAATACTTTTAACACTTGGTCTAGCATTCTTATTTAACGCTTGTAAGCTAGACAACTATGACGCACCGAATGGACAACTAGTAGGTCAAATTATTGATATTGAAACCAATGAGTTGATTCAACAAGATATTATACGTGGTACGACGATTAAACTCATTGAACACGGTTATGATCCTGTAACCCCACAATACCTGCGCGTTAAAACTGATGGCACCTATGCAAATACCTTGTTGTTCGCAAACACCTATACGGTACAACCTGATCAGCGGAATTTTGTACAGATTGATGAACAAGAAGTGGTCATCTCCGCCAATAGTAAATTGGATTTTAAAGTACAGCCTTACATTCGGGTGAAGGATGCAACAATCGTAAAAAATGGGGATAAGGTTACCGCAACATTCCATATCGATCAAACGGTAAGCGAAAATGTTCGGAAAATCGGATTGTATGCGCATACAGAGCCAATTGTAGGCGAGCCTATCCGCTTATTTGCCTCAGAATTGAATCTGAATAGAGCGGTGGATGAAAGCGAAGTGATGACCTTAGAAATTAACGTAAAAGAGAATTCTTCCGTATTCAAATCTGGACAGCAGTATTTTTTTAAAATTGGTGCTGTAATCAATATTCCTGAAGCCAAATTTAATTATGCTCCTGCTGTACGTTTGGCTGTAGATTAAAGTTTAGACAATGAAAGTAGTTAATAATTTCATTTTTATATGGGTTGTTTCCATGCTGATTAATTATCAGCATGGATTCGCTCAATCTAAAAATCCCATTGGGATTTTTGATTTAGGGTATACCCTAGAACCTGATTTCAACGATAAAGAGAAAGCCAAAACGGCATGGGATCATACCCATTTTATTGCTTCCCTTCAAGGGGTCGTGAATAAAAAGGAACCCAATCTTTACATTCACCTCATAAAAACGGGCGAGGTAGATATAGATCGCTATTGGTGGTCAAAATATCGGAAAAAGAAAAATTGGCTAGCCAATAGAGATACTATCGAATTTAACAACTTAGAATCCTTAGTTCACTTTTATAAAAATCATATAAAAGGAGCAGTCGTTTATGATCCATTGGTAGCCTCCACGAGTAATGTGGCCTCTGCAGTAGCGGGTTCAGACAATTTGGTGGCTATTCGTTTCGATCTTGACCCAAATAGTGTTTATTCCAAATTGGTTAAGTCTGGGCCTAAAATACCGGTAAAAGTTTGGTTAGTTGAGCCCAATGGCAAGTCTATTTTTAAAGGGAAAGGCATCATCCCTAAAACGAAACGTATGTCTACAGGTTCTGCAAAAAATGATGCATACATCTGGTATATTGAAAATTACTTCAAAAAAGGAAAAACAAATGCAGAATTTGGAGCCTATTACATTGATCAAATTTGGTTAAACAAGCCAACTGCTGTTGGGAAGAACCATCATACATTATCCAACCACGACTATTTTATTAGTAAAGGTGCTTTCTTCTTTGATTTAAGTCCATGGCAAGATGAGTCAGCGACAGATGATTTGACGCAACCACTAGGTACGGACTTAAATACTTTAAAAGAATTTTTGTTATTGGCCTATAAACAAAATGAAAATGGCAAAAAATTCACGCATATTGGAGGGTTCCCACCATGGGCTTATAAATACACCAAGCATGCGGGTGGAAAACATGAAGATGTTCCTACAGAGTGGGAATATTCTCGAATTATAAGTGCCTATAATGCTTTTAAAGATGCGGATGCCATTGGCTTTGGCGCCTTAGCAAATGCTTCCTTCTGGCAACATTATCCGCTTAAAAAGGAATATCCCCAAAAATGGGTTACTGATGAGGAATTAAAATCGAAAGGTTACCTAGATGAACAAGGGAAATTAGTCGATAACGGAAAAGATTATTACCTTTTTTATGTAGGAGATTATGATGCTTCATCCTGGCTTTCCCAAACAACAGCTTGGATCTGGGACGACCCTAACCGTGGGAAAGTACCACTGATGTGGTCCATTAGTCCTATTTTGGCTCGTAGAGTTCCCATGGCTATGGAGTATCGCTGGGAATCGGCCACAGCTAATGATTATTTTGCTGCTGCAGATAACGGCGCGGGATACTTAATGCCGGGAATGCTTCAAATTCCTAGACCTATATCCAATCTTCCAGATGCTACCGACCAATGGGCCGAACACAATATCCCATTTTATAAACAGTGGGGAATGAGTATCACCGGATTTATTATTGATGGAGAGGCTCCTGGCCTCAATAAAGCGGGCATGGATGCCTATGCCAAATTCAGTCCTAATGGCATTGTACCGCAAAAAGTTCCGATTAGTCTTTTATATGAGGAAATGCCTGTTTTGAAATCTGATGAGGATGTCAATCAAGAAAATCCCAAAGATGCGGCTACTGTTATTGTCAACAGAATCGCCAATAGACCCATCAAATTCCATTGGTTTAGAAATATATTGAAAACTCCGACTTGGTATGTTCAAGTGGTGGATGAAGTAAAAGCGAAGAATCCAAATGCAATACTATTGGATGCCCCTACATTTTTTGCACTTTATAAAAAATATTTATTAGAAAACCCTACTGCTGCTCGTAGCGATTGGTTTTCAAAATAACAAAAAACAAACATCAGCACTTATGAGATTGAACGTTTTATTAATAACCCTTTCCCTATTTGCCATACAACTATACAGTTCCATAGTTAAAGCGCAAACAACCTTTAATGCCGTTGACTATGTCAATCCACTTATGGGTACCGATTCAAAATTTGAATTGTCTAATGGGAACCAATACCCCGTAATCGCTTTGCCATGGGGAATGAATTTTTGGTCAGCGCAAACAGGAAAAATGGGAAATGGATGGTTGTATCAGTATTCGGCGGATAAAATTAGAGGCATTAAGCAAACCCATCAAGCGAGTGTTTGGATCGGTGATTATGGCCAGTTTTCTTTATTGCCTACGACTGGAGAAATCAAAGTGGATGAAGATGAACGAGCGAGTTGGTTTTCACATAAATCGGAAATTGCCAAACCACATTATTACAGTGTATATCTAGCAGATTATAACACAACAGCCGAAGTAACTCCAACAGAAAGAGCTGCAAAATTTCGGTTTACATTTCCAAAATCAAAGCAATCGCATGTAATTATTGACGCTTTTGATGACGGATCTTATATCAAGATCTTGCCTGAAGAGCGAAAAATAATTGGCTACTCAACCAAAAATAGTGGTGGGGTTCCAACAAATTTTAAAAATTATTTTGTAATCATTTTTGATAAAGATTTCTCCACATCTTCTTTATACGAACACAAGGAAAAACAGCAAGGATTAGAATTTAAAGGTAAACATGCCATTGCATCAATCACTTTTGACACGAAAGAATCAGAGAAAGTACATGCACGGGTAGCTTCATCGTTTATTAGCCACGAGCAAGCGGAAATCAACCTGAAAGAATTAGGGAATGATACGTTTGAAACGATTAAAAAGAAGGGAGAACAATCTTGGAATAAAGAGCTCAGTAAAGTGAAAGTAGAGGGTGGAACAGACGAACAAATTAGCACATTTTATTCCTGCTT
>Ga0233369_1000554_pt1 | contig 14899 bp, 11 predicted proteins | sample ElkDunMinimDraft_26_FD_191537 | JGI IMG/M metagenome (GOLD analysis project Ga0233369, IMG submission 191537) | Fecal eukaryotic communites from dung pellets of Tule Elk in California, USA - Elk Dung D16 | ecosystem: Host-associated > Mammals > Digestive system > Large intestine > Fecal | place... | reverse complement strand
CGTCGAGGCCGTCGTCCGGTCGGTCCAGGCGCACGAACAGCAGGGTCCGCCCGTCGGGCGAGATCTCGGGATTGAACTCCCAGCGGCCCGGTGTATTGACGCCGGGACCGAGCAGTTCCGGTGCGCCGTAGCTGCCGTCGCGTCGGCGCTGGCTGCGCCAGATCTGCACGTCCTCGGTGGGGACCGGTGCCTTGACCCGGGCGAAGTAGAGGTTGCCGAGCAGATCGACGCTCGGATACAGCTCGTCGTAACCGTCGGCATTGACCTCACGCCCCAGGTGTTCGGGCGTGCCCCAGCCCCGGGGCGTGCGCCGCACCATCCACAGGTCCATGTCGGCGCGCGCCTCGCCCGCCACCGGTCGCATCGAGGAGAAGAACATCGCCGTGCCCAGCGGCGCGACAAACGGGTCCATGTCGGCGTGCTGGCCCGAGAACGGCATGACGGTCGGCGTCGACCAGCGCCCGCCGGGCAGCCGGTGGGCGCTGCGGATCTCGGCGCGTTCGCGCGTGCCCGGCCACCAGCCCTGGCTGTGCGACCAGAACGCCCGGGTCCGGGTTGGGTCGAAGCTCAGCCGCCACTGCCAGCTGTCGGGCAGGGAAATGGTTCCGGGGGCGAAGACCTCGGTGGCGGGACACTGACCGGACGGCGCCTGGGTGCCGCGCGCGTGCGCGGTGCCCGTGGGCAGGCCGAAGGTGAGGGCAAGGGCGGCGGCCAGCAATGCGATGCGGTACGACATGGGCGGCTCCAGGAGAAGGGGAACCGGGCCAGTGGACGTGCCTGCCGGGTGCAACGCAAAGTTGTTGTGACCAACCGTCCGGATCGCGGGACGAGCGTGTCGCACACGGTTGCAGGCGCCTGCCGGAGGTTCCAGCATGCGCTCCTATGCAGCTGCGTCCCTGGCCAACCCTGCTCGCGGTGTCCGCCTGGTGGACGCTGTACGGGCTCGTCACCGCCAGCCAGTGGCTGAGCATGGAGGCTGCCGACGGCCAGGTGATGGCGCCGGCGCAGGCCGTGCGCCTGGCGCTGGCCTCGGCCTGGCTGTGGATTCCGCTGAGCATGCTGCTGCTGTGGAGCGTGCGCCGCTTTCCGCTCGAGCGCGGTCGGCTGGGGCGCTCGCTGCCGGTGCTGCTGGCCATGGTCCTGCTGCTGGTGCTGCTGCGGGCGTTGGCGGTGATCGTGCTCAACCCCTGGGTGGGCTGGTACCACGCGCCGCCGCAGCCGCTGGAGGTCGTGCTCACCAGCCTGGCCAACAACTTCCTGCTGCTGTGGCTGATGGTCGGCGCGGCGCATGCGCTGCTGTACGCGGCGCGGGCGCGCCAGCGCGAACGCCATGCCGAGCAGTTGCAGGCCGCGCTGGTGGAGGCGCGGCTGCAGGTGCTGGTTTCGCAGCTCAATCCGCACTTCATGTTCAACGCGCTCAACTCCATCGCCGAGGTGGTGCACCAGGACCCCGCGGTCGCCGACCGCATGCTGGTGGCGCTGGGCGAACTGCTGCGCAGCAGCCTGGAGCGCCAGTCCGCGTCGCTGGTGCCGCTGCGCGAGGAGTTGGGGCTGCTGCGCCACTACCTGGACATCGAGGGCCTGCGCCTGGGCGAGCGCCTGCGGGTGGAATGGGACGTAGCTGAGGAGGCCGCCGAGGCGCCGGTGCCGCCGCTGATGCTGCAGCCGCTGGCGGAGAACGCGATCGTGCATGCCCTGGCCCTGCGCCTGTCGCCGGGGACGCTGCGGGTCGAGGCTCGGCTGGAAGGCGAGCGCCTGCACCTGGAGATCGCCGACGACGGCGGCCATGAAGCGGCGACCGCGCGCCATGGCAGCGGCCTGGCCAACCTGCGCGCGCGCCTGCGCCAGCTCTATGGTGACGGCGAATGGCTGCAGCTGGAACGCAACCGGCAGGGCGGCACCACCGCCAGCATCCGCGTGCCTCTCTGCCGTGCGGCCATGAGTGCGGCGACGTGAGCACGCGGGCGCTGCGCGCGGCCATCGTCGACGACGAGTTGCTGGCGCGGCAGCGGCTGCTGCGCATGCTCGGCGAACTGGGCGGGGTCGACGTGGTCGGCTGCTACGGCGACGGCCACCAGGCGCTGGAGGGGCTGGCGGCACGGCCGGCGGACGTGTTGTTCCTGGACATCCGGATGCCGCAGCTGGACGGCTTCCAGCTGATCGAGCTGCTGCCGGCGAAACGCCCGCTGGTGGTGTTCGTCAGTGCCTACGGCGAGCGCGCGCTGGATGCGTTCGCGGTCGAGGCGGTGGACTACCTGGTCAAGCCGCTGTCGCCAGTGCGCCTGCGCGACGCGCTCGCCCGCGTGCGCGCCTGGCGCGCACGGCTCGATCCGCCCGCGCCGGTGGCGCAAGCCGGCGCGCGCTATCCCGAACGCCTGGCCGTGCCCGATGGCGAGCGCGTGCGAATGGTGCCGGTGGAGCAGATCAGCATGCTGGTGGCGCAGGGCAACTACGTGGAGCTGGTGCTGCCCGCGCGCAGGCTGCTGCTGCGCGAGACCCTCTCGGCGCTGGTGGCGCGGCTGGACCCGGCGCGCTTCGTCCGCGTCCACCGTTCGCGCGCGGTGCGGGTGGACCTGATCGAGCAGGTGGAACCCTATGGCGCCGGCCAGTACTGGCTGCGCCTGCGCGATGGCACCTGCCTGGCCAGCGGCCGCAGCTACCGCCACGCGCTGCGCGAGGTGCTGGGCCTGCGCGCCTGAGCGCGCGGCGGGTCAGTCCGTGGCCGGCCGCGCGGGCGGGTCGAAGGGAATGGTGTCGGGCGCGACTGCGCCGCCGCTGAGCTCATCGCCGGTCCACGATCCGGTCGGTGAGGGTCGTCTTCGCCACCGGCACGATCTCCAGGTCCGGACGTCGGCTTGGGCGTGGTCGGCACGTGGACCGCGGCAGTTCGCGGCCGGTGCCCTGCTCGCGGATCACCCGGGTGACGAAACCCACCGACTTCATCCGGCTGAGCGGGAAGTCGATCGGCGCCACGCGCTGGGTGCAGTCGGGCCTGGTCTGCAGGATGTCGAGCAGCTTTTGCGCTGGAATAGATGATGTTGGCCAGCGGGATGCGCTGCACCGGCGCCCTCCAGCCAGTGCAACAGGCGCTGGCCTACCACGCGCCGTGCCGGCCAGCCCAGCCCAGCATCAGCACCAGGGTGGCGGCGATGGCCATGGTGGGTATCGTGCCGTCATGTCCCACGCTCCCGCTTCCGGCCCATGGCCCGAGACCCTCGTCGGACGGCTGCTCGCCCGGCCGCGCCCGGGCGATGCGCCGCGCGTGCTCGGCATCAGCGGCCTGCAGGGCACCGGCAAATCCACGCTCGCCGGCCAGGTCGTGAGCGCCGCGACCGCGCGCGGGCTCCGCGCCGCGGTCCTGTCGCTCGACGATCTGTATCTGGATCGCGGGGCGCGCCTTGCACTGGCCCGCGACGTCCATCCCCTGCTCGCGACCCGCGGTCCGCCTGGCACGCACGAGGTCGCGCTCGGCCTTTCGATCATCGATGCGGTGCGTGGGCATGCGCGGACCCGGCTCCCGCGCTTCGACAAGCTCGGCGACCGCCGCCTGCCCGAAAGCGCCTGGCCACGGGTCCATGGGCTCGACCTGCTGGTCTTCGAAGGCTGGTGCCTGGGCACGACGGCGCAGGACAACGCGGCGCTCGCCGGCCCGCTCAATGCCCTCGAGCGTGACGAGGATGCGGACGGCGTGTGGCGCCGCTGGTGCAACGCCGCCCTCGCCCGCGACTACCCGCCCCTCTGGGGCGCCATCGAAACACTGGCCTTCCTGCAGCCGCCCGGCTTCGGGATCGTGCCGGAATGGCGATGGCAGCAGGAGCAATCCCTGCAGCAAGCCGCGCCGGGCAGCCGCGGCATGGACCGGGCGCAGGTCGCCCGGTTCGTGCAGCACTACGAGCGGGTCAGCCGGCAGGCATTGCAGACCTTGCCGATGTCGGCCGATGTCGTGGTGAGGCTCGATGCGCAGCGTCGGATCCTCGCCATGGCGTAATGCCGCGCGCGCGCGTCCGCACACGACCCGGCCGGCCGGAAGCCGCCGACAAGGCCGGGCCCGCACCCTGTAGCCGCACCGGGCGCGGGCTCCGGACCCGAGCCTGATGGAGCCCATTTCCCCCGGCCCGCACCGCTGTGACCGGGTCGGCAGGTCGCACGGCTTCGACGCCCGGGCCTGCGTCTCCAGCCGTCGGCACCCGCGGCCCGCTGCTAGCATGCGGCCATGCACTCCGCCCCCAACCTCGTGCTCGTCGGACCGATGGGCGCCGGCAAATCCTCGATCGGACGCCGGATCGCCGCGCGCTTCGGCCTGGCGTTCGTCGACATCGACCAGGAGATCGAGCAGCGCACCGGCGCCCGCATCTCGATGATCTTCGAGTGCGAGGGCGAGGCCGGCTTCCGCGCACGCGAGCGCGCAACGCTGGCCGATATCCTCGCCGGCTCGCGTCAGGTGATTGCCACCGGGGGCGGCGCGGTGCTCGATGCCGGCAACCGCAGCCTGCTCCGCGCCCGCGGCTTCGTCGTGCACATGCATGCGGATATCGACACCCAGCTCACCCGCCTGGCCCGCGACCGCACGCGTCCGCTGCTCGCAGGCGACAACCCGGTCGAAGTGCTGCGCCGGCTCGCCGCCGAGCGTGCACCGCTGTATGCCGAAGCCGCCCACCTGCGCTTCGACACCGGGCCGCATGCCTGCAACGAAGCCACGGCGCAGCTTGGCCATCTGATCGAGACCCACTGGCAGGCACCCGACGACCCGGTCGTCGTGTCTGCCGGCGCCGCGTCCAGTCCCGTCCCATGAGCCGGCCTGGCGACCTGTGCCAGCGGCCTCCATCCTGCCTGCATCCATGACCCAACCCATCCGAGAAGTCGCCGTCGACGGCGATCCGCCTTACACCATCCACATCGGCCCGGACCTGCTCGACGACGGTGCATTGCTGGCCCGGCCGCTGCGCGGTCGCGACGCGATGATCGTCAGCGACGCGCATGTGGCGCCCCTCTATGCCGACCGCGTCGCCGCCGCGCTGCAGGCCGCGCGCCCGGACCTGCGCATCCACCGCCATGTATTGCCGGCGGGCGAGGCATCGAAGACGCTGGCCAACTTCGCCGAGGTCACCACGGCGCTGGCCGAGGCGCGCATGCGCCGCGACGCGACCCTGTTCGCGCTCGGTGGCGGCGTCATCGGCGATCTCGCCGGCTTCGCCGCAGCCTGCTGGATGCGTGGCATCGATTGCGTCCAGCTGCCCACCACGCTGCTGGCGATGGTGGATTCATCGGTTGGCGGCAAGACCGCGGTGGACCTGCCGCAGGGCAAGAACCTGGTCGGCGCGTTCCATCCGCCGCGCGCGGTGGTCGCCGATACCGCCGTGCTGCGCACGCTGCCCGCGCGCGAGTTGCGGGCCGGCCTGGCGGAAGTGGTGAAGTACGGCGCCCTCGGCGATGCCGACTTCCTCCACTGGCTCGACACGCACGCCGACGCGCTGCTGGTGATGGAAGACGCGACGCTGGCCGAGGCCATCGCCCGCAGCTGCGCGCACAAGGCGGCGATCGTCGCGCGCGATCCTTTCGAACACGGCGAGCGCGCGCTGCTCAATCTCGGTCACACCTTCGGCCATGCGATCGAGACCGAGCAGGGCTACGGCGGCGTGAATCATGGCGAAGCGGTGGCGATCGGCATGGTGCTGGCCGCGCGGCTGTCGGAGATGCTGGGCCTGGCCCCGGCCGCTGACACGCAGCGCCTGCGCGACCTGCTGCTGCGCCTGCAGTTGCCGGTCGAGGTGCCGCCCGGTCTCGACGCCGGGCGTCTGCTCGCCCACATGCGCCTCGACAAGAAGGCCGTCGCCGGCGGGCTGCGCTTCGTCCTCTGGCGTGGCGCGGGCCGGGCCGAAGTGCTGGGCGACGTACCGGAATCGGCGGTGCTTTCGGTCCTGCAGACGGGTTGAACACCGCACGCCGTACAATCGCGGACATGCGCCTGTACCTGCAACAACGCCCCCAGGGTGCCGAATCCCCGCGGTTCGTGCAGCTGAGCCTGCAGCCCGACCTGCTGGGCGGCTGGACACTGCTGCGTGAGAGCGGACAGGTCGGCGGCCGCAGCACGTTGCGACGCGACCTGTTCCTCGACCAGCCCAGCGCGATCAAGGCGCTCGAGGCCGCGCGAGACGCGCAGCTCAAGCGCGGTTTCCAGCTGATGTTCGCCCGCGGCAGCGACGCGCCCGCCTGATCCGGCGCCGCGCGCCCTCCACTTTTTCCCAGGGAATCCAGTCCTCGATGTCCTCCGCCGTCCTGCAGAACGATCGTTTCCTCCGCGCACTGCGGCGCGAGCCCGTCGACCGCACCCCCGTCTGGCTGATGCGCCAGGCCGGTCGCTACCTGCCCGAGTACCGCGCATCGCGCAAGGCCGCCGGCAGCTTCCTGGCGATGGCCAAGACGCCCGAGCTCGCCTGCGAGGTGACGCTGCAGCCGCTGGCGCGCTTCGATCTGGACGCGGCGATCCTGTTCTCCGACATCCTGACCATCCCCGATGCGATGGGTCTGGAGCTGTATTTCGTCGAGGGCGAAGGCCCGAAGTTCCGCAATCCGGTGCGCGACGCCGCAAGCATCGCCAGGCTCGGCGTGCCGGACATGGAGACCGAGCTGCGTTACGTGATGGACGCGGTGCGGGTGATCCGCCGCGAACTCGACGGCCGCGTGCCGCTGATCGGATTTTCCGGCAGCCCGTGGACGCTGGCCTGCTACATGGTCGAAGGTGGCGGCAGCAAGGACTTCGCCCGCATCAAGGCGATGGCGCTCAACGATCCAAGGGCGCTGCACGCGTTGCTGTCGGTCAATACCGATGCGGTGATCGCCTACCTCGCCGCGCAACGTGCCGCCGGGGCGCAGGCGTTGCAGGTGTTCGACACCTGGGGCGGCGTGCTCTCTCCGGCGATGTACCGCGAATTCTCGCTGCCTTACCTGACCCGCATCGCGCAGGAACTGCAGCGTGGCGACGGCGCCGAGCGCACGCCGTTGATCCTGTTCGGCAAGGGCAATGCCGCGTATCTCGATGAACTCTCGCGTTCCGGGGCCGAAGGCCTGGGCTGCGACTGGCTGATCGAACTCGGCGACGCCGCGCGCCGCACGCAGGGCCGCGTCGCACTGCAGGGCAACCTCGACCCGACCACCCTCTATGGCTCCCCGGACGCGATCCGCGCCCAGGTGCGCCACGCGCTCGACAGCTACCGCGACGGCAACGGCGGCTCGCGCGATGGCCACGTGTTCAACCTTGGCCACGGCATGTCGCCCGACATGGACCCCGACCACGTCCGCGTGCTGGTCGACGAAGTGCACGCCTACAGCGCGCGCTGAGTCGGCCGCAACGCCTGCGCGTCAGCCGCGGGCCCCGCGCAGTGCCAGCCAGCACAGCGCCACCGTGGTGGCGTCGCCCAGTGCAGTGTGTCGGCCCAGGACCGGCACGCCCAGGGATTCGGCGATATGGGCGAAGTCGAGATCCGGCGGCACGTCCGGATGCGCCCGGCGCGCGCGCGTCGCGTAGGCGTCGGCCAGTTCGACACGCGGATTGGGCAGCGCAAAGCCGGTCAGGCCGCGGACGTGGGGGGCCAGCATCGCCAGGTCGAAGCGCAGGTTGTAGCCGAGCAGCGCGCGGCTGCCGAGCCAGTGCAGCAGCGCCGCCACGACCGGAGTGACCGCTTCGCCGCCGGCGGCTTCCGCCGGGGTGATGTGGTGGTGGCGCATGGACGCGATGTCGAAGCCGCGGTCGGGACGCACGCGACGCTCGAAACGTTCCGACAGGATCACGCGGCCGCCGCGCACCGGCACTGCTGCCAGGCTCAGGATGTGATCGCGCTTCGGATCCAGGCCGGTGGTTTCCAGATCCAGGCTGACCCATTCGCCCGCGGGCGGACGCTGCAGCAGACCACGCCAGGCGCCATCGCCGTGCCGGCGCTGCAACCACCATCGCTGCAGCGTTCCCACAGCGCTCAGCCCGGCACGTGGAAGACGCGGCGCACATGCTCGCGGAACGCCTTGACCACGTGCAGGGCGTCGCGCAGCAGTTCGCGGTCCAGCCGGCGCAGGCCGGCGGTATCGACGAGGTTGTCGGCTGCGCGGCCGTCGGCGAGCGCGGCGAGCTGGGCGTCCAGCCGCATGCGCTGGAAGACGTCCAGGGCCTGCGGCAGATCCCGGCCCAACTCGTCGGGCAAAGCACCCTGCGCCGCCAGGGCCTCGCAGCGGGCAAGGGTGTTGGTCGCACGGATCCCGTGGCGCAGCGCCAGGCAGCGCAGGCCATGGACCACGGGAAAGATGCCGCCCTTCTTCAGATCGATGCCCTGCGCGTCGCTGCGCATGCGGCCGAAGAACGTCAGCGGCGCGCCGAATCCCAATGCGCCCGCCGCCAGGTGATGCATCAGGATCTCGTCGCGACCCAGTGTCATCAGCGCATCCTTGACCGGTGCGAACAACGACATGTCGCCGGCGACCGGACGGGCGTCGAGCGCGATCGAAAGATCGAGTGCGGCCTCGCCGCCGCAATGCCGGCGCCAGTGCACCACCCGCGCCTGCCAGTCGCGCGCGGTCATGCGCCAGTGCGGATTGTCGACCATGACCCGGCCCGGGCAAGGCGGATAGCCGATCTTCGCGAGCGCGGCACTGAATCGGTCCATCGCGGCTTCGAGCCCCGGCCAGTCCAGATCGTCGGCAAGCACCAGCGCGTTGTCCTGGTCGGTCTTGAGCAATTGCTCGCGGCGGCCCTCGCTGCCCATGACCAGCAGGCAGATGCGACCGCGATGCTCCGCCGGCACCACCTGGTCGAAGACCTGGGCCATGACCCGTTCGTTGAGGGCGCTGACCAGCCCCATCAGGTAGGGAATACGCGCACCGTGGGCGGCAAGGCTGCGCACCAGGCCGGTCATGCCGGCCGCGGCGTCGGCGATCTCGTCGAGGCTCCGGGCCCGCGCCAGACGCAGGCTGATGAGGTGCGAATGGCTGGCGAAATGCGACAGCACTTCCGCGATACCCAGCGTTCCCGCCAGACCGCCATCCTGCGCACGCACCACCACGCGTTCGATGCGCCGCTCGGTCATTCCGATCAGCGCCTGGAACAGCACGTCGTCTGTGTCCACGCAGACCAGGGGCCGGTTCGCCAGCGGCCCTACCGGCGCGTCCAGAGGCAGCCGCTGCAGGGCGATGGCATCGAGCAGATCGGTGCGGGTCACGATGCCGGGCTCCGTGAACCCGGCCGCATCGACCAGCAGGCAGTCCACGCCGGATGCGCGCAGCCGCGCTGTCGCCTCGGCAATCGACATCGCGCCATCCACGCGCACCGTCGGCGCCAGTTGCGCCTCGCCAACCTTGGTAACCATCAGCTCGGCGGATTCGCGCCTGGCGTCGCCGGAGACGGAAAGCCGGCCCTTGGTGGCCAGACCCTCGTTGAAGTAGGCGGCGAAGCGGGGGTTGTCCGCGATCAGCGCGCGGAACACGTCGGCCGGGATCAGGAAGCACAGGCACTCCCCGGCGCAGCGGTAGTGCAGGCGCGCGCGACCGGCCATGACCGCCCAGGCCCCGAACACGTCACCGGGGCCGTAATCGGCGAAACGCTGCTCGACACCATCGACGTCGGCCGCATACGCGTGCACCAGTCCCTTGAGGATGACGAACACATGCGGCGAGGCCTGACCCGCTTCGATCAGCGTATTGCCCGCGGCATGGAAGCCGAGGTCGACGCTGGCCTGCAGACGTGCGCGGCCGGACGCGTCGAGCAGGTCGAAGGGCGGCTGGTCGAGATCGAGGCCGGGCACGGGTTCCATGGCGGCATTGTGGCCCGAGTCGCGCGCCGCCCGCATGGTGCCGTGCGCTGATCAGTTGCCCGAGACGTCGACCACCGCGTCCGGCGCACACGCGAACAGCCGCACGTCCGGCTCCCGGTCCACGCGCCAGCCCCCGGCGAACGCGGTGAATGCCGGCAGCACGCCGGCAGCTGCGTCGAAGCGGAATGCCGGCAGCCGCGGCACGCCCGGCAGCCGCACCACGGGATGCAGATGGCCGCCGAGCCGGTAGCCCGCGACTGCGTCACTGACATCGGCAGGGTCGTGCACGAACAGGAACGGTGCAAACGCCAGCGCCACGCCGTGGACATGGATGCCCAGCGCGTCTGCGAGGCCGGGACGCGCACGCAGCGCGCGATCGTGGTTGCCGCTGACGAGTTCGACCGACAGTGCGGCGCGACCGCTGCGCCACTGCGTCCATGCGTCGCGCCAGGGCGCATCGGTGACCGCGGCATGCAGCAGATCGCCCAGCACCAGCAGGCGCGTGGCCCGGGTCGTATCGAGCAGCGCGTCGAGCTGCTGCAGATCTTGCGCGGTGCCGCCACGCGGCAGCGCGATGCCGGCGCGGCGGAAGTGATCGCCCTTGCCCAGATGCAGGTCGGCGATCGCCAGCAGCGACATCCGCGGCCACCACAATGCACGTCCGGGCAGCAGCACCACGGTTTCGCCGGCCAGGGTGATGGCGAGACTGCCGGGCACCGCTGGCTCAGCCACGGTTGCGCTTCTCGAGTTGCGCCGCGGCGCGCTGCACGCGGGTACGCCAGTCCTCGGTGCTGAGCTGGCCGCGCATCGATTCGGCCCAAAGCGGAAACGACAGCGGGGTGAACGTCTTCAGCGGATGCAGGTCGAGCTGGCGGCGGCTGCAGTCTTCGAGCGTCTCGCGCAGGCGCACGACCTCGAGCTGGGCGGCGAACACTTCGCGCTCGGCCAGCGCCAGCAGCATGTGGCCCGGGTCATGCTGGCGCAGCACGTCGAAGATCAGCCCACTGGAGGCCTGCAGCTGCCGCATCGAGCGCGGCGCACGTCCCGGCAGCGATGGTGGCAGAAGGCCCGCCACGCGGGCGATATCGCGGAACTGGCGCCGGGCGAGTTCCGCGAGGTTGAGGCTCTCGCGCAGATCCTCGAGCAGGTGCTCCGGCGTCAGCAGCGCAGCCACGTCCTCCGCTGCAAGCTCGACCTCCTTCGCAGGCGACAGCACCAGGCCGTAATCGTTGACCGCGAAGGTGAAACTGTTGGGCGTGCGCCTGCCCCAGCGCAGCGACAGCAGGGCCGCCAGACCTTCGTGCACATGGCGGCCCGCGAAGGGAAACACGAACAGATGCCGCGCGCCGCGTGCGTGCACCCATTCGACCAGCAGCCGCTCGGGTGCCGGCAACGCCGAGAGGTGCCGCTGCAGATCAAGCAGGCGCCTGATCGCGCGGAGCTCGGGCGCCTGGTGCGTGCCGCCGAACACACGCTCGACCTCGTGCGCCAGGGTGCTCGACAGCGGCATCCGGCCGCCGTTCCACTTCGGCACGGTACCGGTGCCGTTCCTGGCGATGCGCACGTACGCGGTCATGTCTTCCAGACGCACCAGTTCCAGGGTGCGGCCGGCGAACTGGAACCTGTCACCGGGGCGCATGCGTCCGATGAAACTCTCCTCGACCGCGCCGAGCCCGCCACCGCGCAGCAGCCGCACCCGCACCGCGCCGTCGCTGGTGATGGTGCCGATCGACAGCCGGTGCCGCAGCGCCACGCGGCGATCGGTGACGCGATAGGTGCCGGTTTCGTCGCGCTCGACCCGATGGAAGTCCGGGTAATGCGACAGCGCCTGTCCGCCCTGGACGATGAAGTCCAGCACCGCGCGCCAGGCGACATCATCCAGCGCGCGGAAGGCCTGGGTACCGCGCACCTCGTCCAGCAGCGCGTCGCCGTCGAAGCCGCCGCCGAGCGCCAGGGTGACGCAGTGCTGGGCGAGCACGTCGAGGCTGAGCCGTGGCGCCGGCCGCGATTCGATGGTGCCGTGGGCCACGGCTTCGCGCGCCGCGGCATATTCGACAAGCTCGAGCGCATGGGTCGGCACGCAGACCACGTGTCCCGCCTCGCCCGGCCGATGCTTGGCGCGGCCGGCGCGTTGCAGCAGACGCGCGACGCCCTTGGGACTGCCGATCTGCAGCACCTGGTCGACGGCGGGAAAATCGACGCCGAGATCGAGGCTGGAGGTCGCCACCACGCAGCGCACGCTGCCATCGCGCAGCCCCTGCTCGGCCGCGGCGCGCAGCTCCGGGTCCAGCGAACCGTGGTGCAGGGCCAGCGTCTCCGGCGCTTCCGGCCACACCGCCGCCAGCGCCCGATGCCAGAGTTCGGCCTGCGAGCGGGTGTTGGCGAACAGCAGACTGGTGCGCTCGCCCATCAGCCGCTCCAGCACGCGCGGCAACTGCGCGAGGCCCAGATGGCCGGCCCACGGGAAGCGCTCGTCCTCGGCCGGCAGCAGCGTATCGATGATCAGCACCTTCGGCGCCACGCCGGCGACCGTGGGCGCGGCGGGCAGATGCGGCAGCAGCGCATCGCGCGCTTCATCGAGATTGCCGAGCGTCGCCGAGACGCCCCAGATGCGCAGCTGCGGATTGAGCCTGCGCAACCTGGCCAGCGCCAGCTGCAGCAGTACGCCACGCTTGTTGCCGAGCAGTTCGTGCCACTCGTCGACGATCACGCAGCGCAGTGTCGACAACCTCGGGCCGGCATCGGGATACGACAGCAGCAGCGACAGCGATTCGGGCGTGGTGATCAGCGCATCGAGCTTGCCTTCGCGGGCGAGCCGCTTGTCGCGTGCACTCGCATCACCGGTGCGCATGCCGATCTGCCAGTCGAGGCCGAGCGCTTCGACCGGCGTGCGCATCGCGCGCAGCGTATCGCTGGCCAGCGCGCGCAATGGCGTGATCCACAGCAGCGACAGATCGCGTGGCATGGCGCGGGAGCGCGCCCCCCCGGCAGGCGGGCGTGCATCGGGGGACCTGCTCCCATCAGCCGATGCGGGGTCATCCGCGTTCGACACGACAGGCGCTGCCAGCCGTGTGGCCGCGCGCTTGGTGGTGGCTGCAGGCGAAGTGGCCGCCGCGGCATCGCCCTTCGAACCGGCCCGCGCTTTCGACGGCTTGCGGACGCCTGCTGCCTGGATCGCCAGCGCTTCCAGCAACGGGCCGCCCAGCGCGGCCAGGGTCTTTCCGCTCCCCGTCGGGGTCTGCAGCAGTCCGGATTCGCCAGCGAGATAGCGGCGCCAGACCTCGCGCTGGAATGGCGCCGGCGTCCAGCCCTGCGCGTCGAACCAGGCGCGCAACGGCGCATCGGGGCCGCGCAGCCGCTTCCCGGTCGACGCCTTCATCGCAGGCGCCCGCGTTCGATCGCGAAGCGCCGCGTCCGCAGTGCTGGCGCGCCCGCCTCGGCCTGCGGCACGGACGGAAGCGGCCGCTCCGCGCATGCACGGCCCGGGACTGCGTGCGCTGCACGCGCAATTCCCGGCATCGTCCGCGACCGACGCGCAGCTGCCTGGCCGTACCGGGCATCATCCCGACGCAGGGACGACGCCACGCAGGCCAGGCGCACTGATGCGAAGCCAGCCCGGCTCACCGTGCCAGCGCCTTCAAGGTCTCCAGCCGGTCGGCTTCGGCCATCGGCTTGTCGTGCCGCCACCGCAGGATCCGCGGGAAGCGCACCGCGATCCCGGACTTGTGCCGCTTCGAGACGTTGACCGCCTCGAACCCGAGTTCGAAGACGTGATGGGCGCGGACCGAGCGCACCGGACCGAAGCGCTCGAGCGTATGGGCGCGGATCCACTTGTCGAGCGCGAGGATCTCGCGATCGTCCAGGCCCGAATAGGCCTTCGCCACCGGCACCAGCACGTCCCCGTCCCACAGGCCGAAGGTGTAGTCGGTGTAGAGCGTGCTGCGCCGGCCGTGCCCGGCCTGGGCGTAGAGCAGTACCGCATCGATGGTCAGCGGATCGATCTTCCATTTCCACCAGTCGCCCCGCCTTCTCCCCACCTGGTAGGGCGCTTGCGCACGCTTGAGCATCAGGCCTTCGACGCCCAGATCGCGGGCGTTTTCGCGCAAGCGCGCGGCATCAGCCCAGGAGGCGGCCTCGATGCGCGGCGAGACCACGATGCGCGGGTCGCCATGTGCGGCGATCAACGCCTCGAGGGCGGCGCGCCGTTCGTGCTGCGGTCGATCGCGCCAGTCCTCGCCACCGAGTTCCAGCAGATCGTAGACCTGCACCCGCACGGGCGTGTCGGCCAGCGTCTTCGGCCCCGGCTTGAGCCGCTGGATGCGGGTCTGCAGCGCAGTGAACGGCAGCGGCATGGTGTCGTCCGCGCGCCAGGCCAGCAGCTCGCCGTCGAGCACCGTGCCATCAGGCAGCGTGGCGGCCGCGGCCTCGATCTCCGGGAACCGCCCGTCCAGTCGCTCCTCGCCGCGCGACCACAGGGCCACCTCGCCATCGCGGCGCAGCAGCTGCAGGCGGATGCCGTCCCACTTCCACTCCAGCAGCCAGTCATCGACCGGTCCAAGCGCGCGGGCGACGGCACCGGGATCGTTGGCGAGCGCGACGACGGCGGGCACGGACGTTTCATCCGCCGCCGCCACCTCTTCGGGCAGTCCCGCCTCCACGCGCAGCGCCGACTCCAGCGGCGAGGCGAGGAAGAACGGATAGGGCTGCTGGCGATCGCCCGGCAGTTCATCGACGGTGAGCAGATCCCGCAGGAATTGCGGCGTCGGCGACCAGCTGCCGAGCATGCGTTGCGCCAGGCGCGCGATGTCGATGCCCGTCAGCTCGGCCAGCGCCTGCTGCACAAGCCGTTGCGACACGCCGACCCGCAGCGCACCGGTCAACAGCTTGTTGAACAACAGGCGCTCATCGAAGCGCAGGCTGCGCCAGGCCTCGACGACCACGCCGCGGCGCACGTCGACATGCTTGTTGGCGATCGGCAGCAGGCGCTGCTCGATCCAGTCGGCCAGCGCGATATCCGACGCCGCCTCGGCCGGGTCGTCGAGCAGCAGCGCCAGGGTCTCGGCCAGATCGCCGACCTGGTCGTAACTGTCGTCCACCAGCCAGTC
>Ga0233369_1000553_pt1 | contig 14933 bp, 18 predicted proteins | sample ElkDunMinimDraft_26_FD_191537 | JGI IMG/M metagenome (GOLD analysis project Ga0233369, IMG submission 191537) | Fecal eukaryotic communites from dung pellets of Tule Elk in California, USA - Elk Dung D16 | ecosystem: Host-associated > Mammals > Digestive system > Large intestine > Fecal | place... | reverse complement strand
TAATATTAAGAATAATGGAATTACAGCAATTTGGGAAAAAGCCTGTACTTTGAAACTACCAAATCTATCTGTAAGCCATCCGCCTAGCCAAGAACCACAAACCGATCCAAGTCCGAAACAACCCAAAACAAGACCAATTTGTGTTTTAGAGAAATTCAATTCCGATGACATATACATTCCCAGGAAAGGAATTACCATAGATCCCGTACGGTTGATGAGCATGACTAATGCCAATAACCAAGCTGCAGGAGATAATCCTTTGTAAGAGTTTATATATATCTGAAATAAAGACTTCAATGTTTGTTTATGTTAATTTTTTATTTATACTAAATCTTGATTCAAGATATAATTATTAAAAGCTACTTTCTTTTCCTTAGTAGTTGGATTGAAGATAAAATCAATACGTCCTAATACTGCTCCGCCATTTGCAGCTTGATTCACTAAGGTGATTTTTCCCGCTGCATTCTTGACTTCTGTAGGTTTCTCTAAGAATGTGTGTGTATGACCTCCAATGATTAAATCGATGTCCTGTGTGGCAGCTGCAAGTCGTAAATCAGACACCTTATCTTCCTTGTATGAATACCCTAGATGTGATAGACAAATAACGATATCACATTTATGTTTGCTTTTTAACGTGGGTATAATTCTATTTGCTACAGCTATTGGATCCAAATAGCGCATTCCAGCGTAATTATTCTTATCAACTAAGCCTTCTATATTTACGCCTAATCCAAAAACTCCAATTCTGATTCCATCACGCTCAAAAATTTCATATTCTTTGGTTTTACCCGCTAATGCAGTTTCACTCAAGTCATAATTGGCTGTTAAGAATGGAAATTTTGCTTTGTCAAAATGTTTTAATAATCCGGCTATACCGTTGTCAAATTCGTGATTACCGAAAGTACCAGCGTCATATTTTAATTTAGACATTAATGTTAATTCCACCTCACCATCAAACAAATTAAAATATGGTGTACCTTGAAACATATCGCCAGCATCAAATAACAATACGTTCTTTTCTTTAGCACGTATTTGCTGTATCAATGTACTTCTTCTCGCTACTCCACCAAGACCTTGTAATTTTGAGCCATCCATAGGAAAGGGCTCAATTCGGCTATGTACATCATTGGTGTGTAAAAAGGTTATTTTTACTTCTTTACGTGGCTTTGCTTGAGTAAATTGTGGAAGACCATTAAACGCTAAAGCTCCACCAAGTATACTTAGATTTCTAAGAAAATTTCTTCTATTTAATGATTTTAACTCTTCCATCTAGTTGTGTGTTAATAGTTTTACCTTCTTTAGTTAGTTGCTCTACATATTCGATAAGACCTTTACGAACGATTATGCCTGAGTCTTTTCTGTTGACTGGATTATCTAAACCTTCGATGTAATCGCCTCCATTTGCTAAGTAATCGTAAGTAACGAGTTTGTACGTTTTGTTAACATCAAAAGGCTCACCTTGGATGACAATTGCTTTTGGTTTATTTTGTTCAATTTCCATGGTCATGCCAGCTAGTGGCTGACCGTTAGTTTTAGCGATAAAATTTGCTAACGTTTGTAAATCATTACCTGATAATTCCAAAATTGTGATTGCATTTTCGAAAGGCATGAGTTCGAAGATATTCCCAACAGTCACATTTCCTTGCTTTATATCTGCGCGTATACCAAATTTTGTGGCTATGGCTATTTGCGCCGTTGGATCTATCGATTTTCCGATTTCTAATAAAGCTTCGGCAAAGAAAGTTCCAGCAGTACTTTCAGGTTGGGAAGGATTGCGCACAAGATTGGATTCAGTGTAACCAATTACCCGATTCATCTCATTTTCTAATTGCTGCTTGAAGGGCAAGTAGTAATTGACTATGGCTGTATCATCAGCAATACTGTTATCAATTTTGTAGGTATGTGTTTCATTCTGTAGCGTTAGACGTGTGGTGCTACAATTTGTTAATGTAATGACAGTAACAAATAATGCAAATATCTTTGTGTAAGAGCGCATGATGGTAGAATTCTTTGATGCGAAGCTAAGAAGAAAGTATGGATAAGCAAATTAACTTTATGTAAAATTTTAAAGTTAATTGGAAATCAAATTTTTAAAAAAGTGCCTTGTTATATTTTATAAACAAACTATAAGTCGTAATTTGGCAGCTCAATTTTCAAGAAGAAAAATCGAGCAGTAAGTGACCTAAACGGTAGGAGGAAAAGAAATAATATGCCAGTAAAGATACCAGACAATTTGCCAGCAATAGAACTGTTGAAGCGGGAGAATATTTTCGTAATGAGTAGTTTACGTGCCAATGAGCAGGACATTAGGCCCTTGCGCGTACTTGTTCTAAATCTCATGCCCCTAAAAATTTCAACAGAAACTGATTTTATTCGATTGCTATCAAATAATCCTTTGCAGGTGGAGATGGAGTTTTTGCGTTTGGAAACTCATGTGTCCAAAAATACCCCACAAGAACATTTGGAAATGTTTTATAAGAACTTCGATGATGTATCTGAACAGTTTTATGACGGTTTGATTGTGACTGGAGCTCCTGTAGAAATGCTTCCTTTTGAAGAAGTGAACTACTGGAATGAATTAACGAAAATATTTGACTGGGCGCGTATACACGTTACATCGTCATTGTATATCTGTTGGGCTTCCCAAGCTGCGTTATATCATTTTTATGGCGTGGAGAAAGTAGCTTTAGATGAAAAAATATTTGGTGTTTTCAAGCATACGGCATCTGATAAGCAACATCCGATATTCCGAGGTTTTGACGATGAATTCTTTATTCCACACAGTAGGCATACTACTATTGAACGCGATGACATCTTGAAGAAAAATGGATTACGTATTTTGTCCGAATCTCCCGATGCTGGCGTGGCTATATTGAGTTCAAGAGGTGGTCGTGAGTTTTACTTAACTGGGCATTCTGAATACAATCCGTTCACATTACATGAGGAATACACACGTGATGTTGAAAAGGGAGCTGATATTCAAATTCCTCAAAACTACTACCGTAATGACGATCCGAGTCAAGATCCAGTCGTACGTTGGACAAGCCATGCGAACTTGTTATTCAATAATTGGTTGAATTATTTCGTCTATCAAGAAACACCATTCGATCTTCGTGATTTGCCAAAAATGGGAGATATTCAGGATCATACAGGGTAGTGATTTACTAATATCAGTATAATAAGAAACGCATTGATGGATTCAATGCGTTTCTTATTTATATTTTAAAATACTTACAGTATTTCTATGTTTTGTTGCATATGGTGTTTCACCCGATGCCAGACATCTTTAAACCAGTACGTGAATTCTTCTGGACGATTACTCATCCATAATTCTAAATCATCCGTAGCAATCCATTTATAATCTTGAACTTCCTCCGTATTAGGGATAGGGGTATCGTTTGAGATTCCAAATAGAACTACATCTAATTCGTGCTCGATAAGATTGTTTTCAACTTCAGCATGGTAAATAAAAGAAAATAAAATATCTAGATGAGCTTTCATATTCATCTCAAATGACAACCTATCTTTTGCAGCATCCAATGTATTTTCTCCTTGCTGTTGATGCGAACAACAGGTATTTGTCCACAGATTAGCGCCATGGTATTTGTGTGAGGCTCTTTGTTGAAGTAGTAGTTCTCCATTTTCATTAAAGATAAAAATCGAGAAAGCACGATGCAACACCCCTTGGATATGCGCTTCCTGCTTATCCATTATACCCAACTCTTTATTGTCTTTGTCCACTAAAACAACATGATTTCTTTCCTTGTTCATTTACGCGCTTAATTTGTATTCAACTTTAGTAGCAAACTTTTTGAAAAAATATAAATTCCAAAGAATCATTACATAACCATATACTGCATCTTCTATGGGAATTGTGCCAATTCGAATCCCCATAAATTCCTGAGGATTATAATTAACGATAGGCGATTCCAAACCCGTACCAGTCAAAACACCATTTACAGGCAAAAATCCTAGCATTAGTATTGTATACACAAGAGACGCTTCACCGATCCATTCTTGTTTGTCAATGAAATGCAAGTAAAGAATCGAACCAATAGTAACTAGTGCTGTGACAAAGGTGTAAAGTCTATCGTTGTAGCTCAAAGCAATTACCGCACATACTATGATTGTAACAAATGCAATAATGTTGTTAAAGCCATTCGCCCAATCCAGATTGAAGAATTTGGTAAGACAGAAATAGGTGAATGTACAGCTAAACGGTATACATATGAAGAACAAGCACTCTTCTAAGGGCAAACCCAGCAAATTAATCCCTAAGGTATAGTCTGTATTGAACCACCACACACCATTTGCAGTAAATAGCGCATCCCAAATAATAAATGGAATTGCAACTATAATGCTAGCCATAATAAATGGCTTAAAATAACGATCAAATCGTATGCGCTTATCAAATGAAAAAATAAAGCATATGATAATCGTTAGAAAGTTGATCAATATATAGGTAAATGACGTCATTGATTTTTAAAATAGATTTTGAAATACTTTATCGGCACAAATAGAAATCCGAAACATTCGCCTTCTTCTTTATTTACATGTTTGTGGTGCTGTTTATGTGCGCGTCTAATAGCTAATAGATAAGGTGACTGCGTATCTCTTAGAAGCTTTATTCGTTGATGTATAAATATATCATGTACAAAGAAATAGGCTATTCCATATAAAGTAATACCTAATCCAATGAAGAATAAATAATTCACTTCTCCTCGCGTACCAAAATAGAATAATAGAATAGCTGGTATTGAAAAAATAAAGAAGAAATAATCATTCTTTTCAAATACACCCTCGTGACTGTGGTCGTGATGATCTTTATGTAAAGACCATAAAAATCCATGCATTACGTATTTATGCATAAACCAAGTTACGGGCTCCATACAAATAAAAGTTATTAGCAGTATTAATATATTCATTTTGTTTTAATTCAATTTTAATAATTCTCTTATGTCTTTTTGTAAAGACACATCTTTAGTTGTCTTAAAATCTTGCAACATCTTTTTGTCTTCCGAAATCTCAGCATTATAGCCTAGAAACTTTGGAATTGAAATCTGTATTGCATATCTTACATAACGTAATTCTATATCATTAGGCGATTGTGCAATTGCTTTTTCTAATAATTTTTTCCCATCATTGAATGATCCTAATTTCTTTATTGGATTCAGTTGATGATTGGCTTTGATCATCGTAAAAGCTCCTAAATATCCCATGGCTTTTACATTTTCTTTGTTCTTCTCTAAAGAATTTAACATGGCATAGCATACAGATTTATTTTCTGGGGCTATAGCAAGATTTTTTCTTATAGTTGAAAAGTTGTCATTCGCAAAATTTTGAAATGGTAGAAAGAGCAATGCAATTATAAGCCACTTCATATTCTGTCCAATTTTAAATTCAAATACGATTCCATCATCAAATACATTTTTTGTGTATTTGGGACACTTGTGCGTTGTTGTAAAATATCTCTACTTGACTTCGAACGAATCTTTTTGAATAACGACCAATAATAGCGATAAGCCAAATACACCCCAAACTTAGAAGAATTCGGCAACATTTTGATACCAACGAGGGCTTCTTTAAATTCTCCTTCAATTTCATGCTCAATAATCTTCTTTGTTTCATCATTGAAAGCAATAAAATCAAGATTTGGGAAGTAAAAACGTCCTAAAGTATAATAATCATCTTTGAGGTCGCGCAAGAAATTGATTTTTTGAAAGGCACTTCCTAATTTCATAGCATAGGTCTTCAGCTCTTCGTATCTTTTTAAATCACCTTCTACAAATACATGTAAACACATTAATCCAACTACCTCAGCTGAGCCTAAGATATATTCATCGTAATTCGCTTTTGTATAGATTACTTTGTCCAAGTCCATGGCCATACTATGCAAAAACTGGTCAATTAGCTTTTTATCAATTTTGTATTGATGTACAGTTTCTTGGAATGATTGAATTAAAGGGTTTATTGATATTTTCTTATCAAGTGCATCATTTGTTTCTTGTATAAGTTGATTCAACAGTGTGCTTTGATCATAGCCGTGGAAGCTATCTACAATTTCATCCGCCAACCGAACAAAACCATATATAGCATAGATCGCTGGTCTTAATTTTGAGTCTAAAGCTTTAATTCCTAATGAAAATGATGTACTATACGTTTGCGTAGTACATTTACTTATTTTATAGGCTAAATTGTCATAAAGTGTTTTCATAGCTTAGCTTTTTAGATTTCGTTAGCAACTATTTTTCCGGATATAATTGATGGCGGAACACCTGGTCCCGGTACTGTTAATTGACCTGTATAATGTAGGTTTTTTATTTTCTTATTGCGTATTGCAGGTTTAAATATAGCAGTTTGTTTTAATGTATTTGCCAAACCATATGCATTTCCTCCATACGCATTGTAATCTTCTTTGAAATTATTGACACAATAGCTTTTCTTGTAAACAATTCGATTTTCCAAATGCGTTATGCTTGAATGTTTTTCAATTCGTGCTAACATTTCTTGGAAATATCTTTCTCTTGTCTCCTCATTGTCTGCGATGTCATTTGCTACAGGCATCAATAAGAAAAGGTTTTCATCATCTGTAGGCGCTACTGATGGATCTGTTTTGGATGGGCAACACACGTAAAATAACGGTTTATCTGGCCATTGTTTGTGCACATAGATGTCATCAATATGTGCATCAAGTTCGTGTTCAAAGAATAGCGTATGGTGTTTAAGATTATCTATTTTTCCTTTTACACCTAAATAGAATATTAAGCAAGAAGGAGCGAAGATTCTAGTTTTCCAATATTTATCGTTGTAATTACGTGCGTTCTCTGGTAAAAGTTTTTCAGTATGATTATAATCTATTGAACTTATAACTTCATCAAAGAGAAGGTTATCACCATTAACTTGGATGGATTGAGCTTGGTTTGCTTGCGTTTTAATCCCCTTAATTTCAGCGTTGAAGTGGAATTTTACACCTAAATTTTCAGCTACCTGTTGCATTGCTTTTATGACTTCAAAAAAACCACCCATCGGATACCAAGTTCCTAAAGCATAACCACCATAATTCATTAAACTGTAAAGGGCTGGAATATTTGAAGGAGCAGCACCAAGAAATATAACTGGAAATTCCATGATCATTTTCAATCGGCGATCACTAAAAAACTTGTTTACATAATCATCGAAGTTACTTAATAAGTCAAGCTGCGTAGCATTTTTGAGTATCTGTAATGATGCAAATTCCGTCCAGCTATGACAAGGTTTATAAATGAATTGCTTCATACCTACCTCATATTTATTTTTGGCTGAACGCATAAACTCATCTAATTTATGTCCTGCACCGGACTCATACGATTCGAAAAGATTTTTTAAATCTTCGTACTTTTCTGGGATGAGGATTTTGTCATCATCAAAAATAATTTCAAATTGTGGGTTTAAGGATTTTAATTCATAGAAATCTGATGTCGTGTATCCAAAGTCTTTAAAGAAATCTTCAAAAACATCTGGCATCCAATACCAGCTGGGACCCATATCAAAGGTGAAACCGTTGTTTGTTGTGAATTGTCGCGCGCGTCCACCCGCTGTGTCGTGCTTTTCAAAAACATGTACTTCATAACCTTTCTTAGCAGCATAACAAGCTGCCGAAAGACCAGAAAATCCAGCTCCTAATATGGCTACTTTTTTAGATGTCTGTGTATGTTTTTTTAAACCCATTTAGTATAAATGTATACGTTAATAATTTATAAAAGTATAAAATTATACTGTTAATAGCAAGCCGTTATTGTATACAAACCAATTTATTTTAAAAAAGTTTTAATTGATATACGATAAATGCAAATAAAATTTATTTATTGTTAGCTATAGTGTAGCTTTCGTACGCTTCTTGAAGCAGTTCGTTGGGCGTGAGATTTTGATTGTAAATTTTTTGGTGAAATTTATCCATTTTGGTGAGCAATCTTGCAAGCTCATATTTTTCTTCATGAGTCAAATCCGCAGTGACGATTTTTGTCGCTTTACGGATATCGTCCATTTTATAGTTTAAGTAGTTTAAGCCTTCCTCAGTGATTTCTAAAATTTTACTGCGCTTATCTTTTGTAGAATCCACTTGTGTAGCCCACCCGCATTTTATTAATCTATTTATTATTTGGATACCGGTAGGCTTATCCATTTTATTACGTCTAATTAATTCTGTTTTGGACATAGCACCAAAAGAATTAAGTGTGATTAAGTAAATAAATTCGTCTTGCGTCGAGAATTGAGAATCGTGGATGGCTGATTTAGAATAGCTTTTGGCATATTTGTTCATATGAACTAGGAGGGTGCTTATTACACTTTCTATGGATCGACCATTAAGCTTACCTTCCCATTCCATCTCCGGTTGTAAGGTATCCGGCTTGGTGTCCTTTATCCATTGGAAAAAACCATCAACATTGGCAGAGTAATCGCCTTTTTGGTTGTTATTCTCAAAAGACTCGACTTGAGTCAACAAATTTTTAATCAGTTCGTAATTCATTGCGCAATAAAAAGTACAAATATAAACTAAATTAGAATAATTGTATACAATAAAGTAATTGTTATGATGTGCTTTTATTAAGTTTTAAAATTTTTGTAGTTTTTCTATGGATAAAATACTTAGAATTAAAGTAACAAATACCTGTTTGCATTATAAATTAAACTGTTGTTCATCTGAAAGGTTATAACTATAAACAATTAAAATAGATAATTATGGCAACATCAAAACAAAATCAAGGTATGAAAAATGCACACTTACATGAATTATTAGTTGATGGATTGAAAGATATGTTAGGTGCGGAACGTCAATTACTTAAAGGTTTGAAAAAAATGACTACAGCAGCACAAAATCCAACATTGAAAGACGCTTTTCAAACACATTATACGCAAACTGAAAATCAAATTGAAAAACTAAAAGAGGTGTTTGGAGATTTAGGAATCACTGCACGAGGTAAAAAGTGTAAAGCTATGGAAGGCTTATTGGAAGAAGCAGATGAAATTGCAGAAGAGTTTTCAGATAGTCCTGAAGTTTTAGATGCTGCACTTATTACCGCAGCACAAAAAGTGGAACATTATGAAATTGCTTCATATGGCTGTTTGGTAACATTTGCTTCTTTAATGGAGCACAACAATGCAGCTTCTATTCTAAAGGAAATTTTAGCTGAAGAAAAGGAAACGGACGAATTATTAACGACCATAGCGATGGAAGAAGCAAACGTCGTTGGTGAGTCAAAATAAAAAGTAATTATATCACACAAAATTTTAGGGTCAGGGAATAGCAACGCATATTGGGTTGCTATTTTTTTATGTTTAAATGCGTGTAGAAAAAAATAGCGCAGTCACTCGAAAAAGTGCTGCGCTAACTATATAGATTTGACTAATTGTGGATTGTTAAGAGTTTTGTTAGAGGATTTGATCATCTTCAATATCCTCATCAATCATATCGTCTTCCTCTTCAGATGGATCGATGTTTAAATCATCAATTTCTTTATCAGGCTCTATTTCATCTAGATCGGGTAGAGGTTCTTCCATTGGGATATCCTCTAGATTTTCGTCACCTTGTCTTTCTTCGAATTCTTCTGGATCAGGCATATTTTCTTCTTCGCCCGCAGGAATTGTCTCGTCTAAAGTTTGACCTGGTTTAATTAAGTTTTCCTCGTCTTGCAATGTTTCGTTTACATCAGAATCGTCGCTATCTATTGTTTCAGGTGTGTTTCCTATAGTACCTGGATTATTACTTTCCATCATAATGCAAACCATTGGACCTAGTCCTTGCGTTGCTGATATTGTTTGTGCTTTCATAGTAAATAAGATGTTAATGTACTCTAAGAACCAATGAATGAGTTGATTAGTTTTAAGAAATAATACGTTAAATGGGTTGTTATAAACACGTGTTACTTGAGAATTATGGCGTATTAAAACTTAAAATCCAAAGTATATTCAACTATTAGGGGTTTCAAACGTTAATTCTTAAGAAGCATAGAAGATAACATGAGCAGAAACATAATAGATGAACGCAGTTTATTTCGTTTGGGAAGTTGGCTTTCGGATAATAAGTTGAAGCTAGTATGCGCTGAAAGTATGACTACAGGTTTTTTGAGTAGTACTTTCGGTTTAGAGGTTTGTAGCGGAGATTATTATCTAGGTTCTGTTGTTTGTTATGATAACGAAATGAAAGAAAGGTTATTAGATATCTCTCCTTCATTGATAGAAATGCATACAGCAGAATCACAAGAGGTAACTTTAGCGATGTTGCGCGGTCTGCAGAATCTGGTGCCATATTCGGATGTATACCTCAGCATAACAGGACTTGCGTTTGACAGTTCAAATCCCAAGCAAAACCGTCCAATTGGACGTGTTTATTATGCTTTTAGTTATAAAGGAAATCAACACGTTGTCGAGAAGCAATTCAAAGGAAATGCAGGACAGATTATCATTGCTACCTGTAATAGTATATTTTCTGATTTATATTCTTGGCTACAATCACTGCATACGGATACATAAACTTTAAAATTAACGCTATGAAAAATTTAAGCATTTTATCAATTTTATTATTGTCCTTACTAATTGGTTGCGGGCAATCAACTAATGAATCACAAGAGAATGACGAAAATTCGCCAGGACCAGTAACTGAGGCGGATAAACAGCGGTATAATTTAAATTCCAATGATGAACTCATATACGGCACGGTGGATACTTTAAATCAAGATTCTCTTCGTCTGGACAGTTTAAAAAAACCCTAGTTAACATCTAGGTGACATAGATTCTGAAGCGAAGAACAAATAAATTTTTACACATCATAAATCACATAATATGGCTACGATACATGAAGATAAACCACTGGGTAGGGATATGCATAAAAAGAAAAAAGAAATCTTAACAAAAGATGGTCACAAAGAAATTGATCGCGATATTAAATTGGATGGTGATGCCGAAGCTGGTGTTGACCCTCAGGTTGAGCAGCTGAATGACATGCCCAATGATCCAACTGATATGCCCAAAGAAAAGAATGACTAGAAACAAAAATGGTGTTCATCTTGAACACCATTTTTACTAGCTCGCGTATTTTACTTTTAATCTTTTTTGAAGTGTTTTACGAATGATATGTATTCGTGATTTGATTGTGCCTTCGGGAATACCGTACATTTCAGAAAGCTCTCTGTATTTATATCCATCGATATAATTATTAAACATTTCGCCGTGTGCAACTGGTAGTTCTGCGATAATTTTAGAAATGTCCCCCAACATCATTCTCTTATCTGAACTATCCTCTGTATAAGGCTCTGAGGATAAACTGTGGTTGTAATAATACATACTGATGTCATCATAGTTTTGCTGATAACTCAGACGTTTGTATTGGTTTATATAAATATTGCGCATGATTACAAAAAGCCATGATACGACGCGTGGATTGTCAAAAAATTGATCCATGTATTTCAAGGCACGAATAAACGTCTCTTGTACTAGATCATTAATAGCTTCTTGATCTTTTGTGAATTTCTTTGCTAAGCCTTTTAGGATGCGCTGATACTCTAGTAGTTGGGTGTTAAATGCTTTGTCTTTCATAGATGTATGTTTTAATAGTTGCTGCATCAGTACTTACAAAAACAGTGCATATATTTCTGATTTGATGCCATTCAGGTATTTACTAAATGATAAAAAGTAAATACTTCCTCTATACGGAGATTTAGCGCAATTCAATATAGTTTTAAGTGCGTACTTATACGCACTTAAAATTGGTGTAAAGTGTAAAGCTTTTGTTTTTTTACTGCTTTTGCTAAAATGTAGGTTATCACCTACAACATAAACTATTCTAAGATGTTATTCTAGTATAAAATCTGACAGGTATGAGATTGATTATTTATTTATTAGGAAGTTTGTTTTTGATAGCGTGCTCGAGTGCCCCTAAGAAAAATCTGAAGGAATCAATAGCACTGGAGGAAATAATTTACCAACGAACAGAGGGATTACTTTTATTAGAGAAAATCCTACATAGCTCGCATTGCGAAAATACCAATATGATTTGTGAGAAAATCAAACTTTTCTATGCGGAAAGTCAGCCTGAATTGCTTGGATTGTGTACGAATAAAGAGCTTAATTTGACAATGGCTACTTATGAAGAGATAAATGAAGATGTAGAAGTACATTTTCAAGATAGTACTACATATACTGATTATTTAGCCGATAAATTATTGACCAATTTGCATAATCAAAAGAAATTCTACCTACAAATATTAGAAGATCGCGAACTTGCTTCTTTACATATGTATACACTTGATTCTTATTTGCAAATGATGTGTTTTGTTGACGATATGAAATATATGCTTGATGAAACATATGCAGTTCAATAATAGCTAAAATCTAAATCGACCGCTAATAGAATTCGAATAAATTTATCTAAATATTACGTTTAGGGTTAAATTGATAGCCAACGGTGTCTTAATTTCTTTAATACGCCGTTAGTATATTAAGATGTTTCCGAAGTATCCAAAATAACTTTAGGGAAATCCATTACCATAGGAAATTTCATTATTACGGTAGTTCCTTCACCCACCACAGAGCTTACATGAATTTCACCATCAAGTCTTTCGATAATACGTTTTACCAGAGACAAACCAATACCACTTCCTTTGTAGTTGTCGGTATTCATAGCGCGACCAAACATTTCAAATATATGACTCAGATCTTCTTCTGGAATTCCAATACCATTGTCTCTGACTTCATAACAGACGTAATTATCTACTATGCTGCTCGAGACATGTATTTTGGGTTTGTCTAATTGTTGGCTGTATTTTATAGCATTACTAAGTATATTTGTGAATATCTGATATACCGCACTTTTCTCACCCCATACAGGAAGGAGCTTACCAAATGTCACCTCACATTTATCATCTTCATAAGCCAGCTTCGTTTCTTCCACTATTTTACGAAGCATGTATTGTAGTGGTATTGTATCTTTTGTTATTTTATTGATTTTATCCTTAGAAAGATTGACGATGTTGTCAATGATATCCTGAATATTTTGTAATCCCATAGTGATGGTACTAAACCATTTCTCTTTTTGGTTTTCGTTGATGTTTCCATTTTTTGATTTAAGAAAATCAATACCCATCTTCAATACAGATAAAGGATTTTTTAAATCGTGAGATAGGGTATAGGTAAACATTTCCAACTCATTGTTGAGTTGTGAAAGAGTCTTGGCTAAATCTTTATTTTCTATGAGCTTTTGCATCATCGAATGATTAAGCGTGTTTTTTAATCCATCTAAGAGATTCAGTTCTTCGTCATTCCAAGGAAGGGCCGTTTCGTAAATGGTCTCTTCATAGGCATCAAATGTATAGGGGCTTTTTTCACTTATCGTCATCTTTGTTTCTGTTGAAATTGTTTCATTTCGAAACCAAATGATGTAATAATCCTTGTTGATGTCTACGTTGTAAGCAAGTAAGCCCGCAAATGGCAATGATTTCTTAAAATTATCTTTATGGTTTTTCTTAAAGTTATGATCAATAAATACTGTTAAGTCATTGTGCTGTTGCAAGTAATTGATGATTTCAAAACAGGTTTCGGTAGAAGGTGTCTCGCCTTTGATGAAAAGATCTCCTTCATTGTAGATCGCGATCCCATCCGCCCTTAGCATCCAGCGCAAGTTATCCATACTTTCAACCAATGCACAGTTTATAGTTTTATGGAAAGACAATCGCTTTATCAATGAATCCTGAAACTGTTGAACTTGCATATTTATGTCAATCAAACCTTGTTGAATGAACATTTCGTACTTACTCATTGCATTTTGCACAATAAAGGTGCATATCTTTCTGGTCTGTAAGTCTACATGCTTTTCCTTAATGCTTTGCGCTACGACCATTCCCCAAAATTTTCCTTTAAGGTACAGTGGAAAAAACAGTGCTGTTTTTATGCCTATGAATTGATAATATTCAGCTGTGAGGTCAGGAACACATATCAGTTGGGTTGATTTTAAATCTATATTTTGATCAATGGTATAGAAATTCTGGTGTTGCTCATTGACATTCGCCATGAATCGATACGGTGAATGCTTGAAATGTTCAATTAGTACCTCGGGAAGAAAATCCTTCGAAAAGTATTTGTTTTCAAGAGGTTCTGAGGATATATAACTGTTTTCAGATATAATACTACAATTGCCCATTTCTAAGACTTGTAGAACGAATACTCTGTCAAATTGAATTATTTTGTTTATAGCTTTACATACTAGCTTCCAGTTCTTATGATGGTTGCTGTCAAATAAAAAACCTATTTCATTAAGATCACTTGTCGAAATATGTTTTTTGACCTGACGTTCTGCTTCAATATAAATGTGGTTATCTTGCTTGCTTATTTTTAAGTAGTACGGCTTGCTATTTATCTTACAGGTGATTACTGACCGCGGAGAATTACCTTCAAAATAGGATTCTATGACGCTCTTCACCTTATTAAAAGAGCTTAAGCTGGAAAATATTTTTTTAAAAAGATCTTCTGCAGAAGTGTTTAAAATATTTTCTGGTAAAATATCAAATTCAGAAAATAAATTTTGAGAGATGCCCGTAATCTTTAGGTTAAGATCTAAAACAATTAAATGCCCGAATTTCTGAATTCTTATAGTGTCCAAAGCTGTGTATTAGGTGATGCAATACATAAAGATATTATAATTCAATACATCTACGAAATCTCAATGGAAATTAACTTAGGGTTAAATATTGCTTCTTAAGTATAAAAATATAGGCTTTGTAGTCTTTTGGTGTTCGAAGAGGTAATTTATTGTTTTTGTAATTATTTTATTAAGAACTTTTGTTGTTTATGTTGAAATATTATTTTGTTCACTGTGTTAAATTACTCAAAAATACCGTATTAGTACCTGGGATTGTGTATTTATACCATTTTTTGAAATTTAAAGTTTACTTGTAGTTAATAGT
>Ga0233369_1000548_pt1 | contig 14982 bp, 12 predicted proteins | sample ElkDunMinimDraft_26_FD_191537 | JGI IMG/M metagenome (GOLD analysis project Ga0233369, IMG submission 191537) | Fecal eukaryotic communites from dung pellets of Tule Elk in California, USA - Elk Dung D16 | ecosystem: Host-associated > Mammals > Digestive system > Large intestine > Fecal | place... | reverse complement strand
TTCTGGTAGCGCCGCTGCGCCGAGCATTCGCGCTCGTTGAGGTGGATGATGTTGCCGTGGGCGTCGCCGAACACCTGGATCTCGATGTGCCGCGGCGACTGGATGTAGCGCTCCAGCAGCACGCGGTCGCGGCCGAAGGCGTTGGCCGCCTCGCGCTGGCAGCTTTCCAGGCTGGGCAGGAACTCCCCGGCAGCGCGCACGATGCGCATGCCCTTGCCGCCGCCGCCATGCGCGGCCTTGATCATCAGCGGGTAACCGATACGGTCGGCCTCGCGCGCGAGCACCTCGGGCGACTGGTCCTGGCCGGTATACCCGGGCACCACCGGCACGCCGGCCGCCTGCATCAGGTCCTTGGCGCCGGCCTTGCTGCCCATCCTGCGCATCGACGCGGCCGAGGGCCCGATGAAGACCAGGCCGGCGGCCGCGACCGCGTCGGCGAAATCGGCGTTCTCGCTGAGGAAGCCGTAGCCCGGATGGATCGCCTGCGCGCCGCTGCGCATGGCCGCCTCGAGGATGGCATCTGCGCGCAGGTAGCTGTCGGCCGGTCGCGGGCCGCCGATCGGCCAGGCCTCGTCGGCCAGGCGCACATGCTGCGCGTCGGCATCGGCCTCGGAGAACACGGCGACGGTGGCGATGCCCAGCCGCCGCGCGGTGCGGATGACCCGGCAGGCGATCTCGCCGCGGTTGGCGATGAGGATCCTGGAGAACATGCTCAGGCACCCCTTCCGGTCTGGCGACGATCGTCCGGCGCTGCCGGGTCGGCGGCGGGGGTCCAGGCCGCCGCGCGCTTGTCGAGGAAGGCCGACAGGCCTTCCTGGCCTTCGGGCGACACGCGCAGCGAGGCGATCAGGCCGGCATTGGCCTGGTCGAGGCGGTCGCGGTCGGCCTGCAGGGCGACCTCGCGCACCAGGCGCTTGGCGGTCGCGGCCGCGATCGGCCCGGCCTTCAGCAGCAGCGCCACCTGGCGCTCCACCGCCGCATCGAGCGCGTCGGCTTCCACGACCTGGTGCAGCAGGCCCATGCGCAGCGCCTGGGCCGCATCGAACACCTCGGCCGTGGCGAACCAGCGCCGCGCCTGGCGCGGGCCGATCGCCGCCAGCACATAGGGCGAGATCACCGCCGGCAGCAGGCCCAGACGGCTCTCGGTCAGGCCGAACTTGGCGGCGGGCACGCCGATGGCGATGTCGCAGCAGGCCACCAGCCCCACGCCGCCACCGAAGGCGGCGCCGTGCACGCGGGCGATCGTGGGCCTGGGCAACTCGTCGAGCGTGCGCATCAGGCGGGCGAGGGCGAGGGCATCGTCGCGGTTCTCGGCTTCGCCGGCGGCGGCCATGCCGCGCATCCAGTGCAGGTCGGCCCCGGCCGAGAACGAGGCGCCGGCGCCTTCGAGCACCACGACGCGCACGTCGGGGTCGGCGCCCGCCGCCTCGAGGGCGCCGGTCAGCCGCGCGATCAGCGCGGCATCGAAGGCGTTGTGCAGCTCGGGGCGCTCCAGGCGCAGCCGCAGCACGGCCCCCCTGCGGTGGATCGACAGCGATTCGGACATGGCGTCAGCGTTCAGTCGGCAGGCCCGGCATCATAGCCGCCGGCCCTGGCGGCGATGGCCAGGGCGGTTTGCAGCAGCGGCCCGCCCGCTTTGCCGGCCGCCGACTCAGGCGTGCACAGCGTCGCGGGCGGCGGTACCGGGCGGCCGGTTGCGGTAAACTGGATGAGACACATTCTCATCGAACGCCATGTCCCCACGTCACCTGCTCGCGACGCTGCTGCTCGGCGTCACCCTGATCTGCACCAGCGTCTTCGCCTCCGAGGGGTCGGTCGCGACCACCTGGCGCCTGCTCGACTACATCGCGGTCGACTACCGCGAGGCCGTGGCCGGCGGCGAGGTGGTCAACCAGCTCGAGTACGACGAGATGCTGGAGTTCTCGGCCACGGCCGCCGCGGCCATCGAGGCGCTGCCCGACACGCCGCAGTCCGACCGGCTCCGGCGCGACGCGGCCGCGCTGCAGCAGGCGATCGCCGACAAGGCCGAGCCCGACCGCATCGCCACGCAGGCGCGCGCGCTCGCGGCGCTGCTGGTGCAGGCGCACCCGATCCCGCTGATGCCGGCCACGCCGCCGCAGTACGCGCGGGGCGAGGCCCTGTACGCGCAGCTGTGCGCCAGCTGCCACGGCGCGACCGGCGCCGGCGACGGCCCGGCCAGCGCCGGGCTCGACCCGCCACCGATCGACTTCACCGACCGCGCGCGCGCCGACGAGCGCAGCGTGTTCGCGCTCTACCAGGTGATCGAGCAGGGGCTGGAAGGCACCTCGATGGTGAGCTATCGGGGGCTGCCGCCGGAGGATCTGTGGGCGCTGGCCACCTATACCGGCGCCATCGCCTATCCCGAAGCGCTGGCCGAAGCCGGGCGCGCGCGGATCGAGGCCGATCCGGCGCTGCGCGCCAGGCTCGATTTCGAACGCTACGTCGGCGCCACGCCGGCCGACCTTGCCAGGGAGCTGGGCCCGGAAGCGGACGCCGCCGCGATCGTGGCCTACCTGCGCCGGCACCCCGCGGCGCTCCAGGCCCAGGTCCAGGACGCGGGCCCGGCGCTGGCGACCTCGCGCGGCCTGCTCAGGCAGGCCATGGACGCCTATCGCGCGGGCGATGCCGCGCGCGCGCGGCAACTGGCCCTGTCGGCCTACCTCGATGGTTTCGAGCCGGTCGAGCCCCTGCTGGCCGCGCGCGACAATCCGCTGATGGTCAGGATCGAGGCGGCGATGGCGCGCCTGCGTTCGGGGCTGGCGGCCAACGCGGACGCCGACACCCTGCAGGGCCAGGTCGACGCGCTCGACGGACTGTTCGCCGAGGCCGAGCAGGTGCTGGCCCAGGACCGGACCTCGGCCACGGCCAGCTTCGTGGCCGCCTTCACCATCCTGCTGCGCGAAGGGCTGGAAGCGCTGCTGATCGTCATGGCCATGATCGCGCTGCTGCGCAAGGCCGAGCGCACCGAGATGCTGCCCTGGGTGCATGGTGGCTGGGCGGCCGCGCTGGCCGCGGGCGTGGTGACCTGGGCGCTGGCAACCTGGGTGGTCACGGTCAGCGGCGCGAGCCGCGAACTGTCGGAAGGTTTCGGTTCGCTGCTGGCGGCGGCGGTGCTGGTCTGGGTCGGGCTGTGGATGCACGGCAAGAGCCATGCCGACGCCTGGCAGCGCTACGTCCGCGAGAAGCTCGGGCACGCCCTGGGCAGGTCCTCGGGCCTGTTCCTGCTGGGCCTGGTGTTCGTGGTGGTGTATCGCGAAGTGTTCGAGACCATCCTGTTCTACAGCGCGATCTGGAGCCAGGGCAGCCAGGGCGCCGTGCTGGCGGGCGCCGCCACCGCGGCGCTGGCCCTGGTGGCGATCGGCTGGGCGATGCTGCGCTACAGCCGGCGCCTGCCGATCGGGCAGTTCTTCCGTTACAGCTCGATCCTGATCGCGGTGCTGGCGGTGGTGCTGATGGGCAAGGCCGTCTCGGCGCTGCAGGAGGCGGGCTACCTGCCGGTGCACTGGCTCGAGGGCTGGCCGCGCATCGAACTGCTGGGCCTGTATCCGACGATGGAAGGCGTGGGCGCGCAGGTGCTGGTGGCGCTTGTGCTGGCGGCAGGCTTCGCCTGGTCCAACCGCTCGGCACGGCACGCGGCGGCGGCCTGACCGGGGAGGGGCCGCCGCGCGGACGGCCATCGGCCGCGCCTTCGGCCTGCTGGCGGAAGGCCACCGGTCCGACGGAACGAAACCCCCGAAGCAACGCCCGCGGCCGCCAGGCGCGGGCAGGGGATCAGTGGCGCAGGCCGCGCCTGGCCGGCGGCTTGCGCATGTCGTCGGTCGGCGTGACCTCCACCGACAGGTTGAAGCTGCGTTCCTCGCCGGCGTGCATGGCGCCGACGCCCACGACGTGGCGGGCGAGTTCGTTGCCGGCATCGTCGCGCACGGTCAGCACCACCGAGTATTCCCAGGCGCCGCCCTCGGCCGGGTGCCGGATCATGCCTTCCACCTGCAGCGCGGTGCTGCTTTCGGGGACCGCGCCCGGGCCCGTGCGCGGCGTGTCGAAGCGCAGGTAGTGCCTGCACGAGGGGCAGATGCTCGCGCTCTCGAGGATCGTGGTCTTGCAATGCGGGCAGGTGCGCGTGGCACCTGCCGTTCCGGGCTTGGGCGCGGCCACCGGGCTCAGGTGGCCAGTTCGCGCGGCTCCGCGTTCTCGCCCTTGGCACTGCCCTTGCGCGGCGACGCGGAGTCGGTGGCATCCCAGCCGCATTCGACATGGCCACGGATCTTGGAGCCGGCGGCCACGGTCAGCGAGCCGGCCTTGATGTCGCCGGTCAGCACCGCCGAGTCGAGCAGGTCGACCTTGGAAGCCGAATCGATGTTGCCGTCCAGTTCGCCCGCCACCACCACCTGCCTGGCCTTGACGGCGCCGTTGAGCTTGGCGCCGCTCTCGATGCGCAGGTTGCCCTGCACGTTGACGTCGCCCTTGAAGCGGCCGGCGATGCGGACGTGGCCGCTGCCTTCGATCTTGCCCTCGATGGTGAGGTCGGCGGCGATCAGCGACTCCTTGGCCGCCGGCTCGACCGGGGCGCTCGCGCGGGGAGGCGCGACCTGGGTCGGGGTGAAATCCGCCACCGCGGGCGTCTCACGGGCCTGGGGCGCGACCGGCGGGGTGTCGTGCGCGAAGGACGGGGCGTCCTTGCGGGCGTTGTTGTTGCTCTGGGGGAAGATGGCCATGTCGAGTTCCTCGGGCAGGGCGGGAAGGCGTCCGGCACACGCCGCCGGACGACGGATGGGCTTTGGAGCCTAGCATGTGCACATGGCCTTCACGTTGTGACGACGCTCACCAAAACCGTGTCGCGGCAGGCACTTGCCGCATCTTGTTGAGCCGGCTCGTTACCGCTCCGCGGCGGTGGCAGGCAACCAGGCCCGGTACTCGCCGGCAAGATGCAGCAGCGCCATGAGCTGGAGGACGCCGTCGTAGTAGCGGTACTGCCCGGTGGGCAGGGGCTGTTCCCACAGCGCCCGCACGAACTCCAAGCGACGCGGATGGTCGGCGGCCAGGCTGGCCGTCGCATTCATCGCCACCAGGCCCGGAGCCCGGTCCCCGCCCAGCGGACGGCCATCGAGGCTGTAGAGGCTCACGTGCCGGTCCAGCCCCTGGGCGAGGAAGAACGCCTGCAGGCGGTTGGACAGTTCCACCTGGCGCGGGTCGGCGCGCCACCAGCTCCAGTCCATCGACCAGTTCATCGCGCTGCGCCAGGCGTCGTAACGGAAGTCCGCCGATTCGGGCCGCCACGAGGCCGCCCAGGGGCTGCCGTCGAAGTTGCCGTAGTCGGGGGTGAGCGCGGTGCGCGGATGCGCGGCCGCCACGAAGTAGTCGCGGCTGACTTGCGCGGCCTCGCGCCAGAACGCCCGGTCCTGCGCGGGACCGACGCGGGCCCAGACCTCGTAGAAGGCCGGCAGGTGGTAGGAGGCGTCGGTGTGCGCGGCGTTCACCAGGTCCGGGGTGAAGCGCACCATCTTCGCCTCGCGGTCGAACAGGTTGACCGCGGTCATCGTGCCGCGGCCGGTCGCGCCGGTGATGGGCCGCCGGTGCAGCGCGTCGGTGAGGATGCGGTCGGCGTGCGCGCGGTAGGCGTACAGGCCCTCGCCATCGCCCCAGCGCGCCGATGCGAAGTACAGCGCGGTGATGAAGTACTCCTCGCCGTCGGGGGCGGGCATCTCGTCGATGGGCGTGCCATCCGTGCGCACCGACCAGGCGAAGTAGCCATGCGCCGGATGCGCCGGATCGGCGTGGTACATGTGGCGCATCGCCCAGTTCCAGATTGCGTCGAACTCGCGCTTCCGGTCCAGCTGCACCGCGATCATCATCCCGTAGGACATGCCTTCCGAACGCACGTCGTCGCTGTTGACGTCGAGGATGTAGGCGAGGGGGCCGTCGGTATTGCTGCCGGCCTCGTAATAGATCGCCTCCTCGCCCGGATCGCCGTGGAAGAGCTGGTCGAAGGCGGCCCCGATCCTGGCCTGGATCTCGGCGGGCGCATAGCCGGCCTCGGCGAAGAGATTGGGATAGTCGCCGCGGGCGACGGCGCCGGGCATGGCGGTCGCCTCTGGCGGCTCCGCGCTGGCGGCCGGCGCGGCGCAGGCGGACAGGAGCGTCGACAGGATCAGGAGTAGCAGGGCAGGCAGCGGGCGGCGCGGCTGTCGGGGCATGGCGTGGTGATGGGACCTGGGACGCCCGCGACGGTAGCAGAGAACTTCGCCGCGGCTTGCCCCCACCCCAGCCCTCCCCCGCGAGCGGGGGAGGGAGCACAGCCCAGTGCAGTGCAGTGCAGTGCACGCTGCGCAACGCTGCGCAACACCTCTTTGCTCGCGAGCGGGGAGCGAGAACGGCCCAGGACAACGAACGCGAGCAACACCTCGCAACACCGCGAGAGACTCCCTCCCCCGCTTGCGGGGGAGGGCTGGGGAGGGGGCCGGATCGCCCGCCCAGCCCGCCGCCACCGCTACATCCGGAACACGCCGAAGCGGGCGGGTTCGATCGGCGCGTTGAGCGAGGCCGAGATCCCCAGGCCCAGCACGCGACGGGTGTCGGCCGGATCGATGATGCCGTCGTCCCACAGCCGCGCGGTGGCGTACCACGGGCTGCCCTGGGTCTCGTACTGTTCGCGGATCGGCGTCTTGAACGCGTCCTCCTCCTCCGCGCTCCACTGTCCGCCGCGCGCCTCGATGCCGTCGCGACGCACCGTCGCCAGCACGCTGGCCGCCTGTTCGCCGCCCATCACGCTGATGCGCGCGTTCGGCCACATCCACAGGAAGCGCGCGCCATAGGCGCGTCCGCACATCGCATAGTTGCCGGCGCCGAAGCTGCCGCCGATCACCACGGTGAACTTGGGCACGCTCGAGCAGGCCACCGCGGTCACCATCTTGGCGCCGTCCCTGGCGATGCCGGCATTCTCGTACTTGCGCCCGACCATGAAGCCGGTGATGTTCTGCAGGAACACCAGCGGGATGCCGCGCTGGTTGCACAGCTCGATGAAGTGCGCGCCCTTGAGCGCGCTCTCGCCGAACAGGATGCCATTGTTGGCGATGAGGCCCACCGGATAGCCATGCAGGTGGGCGAAGCCGGTGACCAGGGTCTTGCCGTAGCGCGCCTTGAACTCGTCCAGCTCGCTGCCGTCGACGATGCGCGCGATCACCTCGCGGATGTCGAACGGCCGGCGCGTGTCCTTCGGCACGATGCCGTACAGCTCCTCGGCCGCGTACAGCGGCTCGCGCGCCTCGCGCACCGCCACCGGCAGGGTCTTGCGCCGGTTGAGGTGGCCGACGATGCCTCGCGCGATCTCCAGCGCGTGGCGGTCGTCCTCGGCGAAGTGGTCGGCCACGCCCGACACCGAGGTATGCACGTCGGCCCCGCCCAGCGCTTCGGCATCGACCACCTCGCCGGTGGCCGCCTTCACCAGCGGCGGGCCGCCCAGGAAGATGGTGCCCTGTTCCTTGACGATCACGCTCTCGTCGCACATCGCCGGCACATAGGCGCCGCCGGCGGTGCAGCTGCCCATCACTACGGCGATCTGCGGGATGTTCTGCGCGCTCATCCGCGCCTGGTTGTAGAAGATCCGGCCGAAGTGCTCGCGGTCCGGGAACACCTCGTCCTGCAGCGGCAGGAAGGCGCCGCCCGAATCGACCAGGTAGATGCAGGGCAGGCGGTTCTCCTGCGCCACCTGCTGCGCGCGCAGGTGCTTTTTCACCGTCATCGGGAAATAGGTGCCGCCCTTGACCGTGGCATCGTTGGCCACCACCACCACCTCCAGCCCCATCACCCGGCCGATGCCGCAGACCATGCCGGCGGCCGGGGCGGCGCCCTCGTACATGTCCTCGGCGGCCAGCGGCGCGATCTCGAGGAACGGCGAGCCCGGGTCGAGCAGGGCGGTGATGCGGTCGCGGGCCAGCAGCTTGCCGCGTTCGGTATGGCGATGGCGCGCCTGCTCGCCGCCGCCATCGGCGGCGCGTGCGAGTCGCCGCTCCAGTTCCTCGAGCAGGGCGCGATGGTAGGCGGCGTTGTCGATGAAGTCGGGCGAGCGCGGATCGAGCTGCGAGGTCAGTGCCGGCATGGTGCGGGTCTGCGTGGTCAAAGCGCAGAGGATACGTGAGCGTGCCGGCGATGCCCCCGCGGGTCCGGCGCCCGGAAAACGAAAGGCCCGCACGGGGCGGGCCTTCCGGTGCAGCGGTCTGGCAGGATCAGTTGCGCGCGGCTTCTTCGGCCTCGGCAGCGGCATCCTTCACGGCGCCCGCTGCGTCGGCGGCGGCTTCGCGGCTGGCGGCGGCGGCATCGTCGGCAGCGGCCTCGGCGTTGGCGGCAGCTTCCCGGGTGGCGGCCGAAGCGTCCGAATAGGCTTCCTGCGAGGCGGCGGCGACGTCGGCGGCGGCCTGCTCGCTGGCGGCGGCGGCGTCGGCGGCAGCCTGTTCGGCGGCGGCGGCGTTGGCGGCCGCGTCTTCCCGGGCGCCTTCGGTGGTGTTCTTGCAGGCGGCAAGGGCGAACACGCTGGCGGCGGCGATGGCAAGGAGTCTGGTATTCAAGGGTGGTCTCCGGAAGGTGGATGGTGTGGGGCCGGCCGGGGGCTCCCCATCGGCCGCAGGTCAATTGTGCAAAACAGCTTGTTAAAAAAAGAAAAGCCGCCGGACATGCCGGCGGCTTCCTGACAACCTTGCGGTGTCGGACTTACGGGGTCGCTTCCTGGGCAGCGTCCTCGGCAGCCTTGGCGGCGTCTTCAGCAGCCTCGGCCGTGTCGGCGGCAGCGTCGGCGGCCTCGGACGAGCCGGCAGCGGCAGCGTCGGCGGCGGCGTCGGCAGCGGCGTCAGCAGCGGCAGCGGCGTCGTCGGCAGCGACCTGCGCCGTTTCGGCGGTCGCGGTGCCTTCGGCCTCGACAGCGGCGGTGGCAGCGTCGGCAGCGGCGTCAGCCGCGTCGGCAGCGGCGTTCTCGGCCTGCTGCTGGTTGCTGCAGGCGGCCAGGGCGAAGCCCAGAGCCAGCGCGAGCAAAGCCTTGTTGATGGTCATGTTCGTTCTTCCTCGTCTGAAGTTTGGCAACGCGCAAAGTTGCGCGCCATAACAATGATGACAAGCCCGGGAGCGCTGTCAAGCGGGGGGGCTTTAATTCCCGTCAAGGTCTTGTTAAGCGTCCGAGGCGATCAAACCAGCTCCACCGCGATGGCCGTGGCCTCGCCGCCGCCGATGCACAGGGTGGCGACGCCGCGCTTGCCACCGCGTTCCTTGAGGGCATACAGCAGGGTCACCAGGAGGCGGGCGCCGCTGGCTCCGATGGGGTGGCCCAGTGCGGTCGCGCCACCGTGCACGTTGAGCTTCTCGTGGGGGATGCCGAGCTCGCGCATCGGCGCCATCGCCACCACCGCGAAGGCCTCGTTGACCTCGAACACGTCCACATCGTCCACCGACCAGCCAACCTGGTCGAACAGCTTGCGCAGCGCGCCCACCGGGGCGGTGGTGAACCACTCGGGTTCCTGCGACATGGTGGCGTGGCCGACGATGCGCGCGATCGGCTGCAGTCCCAGCTTCTCGGCGTTCTCCGCGCTGGTGAGCACCGTCGCGGCCGCGCCGTCGGAGATGCTGGAGGAACTGGCGGCGGTCACCGTGCCGTCCTTGCGGAAGGCCGGGCGCAGGTTCGGGATCTTGGCGATGTCCGACTTGCCGGGCTGCTCGTCGGTGTCGACTTCGACCTCGCCCTTGCGGGTGGCCACCTTGACCGGGACGATCTCGTCCTTGAACGTCCCCGAGGCGATCGCGGCCTGCGCGCGGCGCACCGACTCGATGGTGTAGGCGTCCTGCTCCTCGCGCGTGAAGCCGTACTTGTCCGCGGTCGCCTCGGCGAACACGCCCATCGCCTGGCCGTCATAGGGGTTGGTCAACCCGTCCCAGGCCATGTGGTCCACCAGCCTGGCATCGCCGTAGCGCAGGCCGGGGCGCGCGGACACCATGTGCGGCGCGTTGGTCATCGACTCCATCCCGCCGGCGACCACCACGCTGGCCGAGCCGGCCTTGATCAGGTCGTGCGCCAGCATCACCGCCTTCATGCCCGAGCCGCAGACCTTGTTGATGGTGGTGCTGCCGATCGCGGGCGGCAGGCCCGCGCCGATCGAGGCCTGGCGCGCGGGTGCCTGGCCCAGGTTGGCGGGCAGGACGCAGCCCATGATCACCTCGGACACGTCCTCGGGCTTGACCCCTGCCTGCTCGACGGCGGCGCGGATCGCCGTGGCGCCCAGGGTCGGCGTCGGGACGCCGGTGAACTGCCCGAGCATGGAACCGATGGCGGTGCGCTTGGCACCGACGATGACGACGTCATTCATGGGAATTCCAGTCCACGTGGGGAAAACGCGATTATCGCTCCCGCCAGCGCAGCCCCGCAAACCGGCCATCCGGCCACTGGCGCGGTGGCGCGAACGGCGTTATGAACGCGCGCCAAACAGTTCCGCGGGGCGAGCGCACCGGTCCTTCCAGCATGCGTAAGCCCCGGGCACGCCCCACCTTGCGTGGCAGCCGTCCGCGCCGCGGCGGCCGCCCGGCGACTCCACGTCGGGCAGGACGCCGTCCGGCGACGCCGGGCCTGGCTCGTGGCGCGGGCAAGCGGCGCCGTCGCGCCCACGCGCTAGTGACGCGCCCGCGAACGCGGCCTGCTCAGTGGTTGCCGGCGTACAGCTCGCGGCCGATCAGCATCCGCCGGATCTCGTTGGTACCGGCGCCGATGGCATAGAGCTTGGCGTCGCGCAGGATGCGGCCGGTCGCGTACTCGTTGATATAGCCGTTGCCGCCCAGCGCCTGGATCGCTTCCAGCGCCACCTGCACCGCCGCTTCGCTGGCGTGCAGCAGGCAACTGGCGGCATCGATGCGCGAGCGGTGCCCGGCGTCGTAGTCGCGCGCCACCTGGTAGGCGAAGGCGCGCGACGACTGCAGCGCCGTGTACATGTCCGCGATCTTGGCCTGCATGATGCCGAAGGTGCCGATCGCCTGGCCGAACTGGCGCCGTTCGCGCACGTAGGGCAGGGCGATGTCGAGCGCGGCCTGCATCAATCCCAGCGGGCCGCCGCTGAGCACCAGGCGCTCGGTGTTGAGCCCGCTCATCAGCACCTTGACGCCGTTGTTGACCTCGCCGAGCACGTTCTCGCCGGGGATCTCGCAGTTCTCGAACACCAGCTCGCAGGTGTTGGAACCGCGCATGCCCAGCTTGTCGAGCTTCTGCGCGGTCGAGAAGCCCGCCATGCCCTTCTCGACGATGAAGGCGGTCATGCACTTGCTGCCCAGCTCGCGGCTGGCCGTGCGCATGTAGACCACCAGTACGTCGGCCTCGGGGCCGTTGGTGATCCACATCTTGTTGCCGTTGGCGATCCAGGTATCGCCCTTGAGCTCGGCGCGGCAGGACATCGAACCCACCACGTCCGAACCGGCGCCCGGCTCGCTCATCGCCAGCGCGCCCTTCCATTCGCCGCTGCACAGCTTCGGCAGGTATTTCTCGCGCTGGGCCGGGGTGCCGTTGGCATACAGGTTGGACACGCACAGGTTCGAATGGGCGCCATAGCTCAGGCCGACCGAGCCCGACGCACGCGAGATCTCCTCCATCGCCACCAGGTGGGCGAGGTAGCCCATCCCGCTGCCGCCCAGCTCCCCGGGCACGGTCATGCCCAGCAGTCCGAGCTCACCGAGCTTGGACCACAGTTCCTGGGGGAAGGCGTTGTCCTCGTCGATTGAAGCGGCACGCGGCGCGATCTCCGCCTCGGCAAAGCGGCGCACCGCCTCGCGCAGGGAATCGATGTCCTCGCCGAGCGGGAAAGTCCGCATGCCGTGCTCCGTTGTGAGTTGGTTTCACATGCTACAACGGCCCGCGACGCGCGGCGCCACCGGCGGCAGGGGCGGGTGGAGGCAGGTCGCGACTCCCGGCACGGGCGGCGCCGGCCCCGCAGCGCCGGTCGCGCCGCGGGCCCGATCGATGGGCCCTCCCCATTGCGGGGAGGGCGGGACCTCAGTTGCCGCGCACGCGGCCCTGGAAGCGCGGGGTGGCGCGGCCCAGCGGCAGCTTGAGCTTGCCGATGACCTCGATGCGCTCCTCGGCCAGGCGGTCGGCGGCCTGGTAGGTGGGGATGCCGTCGCGGTCGGAGATCTCGAAGATGCGGCCGAGGTTGTGGTAGATCGTGCGCATCATGCGCATTGCGCGTTCGCGGTTGTAGCCGTCGATTTCCAGCGAGATGTTCATCACGCCGCCGGCGTTCACCGCGTAGTCCGGCGCGTACAGGATGCCGCGTCGCGTGACCTCGTCGCCGATCGCGTTGTTGGCCAGCTGGTTGTTGGCCGCGCCGCAGATCACCTTGGCCTTGAGGCGGGGCAGGGTCTTCTCGTTGACCGTGCCGCCCAGGGCGCAGGGCGAATAGACGTCGGCGTCGACATCGTAGATCTCGTCCAGGCCCACCGCCTCCACGCCCAGCTCGCTGACCGCCTGGTCCACGCGCGCCTGGTTGATGTCGGTGACGAAGATCTTGGCGCCGCGCTCCTTGAGCAGCTTGGCGAATTCCATGCCGACATGGCCCAGTCCCTGCACGGCATAGCTGTACTTGCCCACTTCCTCGTCGCCGAACTTGCGGTTGAGCGTCGCCATCAGGCCCTGCAGCGTGCCGTAGGCGGTGAAGGGCGAGGGGTCGCCCGAGCCGCCATGCACCTGGTGCACGCCGGTCACGAACTGGGTCTCGCGGTACACGTATTCCATGTCGCTGACGTCGATGCCCACGTCCTCGGCGGTGATGTAGCGCCCGCCCAGCGAGTCGACGAACTGGCCGAACGCGCGGAACAGCGCCTCGGACTTGTCCTTGGCCGGATCGCCGATGATCACCGCCTTGCCGCCACCCAGGTTCAGGCCGGCGACCGCGTTCTTGTAGGTCATGCCGCGCGACAGGCGCAGCACGTCGTCCAGCGCTTCCTGCTCGCTCTGGTAGGGCCACATCCGGGTGCCGCCGAGCGCCGGGCCAAGCACGGTGTTGTGGATGGCGATGATGGCCTTCAGGCCCACGGCCGGGTTGTTGCAGAACACGACCTGCTCGTGGCCGTAGGTACCAAGCTTTTCAAAAATCATGGATAAAACTCCGTCGCGGACGCCGCGCGTGCTGCGTGCGGGCCCCTTGATCAGGTTGGCGGAAGTAATGAACTGATATGTGAAGAACGGCCCGCACCACGGGGGCTGGCGTGACAGGCGCGGCATTCTACGCCGCCCGCCGGTGAATTGCCCGCGACCACCCGGGCGCGTGAAGACGGCGCCGCCGGCGCGGCCCTAGAGCTGCGATTCCACCGGCAGCCAGCCGACCACCCGGGCCAGGAGGCGCTGCACCAGGCCGGCCTCGGGCTCGTGGTCGAGCACCCGCGGCGGGTCCGCCATGCGGTCGAGCCAGCGCAGCTCGCCCTTGGTATTCAGGTAAACCCAATAGCTTTGGTCGGCGGCCGACAGCCGCAGGTACTCCTCCCGCACCGCCAGCGCCAGCGCCGGATCGTCGAACAGCACGCCCATCTCGGTGTTGAGCGCGATCGAGCGCGGATCGATGTTGAACGAGCCCACGAAGCCGTAGCGGTTGTCGATCACGAAGGCCTTGGTGTGAAGACTGGCGCCGCTGCTGCCGAACAGGCTGGTGCCCGATCCCACGATCTGCGGCCGCATCTCGTACAGCTTCACGCCGCCGCGCAGCAGGTCCTTGCGGTACTTGGCGTAGCCGCCATGCACGGGCAGCACGTCGTTGGCCGCCAGCGAGTTGGTGATGACCCCGACGAAGGCGCCGCGTTTGCGCACCAGCCCGGCCAGCCCCTCCACGCCCTCGTCGCCGGGCACGAAGTAGGGGGAGATCAGCAGCGCCATGTGGCGGGTACGGCCCACCACCTCGGCCAGTTCGGTGACCAGGTACTCGCCGGGCTGGTGCTCCTTCCATTTCAGCGGCGGATCGGACAGCACGCGGATGCGGTCGGACCACAGCGGGCTCAGGTCCTGCGACAGGTAGGCCAGGACATTGGGCGAAAGATCCACGCGGTCGAGGTAGCGGCGCGCCACGCGGCCGCCCGCTTCTTCCCTGATCCCCTCCAGCACCGCGTCCAGGCGCTGCCGGGGCTTGCGGTTGAGCTGGGCGATCGGCACCACCGCATCGCTGTTCCAGAACACATCGAAGATCGCGCTGACCTGCTGCACGGCCGGTCCGAACAACAGCACGTCCAGATCGCGGAAGTTGGTCGTGTTGTTGGCGTCGAAATACTCGGTGCCGATGTTGCGGCCGCCCACGATCGCCACCTGGCCGTCGGCGATCCAGGCCTTGTTGTGCATCCGGTAGGTGACACTGAACATGCGTTGCATCATCTCCAGCACGCGCGACACGCCCTGGCGGTTGCGGAACGGGTTGTAGACGCGGATCTCGATGTTGGGATGCGCATCGAGCGCCAGCAGCGCCGCGTCCTTGCCCGAGGTGTTGATGTCGTCCAGCAGCAGGCGCACGCGCACGCCGCGTTCGGCCGCCTTCCAGACCTCGTGCATCAGCAGGTGGCCGGTGAGGTCGTCGTGCCAGATGTAGTACTGCAGGTCGAGGCTGCGCCCGGCTTCGCGGGCGGAGATGGCGCGCGCGGCAAAGGCGTCCAGGCCGTCCGGGATCAGCAGGGCCGCGGTCTTGCCCGGGTTGCGGGCCAGCAGCGGCTCCAGTTCACGGTCGAGCGGGGTCTGCCCCGGCACCACCGGCAGCGACACGCTGGGCACGCCGGTGGCCGGCGGCATCAGCCGGTCGGCCAGCAGGATGCCGCTGCCCACCAGCACCGCGAGCGAGAACAGCCCCCAGGCGAGGATGCGTTTGATGCGCTTTTTCATGGAGGCAGGGCAGCTCGGAGGGAGGGTCGCGGGTGCAAACGGCGCAGTGTGCATGAGATCGGCCGCAGCCGCGCCGGCGGCCGGGCCTGCAT
>Ga0233369_1000547_pt1 | contig 15002 bp, 11 predicted proteins | sample ElkDunMinimDraft_26_FD_191537 | JGI IMG/M metagenome (GOLD analysis project Ga0233369, IMG submission 191537) | Fecal eukaryotic communites from dung pellets of Tule Elk in California, USA - Elk Dung D16 | ecosystem: Host-associated > Mammals > Digestive system > Large intestine > Fecal | place... | reverse complement strand
TTGCCGCGCTTGCGCTCGAACTCGCCGCCTGGGGCGATCCGTCGCTCATGTTTCCCGACCCCCCGCCCGCCGGCGCGATGGGCGCGGCGCACGATCTGCTGCAACGCCTCGACGCACTCGACGCGCGCGGCGCGATCACCCCCACTGGCCGCCGCATGCTCGCGCTCGGCACCCATCCCCGGCTCGCGGCAATGCTGCTGGCCGGCGCGGACGCGAACAGCAAGGCGCTGGCCTGCGACCTGTGCGCGTTGCTGGAAGCGCGCGACCCGCTGCGGCCGCTGCCCGGCTCGCCGCGTTCCGACGCCGTGGCCGCGCGCTGGCAGGCCCTGGCGGCATTCCGCGCCGGGCGCACGCCGCCCGACGCCCAGCGCGGCGCGCTCGCGGCGATCGACGCGGCTGCCGGACAATGGCGACGACGCCTGCGGCTCGACGCGGCGCCACCGACTTCGGCGCCCGCGCACGCCCTCGGCGACCTGCTCGTGCATGCATTCCCCGATCGCATCGGCCATCGCCACGCGCGCGACGCCACCCGCTACGGGCTCAGCAACGGGCGCATGGCGCGGTTGTTCGACGACAGTACGCTGCGCGGCGAACCATGGATCGTCGCCAGCGAACTGCGCTTCGAAGCCCGCGATGCGCTGCTGCTGCGCGGCGCGCCGGTCGACGAGGCCCAGCTGCGGCGACTGTGGCCGACGCGCTTCGTCGAGGCCGACGAGACCCGCTGGGACCCCGAGCGGCGCGCGCTGGTGGGCATGCGGGTATCGCGTTTCGACGGCATCGTGCTCGACGCGCGGGCGAACGGACGCGTCGATCCGGCGCAGGCCGCGCAGGCCCTGAGCGATGCAGTGGGCCTGCTCGGGCTCGACGTGCTGCCCTGGCGCGACGGCCTGCGGCAGTGGCGCGCACGCGCGCAGGCGGTGCGTGCGTGGATGCCCGAACTCGGATTGCCGGACCTGTCGGACGCGGCGCTGCTGGCGACACGCGACAGCTGGCTGCGCCCGGCATTCGCCGGCATCAGCCGGCTCGACGCACTGACCCCGCAGGCATTCGCCGATGCACTGCAGGGCCTGCTCGACTGGGACCATCGCCAGCAGATCGAGCGGCTCGCGCCGGCCCGCATCGACGTGCCTTCGGGCATGGCGCGCGCGATCGACTACGCGATCGAGGCCGATGGAACGCCGGCCCCGCCAGTGCTCGCGGTCAAGCTGCAGGAACTGTTCGGCCTGGCAGATACACCGGCCGTTGCCGGTGGCCGGGTCCCGCTGACGATCCACCTGCTCTCTCCTGCCGGACGTCCCCTGCAGGTCACCCGCGACCTGGCCGGCTTCTGGGAACGCACCTATCCCGAGGTCCGCAAGGAAATGAAGGGGCGCTATCCCAAGCACCCCTGGCCGGAGGACCCCTGGAACGCGCCGGCGACCCATCGCGCGAAGCCGCGGGGGACCTAGACCGCCGCGTGCGGTCGGGGCCGCCCTCCGCGCGTGCGACCGGCCGCCGGTCAGGATCCGCGGGGCCGCGTGGACGCACTCAGGTTTCGGCCCCCGCCGCGCGTTCCCAGACGCCTTGCCGAACGTCCGCCACGCCAGCGCTCACACCGGGTCCACAGCCGGCGCATAGACTCGTTCGCCTCCCCTGCGGACCCACGAGGTCACTCCCATGAGCAAATTCGAAGTGTTGTCCGACAAGGCCTTGTCGCTGGTCGGCCAGGCGGGCGACAGCCTGCGTCACGCGATTCCCGAGTCGGCCGAAAAGTGGCTCAAGACCGGTATCGCCATTGGCGCTGCCCGTTCGGGCACCCGGGCGGCCGGCGGATTCCTGCGTCGTAACCCGGCCATCCTGGCCGCTTCGGCGATCGGCATCGGCGTGGCCTGGGCCGTCGCCTACCAGTACCGCAAGCGCAAGCAGTCGAACACGGTCGAAGGCAGCTCGCGTCGCATCGAGCCCAACCGCAACTCGACGCGCCGGCGCGAATCGCGCCGCGCCTCCGAATCGGATACCTGATTCAGGTCATCGTCTGCGCGCCGGCCATGCGGCCGGGCGCGGACTACCCGACGCGGGCCTCGGCCCGCGTTTTTTTTTGCGTCCGTCGCCGGGTCAATCGCCAGCCCGGTCCTCTGCGACCGCCAGCTCCGTATCCGGGGTGACTTCCGGCAGTTCGATGATGAAACGCGCACCGCCGCCATCGCGGTCTTCGTACCAGAGCTGGCCGCCCAGATCGACGATGATCTGCTTCGCCAGCGACAGCCCAAGCCCGCTGGAGCGCCCATCGTCCTTGCCCGAATAGGCCAGCCGCTGGAACGGACGGAACAGCGCGTGCTGCTGGTCGCGGGCGATGCCCGGTCCCCGGTCCTCCACCAGCAACTGCCAGAAACCGACGCCGCCACCGCGCAGGGAGATGTCGACGTCGCTGTCGGGTGCGTACTTGATCGCGTTACTGATCAGGTTCTCCGCCACCTGGCGCAGGACCAGGCCGTCGATGGCGACCATCGGTGACGCATCCGGCGCCCGCGCATGCAGGGTCACGCCACGGTCCTCGAACTGCAGGGCATAGCGGGCGAGGATCCAGTCCAGCACATCGCGCAGGCTGGTGGCCTGGCGCGCGGCGGCGATCTTGCGCGACGTGTCCTGGGTCTCGAGATAGCGGCGGATGTAACCGAGCGCGTCTTCGGCGCTCTCGTGGATCATCTTGTGGTAGCGCGGGATGCGCTCGGGCTTGGTCTCGTTCTTGATCAGCATGTCGCTGGCGAACCAGATGCTCGACAGAGGATTCTTCAGGTCGTGCGCGACCAGGTTCACCAGCTCCTGGCGCTCGCGCGCGATGCGCTCGAGGCGGTCGCGGGTCTGCTTGAGGCCGACGTGCGCATTGACGCGCGCCAGCAGTTCCTCGGGCATGAACGGCTTGGTGACATAGTCGACCGCGCCCGCATCGAAGGCGCGCAGCAGCAGCTCGCGGTCCTGGGCCACGGTCAGGAACACCACCGGCAGGCGCAGCAGGTCCGGGTTCTGCTTGATTTCGGCCAGCAGCGCGAAGCCGTCCATGTTCGGCATCAGCATGTCGAGCAGCAGCAGGTCGGGCTGGCGCTCCTGCAGCATCGCCAGCGCTTCGGCGCCGTCGGGGGCGGTCTGCACCTCGTAGCCGTGACGGCTCAGCAGCGAACTGACAACGCGCAGGTTCGCAGGCTGATCATCGACGACAAGAATGCGACCACTGGCGTTTGCAGAATTCGGCATAGATTCCGGATGAGGTCCAGGGACTGCGCAACAGGCGCGCGCTGGCCGCCCCGCACGTTAACAGAAACCCGTGCGCCGCCACAGCGGTCCCCGCGGCCGAGCTGAACCGGGGCGCGGCGGGGACTCAGACGCTCGTCGCGCCGAGGGTCTTCCACTCGCCGGGCGCCAGATCGCCCAACGACCATCCGCCGATCGCCACGCGCACCAGCCGCAGGGTCGGCAGGCCCACGGCTGCGGTCATGCGACGGACCTGGCGATTGCGGCCCTCGTGGATCGTCAGCTCCAGCCAGGCGTCGGGCACGGTCTTGCGGTACCGCACGGGCGGATCGCGCGGCCACAGGGCCGGCGCGGAATCGAGCAGCGCCACGCGTGCCGGCCGGGTCGGACCGTCGTTGAGCACGACGCCGTCGCGCAGCGCCTGCAGCTGCTCCGGCGTGGGCGCACCCTCCACCTGCACGCGATAGGTCTTGGCCAGCTTGTGGCGCGGATCGGTGATCCGGTGCGCAAGCGCGCCGTCGTCGGTCAACAGCAGCAGACCTTCGCTGTCGTGGTCGAGGCGGCCGGCGGCGTAGACGTCCGCCGGCAGACCGTAGCCGGCCAGGGTCGGCCGCGGCGGCGAGCTGCGATCAGTGAACTGGCAGAGCACGCCGTAGGGCTTGTTGAAGGCGACGAGCATGGGACCGGGGGCGGGAGCGGGAGGCAGGCGGCGCGAAATGCGGAGGTGGCCGGCGACCGGCCACCCACGTGCATCAGGGCTTCACGAAACGCAGGGTCATGCGGTCGCTTTCGCCGATCGCGGCGTATTTCGCGGCATCGGCGGCATCGTGGCGGTTCGTGGGCGGCAGCATCCACACGCCATTGGGATGGTCGCGCGTGTCCTTCGGATTCGCGTTGACCTCGCTGCTGCCATCGACACGGAAGCCGGCAGCCTGGGCCAGCGCGATGACCTGGGACGGGGCGACATAGCCGCTACGGTCGTCGGCCGGCACCTCACCGCGCGCCCGGTGTTCGACGACGCCGAGCACGCCGCCCGGACGCAGCACCTCGTGGAAACTCTTGAACATCGCCTCGGCCTGGCCGGCGCTGCGCCAGTTGTGCACGTTGCGGAAGGTCAGCACCACATCGGCCGAGCCCGGCGGACCCAGGCGCGGCGCCTTGGGATCGTAGAGCACGGTGCGCGCGCCCTCGAACTGCCCGGGCGCGGCATCGAAGCGCGCCTGCAGGCCATCGTGCTGCGCCTGCTGGTAGTCGCGCCCGCGGCCTTCGGCAACGGCGGCCGGATCGACCAGCGCGGCAATGTAGCGCCCGTTTCCGCGCAGATAGGGTGCGAGGATTTCGGTGTACCAGGCGCCGCTGCCGGGCGTGATCTCGATGACGGTGTGCTCCGGACGCACGCCGAAGAACGTGAGCGTCTCGCGTGGATGGCGGAACTGGTCGCGCGCACGGTTGTCGGCGCTGCGCCACTCGCCGGCGAGTGCCGCGTCGAGGCGGGCGACGTTGTTGGCGTCGAGATCGCCGGCCGAGTCGGCGGGGGCGGTCGGCCCGCTGGCACAGCCGGCGAGCACGAGCAGGGCGAGAGCACAGAACGACAAGCTGCGTTGCATGGGCGGAACTCCGGACGCGGATGTGGCGCAAGGGTGCCACAGGCCGGGCGGATCTCCGGCACCAGTGTCGACGGCCGGGCCCCGGAACGCTGATTTGCATGCGCGCTGGTACGAGCGCGTCGCGCGACTGCCTATGCTGGCGCCTCCCTCACACCCTGGAAATCGCAATGGCGGAGCGTGAACTCGGTCGATCGGGCCTGAAGGTCTCGCCGCTGGCGTTCGGCGGCAATGTCTTCGGCTGGAGCGCCGATGCAGCCACAACCCACGCGCTGCTGGACGAATGCGTCGCGCTTGGCCTGAATCTGGTCGACACCGCCGATGTTTATTCGGCATGGGTGGACGGCAACGCGGGCGGAGAGTCGGAGACACTGATCGGACGCTGGCTGCAGGCCAGCGGCAAACGCAACCGCGTGATCATCGCGACCAAGGTGGGCAAGTGGCCGCAGCGCAAGGGCCTGGCGCCGGCCAACATCCAGGCCGCCTGCGAGGACTCGCTGCGACGCCTCGGCACCGATGTCATCGATCTGTACCAGGCCCACGAGGACGACGCCACGGTGCCGCTCGAAGACACCCTGGGCGCGTTCTCGCGGTTGATCGAGCAGGGCAAGGTGCGCGCGATCGGGGCCTCGAACTACAGCGCCGCACGCCTGGCCGAAGCGCTCGACATCGCCGAGCGCCATGGCCTGCCGCGTTACGAGACGCTGCAGCCGGAGTACAACCTGGTCGATCGCGCCGGCTACGAGGCCGCGCTCGAACCTCTGGTACGTGCGCGCGGCATCGGTGTGATTCCCTACTACGCGCTGGCCAGTGGCTTCCTCAGCGGCAAGTACCGCACCCGCGCCGATGCCGCCAAGAGCAGCGCGCGAGGTGCGCAGGTGGTCGCGCGCTACCTCAACCCGCGCGGCAAGCGCATCCTCGCCGCGCTCGACGACGTGGCCTGCCACCATGCGTGTACGGTCGCGCAGGTCGCATTGGCCTGGCTGGTCGCCCGGCCCGGGGTGACCGCACCGATCGTCAGCGCGACCAGCGTCACCCAGCTGCGCGAACTCGCAGCCTCGCGCACGCTGCTGCTGTCGAAGGCCGACATCACCAGCCTCGACAACGCCAGCGCCGGCGGCTGAGGTCACGCCGGCCTCCGCCCGGCTGCGCCATGCTGGCCGGCCCGTCGAGCGGAGTCGCGCATGACCACCGAACAGAACACCCGCATCGTGCTGGCCGCGCGACCCAGGGGCGCACCGGTCGCCAGCGATTTCCGCCTCGAGCACACGCCCGTGCCCACGCCGCGGACCGGGCAGGTGCTGCTGCGCAATCGCTGGCTCTCGCTCGACCCCTACATGCGTGGCCGAATGAACGCCGGACGTTCGTACGTCGCGCCACTCGAGATCGGCGAGACCATGGACGGGGGCACGGTGTCGGAGGTGGTGGAGTCGCTGCATCCGGCGTGGTCGCCCGGCGACCTGGTGCTGGCCCATGCGGGCTGGCAGACCTACGCGGTGGTGGACGGCGAAACCCTGCGCCGCAAGCTCGATCCGGCTGGGCTGCCGGTCCAGACCGCGCTCGGCGTGCACGGCATGCCCGGGTTCACCGCCTATGTCGGCCTGCACGAAATCGGCAGGCCGCAGCACGGCGAAACCCTGGTCGTCGCTGCCGCAAGCGGCCCGGTGGGTGCGACTGTCGGCCAGATCGCGAAGCTGAAAGGCGCGCGCGTGGTCGGCATCGCCGGTGGCGCGGAGAAGGTCGCGCATCTTCGCGACGAGCTCGGTTTCGATGTCGCACTCGACCACCGCGCCGAGGATTTTGCCGAGCAGCTCGCCGCGGCATGCCCGGACGGCATCGACGTGTACTTCGAGAACGTCGGCGGCAAGGTCTTCGATGCGGTGATGCCGCTGCTCAATGATTTCGCGCGTATTCCGGTCTGCGGCCTCGTCGCCCACTACAACGCCACCGCTCCCGCGCCGGGCCCGGATCGCCTGCCGCAGCTGATGGCGATGATCCTCAGCCGCCACCTCACCGTGCGCGGCTTCATCCAGCACGACTTCATCGCGCTCTACCCGGAATTCGTGCGCGAGATGGGCCGGTGGCTGCGCGATGGCCGCATCCGCTACCGCGAGGACGTGGTGGTGGGTCTGGAGCGGGCGCCGGAGGCGTTCATCGGCATGCTCGAGGGGCGCAACTTCGGCAAGCTGCTGGTCAAGCTCGACAGTTAGGTTCGCGCCCGGCGGCGCTCGTCTGTTTGCCGCAGGTACGCAGGCTCCGAGGATGGCCGCGCAGCGACGCCCGTCGATCGGTCCGCTCTCGGATCGGACGCCTCGCCGGCCCAGCGAAGAGACAGGCAAAAGCAGCGGGTGACCGGCGCGTATCGCCCGCGCCGGCGGTCGCTCGCGTCAGCGTCCCGCGAGCACGACCTCTTCCGCTTCGTCAGCCTCGATATCCGCCGCGTCGGCCTCTTCAACCGCTTCGACTGCCTGCCGCGTCGCTTTCTCCAGCTGCGCCAGGACCGCCTTGCCTGTGGCCTTCGCTTCGATCGCCTGCTGCTGCACCTGGCAGAGCGTCTGCATGTGGTCGGCGTCGAAATTCAGACGGTCGATCAGGAAATCGACGAACGCACGCACCTTGGGCGACACCAGCCGGCCACCCGGGAACACCGCATTGATGTCGACTTCCGGGCCGGTCCAGCCGGCCAGCACGCGTTGCGCCATGCCGGCTTCGACGAAGGCCTTGGCCATCACGTCGCCGGTCAGCATCAGGCCCTCGCCCTTGATCAGTGCCCAGTTGAGCGCGGCGGGATCGTTGGCGACGAGCTGCGGGTTGACCGGAAACTCGCGCAGCGCGCGGCCGTCGGTCAGTGACCACACGAAGCGGTTGTTGGCGTTGTGGCTCTTGCGCATCACCAGCGTGCGGTGGTGCTGCAGGTCGTCGGGGTGCAGGGGTTCGCCATGCCGTTCGATGTAGGCCTGGCTGGCGAAGACCTGGGTACGCAGGCTGCCGAGCTTGCGCGCGACGAGATTGGAATCGGGCAGCGTGCCGATGCGCAGGGCCAGATCGGCTTCGCCTGCGATCAGGTCGAGCTTCTCGTTGCCCATGTGCATGTCGAGCTGGATTTCCGGGTACTGCGACTGGAAGTCGCCGAGCAACGGCGCGATCCAGGTGATGCCGATCGAGTAGGGCACGGTGAAACGCAGCCAGCCGCGCGGCCCCGACTGCAACTGCGCCACCGCGCTCTCCGCATCCTCGAGCCCGCGCGCGATCCGCTGGCAGTGCTCGTGATAGACGCTGCCGGCCTCTGTCAGGCCCAGCCGGCGCGTAGTGCGGTTGAGCAGGCGTGCGCCGAGCCGCTGTTCGAGCTCCTGCACCTTGCGACTGACCGTGGTCTTGGGCAGGCCGAGCGCGTTGGCGGCGGCGATGAAGCTGCCCTGCTCGACCACCTTGACGAAGATCAGGGTCTCGTTGAGATCGTGCGCCATGTGGAACTCCTTGGCAGTGCCGTGGGGCGAGCACGGGGATTGGACCGCGAGGGGGATAATTATTCCCTCGAATAGGGACTAATCAAGTCCCGTTTCCGGGCGGATGATCTGCGGCACCTTCCAACGGACGCCGCCGATGACCGCTTTCCGCCACGCCGGATCCCCACGCCAACGCCCCGCGATGGCGGCGTCGCACCCGCGTGCTCCGCGCATGGAAATCCCACCGAATCAATCGTCTAGCGCGCGCATCACTGTGCCCAAGCGGCTCCAGTCCGGGCGTGCCGGGTGGGGATGGGTGTGGTCCTGGCTGCCGGGTACGGCCGCCCGCCGGATAGGCCAGGACCCCGTCCAGGAGCGCTTTTCGGGAGACAAAATCCCATGATCGGGACAATTCCAGCGCCGCTGGTGGTCGTCGGCGCCACCGGGACGGTCGGAATGCGCGTGGTGGACCAGGCCATGGCCGCCGGACGCCGCACGTTCGCGGTCGCCAATGACGCCGAAGCGCTCGACGGACTGCGGGCCCGGCACGGCGCCACGCTGACGACGCTGTACGCGGACATCCGCAGCGACGCCGATGCGGCAGACCTGGCGGCACGCCTCCATGCGCTGCCCGGGCCGGCGCCGGGCGCGGTCATCGCGGCGATCCGCGGCGCCGCCGGCAGCCACCGCGTGCTCGATGCGCCCGCGGATTTCCTGCGTCGCCGCCTCGACGAGGACCTGCTGCCGCATCTCGCGATCGCGCGTCATCTGCTGCCGCTGCTTGCGATGCGGCCACGTGCCGGCTACGTGCTGGTCGGCAGCCCGGGCGCGGATCACCCCTGGTCCGGCTACGGCCATCACTCGATCGGTGCATCGGCGCTGCGGATGCTCGCGCGGGTGCTGCACGAGGAAGCCCGCACCTTGCCGGTGCGCGTGCAGATGCTCGCGGTCGATTCGCCGATGCGCTGCGATGCCAACGCCGCCCATGCGCGTGCGCAGTGGCCGGACGTCGAGGCGATTGCCGACCACGCGCTGCGTCTGGTCGATGGCGCCGCGAATGCAGACATCGCACTGGTGCGCTTCCCGCTCGGCGCCGCGGTCCGTCCCCCCGGCCTGTCGGACGACCTCGACGTCGGCCCGTGCGCGCCCATCCCGCGACACCAGGAAGACGCCAGCGCGCTGCTGCGACGCCTGGCCACCTCCGTCCCTACCCAGGAATCACGCTCATGATCCGCCCCCACATGCTTCATTCCCGCCCGCGCCACGTCTGGCGCGCGCTCGCCGCGACAGGTCTCGCCGCCGCCGTCGCGTTCGCCGTTGCCGGCTGCGACACCCGTGCCCAGGACCAGACCGCGCCGCCTCCACCCGACGTCGGTGTTGCCGCGGTGCTGTCGGAACAGGTGCAGGACTGGAACGAGGCGACCGGACGGATCGCCGCGGTCGAAAGCGTCGAGCTGCGTCCGCGCGTCAGTGGCTACGTGGAACGTGTGGCCTACGCCGAAGGCGACGAAGTGGCGAAGGGCGATCTGCTGTTCGTCATCGACCCGCGGCCCTACCGGGCGGCGTTGCAGCGCGCGGAAGCCGAGCTCGCACGCGCTCGCGCCGAGGCGCAGCTGGCGAAGACGCGGCACACCCGCGCCCAGTCGCTGATCGAGGCGAGTGCGATCTCGCGCGACGATTTCGAAGCGCGCAGCGCCGGTCTCGCGGAAGCGGAAGCCGCGGTGCGCGCCGCGCAGGCGATGGTCGAAACGGCGCGGCTGGATCTGGCCTTCACCCAGGTCCGCGCGCCGGTGGCCGGGCGCGCGGGGCGCGCGATGCTGACCACCGGCAACCTGGCGCAGGCGGACGCGTCACTGCTGACCACCGTGGTCTCGCAGGATCCGGTGCACGTGTATTTCGAGACCGACGAGCGCACGTTTCTGCGCCACCAGGCGATGTCGCGCGCCGGCGAACGTCGCAATGCCGACAACGCCGTGCGCGTGGGTCTGGCGGACGAGACCGGCCACCCCCACGCCGGCACCGTCGACTTCCTCGACAACCAGGTCGATCCCGCCACCGGCACGGTGCGTGCCCGCGCCGTATTGCCGAACCCGGACCGTCGCTTCACCCCCGGCCTGTTCGCCCGCGTACAGCTGGAAGGCGCGGCCGCGCGACCGGCGATCCTGATCGACGACAAGGCGGTGATCACCGACCAGGACCGCAAGTACGTCTACGTCGTCGGCGAGGACAACACCGCGCAGCGACGCGACATCGTGCCGGGACGCATCGTCGAGGGCCTGCGCGTGGTCGAGTCGGGCCTGGCCGCCGGCGACCGGGTGATCGTCAACGGCGTGCAGAAGGTCTTCATGCCGGGCATGCCGGTTGCGCCGAAGGCGATTGCCATGCGCGGCGGCCAGCCGATCGAGGCGGTCGCGAAGCGCTGACGCGCGCGCTTGCTTGAGCCCCTCTCCCTTTGGGAGAGGGGTTGGGGTGAGGGCTGCCGGTCGCACCGGTAGGGCTCCCCTCATCCGGCCCTCCGGGCCACCTTCTCCGAAAGGTGAAGGACTCGCTGTTCCGATTTTTTTGCCAAGCGGCCCCCGCGCCGCCCACAAGGATTCCCCGTGGACTTCTCCCGCTTCTTCATCGACCGGCCGATCTTCGCCGCGGTGCTGTCGATCCTGATCTTCGCCGGCGGCCTGATCGCCATCCCCCTGCTGCCGATCGGCGAATACCCCGAGGTCGTACCGCCATCGGTAGTCGTGCGCACCGTGTATCCCGGCGCCAATCCCAAGGTGATCGCCGAAACCGTGGCGACGCCGCTCGAGGAAGCCATCAACGGCGTCGAGGACATGATGTACGTCAAGTCCGTCGCCGGCTCCGACGGTGTCCTGCAACTCACCGTGACCTTCCGTCCCGGCACCGATGCCGACGAGGCCGCGGTACGCGTGCAGAACCGCGTGGCCCAGGCGTTGGCGCGACTGCCCGAGGACGTGCGCCGGCAGGGCGTGACCACGCAGAAGCAGTCGCCGGTGTTCCTGATGGTCGTGCACCTGACCTCGGAAGACGGCCGCTACGACTCGCTGTACCTGCGCAACTACATGCGTCTGCACGTCAAGGACGAACTGGCCAAGATCACCGGCGTCGGTGATGCGCAGCTGTTCGGCGGCGGCGACTACGCGATGCGGCTGTGGCTCGATCCCGACAGGATCGCCGCGCGTGGCATGACCGCAAGCGACGTGGTGCGCGCGGTCCGCGAGCAGAACGTGCAGGTCTCCGCCGGCCAGCTCGGCGCAGAGCCCATGGCAAACCGCAGCGATTTCCTGCTGCCGATCAATGCCAAGGGACGCCTGGAAAGCGTCGAGGAGTTCGGCGACATCGTGCTCAAGGCCGGCAGCGACGGCGAGCTGGTGCGCCTGGCCGATGTCGCACGCATCGAGCTCGCCGCTGGCGACTACACGCTGCGCGCGCGCCTCAACGGCAAGAACGCGGCGGCGATCGGCATCTTCCAGGCGCCGGGCGCGAACGCACTCGATATCCGCGATGACGTCGTGGCGAAAATGGACGAACTGCGCCCGCAGCTGCCGCCGGGCGTGGACATCGTGTCGGTCTACGACACCACGGTCTTCGTGCGCGATTCGATCAAGTCGGTGGTGACGACGCTGATCGAGGCGACGCTGCTGGTCGTGCTGGTGGTGATCCTGTTCCTGCAGACCTGGCGCGCATCGATCATTCCGCTGCTGGCGGTCCCGGTGTCGATCGTCGGCACCTTCGCGGTGCTGTATCTGCTCGGCTACTCGATCAATACGCTGACCCTGTTCGGGCTGGTGCTGGCCATCGGCATCGTGGTCGACGATGCGATCGTCGTGGTCGAGAACGTCGAGCGGCACATCGAACTCGGCGCGTCACCACTGGAGGCCGCGCACCTGGCGATGAAGGAGGTCTCCGGGCCGATCATCGCGATCGCGCTGGTGCTGTGCGCGGTGTTCGTCCCGATGGCGTTCCTGACCGGCGTGACCGGCCAGTTCTACAAGCAGTTCGCGGTGACGATCGCGATCTCGACGGTGATCTCGGCGATCAATTCGCTGACCCTGTCACCGGCGCTCGCCGCCAAGCTGCTGCGCGCGCACGACGCGCCGAAGGATCGTGCGACGCGCCTGATCGATCGCCTGTTCGGCTGGGCGTTCCGTCCGTTCAACCGCTTCTTCAATCGCAGTTCGGCACGTTACGAAGGTGCGGTGTCGCGCGCGCTCGGTCGGCGTGGCGCGGTGTTCCTGGTCTATGCGGCTTTGCTGGTCGGCGCGGGCCTGATGTTCAAGGTGGTGCCCGCCGGGTTCATCCCGGTACAGGACAAGCTGTATCTGATCGCCGGCGTGAAGATGCCCGAGGGCGCTTCGATCGAGCGCACCGACGCGGTGATGAAGAAGATGGCGTCGATCGCGATGAAGATCGAAGGGATCGAGAGCGAGGTGGCCTTCCCCGGCCTCAATCCGCTGCAGTTCACCAACACGCCCAACAACGGGGTGATCTTCTTCGGCCTGTCCCCCTTCAGCGAGCGCTCGCGCAGTGCCGAGGAGATCACCGCCGAACTCAACCAGAAGCTGGGTGCGATCCAGGAAGGCTTCACCTTCGCCTTCATGCCGCCGCCGATCCAGGGGCTGGGCAACGGCTCGGGCTGGTCGCTGTTCGTCGAGGACCGCACGCGCCTGGGCTACGGCGAACTGCAGGCCGCGGTGCAGGCGTTCCAGGGCGCCGCCGCGCAGACCCCTGGCCTGGGCTATCCGATCAGCAGCTACCAGGCCAACGTGCCGCAGCTGGATGCGGACGTCGATCGGGCCAAGGCCAAGGCGCAGGGCGTGCCGCTGACGGAGCTGTTCGACACGCTGCAGACGTATCTGGGTTCGGCCTACGTCAACGACTTCAACATGTTCGGGCGCACCTGGCAGGTCATCGCCCAGGCAGACGGGCAGTTCCGCGACGAGGTGACCGACATCGCCAACCTGCGCACGCGCAATGCAGCGGGCGAAATGGTCCCGGTGGGCTCCATGGTCGATGTGCGCCAGACCTACGGGCCCGACCCGGTGATCCGTTTCAACGGCTATCCCGCCGCCGACCTGCTGGGCGATGCGGACCCGCGTGTGCTGTCCTCGGGCGAAGCCATGGCCAAGGTCGCCGAGCTCGCCGGTCAGGTGCTGCCCGCCGGCATGGGGATCGGCTGGAGCGATCTGAGCTATCAGCAGTCCAACCAGAGCGGCGCGGCGCTGGTGGTGTTTCCGCTCGCGGTGCTGCTCGCGTTCCTCGTGCTGGCGGCGCTGTACGAGAGCTGGTCGCTGCCGCTCGCGGTGATCCTGATCGTGCCGATGACGCTGCTATCCGCGCTGTTCGGCGTGTGGCTGGCGGGCGGCGACAACAATGTCTTCGTGCAGGTGGGCCTGGTCGTCCTGATGGGGCTGGCGTGCAAGAACGCGATCCTGATCGTCGAGTTCGCCCGTGAGCTGGAGATGCAGGGCAAGGGCATCGTCGAGGCCGCGCTGGAGGCCAGCCGCCTGCGGCTGCGCCCGATCGTCATGACCTCGGTCGCCTTCATCGCCGGCACCGTGCCGCTGGTGCTGTCGTCGGGCGCGGGCGCGGAAGTCCGTTCGATCACCGGCATCACCGTGTTCGCCGGCATGTTGGGCGTGACCATATTCGGGCTGTTCCTCACGCCGGTGTTCTATGTCGTCCTGCGCACGCTGGCGAACGCGCCGCTGGTCTCGCACAGGCCGGCCGCACACGACGTGCCGTCGGCAGGGGCGGCTGCATGAGGCCCGGTCCGCGCCCCGCTCGCATTCCATCCCCGACCCGCGTCGCGTCCCTGCGGCGCCCCTATCCCCACTCCAGGAGTCACACATGAACACCTCGTCCCGCATCGCCCTCGTCACCGGCGCCACCCGCGGCATCGGCCTGGAAACCGTGCGCCAGCTGGCCGCGTCGGGCGTGCACACCCTGCTTGCCGGTCGCAACCGCGAGCGCGCCGTCGAAGCCGCCTTGAAGCTGCAGGCCGATGGGCTGCCGGTCGAAGCCATTGCGCTCGACATCACCAATGCCGCCGACATCGCCTCGGCGGCAAAGGCCATCGAAGACCGCCACGGTCGACTCGACATCCTGGTCAACAACGCCGGCATCCTCGCAGACGATCCGCAGCTCGGCGCCGCAGGCCAGTCGATCGACACCTGGCGTACGACGTTCGAGACCAACGTGTTCGGCCTGATCGCGACCACCCAGGCGCTGTTGCCGCTGCTGCACAGGTCCACCGCCGGGCGCATCGTCAACGTGTCCAGCCTGCTCGGCTCGATCAGCGCGCATCAGGACCCGGAATCCTTCATCTACGACTTCAAGGGTGTGCCGGCCTACAACGTGTCCAAGAGCGCGGTGAATGCCTGGACCGTGCATCTGGCGCATGTGCTGGCCGACAGCGGCATCAAGGTCAACACGATCCATCCGGGCTACGTGCGTACCGACATGAACAAGGCGGGCGACGAGCAGAACGGCGAGCTCGAAATCGCCGACGGCGCGCGCACCAGCGTGCGGCTCGCCCTGCTCGACGACACCGGCCCGAGCGGCGGCTTCTTCTATTTCGACCAGGTGCTGCCGTGGTGATGCGTCCACTGATCAGCGTGCTCGCGGCGGCGTTGCTCGCCGCCTGCGCCGTCGGTCCTGACCACGTGCGACCGACGCTGGCGCTTCCGCAAAGCTTCGACACCGGCCG
>Ga0233369_1000544_pt1 | contig 15042 bp, 15 predicted proteins | sample ElkDunMinimDraft_26_FD_191537 | JGI IMG/M metagenome (GOLD analysis project Ga0233369, IMG submission 191537) | Fecal eukaryotic communites from dung pellets of Tule Elk in California, USA - Elk Dung D16 | ecosystem: Host-associated > Mammals > Digestive system > Large intestine > Fecal | place... | reverse complement strand
GCACCCAAGCCGCAAGATGACCAAGTACTTCGGCAAGTGACTCCTAACAAGTCATTCAAGCCGATGCCGCTTCGCGGCACGGCTTAATTCCGGTGTTAGCCACTCAATGCGCTAGGAAGGTATGAGTAAGCGAGAATTCAGCCATTCGCGCCCGCTGGAAAGCGGATCACGCGCCGCGCTCAGCTACCTATGGGCAAGTGCCTGTGATCTACGGCTCCTCAATTTCGTCACAGACACTGTGCTTACCGGGGATTACGGTATGCGCGTGCTCCAAGACGCCCTGGACGGAAAGGACGGCTACAAGGAGTTCGATCCGGTAAAGCTTGCCAAGAATGAGCCTGGACCCCGCACGCAAGCCTTTCGCGACTCAAGGCAAGAGTTCATCGAAATGTTCCTCAGTAGGGCCGTCGATAACTTTCAGGTGTACATCGTCGAGATTATCAGCGAGGTTCTGCACAAGCAGCCGCGAATCCTAAGCTCAAGCAAGCAAGAGCTAACCTTGGGCTATGTCCTTCAGTTCGAATCGATCGACAGCCTTATTAAGGATTGGATAGAAGGGAAAGTTGCTAGCCTCTCTTATGACGGATTTGGTGACTTAGAGGAATGGTGCCAGTCTCGCGGCATTCCCATCCTAGTTCCCGAGGGAAAGCGCGAGCATATTGTCGAACTGATTGCCACGCGCAATCTTATCGTTCACAACCGCGGCATCGTGGACGAACGCTACAGAAAGGCAGTGCCTGCAACCAAGTTCGAGGCGGGCAAGCAGCGAGCCCTAGAAGTGGAAGACCTGCTGAGCGCCAAAGATTTGCTTGACTACGTGGTCAACGCAACCGATGGCGCGGTAGCAGCGAAGTTTGGCTTGCCGCAAGTCGAGGTGCGAGCCGAGGTGAGCGCACGATCGCAGAAGAGGTGGCCGCGCAGATCGTCGAACCGGCCGCAACCGGAGACGCAAAGGCTGCCGTCGGCCCCTTCGGAAGGCGGCGGTGGCTAACAACTCGTCCAAGCTGACGCCGCTGCGCGGCGCGGCTTAACTCGGGCGTTAGCGCTCACAGGAGAGACTACGGCTCATGAAACTAGACCCAGATCACCCGCCGTCCGATGACGATTACTTCATGGGCATCGCGATGGCTGTTCGGAGAAAGGCGAACTGCACCGGGAATCGCGTGGCCGCGGTCGTTGTGAAGAACAAGCGCGTGATTGCCACCGGATATAACGGAACGCCTGAGGGCATGACCAACTGTTTGGACGGCGGCTGCCTTCGGTGCAGGAACCCAGATGGCCAGTTCAAATCTGGCACGGGCTACGACCTGTGCATTTGTGTCCACGCCGAACAGAACGCCCTCCTTTCGGCCGCACGTTTTGGGATCTCCGTCGAAGGGGCCGAGCTCTACACAACAATGCAGCCCTGCTTCGGCTGCGCAAAAGAGATCGCGCAAGCCAAGATTGGTCGCATCGTTTATCTGCACCCATGGATTCCTACCAACGCCGATCCGAAAATGGACGCCCTAATGAAGGGCGAGTACGACAAGATTCTCGCAAAGACATCAGTCAAGCAGCTCAAGAGCCTTGCGGATCCGGTGGCTCATTGGGCAGTAACCTCGAAGCGCAATGTTCCCGCGGCCGAGCCGGCTGAGCGCTAACAATTCGTTCAAGCCGACGCCGCTTCGCGGCGCGCCTGGCAGTTCGTTCAAGCCGATGCCGCTTCGGGCACTTCACTCCACGGCTCCAGCCTGGTGGTAGACGTCATGGAAAAGCCGTTCCAGCGCCTTGGCTCAGTATCCAACGCCCATGTCGGCCATGCGTTCGAACTGACCGCCCAGAGGTTCTTTGCGCTGCAAGGCGTCCGGCTTCAGCGCTGCCATCACGTGGACATCGGCATCGGGCCAATAAAGAAGTCTCACGAATTTGACTTGGGCTGTTCTGAGCAAAAGGTCCTGGTCGAATGCAAATCCCATCGCTGGACTTCCGGCCACAACGTGCCTAGCGCGAAGGTGACGGTCTGGAACGAGGCTATGTACTACTTTCATGCGGCTCCGCCGGAGTACCGGAAGATCATGTTCGTGCTCAGGGATCTACGGCGCGGCGCGGGCGAGAGTCTGACGAACTACTACTTGCGTACGTACCGACATCTCGCTCCGAGCGATGTCGAGTTCTGGGAGTACGATGAGAAGATCGCTTCCCGTGTCGACGCCTGACAGTTCTTTCCAGCGGTCGCCTCCACGATCGCCAATCCGCTACTCCCGCGCCCAGGGTTCTCCCGCCAGGCGTTCGGCCAGGTAGTCGATCAGCGCCTGCACGCGCGCCGGGCGGCGTTGGCCGGGCGGGGTGACGATGTGCAGGGCGATGGGCTCGGGCAGCCAGTCTTCGAGCACCGTCTCCAGGGTGCCGTCGCGCAGGTCCTGCCAGACCAGGAATTCTGGCTGCAGGGCCAGGCCCACGCCGGCGCGCAAGGCGGGCAGGAACACTTCGGCATTGTTGGCGTGCAGCTGCGCGGGCACGGCCTGGGCGAAGTCGCCGTGGCGGGCATGGCGGAAGCGCCAGGCGCCGCCGCTGCGCGAATGGGCGTAGTGCAGGGCGCGATGGCGGGCGAGGTCGCGCGGGTGCCGGGGGCGGCCGTGGCGGGCGAAGTAGTCCGGCGCGCCCACCAGCAGGATGCGCACGGTGCACAGGCGGCGCGCGCGCAGGCTGGAATCGGCCAGCGCGGCGATGCGCAGGGCGAGGTCGAAGCGCTGGCCGACGAGGTCGACCAGTTCGTCGCTCAGCGCGATGTCCAGCTCCACCTGCGGATGCGCCTGCAGGAAGGCCGGCAGCATCGGCGCCAGGCGCGAGACCCCGAAGGACATGGGCGCGGCCAGCCGCACCGGGCCGCGCAGGCTGGCCGACTGCTCGGCCGCTTCCAGTTCCACCGCCTCGCCTTCCTCGAGGATGCGGCTGGCGCGCTCGAGCGCGACCTCGCCGCTGTCGGTGAGCGTCATGCGCCGCGAGGTGCGGTGGAACAGGCTGGTGCCGATGCGCCGCTCCAGCCGGGTGATCGCCTTGGAGACGGTGGCCTGCGAGAGCGAGAGCGCCTCGGCCGCGCGGGCGAAGGAGCCGGCTTCGGCCACCTTGGCGAAGATGGCCCAGGCTTCGAGGTCGGGGAGTCGGGTCATGGCGGCACGGGCGGCTGGTGCGGAACGGGTCGCCGCGATCATGCCAGAAACGGAAACAATGCAATTCCATTGATTCTATTCCGGCAAGGCAAGCGGCTGCCTAGACTGGCGCCAGTCCCGAATGCAGGAGTACTGCCATGATCGAACGCCGTCCCTTCCAGAGCCTGGGTGGAGCCAACCACGGCTGGCTCGATGCCAAGCATCATTTCTCCTTCGCCGAGTACCACGACCCGGCGCGCGTGCACTGGGGCGCGCTGCGGGTGTGGAACGACGACACCATCCAGCCCGGCACCGGCTTCCCGCCGCATGGGCATGCGGACATGGAGATCATCACCTACGTGCGCGAAGGCGCGATCACCCACCAGGACAGCCTCGGCAACAAGGGCCGCACCGAAGCGGGCGACGTGCAGGTGATGAGCGCCGGCAACGGCATCCGCCACGCCGAGTACAACCTGGAGGCGGGCGTGACCCGCATCTTCCAGATATGGATCATCCCCGACCGCACGGGCGAATCGCCGGCCTGGGGCGCCAAGCCCTTCCCCAAGGGCGAACGCTCGGGCCGCTTCGTCCCGCTGGCCAGCGGCTTGGCCGGCGACGAGGACGCGCTGCCCATCCGCACCAATGCGCGCGTGCTGGGCGCCAGCCTCAAGGCCGGCGAGAGCACCGAATACCGCTTCGCCGATGCCGGTCGCTACGGCTACCTGGTGCCGGCCAGCGGGCGGGTGGAGGTGGACGGCGTGACGCTGGAAGCGCGCGATGGCGCGGCGATCAGCGGCGAGTCGCGCATCCGCGTCACCGCGCTGGAGGATGCCGAGCTGGTGCTGGTGGATACCGCCGCCTGATGGAGCGGCGCGGGGCGCGCGAGACTGCGCGCCCCGGGTCGCGGCGCATCGATTCCATCGAACGGGCGGTCGCGGCCTGGATGCGGCGCTGGCGTTGCCCGCCCGTCTGCAATGACGTGCGCTTGCGCGCGCCGCGGTTCACCGGTCGATCACGGCGCCGACGGCGAAACTCGCGCCCATGTCTTCCACCCGCACGACCGCCCGGCGCCCCGCCCTCACTCCCGCAGAACGCGACGCCATCGAGGCGGGACTGCGCTACGTCAGCGACACCGCGCCCGGCATCCGCCGCGAGCGCCGTGGCCGCAGCTTCTGCTATCGCGATCCGGACGGCGCGCTGGTGCGCGATGCCGACACCCTGCAGCGCATCCGCTCGCTCGCCATTCCGCCGGCCTATCGGCAGGTGTGGATCTGCGTGTCGCCACTGGGCCACCTGCAGGCCACCGGGCGCGATGCGCGCGGGCGCAAGCAGTACCGCTACCACCCGGACTGGCGGCCACTGCGCGATGCCAACAAGTTCGACCGCATCGTGGCCTTCGGCCGCGCCCTGCCCAAGCTGCGCCGCCGCGTGCGCGCCGACCTGGCGCTGCGCGGGCTGCAGCGCGAGAAGGTGCTGGCCGGGGTGGTGGCGATCATGGCCTGCACCCTGATCCGCGTGGGCAACGACTGTTACGCGCGGCAGAACGGTTCCTTCGGCCTGACCACGCTGCGCACGCGCCACGCGCGGTTCCTCGGCCGCGAGCTGCGCCTGCAGTTCAACGGCAAGGGCGGCCGCGCGCACGAGGCCGGCATCACCGACGAACGCCTGCTGCGGCTGGTGCGCGCGATGCACGAGCTGCCCGGGCAGCGCCTGTTCCAGTACCGCGATGCCGATGGCGGCCTGGTGCCGGTGGAATCGTCCGACGTCAACGCCTACCTGCGCGAGTGCATGGGCGATGCCTTCACCGCCAAGGACTTCCGCACCTGGGGCGCGACCGAGGCGGCGTTCCGACAGCTGGCCGGGATTCCCGCCGATGCGGCCACCTCCGACACCGCGGCGGCCGGCATCTGCCGCGAGGTGGTGACCTCGGTGTCGACGATGCTGGGCAACACGCCGGCGGTGTGCCGCAAGAGCTATGTCGATCCGCGCGTGTTCGATGGCTGGCGCGACGGCCGCCTGCATCGCCGCGCGCAGCGCGCACGCGGCCCGCGCCAGTGGGAAGCGGCGCTGCTGGGTTTCCTCGCCAGCGACGGACGGCGCCGCGGCCAGGCGGCCTGAGCGCCGGTTCGAACCCGCTGCTGTCGGCTCAGGACGCGGCCGGCGCCTGCCCGGGACGGGGCAGGGTGCGCGCCGCGGCGATGGCCTCGACCCGCGCCTTGCGCAGCGCCTCGCCCACCTGCGGCCCGGCCATGCCCTCGCGCGCGATGTCGCGCGCGTTCACCGCCAGTGCGGCCGCATGCAGGCGCTGCAGTTCGGCGCCCTGCGGATAGGCCTCGTCCTCCAGGCCAAGGCGTCCGCGCTTGTCGGCCTCGCACACCAGCGCCAGGCGCGCGATGCGCGCGGGCTTGCGGAAGGCGTCGCAGCGCTGCAGCAGTTCGTGCACGGTGGCATCGCGCAGTTCGGCCAGGCGATGCACGTTGAGGTGTTCGCGGCAGGCGAGCACGGCCAGGTCGCGGTGTTCGACCGGCACCTTGAGCCGTTCGCACAGCCCGCGCAGCGGCGCCACGCCGGCCTGCTCGTGGCCGATGTGGCGCGGCAGCGTGTGCGCCGGCGTCAGCGCCTTGCCCAGGTCGTGGGTGAGCGCTGCGAAGCCGGCCATGGTGTCGCCGGGCGCCAGCCGCGCGGCCATGTCGCTGACCAGTTCCTGGTGTCGTCCGGTATCGACTTCCGGGTGGTATTCGGCGCGCTGCGGCACGCCGTACAGCGCATCGACTTCCGGCAGCACCACCGCCAGCGCGCCGCAGGCGCGCAGCGTGGACAGGAAGGCCGAGGGGCGCGCGGCGGCCAGCGCCTTGCACAGCTCCTGCCACACGCGCTCGGGCACCAGGCTGGCCAGTTCGCCGCTGTCGGCCATCTGCCGCATCAGCGCCAGGGTCTCGTCGGCCACGCGGAAGCCCAGCGGCGCCAGCCGCGCCATGAAGCGCGCCGCGCGCAGCACGCGCAACGGGTCTTCGGCGAAGGCCGGGCCGATGTGGCGCAGCACGCGCGCTTCCAGGTCGCGCGCGCCGCCGAAGGGGTCGACCAGCGCGCCGTCGGGCGCTTGCGCGATCGCGTTGATGGTGAAGTCGCGGCGCTCCAGATCCTGCTCCAGCGTCACCGCCGGATCGGCATGCACGATAAAGCCGCGATGGCCCGGCGCGCTCTTGCGCTCGGTGCGCGCCAGCGCGTATTCCTCGGCGCTGGCCGGATGCAGGAACACCGGGAAATCGGCGCCCACCTGGCGGAAACCGGCGGCCAGCATCGAGGCCGGGCTTTCGCCCACCACCACCCAGTCGCGGTCGCCCGCCGGCAGTCCCAGCAGGCGGTCGCGCACGGCGCCGCCGACGAGATAGGTCTTCATCCGCGCATGATGCCAGCCGCGCGTCAGGCCTGCGGGCAGGCGAAGGCCTTGCGCTCGGCCGAGGACACGCCGTGCATGCGGTCGGTCACCGGCTTGGCGTTGCCGAACATGCGCCAGTCGTAGATCACGCTGAAGGCCAGGATGCGGGCCACGTACTCGCGCGTCTCGCGGTAGCTGATGGTCTCGATCCACAGGTCCGGGTCCATCTGCGGACGCTGCGACAGCCAGCGCGAGGTCGGCGTTGGCCCGGCGTTGTACGCGGCGATGGCGATGTAGGGCTTGCCGTACATCGCCTCCTTCTCGCGCAGGTAGGCGGTGCCGAGCTTGATGTTGGTCTCGGGGTGGTAGAGGCCGTCGGCGCCGGTCCAGGGCAGGCCGATGCGACTGGCCACGGCCGCGCCGGTGGACGGCAGCACCTGCATCAGCCCGCGCGCGTCGGCCGGCGAGCGCGCGGTCGGATTGAAGATGCTCTCGGCGCGGATCTCCGCCGCCACCCAGGCCGGATCCAGGCCATGGCGGCGCGCCTCGCGCTGGATGATGTCGCCGTGGTGGATGGGAAAGCGCAGCGCGTACAGGCGGCTCTCGCCCGGCGCCTTGCCCAGGTCGAACACGGCGCGATCGAACCAGCCGTGTTCCTGCGCCACTTCCACCGCCAGCCGCCGCTGGCCGTCGTCGAAGCGCGACAGCGCGTCCTGCCACTCGCGCGTGGCCCAGCCGGTGCGGCCGGCGCGGTACAGCGCCAGGGCGCGCACCAGGGCCGGGTCGCGCGACACCTGCACCTTGGTCGCGGCGTCGCCGTCGGGCGTCCATGGGCACAGCGCGTAGGGCTGCCGCAACCTGTCGGCGGCGAGGAAGCCATGGAACTCGGGCTGGGTGGCGGCCTGCGCGAACAGGCGCTGCGCGCCCTCGCGGTCGCCGGTGAGCTCGCGCATGCGCGCCTCGAACCACTGCCAGCGCGAATTGCCGCGCTGCGCCGGGCCCATCTTCTGCAGCGCCGCCAGCGCGGCCTTCCAGTCCGAGCGCGCCAGCGCCTCGCGCACCCGCCATTCGTGCAGGCGCTCGTCGTAGGCCGACTCGGGCACCCTGGCCAGCAGCCGCGCCGAATCGGGCAGGTAGGAGGCCACCGTCCACAGCGCGGCCTGGTACAGCACGCGGCCGCGCTCGGTCTCGCCGAAGCCCAGCGCGTTGGCCACCGCCGGCAGCCGCGCCTCGGCATCGAGCGGGTTGTCCTTGGCGTGTCTGGCCAGCCCGTACGAGGCGACCAGGCGGCTGCGCGCGGTCCTGGGCCAGTTCGTGTAGCGCTCGTGCGGCGCGGTCATGTACGCGGCGTAGTCGTTGGCCAGGGCCAGCTGGTCGGCCGGCAGGCCGCGCGCGGCCGCGCGCATCACCCCGGGCTGGCCCTCGGCGGCGGCCAGTTCCAGCCGTTCCCAGCGCAGCGCCGCATCCAGCCCGCCGCTGGCGGCCAGCGCCTCGAACACCGGGTCGCACTCGTCGGGCAGGGACTTGCCGCTGCGCCACATCGCCTGCGCCTCGCGCGTCCACTGCGCGTCGATGGCGCCGGTGCGGCGCCGCGCGTCGAGCTCGGCGCAGCGCAGGGCCGGGCTGCGCACGGCCGGCGACCAGGCCGCGCGGAAGCCGGCCCAGTCCTGGCGCTTGAGCAGGGCGCGCAGCCAGGACTCGCGGAACACCTCGGCCACCGCCTCGCCCTGGTAGCGCGCGAGGAAGGCCTGGGCCTGGTCGGCGGGGAGGGTGTCGATGTTCCGGCGCAGCGCGGCCATCTCCACCCAGCGGTAGGCCGGGTGGCTTGCGGGCACGGCGGTGGTCGGCTGGCCGCGCTCGGCGGCATCCAGGGCCGAGCGCAGCGGCGCCGGATCTTCCTGCGCGGCCACGGCCGAGGACGCCAGCAGGGCCAGCGTCGCGAGTAGGATGGACAGTGTTTTGTGCATCTTCCGGACTATAGCCAGAGCGCCATGAATACCGCCCGAGAACCGGCCCTGCCCGTGGATACGCGCCCATGATCGAGGGCTGGTGGGTGTTCCCGCTGCTGGGGCTGGTGGCCGGCGTGCTGGCCGGCCTGCTGGGCATCGGCGGCGGCCTGGTGCTGATCGGCGCGCTGGTCTGGCTGCTGCCGTCCTACGGCATCCCGCAGGACGCGGCCATGCACGCCGCGCTGGCCACCTCGCTGGCCAGCATCGTGCTCACCGCCACCTCCTCGGCGCGCTCCCACGCCCGCCGCGGCAGCGTGCTGTGGCCGACCGTGGCCTGGATGGTGCCGGGCCTGCTGCTGGGCGGCTGGCTGGGCAGCTACGTGGCGGTGGAGCTGCGCGGCGACGTGCTGCGCTGGTGCGTGGCGGTGTACTGCTTCGTGATAGCCGCGCAGATGGCGCTGGGCGGCCCGCGCGGCGATGCGCCCCGGACCGGCGTGGTGCCGACGGGACTGCCGATGACGGCGGCCGGCACCGGTATCGGCGCGATGTCGGCGATCGTCGGCATCGGCGGCGGCAGCATGACCGTGCCACTGCTGGTCTGGCGCGGCGTGGCGCCGGTGCGCGCGGTCGGCACGTCCTCGGCCTGCGGCATCTTCATCGGCCTGTCGGCCGCGGCCGGCTACGCGCTGCACGCGCCGCCCGGCGCCCTGCCCGACCACGCCTGGGGCTATGTCTACCTGCCGGCGGCGATCGGGATCGCGGTGGCCTCGGTGCTGGCCGCGCCGCTGGGCACGCGCCTGGCGCACGCGATCAGCGGCGGCGCGCTGCGCCGCGTGTTCGCGGTGTTCATGGTGCTGGTGGGGATCAGCGTGGTGCTGTAGGCGCCGGTGCCGAGACCAGCGAGTCCTCGGCATGGCGCAGGAAATCGGTGACGTACCAGTGTCCGTCGCGGCGCTCGAGGTTGACCACGGTGTCGATCGGCGAGCCGGCCAGTTCGTAGCGCATCCGCACCCGCGCCAGGTCGCCGGTCTGCGACTGCAGCTGCACGTCCATCGCGGCCAGGTCGGCGTCCAGGTCGAAGCCGTAGGAGGCCAGCACCTGCTTGCCGGTGGCCAGCACCCCGGACATGCGCCGCAGCGATTCGTCCATGCCGGCCTCGGCGAAGGCCTGGTCGCTGTCGAGGTCGGCCTCGCGCGCAGCGGCGGTCATCGCGGCCACCGCCGCGCGGGCGCGGGCGCGGTCGCCGATCGGCGCGATGCCGGCCCAGGCGCCGAAGGCCCGCACCAGCTGTGGATAGTGCTCGCGCTCGGACACGCTGAAATCGCCCTGCTGCAGGATGTACTGCACGGTGAACAGGGTGAGGAACTCGGCCGCGGCGGCCAGGCTGGCGTCGGCCAGCTGGCGGTCGTAACCGCGCATCAGCGTTTTTTCCGCATCGGGCGCGGACAGGGCGGCCATCGCCCGCGGAAGGTGCTGGGCGAAGGGCAGCAGGTCCAGCGGCCAGCGGCTGCGGCCCTCGCGCCAGGCCACTTCCAGCTGTTCGTGCACCTGCGGGGGCACGGCCTCGCGCGCGAACGCATCCAGGTCGTTGTCGCGCAGGTAGGTGGTGAGGCGGCGGACGGTCTCGGCGGGCGTGGCCGGTTCGGCCTCTTCGGCCGGCGCAGCGCCCGCCTCGGGCGCGCGCGGCGGCTGGCGGCAGCCGGCCAGCGTGGCCAGCGCCACCGCAAGGGTGACCAGCAGGGTGGCGATCGTGCGGTTCCCCATCGCAGGATCCTCCAGTGGAATGCGCCGGCATCTTGACCCCGGGACCCCGGCAGGGCAACCGCGGCGGGCCGGAAACGCGGCGCCGTCGACGCTTCGCGCCTAGAGGTCGCGCACCACCCAGCCGGCCGGCACGTCCACGTGCCCGGCGTCGATGGCCGCCTGCGCCACCGCCGCCGGGGCCAGCCCGGCCTGCCAGGCTCGGGCGATGGCCGCCAGCCGCTCGCGCGTGGCGCGGGTGTAGGCGCCCTCCAGTTCGTTCTGCGCGTCGGCCGCCAGCTTCTGCGGATACAGGGCGGCGGCCTCGGCGCTGTGCCCGGCCAGTTCGACCAGCAGCGCCAGGTGGTGGCGGAAGGCGTCCTGGCCCAGCGCCAGGCGCTGGGTGCGCTGCAGGTGCCAGACCACCAGGTATTCCACCGGGCCCAGCAGGCGCCGCGAGGCGGTGCCGAAGAAGCCGCCGGCCAGCGCGCCGGCGCTCATCCCGGTGACGTTGTCCGGCAGCCGGGTCGCGCCCCAGGAACTGAGCGCGCCGCCGGGCAGGTCGGAGCGGCGCAGGGCCGTGGCCAGGGTGTCGGCGAGCAGGCGCTTGGCGCGGGCGTCGTCGCTCTCGGCCACCACGCCCAGCAGGCGCAGGAACATCGGGTACTGGTCGTCGCCCAGGCGCCGCGCCAGGCGCTTGAGCAGGGCCAGCCGGTACTCCGGGTCCTCGTGCGCGGCCAGCGCGGACACCAGGCGGGCGGCCGCCTGGCGCAGCTGGGCGGGCGTGGGGGTCTGCGGATTCACCGCGGCATTATCGGCCAGCCGGCCGCGCCCGCGCGGTCAGAGCGCGGCAAGCACCGCGTCGACGCCGGCGCTGGCCGCGACGGCGCGATCCAGGGCCGCCAGCTGGGTGCCCAGCCCGGCCGCGTCCTCGAGCACGCGCGGCCCTTCGACGCCGTCCCACGCCGACAGCGACAGGATCGCCTCGCCCGGATCGACCTCGGGCGTGGCCGCGGGTTCGGGCGCCAACGCCGCCGGGGCCTCGGCGCGCAGCCGCTCCTGTTGCCGGGCCTGGTCGAGGGCGACCTGGCCGGACAGATCCAGCCTGGACGGGTCCAGGCCTGGCGGAGGGGCACCGATGCTGCTCATGTCGGCGGGTGGGGTCCGGGGCCGCAATGGCGGCGACCGGCACACTGTAACGGGGCTGTCACCCGGGACATACCCGGGGCCGACCCTAGGCCGCGCCGGCCTCGCGCCATGTCCGCCCGCCTGCACGGCCGCGCGCGGGGCGCGTGCTAGCCTCGGCCGATTGAGACAGCCGGGGCTTTCGCATGGCCGACAAGGACCAGGGCGCCGACAAGACCGAAAAGCCGACCCCGAAAAAGATCCGCGACGCGCGCAAGGAAGGCAACGTCGCGCGCAGCCGGGAACTCACCGGCACGGTCCTGCTGCTGGGCTGGATCGCGCTCGGCGCGCTGCTGGCGCCGACCATCTACGGCCGCCTGGCCGGCCTGTTCGACCGCAGCCTGCAGGCCATCGGCCAGCCCTTCGACGAGGCGCTGCCGCAGCTGGGCCAGCTGGCGTTCCAGACCCTGCTGTGGATCTCCCTGCCGCTGCTGGCGATGGTGCTGGCGCTGGGGGTGCTGGTGGAGTTCCTGCAGGTCGGGCCGGTGCTGTCGATCCGCAAGATCACCCCGCAGATGGACAAGATGAATCCGGTCGAGGGCATCAAGCGGATGTTCTCGATGGACAACCTGGTCGAGCTGGTGAAGGCGGTGCTCAAGTGCGCCGCGCTGCTGGGCATCGGCTACGTGGTGCTGCGCGGGATGATGGAGTGGCTGCTCAAGCTGCCCTATGCGCCGCCCTCGGCGATGGCCGCGGCGTTCTGGCACGGCATCAAGTGGGTGGCGGTCTGGACGATCGCGGTGTTCTTCTTCGTCTCCGCGCTGGACGTGTGGTACCAGAAGTTCTCCTACACGCGGAAGCTGCGCATGAGCCGGCGCGACATCCGCCAGGAACTGAAGGAGAACGAGGGTGATCCCTACGTCAAGCAGCGGCGCCGGCAGTTGCACCAGGAGTGGGCGCAGCAGAACATGCTGGCGGCCGTGCGCAGGTCCAACGTCGTCGTGACCAATCCCACCCACATCGCCGTGGCGCTGCAGTACGAACCGGGCGAGACCGACCTGCCGGTGGTCGTGGCCAAGGGCGAGGGCGCGTTCGCCGAACTGATCAGGAAGACCGCGCAGGAGGAGGGCATCCCGATCCTGCAGAACGTGCCGCTGGCGCGCGGCCTGCACCGGGAGGTCGAACTGGACGACTACATCTCCGGCGAATTCTTCGACGCCGTGGCCGAGGTGCTGCACTGGGCCGAGAACATGCGCCGCGAGCGCGGCGACCAGGTCGAGACGGTGTACCGCGAGCCAGAGCCCGAATAGCGCCGGAGCGCTACTTCACCCGGCGCTTCTCCAGCTTGCGCGCCAGGGTGCGGCGGTGCATGCCCAGCTGGCGCGCGGCCTCGGAGATGTTGAAGTCGGCCGCGGCCAGGGCCTCGTGGATGTGTTCCCACTCCAGGGTCTTGATCGAGGTCTGGCGGCGGGTGAGCTCGACGTCCGCATCGCCTCCCTCGCGGGCGAACGCGGCCTCGATGTCGTCGGTGTTGGACGGCTTGGCCAGGTAGTGGTGGGCGCCGAGTTTGACCGCCTCCACCGCGGTGGCGATGCTGGCATAGCCGGTCAGCACCACGATCAGCATGTCCGGGTCGTGCGCGTGCAGCGCCTTGACGCAGGCCAGGCCGGAGGTGCCGGCGGCGAGCTTGAGGTCGACCACGGCGTGGGTCGGCGCGAAGCCGGCCAGCACCGCATTCAGGCCTTCCAGGCTGCTCGCGCAGCGCACCTCGTAGCCGCGCCGCTCGAACGAGCGCGCCAGGGTGCGGGCGAAGGCGGCATCGTCCTCGACGATCAGCAGTCGGCGCGATTCAGGGTTCGTCATCTTCGTCGTCCAGCGACAGCGCCGCCAGCGGCAGGGTGATGGTCACCGCGGCGCCGCCGGCCGGCTGGTTGCGGGCGTCAATGGTACCCCCGAGCGTGCGCGCCACGTTCACGGCCAGGAACAGGCCCAGGCCCCGGCCCGGCGCGCCCTTGCTGGACTGGTAGGGCTTGCCCAGGCGCTCGAGCATCTCCGGGTCGAAACCGGGGCCGTCGTCGCGCACTTCCAGCAGCAGCATGCCCTCGCGGGTGGCGGCCTCCAGCGACACCCGCGAGCGCGAGGCCTCCAGGGCGTTGTCCAGCACGTTCCAGAGCATCTGCTGCAGGCCGGCGTCGGAGACGATGGCGTACTCGCCCTCCACCCGGTCGCGGTACTCGAAGCCGCGCACGGCGCGGCTGCGCTCCCATTCATCGACCAGCCCGTCGAGGAAGGCGCGCAGGGTGGTGCCGCGCGGCGCCTCGGCGCGGGTCTCGCCGGCCGAGGCGAGGATGCCGGTGACGATCGCCTTGCAGCGCAGCACCTGCTCCTGCATCTCGGCCACGTCCTGCAGCAGTTCCGGGTCGGACTGGAACTGGGGCAGGCGGCGCCAGTCGCCCAGGATCACCGCCATCGTCGCCAGCGGCGTGCCCAGCTCGTGCGCGGCGCCGGTGGCGAGCAGGCCCATGCGCACGATGTGCTCCTCCTCGGCCGCGCGCTGGCGCAGGGCGGCCAGGCGCGCGTCGCGCGCACGCACGATGCGCCCGATGCGGATCACGAACGCCACCAGCAGGGTCGCGATCAGGGCGAAGCACAGCAGCAGGCCCTGCACGTAGTGGTCGGCCAGGCCCGCGCCGGGGTCGGCGGGCAGGCGCACCGGCCCGGGCAGCAGCGCCAGGCCGACGATGCACAGCGTGGCCAGCGCGGCGACCAGCCAGCTCGACCAGGTGCGCAGCAGCACCGAGGCCACCCCCACCTGCAGCAGGTAGAGGAAGGCGAAGGGATTGGTGATGCCGCCGCTGAGGTAGAGCTGCACGGTCAGCGCGGCCACGTCCACCAGCAGGCCGAGCAGCAGCGCGGCATTGGTGACGCGGCCGCGGCCGCGCCAGCGCAGGGTGGTGGCCAGATTGAAGGCCGCCAGCCCCGCCAGCACCATCAGCATCGGCGCCAGGGGCAGGTCGATGCGCAGGCCCCAGTGGACCACGGCGATGGTGAGCAGCTGGCCGGCCACGGCGATCCAGCGCAGCTGCACCAGCTGGCGCATGCTGTTGATGCCGGCGCTGTAGGTGCTGCCCTGCGCGTGCGGGCCGGAGGCGAGGGAGGACAGGGGCTGCGGCATGGCGGCACACCCTAGCACGCCGCCGCGCGCACGCGCGTCCTGACCGGCGGGGCAAAAAAAAGACGCCGGCGCGAGGCCGGCGTCTTCGGTCGGTTGGCCGCGGGCGGCTACTTGCTGATGTCGACGTCCTTGGTTTCCTGCAGGAAGAAGGTGCCGACGATGAAGGTCATCACCGCGATCACGATCGGATACCACAGGCCGGCGTAGATGTTGCCGGTGAGCAGTACCAGGGCGAAGGCCGTGGTGGGCAGGAACCCGCCGAACCAGCCGTTGCCGATGTGGTAGGGCAGCGACATCGAGGTGTAGCGGATGCGGGTCGGGAACAGTTCCACCAGCCAGGCCGCGATCGGTCCGTACACCATGGTCACGTACAGCACCAGGATGGTCAGGATCAGCAGCACCATCGGTTTGTTCATCTGGCTGTTGTCGGCCGCGAGCGGATAGCCGGCCGCATCGATCGCCGCGGTCAGGTCGGACTGCAGCTTGGCCTGCGCGGCAGCCGCCTCGTCCGCGCTGAGCGACGTCAGGTTGACGCTCTGGATCACC
>Ga0233369_1000543_pt1 | contig 15054 bp, 13 predicted proteins | sample ElkDunMinimDraft_26_FD_191537 | JGI IMG/M metagenome (GOLD analysis project Ga0233369, IMG submission 191537) | Fecal eukaryotic communites from dung pellets of Tule Elk in California, USA - Elk Dung D16 | ecosystem: Host-associated > Mammals > Digestive system > Large intestine > Fecal | place... | reverse complement strand
GAGGTTAAACCATTAGATCCCATACCACCATTATATTCCGTTTCATAGGTAGCCTGACCATTGGACGCCAAACCTACAATTACATTGCCTGCTTGGATTCGATGATTGGAAATTACCTGATCGCGTTTCATTCTACAGGTTACCGTACTATCGACAATAATGGTGCGAACTAGATCACCCACATCTGCCGTTTCTCCCCCAGTGGAATAAATGCCGATGCCCATATTCCTTAATTCAGCTAATATGTCTTCCGTTCCATTAATAATTTCTGCAATTACCTCTCCTGGGATTACATTTTTATTTCTACCGATGGTTGAAGACAATAAGATGTTATCGATCGCTCCAACACAAAGAAGGTCATCGAGGTTCATGATGATTGCATCTTGTGCAATGCCACGCCACACGGATGCATCTCCAGTTTCTTTCCAGTAAATATAAGCCAAAGATGACTTGGTGCCAGCACCATCTGCATGCATAATATTGCACCATTCTTCATCGCCTCCTAGTATATCTGGAATGATCTTACAGAAGGCATTTGGGAATAATCCTTTATCAATATTTTTAATTGCATTATGTACATCCTCTTTACCTGCGGATACACCTCTTTGGTTGTATTTTAAATCTGACATCTTAGGTGCAAAAATAAGCAAACCTATGGATTTATGCGAAACTTTTTATTCTCTTCCTTTGGATTGTCGAATTCCTAACTTTATTTGACGATTATCTGTGCTGTGCGCTAAATAAGGTCTTGAAATATAGTGAGTTTCTGTTTTTTCAAATATTTTATATTCAGAGGTTTTTTGTCAAAAACTATGGCTTAAGAGCCTCTCCCCAAATTTGGATCAATTTTTCAAAATTCCACAGCGCATTTGCTGGACTGCTGCTTGGTAATGTAATATAGGTAATTGAAGGTGATCGCTTAACCTGTTGATCATGTAGTTGTTGCGCTTTTTTACCATTAAATACGATTTTTTGTATGTTAGGATAGGAGATTAAAAGTTCATTTATGGGATTTACTATTACTGTATGTATGGCATTGTCCATACTTCCCAATCGAGAGGCAGTAGCGCAAATATCCCAGAGTGCTAAATGATGATCTTTGAGTACTTGTACTTTCGTTGCGTATTGATTACTCCAAGTTTGTTGGTGCAATTGAAATATAAGCTTCCAAAACCTATTTTGCGGATGCGCATAATATTCTTGTTTTGCAATAGATAAATCTCCAGGCAATGAGCCTAAAATCAAAATTTTAGCACGTTCATTAATGATAGGTGCGAAAGAAGACTTTAACGTCATAGCTATTAAATTTTTGCCTTATCGTATGTAGTAATTTAGGAAAAACTACCGAAATAATCCGCTTTTTTAGCTGGAAATTATTTAGTTATCCAGTTGCAATTTATTTATACTCCTGGCATAGGAATACTTAAATAAGATGAAATTCTTTTGGATTTCCGTTGGATCTAGGTCGGAGATACTGCGCTAAGATCCGAGGAATGTCCAAGTCATATCCGAAGGAGATCCGATTGAAATTTAAAAAAAGCCTAAAAAAGAACCTAATAGCTTGGATGAAGCATTAGAAAAAAACAGTGTTGGGTAATTTACAGGGAATGCAATTTATTTAGGTAAAAGAAAACGCTCCAACAATCGTTCATTGTTGGAGCGTTATATATGATTTAAAAAAAATATTAGTGTTTGAAATGGCGAACGCCAGTAATAACCATGGCTACTCCTTTTTCATTTGCCATGTCAATAGATAACTGATCTTTAATAGATCCTCCTGGTTGTAAAACAGCAGCTACACCTGCATCACCTGCAATTTCTACACAATCAGGAAAAGGGAAGAAGGCATCAGAAGCCATCGATGAACCTTTTATGTCGAATCCAAATGCAAGCGCTTTTTCAATCGCTTGTTTTAAAGCATCTACGCGAGAAGTTTGACCAACACCTGAAGCAATTAGCGTATTATCCTTAGCGAAAACGATGGTATTTGATTTCGTATGTTTTACAATTTTGTTCGCAAAATATAAATCTTCGTATTGCGCTTCTGTAGGAGCCGTATTTGTTACCGAAGTCATTTCTTGAGGACCTTCGACCGTGTTGTCTTTATCTTGCATGATCAAACCATTCAATAATGTTTTAACCTGCTGAGTAGGAAGTTTAACTTCTTTACGTTTTAGGATAATTCTATTTTTCTTTGCCGTCAATACTTGAATAGCATCTTCGCTGTAGGAAGGTGCAATAAGTACTTCGAAGAATAAGTTGTTTATTTCTAATGCAGTTTCTTGATCTATTTCACGGTTGCAGATTAACACCCCGCCAAATGCAGATACTGGATCACAAGCCAATGCAGCCAACCATGCTTCTTTTACCGTATTGCGAGAGGCTACTCCACAGGCGTTGGTATGTTTTAAGATAGCAAAGGTAGGTGCTGAAAATTCATCTATGATTGCAACAGCAGCATCGACATCCACCAAGTTATTATAAGAAAGTTCTTTTCCATTTAACTTATCAAAAATCGCATTTAAATCCCCAAAAAATACGCCTTTTTGATGTGGGTTTTCCCCGTAACGTAATGTTTGAGCTTGTTGCTCAGATTGTTTAAAAACTGCTAATGGTTCTTCTTGGTTGAAGTAATTAAATATTGCGGTATCGTAGTGAGAAGAGGTATTAAATGCTCTTTTTGCAAATGATTTACGTTGCTCTAACGAAGTGCTACCTTCTTGGTTAGCTAAGATTTCTTCTAATTCTTTGTAATCGTTTTTAGAAGAAATAATTACAACGTCATTAAAGTTCTTTGCTGCTGCTCGGATTAGAGAGATTCCACCGATATCAATTTTTTCGATGATATCCTGCTCTGCTGCTCCTGAAGCTACCGTTTCTTCAAATGGATATAGATCTACAATGACTAAATCGATCTCTGGAATTTGGTAAGTTTCTAATTGTTTTTTATCGTCTGCTAAAGGTCTGCGCGATAAAATACCACCAAATACATTAGGATGTAGGGTTTTTACACGACCTCCAAGAATGGAAGGGTAACCCGTTAAATCCTCCACTTTCTCGACAGGAATATCGAGGTCTCTAATGAAAGACTCCGTTCCACCCGTTGAGTAGAAGGTAACTCCATAGTTGTGTAGTAATTGAATTAGAGGAGCTAGGTTGTCTTTATAGTAAACAGAAACCAGTGCATTTTTAATCTTTACAGGATGATTCATTGTATTCATTTTGGAGTTGCAAAGCTAAAAATTTTAAATTTATTTTTTGTGATTAATATGTTTTTAAATCTGAAGTATGTTTGTTTATTACTATATTTAAGATAGGTTAATTTAAATTATAAAAATTCACTTCATATGAAAAGATACCTAACCATTTTGACCCTAATTATTTTTCAATATACTGCAATTGATGCTTTAGCACAATCGCTTGTAGCGAATTATTTGTCTTCTCAATTGATTGATCAAGGGGTATTTAACAACAAAGATAACTCAGTAAAATTTGTGTACAAATCCGATGATGCTAAAGAGGTTTATTTATTTGGTTCCTGGTTGGATTGGGGAACTGAGCGACCAATGCACGTAAAAATGCGAAAGGATCAGTTTGGGAATTGGAATTATGAGGAGAAAAATTTGCCTTCCGATATGCATAGTTATTATTTTGAAGTGGATGGCAGGAAAGTATTGGATCCTTTTAATCCGAGGGTGATTCGTGATATGAATGAAGTGTATAATACATTTATCAATTTTGGTGATCAGGCAAATTTATATAAACCTGCGGAGGTTCCAAGGGGAAATGTAGAACAGGTTTGGTATCCTTCAAATACCCGTAATAAAAGTCGACGAATGAGTATATATACCCCTTCAGGCTATCGGGAATCTAAAAACAAGTTGCCTGTATTGTATTTATTACATGGTATGGGAGGGGATGAAACCTCCTGGTTAACGTTAGGAAGACTCGCGTTTATCATGGATAATTTAATAGCTCAAGGAAAAATAAAGCCAATGCTCGTGGTTATGCCTAATGGACATACTCAGAATACTGCGGCACCGGATATTTCTACTCAAATACTGGTATTAAATCATCCTAGTGGAGATCTTGGAAGCGCGGAAATGGAAAACAATTTCCCGGAAATCATCCAATATATTGAAAAAAACTATCGGGTGAAAAAGGATAAAGCCAATCGGGCCATTGCTGGTTTATCCATGGGAGGCTCTCATACTTTATTTATTTCTTCCCTATACCCGAATACGTTCGACTACATCGGTTTATTTTCGGCGGCATTTAGAATAAAAGATTCTAAAGAAAAGGTATATACTGAATTTGATAAAAACTTGGCTATTCAGAAAAAGAATGGCTATAAATTGTATTGGATTGGTATGGGGAAAACAGACTTCCTGTATAAAACCGGAGAAGAGTTTAGGAAGAAATTAGATGATACAGGTTTAAAATATACTTATGTAGAAAGTGAAGGTGGACATACTTGGTCCAATTGGCGAAAATATTTAGTTGAATTTTTACCTCAACTTTTTAACGAAAGTTAGCGCTAGGGAACTCTTGTTTTTCTTCAGTATTAAAAAAGGGCTTCTTAATAAAGAAGCCCTTTTTTAATACTTATCAAGAGTACTTAATTGTATTTTTTAATTAAATTTTCAATGACTTTAGGATAGTGTAAATGTTCTAACTGCTGGCCTTTGAATTTTATTTTCTCTAAGGTGTCTCCTGGCTCTATTCTAAATTTAGATTGATGGATAATTTCTCCTTCATCAAATCGTTCGTTTACGAAGTGTATTGTAATTCCATGTTCCTCTTCATTTGCAGCTAATACGGCTTGATGAACACGGTCGCCATACATGCCTTTACCGCCAAATTTTGGCAATAGAGAGGGATGAATATTAATGATTTTATTTGGAAAATGCTGTAATAAATTCTCCGGCACTAACCATAAAAATCCAGCTAATACAATCAAATCTATTTCTAGTCTTTTTAATATATTAACAAGTTCATCCGTATTGTAACAGTCGTGTCTGTCGAATACATGGGTAGGGATTTCAAAATTATCCGCACGTTGAAGCACGTATGCTTCAGGATTATTACTCAACACGAGGGCAACTTCAGCAGCGTCAGCATATTTGAAATGCTCCATAATTTTTTGAGCATTTGATCCTGATCCTGAAGCAAAAATAGCTATACGCTTTTTCACAATATGATATTGATAGAAATAAATAATTGAATTACTATACAAATATAGTGGATTTTTTTGTATATGTGGTTAGGCTGACGCTGTTTTAAGTTTAATAATTCCTATATTGAGGAATTGTATGAGCGGTTTGACGATGAAAATTTATTGGATAGTAAGTTTATTTCTGTTTTTGAGCAGTCATGATTTATTGGGACAAGCGCCCAAGCAATTGCCGGCTTTTCAGCAATTTATCAACTATACTAATCAAGCTCCTTTTACCATCGATTCGTTGGATAAGAAACACAAACAAGTATTTATTTTGTATGATCCAGGTTGTGGACATTGCCAAGAATTAGGCAATGGAATGGGGAAAATGATTCATCAATTGGACACTGCCATTGATTATTACCTGATTTCCATGGTGGAGAAAGAACAAGTAGATGGATTTATTAATATGTTCGCCAAACCATTGAAGAATCATCCTCAAGTAACTTTTCTGTACGATCCTGTCGGGGAGTTTATCACCTTATTCCATCCTAAAAATTTTCCTTCTACTTATATTTACGATAAAGGGTCATTGAAATTAATTAAACATTTTGATGGGGAAAATAAGTTCGAAAAACTATTCCCTATACTTAAAATCAACAAATAGAAACTTTATGTTTCTAAAGTTCGCTTATATTGGCTTTTATTTTCCTAATATTAAAAATAAATAGTTATTTGAATAAAATATTACGTAATTTTATACAGGTAATGGGGCTAAAAGTACTTTAAAACGATTAATTACTGTTAGATTATCTTCATTATTGGTTTTATTATGTTTAATAATTAACTAATATGAAAAATAACAAGGTTCCATGCACGAAGGTTTTGTAGCTGAAAATCTATAAATTTTAATTTACTCGATCAAAGCTATTGAATAAAGTGTTCGTTAGATGGAAACCTTAACCATTAGCCATTGAATGGCTGAATACGATCTAGAAAAAATTTGTTTGCTTAGTCATTGATTTGAATTAATGAGCTGCTGGCATTTTTATGTCAAACAAATTTAGTATAGCGAAATAAAAGTAAAAAATAGGAGAATTGTTTACGTATTAATTTTTTTATGATAAATATATATAAAGAATTACAGTATCCTAATCAGGAAGTTTTTGCAGTGATAGAATCTGTTGTTTTGAATATTGAGGATGAACATAACGGTATGTTGATTATCAAAAGAAATGATATGCCCAATTGGGTAACTGTGGTCAAAGATTATATCATAGACCATTGGAATAAGCCGATTAGCTTAGAGGAATTGGCAAACTTGGGGAAAGTTCATCGAGTTACTATTTCTAAATATTACTCCAAGTATACCGGAAGTACCGTGTTACTCTATCAACGAAAAATTAGAATCATCCGATCAATTGAATATATCAAGTCTGAAAAATATTCTTTAACAGAAATTGCTTTTTTATGTGGATTTGCAGACCAAAGTCATTTTACAAGATATTTTAGACAGACAGTAGGTTATCTGCCTAAGTATCTGCTAAAATGAAAACGCTAAATATATTCTATTTTAAACCTTTATCAAGGCTTTCTTTTGTATAATAAGAAGAGATTACAGATTTATGAAAATACTTCAAGGTGCACGAATACCAAAAGCAAATGGACATTACAGTACAGCAGTTGTTTCCAATCATTTATTATATATTTCTGGTCAGTTGCCTATTCCTTTTGATGGAAAAATCTTACAACATGATGATTTTGAAACGGAATTTAATATCATTTTTCAAAATATATTAAGCATCCTTCAATCGGCATCGATATCCGTTAATAAAATTGTTAAAGTCACTGCGTATATCAGTGATTTAAAATACTTTCCACAATTTAATTCATTGTTTGCCGATTTTATTGGTAAGCATAAGCCTGCAAGGACCGTAATTCCTGTTGTTAGTTTACCGCATGGATTTAAATTGGAGGTAGAGCTTATTGTCGAAGTATAATTAAAACTTGCACACATACATAATAACCCGTATATGCATTATTCCCTAGAATGCCTCTTTTACTATGTAAATGAGGGATATAGGTTGAGTGATGATTAGTTTTTCAAATTTAGCTTTACAGCTGTTTTCAAGGATCATAGAAATTGGACCAACTAAGGAGCAACTTTTGACAAACTTAAATTTTACAAGAAGGGGATAGTCAGCATTGACCATCCCCTTTTTTTGCTTCTCGAAAAACCAAAATAGATTGATGAGTTATTTTGTTTTTAATACTTTGTCCAATAAGTTTAGACCAATGGCAGCTATATCTGTGCTTGAATTGCTCAGGATAATAACCACTGATTTGTCATCCGGTACAAATCCAATAAATGAATATGAACCAGCCGTATTTCCAGTATGGTAATAATAGGTTACATCCTCCATCATGCTCATATGCCAAGCTAAGCCAATATCAGAATTGGGAGGTACGAAAAAAGTATATTGCTTGGTGAGGTTCATCGCTTTTTGAATAGCAGACTCCGGATAAGTAAGCTGTGCAATCACATAACGAAGCATATCATTCAGTGTTGATTTTAAAGATCCGGTAGCACTTAATGCTTGAAAATTCCAAAAAGGCACTTTTTCTCCTTTTTCGTTATGTGGATAAGCGACGTTTAGATTTTTTGGATCAATAACATCGGTTGTACTAGTCATTTCTAATGGAACCAAAACGGAATCTTTTAATAATTGTTGGTAAGGTTTTTTGCTAATGATGGTTAAAAGTTCTCCTAGCAATCCGTAACCTATATTGCTATACAAATATTCGGTTTCTGGCTCTGTCTTCGTTTGAAAATTCTTTAAGAAGGAAAATAATAGTTGTTGATTATAATGTGCATAAGGATCTGAACTATTAAATTTAGGACCAACATTCCAATTATCAGCCATTCTAGGAAGTCCAGAAGTATGATTGGCTAGCATTTTGAAAGTTATTTTTTGCAATGCTGGGTTATTCGCTAGGGAGTCCGGTAAAAATTTACTAATGGAGTCATCTAAACTGATAATTCCAGTATTCACTAACTCTGCGAGTAGGGAAGCGGTAAACGTTTTCGTTATGGAACCAATCTCGTAGAGGGTATTGGCATCGGGTAAGGTTTGATTTCCTTTTTCAGTTTCTCCGTAAAAAAAGGTGTTTATTTTATTTTTATGGATGATTGCTATCGATAATGATTGTGCATTACTTTGAGTGGCATAATTTCTTGCTATGGAATCTACATAACGATCCAATGGGCTTTTGGTTTCCACGTTGGAAATTACACTATCTTTCTTGCTGATTGGGACAGCTTGAAAAGGCTTGAACTCTAAATAATTGTAATTTAAAAACGTATCAATACGGAGAACGATGGATAAGGTCTCTTTTTCAAAATTGACTTTGTAAGTAGCTTTTCCTTCTTCAAAAGTTTGCAAAGTTGCTTCTTGAATTTTACCTAAACTAAAAAGTTGGTTTAGGACAGTATTCATTTGCTCTGCAGAGATTTTTTTCTGAAAATCGATACTGGCTAATTGATAAATAGAATCTGGTTGTTGAGAATTAAAGAAATATTCAATACGATTAAAAATTGCTCTATTCTTAGCTTCCGCCTCATTTTCTTGCGCTATTGCTACTTGAATGAAACTGCTAATGATCAACAGGATTAAGCTATGAAGGATGTTTTTCATGCTCAAAAATACAAAACAATTTATAATCCAATAATTTGTTTTAACCTAGCGTATCCAGATTTACTAATATTGACCTTTCCGCCCGTAGTCAGTGTAGCAATATAACTGTCTTTTTCCATGGGTTCGATCTTTTGAAGTTGATCTACTTTTACGATAAAAGAACGGTGCACACGCACAAATTGTTTCGGATTGAGCTGTTTTTCAAAGGAGCTCATGGTCTTGTTTTTTAGAAACATACCATCATTGGTATGAATCTTCACATAATCGTCGTAAGCCTCTAAGTAGTTGATTTGATGAATCGGAATAATTTTTATTTGTGCGCCATTTTTTACGACGATACGTTCTAAGGTTTCTTCAGCTAAAGATTCTTGGAGTTTATCAGTGTCGATTTTAGTCTTAGTCTGCGATTGAAAAGAAAGCTTGAATTTATCTATTGCTTTTTCGAATCGGTCAGGGCGTATAGGTTTTAACAAATAGTCGATGGCGTTTTTTTCGAATGCCTTTAAGGCAAATTCATCAAATGCCGTAGTAAAGATGATATGGGGTTGTTGATCAAGCAATTCTAACATTTCAAACCCAGTAAGTTTGGGCATCTGAATATCTAAAAATACAAGGTCAGGTTGGTGTTGCTGAATAGCTTTGACTCCTTCAAACCCATCGTTGCATTCTGCTAATACTTGAAATTCTGGAAATTGCTGTAAATATTCCAATACCATACTTCTCGCCAATGGCTCATCATCAATAAGAATAGTTTTTATCATAGTTGCGGTATTCTTAGAATGGAAATGAAAATATTTCCTTGTGTTTCTGTTTGTAATAAATCCGTTCGTCCGAATAACAAATATAATCGACGTTGTATGCTGGATAGACCAAAGCCAGTACCTTTCTTTTGTTCGTACTGATTAGGTTCAAAAGGATTGTAAATTTTTATAGTCAACAGTTGTTGGTCTAAAGTTAAAGAAATTTTGATTGTGACCTGCTCCGTTACATTGTACAAGCCAAACTTGATGGCATTTTCGACAAGGGGTTGTAAAATCATGACCGGTATGTTTGCCTTCAAAAGCTCCTCATGGTAGTCAATTTCGGTGTCTAAGCGATGACCAAACCTCACCTTTTCGATATCTAAATACAAAATGAGGTGATTTAATTCTTCTTCTACATTGCTGAATTGCTTATCGTCTTTGCGCATGGTTCCTCGCAAAAAGTCTGAAAGCTGAAACACCATATTTCTTGCTTCTTTAGGTTGATTGCCAATCAATGCAATGATGGAGTTTAAACTGTTGAATAAAAAATGCGGTTGAAGTTGCTGTCTTAAATTATAAAGTTCTGCATCACGAACCATCTTTTCACTTTCATCTTTTCTTTTTTTGTTGCTTAAAAGTTCCTCTTGAATATTCCAGAACACATTAATGGTCATGACGCAAGTGATGATAAGGAAATTGATGACAAATCGGAAAGGAAGACTGAAGTTTAAATACATTAACTCTTCATCAGGAAGAAATTGAACTATGATAAAACGCGTAATGGTGATGCTAATCAACGCGAAAATGGCTGCAAGAGAAAATAATTTCCAATAGTTTCTTTTATTGGGAATGTAATATTGCTGGGAACTATATACGATATAGGTAATCGCAGTAATCGTCAACGAACTGATAAGAGCGTCGTATATAGATACCGAACGGCCAATTTTGGACCACCATAGTAAACCATAGATTATTAAAAAATACAAAACAAAAATAATCCAAGAGGTCGCATGGATAATAGATCGTTTAGATTGTTCAACAATGGGTTTTTGCATTGCAAATAAACTAGCTGTTTTTGATCGTTAAACCTCCGAAAATAGAAGTTCCAGTAATGTATATTTTTTTGTTATCGTCTGTAGTTATTTCATACGTAGGCCTACGATCATCCACTTCGCCAAAAATGGATGATATATTTGAAGAGACTCTCCAGTTCATAGGAACGATGATTTTTGTGCTACCAAATAATTGAAAGGTATCTATCACTACAGGTTGTTTAAGATCGGCTTGTAAAAAATTCAAAACCGTACTGCCAAAAACACTGGTGATGTTGCCCCCTAAAAAGTTTTTACTTAAAATGACTTTTTTAGTGTCGCTGAAAAAATTGTCTATTTTAATGTAATTCTCAAAATCTGGCGTAAAGTTTTGATAATGTTGTTTCCTATGTCCAGAAGTATGTTCTTGTGTATAATTTCCTTTAGCTTGGTCTTGAGCCGTATCTGTGCTTTGATTAAATGGCGAATCTACCCGCTTATCCCAGTCAAAATCATCATTCTTAGGTGCAGGAGGTGGGATAGGGACTTTGTTTCTATTTCTATTTAGTAAATAAAAGCCTAGAAAAATAGCCGCTGCAGGGATGATGAATTTAGCAATATTTAAACCCAACTCATTTTTTAAGAAAAAGAACAAACCAATACCTATTAAAATATGGGCGGATTTTTTTTCGAATTTTGAATTTACACCAATGACTAAACCAATAATAATTAATATGGTTTCCCACCCGAAAAACCAACCTGGAAGCATATTTCCTAAGTCTAAGTTTTTCATGAGTAAGGCAAAGCCAAGAAAAATAATGATGGCTCCAACTAAGGTTGAAGTATTATTGTTTTTTGGTGGTTTATTTTCTTCCTCTGGATTCATGTTTTGTTTGTTCGTTGTCATGTACCTTTTGATTTAATTTATTCAAAAGTATTGCGAATATACAAATCAGCCAATATGAAATAGGCTTTATGCCTAGTTTTTTCGGTGAACATACGAATTTAGTCGGTAAACAAAGCTTAATAATTTCTTAATCTTGGATAATAAATCTGCTTAATTAATTAATATAACAATAAATTTTTAATAAAATTTGGATGTTTGAAATTAAATATTATATATTTATGACTGAAAATAATGGATTAAACTTAAATATTATACTAATCTAATGGGAGATTTTGATAACAAAGAGCGTGAAGAGGTATTTTCAAAAAAGGTGAGAGCGGGAAAACGTACTTATTTTTTTGATGTAAAGGCTACTCGTTCCAACGACTACTATGTGACCATTACAGAAAGCAAAAAGCGTTTTGAAGATGGACAATTTATTAAACACAAAATATTCCTGTATAAGGAGGATTTTGAAAAATTCGCAGAAGGATTGCAAGATGTAGTTGAATACATCAAGTCAAATCAAGAAGTGATTGAGAAAAGATACGAACCTAATCAGGAGGAAACTGGTTATGATCATAATGGAGAGTTAGTTCAAAAAGACGACTTTTCATTTTAAATCAGTTACAACTATATAAACAGCCTCTAAGTTATTAGGGGCTGTTTTTTTATGCCAGGATTTTAGACTTTAAATTCCTCCACTTGCCTAGGTTAAGGAATTATTAAAGAAGTTTCATGTAAATTTATTCTATATCGAATAGATTTTGTTAATTTCGATTTCCAATTGAAGATGATTACTAAAACAACGTTTATGAATAAATTACTTTCTGTAAGTTGCTTTGCCTTTTTATTACTTGGAGTAGAAGTAACAATAGCGCAAACCAAGAAACTAACTTATCAACAAGCTTGGGGTCAAGCAAGTTCCTTAACACAACCAATCAACCGATTTGAGGGTTGGGCAGATGGATCAAATTACATCGAAAGAGCGCAAAATGAGCTGAATCAAGTTCATGTTAAGACCGGGAAAAAAGAGAAATACACCTATCCTGTTAATACATCAACACGAGTTTTTATTAAGGATAATGATATTTTTATTCAATATGCAGGAAGTGCGGAGAAAAAACTTAGTAATTCTCCAGCTATTGAAGAACAAAACCCGACATTATCTCCTGACGGTAAATACATCGCTTTTACACGTGAAAGTGATTTGTATGCATTGGATATTCAGTCAGGTAAGGAGGTTCGGTATACCAATGATGGGACGGATGTTATTTACAATGGTTGGTCCTCTTGGGTATATTATGAAGAAATCTTAGGTAGATCGACTAATTATAAGTCCTTTTGGTGGTCTCCAGATAGTAAGCAAATTGCATTTATGCGTTTTGACGACACGAAAGTTCCCATGTTTCCAATCTATGGGTCTAAAGGACAGCATGGCTATCTCGAAGAAACAAGATATCCGAAAGCAGGCGATGCGAATCCAGAAGTGAAGGTTGGATTTGTTCAAGTTGAGGGATCTCCGGTAGTATGGGCAGATTTTGATGAAAAAATGGATCAATATTTTGGACAACCTTATTGGAGTTTTGATAGTCAGTCTATCATGCTGCAATGGATGAATAGGGATCAAAATAATTTAAAATTTTATGCGGTTAACCCATCCACAGGAACTAAAAAGGAAATTTATCATGAAGAACAGGCTTCATGGATTAATCTAGACCATGAGGAACGAATTACGTATTTGGCGGATAATAAACATTATATTTTAAAATCTGATAAAACAGGCTGGGCTCATTATTACCTATATACTTTAGATGGGAAATTAATCAATCCTATAACCAATGGGGATTGGCAAGTGTCGAACATCTCGCATATTGATGAGAAATCTAAGGTATTGTATTTTACTGCACGCAAAGAAAACTCGGCTACTGTCGATTTATACCGTGTAAATTTCAATGGAAAAAATTTAAAGCGATTGACATTTGGGGATTTTTCTCATCAGGTTCAAGTGTCGCCAGATGGTAAATATTTTATTACCCATTATTCCAATTTAGAAACACCGACGAAAGTAGCATTGTTAGATACGAATGGAAAATTAATCAAAGAATTGGCAGATAGTAAATCAGCAGACTTTAATAACTATAAGGTAGCGAAGAGATCTTACTTTACTATTCCATCGGACGATGGGAAATTTCAACTGCCCGTGATTATTACTTATCCAACTGATTTTGATGAAAACAAAGTGTACCCGGTAGTTATGAGTATCTATGGTGGACCCGATGCAGGCTCTGTAAGAAATACTTGGAAAGGTGTAAATGGAGAGTACTGGGCGCAAGAGGGGATTATTCAAATAGAATGTGATCATCGTGCATCAGGGCATTTTGGCAAACAAGGAGTGGCTTGGATGCATCGTAATTTGGGGAACTGGGAATTAGTGGATTATATAACGGTGGCTAAATGGTTGAAATCAAAACCTTGGGTTGCAAAAAATAAGTTACTAATTACTGGACATAGCTATGGTGGTTATATGGCCTGCTTAGCTTTGACCAAAGGCGCGGACTATTTTGATTTTGGTATAGCAGGTGCTCCTGTAACCAGTTGGGATTTGTACGATACTCATTATACAGAGCGATGGATGGATACGCCACAAGATAATCCAGAAGGATATAAGCAAGGATCTGTATTGACTTTTGCAGATCAATATAAAGGTAGATTAAGAATTATGCATGGTGATATGGATGATAATGTTCATATGCAAAACACTATTCAACTAGTAGACGCATTGACTGATCGTCAAGTACCATTTGAATTGATGATTTACCCAGGAAGTCGTCATGGGTTTGACCGTACTAAGTCAGCTTATGATTTTAAAGAGCGAGTTCGGTTTTACTATCAATATTTGTTGGAGAAACCAATTCCTAAGGAGATGAATTAAAATCACGAAAAAAGGCTAAGAAAATACATAATCTTAGCCTTTTTTAATGATATAAAGCATTGGTACAACGAAAAAAATTATCATATTTGCATTAATTACATAACCATGCTGGAATTTCTAAAGGACATTACGTTTAAAGCAAACGACGTATTTTTAAGAGCTATTGATATTTTAATGCGAAATTATATTTCGATCGCTGGCTTATGTTTCTTGTTATTTGTTACTTCTAACCTATCTTCTTTTTTAGCAATCTATCTTGATTCCTCCAATCTCTTTATCAAAATAGCTTTACTTTTGATTTTTGTAGGATTATATTTTAGTTTGCAATTGGTGTTATTAAAAAATGCCGTAGTATTGGCAAAAGGGGATAAGAGTCCAGGTTTTTGGGGCTTTGTTCCGTCTTTTTATCAGTTTTTAAACTATATCTTCGGTCTGATCCTTTATTCCTTGATTACCTTCGTGGTGTACTGCATCATGTATGTGCTGTGTTTTCCTTTATTGTTTTTAGGACTCAGCATGGATACGGTTCGTTTTGAGATTCATCCCTTTTTAACTGGATTGGTGCTGTTGTTTGTGTTGATTCGGACAACCTTCTTTCCATTTTTC
>Ga0233369_1000539_pt1 | contig 15082 bp, 13 predicted proteins | sample ElkDunMinimDraft_26_FD_191537 | JGI IMG/M metagenome (GOLD analysis project Ga0233369, IMG submission 191537) | Fecal eukaryotic communites from dung pellets of Tule Elk in California, USA - Elk Dung D16 | ecosystem: Host-associated > Mammals > Digestive system > Large intestine > Fecal | place... | reverse complement strand
CGGCAAGCCGGTCGACAAGACCGAATGGGCGATGCCGCCGCAGATGGTCAACGCCTACTACAACCCGCTGCAGAACGAGATCGTGTTCCCGGCCGCGATCCTGCAGCCGCCGTTCTTCGATCCCGAGGCGACCGACGAGGTCAACTACGGCGGCATCGGCGCGGTGATCGGCCACGAGATGAGCCACGGCTACGACGACCAGGGCAGCCGTTTCGGGCCGACCGGCAAGTTCGAGAACTGGTGGACCGAGGCCGACGCGGCCGCGTTCAAGCAGCGCACCGGCAAGCTGGTGGCGCAGTTCGACGGCTACAAGACCGCGGACGGCCGCGCGCTCAACGGCACCCACACCCTGGGCGAGAACATCGGCGACCTGGGCGGGCTGGCCATGGCCTACGACGCGATGAAGCGCGCCACCGACGGCACGCCCGATCCGATGACCGACGGCCTCAGCCGCGACCAGCGCTTCTTCCTGAACTGGGCCACCGTGTGGCGCCGCAACTTCACCCCGGAAGAGCTGAGCAAGCGCCTGGTCACCGACGAGCACGCGCTGGCCGAGTTCCGTGCGATCGGCGCGCCGTCCAACATGCCGGCCTTCGCCGCGGCCTTCAACTGCAAGCCCGGCGACCCGATGGTGCGCGAGGGCGAGGCCCAGGTCGTGATCTGGTAACACCGCGGCTTCGGCTGCACAGGGGCCCGGCACTGCCGGGCCCTTTTTTTTTCCCGCGCGCGAAGGCGCCGCCGGGACATCGATGCCGGCGACGCGTGGCCGCATGCGACGGGTGAAGACCGCCCCCTGCACCTTGCTAGAATCCGGCCTCCCCTGATACCGGACCTGCGCGATGCCGATCCAGAAGCCGCTAGTCGTTGCCCTTGCCGCCAGCCTCGTCATGGTCCTGGCTTCCAGTGATGCCGATGCCCAGCGCAAGCGTGCGCAGCCGGCGACGCCGGCGGTCACCGCCTGCACCGATTTCTACAGCTTCGCCAACAAGGACTGGCTGGCAGCCCACACCACGCCCGATCCGAGCGGCCGCGTGTCCGCCCTGGGCGCGCTTCGCGATCGCGCCGCACGCCAGCAGCGCGAGCTGCTCGACGGCGCGGTGCAGTCTCCGCAGAACGAGGTGCAGCGCCTGCTCGGCGACTTCTGGGCGAGCGGCATGGACGAGGCGGCGGTCGAGCGCGATGGCGCCCAGCCGATCGCGCCGCTGCTCGCGCGCATCGACGGCATCAAGCGCGGCCGCGACGTCGCTCCGGCCATCGCCGCGCTGCACCAGGTCGGCATCCCGGTGGCGTTCAACTTCACCGCCGACATCGACCTGGGCGATTTCGACCGCCACATGGGCTACTTCTCCCAGGGCGGCCTGGCCCTGCCCGACCCGGCCTTCTACACCCGCGAGGACGCCGATACCCGCGCCCTGCTCGGTCGCTACACCGAGTACGTGGAGAAGATCCTGGCCCTGACCGGCACCCCGGCCGACCAGCTCAAGGACGAGATGGCGATGGTCCTGGACCTGGAGACGCGCATCGCCCGTGCCTCGCGCCCGGCCGAAGCGCTGCGCGACCCGGCCGCGAACTACGCGCCGGTCCCGACCGCGGGCCTGGCCAAGCAGTTCCGCAACCTGCAGCTGGCCGAATTCCTGCAGGCGCAGGGCGTGACCGCCGAGAGCGTGTCGATGGCCGACCAGAACTACTTCAACCAGCTCGACTCGCTGGTGCGCACGCTCAAGCCCGGCCAGTGGAAGGTCTACCTGCGCTACCAGATCGGCAATGCGATGGCGCCGTACCTGTCCAAGGATTTCCGCGACGCCGAGTTCGCCTTCAACGGCCGCGTGCTGCGCGGCCAGACCACGCCGCCGGCGCGCGATGCGCAGGTGCTCGATGCGATGAACCGCGCGGCCGGCCCGATGATGGCGCGCGAGTACGTGGCCCGCTACCTGCCCGAAGCCACCGCCGCCCGCGCCGGCGCCATCGCCAACGGCGTGCGCGACGCGCTCGTGCGCGCGGTCGACAGCAACGACTGGATGTCCGATGCCGCGCGCGCCGAGGCCAAGGCCAAGCTGCAGGGGCTGACCATCGAGATCGGCGCGCCGCTGCGCGACATCGACTTCACCGTCCAGCCCATGGGCCGCACCAGCTTCGGCAGCAACATGCTGATCGCCTCGACCTGGCAGCGCCGCGAGGAGATGCGCCGGATCGGCCGGGCCAACCCGCAGCGCCGCTGGGACGTGCTGGCGCAGGAGCCGGCGCTGGCCTACGACATGGCCAACAACCGCCTGGTCATCTCCGCCGCCGCGCTGCAGCCGCCGGTGCTGGACATGAGCCAGGACGCCGCCGCGCAGTACGGCAGCTTCGGCGCGCTGGTCGCGCACCAGCTCAGCCGCGCCATCGACAGCAAGGGCCAGCAGGTCGACGCCTCGGGCAAGCTGCGCGGCTGGTGGACGCCGCAGGACGAATCCGCGTTCTCCGGGCGCGCCAACAAGCTCGCCAGCCAGTACGCCAGCTACACCTACCCCGGCGCCACCGGCGTGCGGGTGGACGCCACGCGGACCCGCGACGAGAACGTCGCCGACCTGGCCGCGGTGGAACTGGCGCTGGACGCGCTGGCCGCCGCGCAGCCCGCCCTGGACGCTCCGGGACGCGAGTCGTTCTTCCGCGGCTGGGCCGGGCTGTGGGGCGAACGCCTGTCGCCCGAAGCCGCGGCACAGGACGCCGCCACCGTGCCCTACGCGCCCGGCCAGTGGCGCACCAACGGGCCGCTCGCCAACCTGCCGGCGTTCGCCGAGACCTTCAAGTGCAAGGCCGGCAGCGCGATGGTGCGCAAGCCCGAGGAACAGGTCTCGATCTGGCGCTGACCCGCGCCACCACCGGGGCGCCTGCGGGCGCCCCGGCCATGAGCGGCGCGGTTACACCACGCGCCGCGCGCGGCGCCCGCCGAACGGCGGCTGCCCGCGCCAGTGGCGGATCAGCAGCCAGCCGAACAGCATGCCGCCCAGGTGGGCGAAGTGGGCCACGCCCGAGCGCGTGCCGGTGACGCCGAGCACCAGTTCGATCAGGCCGTAGACGATCACCAGGGTGCGCGCCTTCATCGGCACCGGCGGGATCAGCAGCATCACCCGCTGGTGCGGGAACAGCATGCCGTAGGCCAGCAGCAGGCCGAACACTCCGCCAGACGCGCCCACCGTGGGGTAATAGCCGCCGCCATGGCGCACGCCCCAGGACACCACGGCCAGCTGGCACAGCCCGGCGCCGACCACGCACACCAGGAAGTAGGTCAGGAAGCGGCGCTGCCCCCAGGCGTACTCCAGCTGCGCGCCGAACATCAGCAGCGCCAGCATGTTGAACAGCAGGTGCGCGATGTTGGTGGGGCTGTGCATGAAGCCGTGGGTGAGCAGCTGCCAGGGCCGGAAGTCGTAGGGCGCCAGCGGCGCCAGCTCCGGCGGCAGCCACGGCCACAGCATCAGCGGGTCGAGCGCGTTGCCCAGCAGCAACTGCAGCGCGAAGACCACGCAGTTGGCGATCAGCAAGGCCTTGGTGACGGGGGGAAGATTGGTGAACATCGGCGCTCCTGCACTGGCGCCCATGATAACGGCGGAACGCTGAGCGGCCGGTCGCGGCCGCGGGACAGGCTTTCCCGCCGGCGTTCAGCCGCGATCCGGCCCCCAGAGCGCCGCATCGAGCCCATCGGCCGGCGCGGCCGGCATGCGCACGCGGCCACCCTCCACCACCACGCCTTCGGCGCGCAGCCGCCGCACCTGTTCGCGGAACCCCGCCGAGCCCGCCGGCAGGGCGATGCGGCCGTCGCTGCGCACGATGCGGTGCCAGGGCAGGCCGGGATCCTCGTTGCCGGCCAGCAGCCGCGCGACCAGGCGCGCGCGACCAGGCAGCCCGGCGCGGCGCGCGATCTGCCCGTAGCCGGCCACTGCGCCGCGCGGCACGGCGCGGATCGCGGCGAGGATGCGCGCGGCGGGCGGGTCGGCAGACAGGGCATCCATGGCCGATTAGGATATCGGCTTGCCCAGGGAGCGCCGGCCCATGCTGAATTTCGAACAGATCCGCGGACATCTGCTGGGCAGCGGCTTCCGCGTGACCATGCAGGAACCCTACGTGGTGTGCGTGGAGCTGTCGCTGGACAGCGGCCGGCGCCACCAGGCGATCTTCCTGTCCGAACTGCAGGACGACGACGGCCGCAACTACCTGCGCGCCAGCACCGTGATCGCGCCGATCACCGGGGTGGACGCGCGCCGCGCCCTGGCCTTCAACTGGAGCACGCGGGTGGGCTACCTGGCCATGGGCGAGCTCGACGGCGTGCCCTACCTGCAGCTGTGCGAGAACCGGCCCTACGATGGCCTCAGCGCCGCCGAGATCGGCCGCGTGGTGCTGGAGATCGGCGGCATGGGCGACCGCCTGGAACGCGCCCTGTCGGCCGACGGCGACCTGCTGTAGGCCCCGCTGGCCGGCGCGCCCCGCCGCCTGGATGGATGGACTGGAGGGGACCATGGGCCGCGCGCTTCAGGGCGCCCGGGCCCGGGGCTTTCAGTACGCGGTGTTCAGACCCACGCCATCTTCTGCATCAGCCGGAACAGCAGGTAGGCGATCCCGCCCGACATCGGGATGGTCAGGATCCAGGCCCAGATCATCTTGTGGACCACGCTCCACTTGATCGCGTTCAGGCGCTTGGCCGTGCCCACGCCCATGATCGCCGAGGAAATGTTGTGGGTGGTCGACACCGGGATGCCCAGCGACGAGGCCGCCATGATCACCGAGGCCGCGCTGGTTTCGGCCGCGAAGCCGTGGATGGGATGCAGCTTGACCAGCTTGTGGCCGAGCGTCTTGATGATGCGCCAGCCGCCGGCCGCGGTACCGGCCGCCATCACCAGCGCGCAGGAGATCTTGATCCAGGTGTCGATGTCGCCCTCGGTGAGCGCGGCCTCGGACGGATGCAGGAACGCCAGCCAGGCGGGCAGCACGTCCAGCGTGCCCGCGGCCTGGGCGCTGACCAGGGTCAGCGCGACGATGCCCATGGTCTTCTGCGCATCGTTCATGCCGTGGGCGAAGCCCATGCCGGCCGCGCTGACGATCTGCGCCTTGCCGAAGAAGCCGTTGACCCAGCGGGGGCGCGCCAGCCACGCCAGCACCCCGCCGCTGCGCGCCATCATCGAGATCACGAAGAACAGCACGCCCATCATCAGGAAGCCGGCGACGAAGCCAAGCACGGGCGAGGACACCATCGGCACGATCACCTTCCACACCACGCCGGCGCTGCGGTAGATCGGCTCGGCGGGTTCGGACCAGACCACCACGCCGAGGTTGTTGTTGGCGGCCGCCAGGGCCGCGCCGATCAGGCCGCCGATCAGGGCGTGCGAGGACGAGGACGGCAGGCCGAACCACCAGGTGATCAGGTTCCAGATGATCCCGCCCAGCAGCGCGCACAGGATCAGCTGCGAGCCGACCTCGATCACGCCGGCGTCGATCAGGCCCGAGGAGATGGTCTTGGCCACGGCGGTGCCGGCCAGCGCGCCGATCAGGTTCATGCTCGCCGCCAGGCTCACCGCCTGCATCGGCGAGAGCACCTTGGTGGCGACCACGGTCGCGATGGAATTGGCGGTGTCGTGGAACCCGTTGATGTACTCGAACACCAACGCCGTGATCACGACGATCAGCACCAGGGTGAGCATGTTCCGGACGCCTTACGAGTTCTTGAGCACGATTTCGAACGCCACCACGCCGGCCTCGCGGCAGCGGTCGATGGCCTTCTCCAGGATCTCGAAGAACTCCTTGAGCAGGAACATCTGCAGCGGATCGAGCTTGCCCGAATAGATGTCCCGGTACAGCTCGAGCATCAGCCGGTCGGCCTCGTTCTCGAGCGAGCGCAGGCGGTCGTTGAGCGCCTTCATCGGCTCGAGCTTCATGTGCTTGAGCTGGCGGACCATCTCCACCACCACGCCAGAGGCCTGCTCCAGCATCGCCGCGCGCGGGGCGAAGTCGATGTGCTCCAGGTGCTGGGTGGCCAGCGAGTAGCGGTCGGCGAACTTCTCGATCTGCTTGGGGATCTTGTACAGCGCCGAGCCCAGCGCCTCGATGTCCTCGCGCTCGATCGGGGTGATGAAGCTGTCGACCAGGGCCTGGCTGATCTTGTCGGAGGCCTCGCGCTCGCGCTGGCGGGCCAGCTTGAAGGCGTCCAGCGCGGGCTGGCGGTCGGCCTCCCGGAGCATGGCGTGCAGGGCCTTGGCCGCGTCGTTGGCCGCGACCGCGGCGTCCTCGAGCAGCGCGTAGAACTGGTTGCCCTGGCCGAACATCGTTTGCAAGGAAAACATCGGAGGTGGTCCCGCCGCCTGGGAATGGCGGCTTCCGTTGCGGAATTATGACGGGTGGACGGCGCCGGCCGCCATGCCGGCGGCGCCCCCCGGGACAAATCGCCTTGCCGGACAGGGTGTTATCATGTGCCGCCGCGCCTTCGTGCCGCGCCGCTCCCCATGGACGACGACCCTCCATCACTTTCCAGCAGGCTCCGCAGCGCCCCCGGCCACGGAGCCGCACTGCCGGTCCCCCGCCCCCGCGGCCCCCGCCCGAACCCGCGCAACCGTGTCTGCGTGAGGCGGTGCCGGAATGCTTGAACTTTTCATCGTCCTGCTGCTGATCGGCTGCAACGCCTTCTTCGCCCTGTCGGAGATGTCGGTCGTCACCTCGCGCAAGGGCCGGCTGCGGCAGCTGGCCGGGACCCAGCGCGGCGCGCGCAAGGCCCTGGAGCTGGCCGAGCATCCCGAGCGCTTCCTGTCCACGGTCCAGGTGGGCATCACCCTGATCGGCATCCTCACCGGCATGTTCGGCGGCGACGCCATCGGCGCGCGGATCGGCGAGCGGCTGCTGCAGTGGTTCCCGGCCATGGCCGCACGCATGCCCCTGCTGTCGGAAGGCAGCTATGCCAGCGTCCTGGGCACGGTGCTGGCGGTCGGCCTGATCACCTACCTGAGCATCGTGCTGGGCGAACTGGTGCCCAAGCGGCTGGCGCTGCTGGCGCCAGAGCGCCTGGCCTCGGTGGTGGCCCTGCCCATGCACTGGCTCTCGCGTCTGGCCGCGCCCGCGGTGCGCCTGCTGGGCGCCTCGGTCGGCGGCATCCTGGCCCTGCTGCGGCTCAAGGACACCGAGGCCGGCCAGGTCACCGAAGAGGAGATCCGGCTGCTGGTGAGCGAAAGCCACGAGCAGGGCGTGATCGACGCCGACGAGCGCAACATGATGAACCGGGTGCTGCGCCTGGGTGACCGCACCGCGGCCAGCCTGATGACCCCGCGCACCCGCATCGCCTGGCTGGACGTGGCCGAGGGCTTCGAGGAGAACCTGGCGCTGATGCGCGCCACCCCGTTCTCGCGCTACCCGGTCTACCGCAACAGCGATGCCGACGTGGTCGGCATCCTCGAGGTGAAGTCGCTGATCGACCGGCTCGAGGAGCCCGAGTTCGACCTGTTCAAGTACCTGCGCGCACCGCTGTTCGTGTCCGAGTCGACGCCGGCGCTGAAGCTGCTGGAGATCCTGCGCGAAGGCCAGTACTCGCTGGCCCTGGTGGTGGACGAGTACGGCGACGTGGCGGGCCTGGTGACGGTGAACGACGTGCTCGAGGCGGTGATCGGCCGCACCCAGACCGGCGAAGGCCCGGATGCGGTGTCCCAGGTCACCGTCCGCGAGGACGGGTCGCTGCTGGTCGACGGCGGCGCTTCGGTGGAGACCGTGCGCGAGCTGATCGGCGTGGGCGCCCTGCCCGGCGAGGACGAGCACGACTACCACACCGCCGCGGGCATGGTGATCGCGCGCTTCGGCCGCATCCCCAACGTCGGCGAGAACTTTGAGTGGGGCGGCTGGCGGATCGAGGTGGTGGACCTCGACGGCCCCCGGATCGACAAGCTGCTGCTGCAGCGCCTGGACACGGGCGCCAGTGGGTCCTGACGCCCGCGGCGCCGCGGTCGGGTCGGCCGCGCCCGCCCCGATGGGCACGCGCGAGCTGCTCGACGCGCTCGCCACCGGCGATGGCGAGGACCACCTGCGGCTGGAGGACCTGCTCGCGGGCCTGAGCCGGCAGGTGTTCGGGATGCTGCTGTTCGTCTCGACCCTGCCCGCCTTCATCCCGATCCCCGGCGTCGGCGGTGCGATCGGCGGCCCCGCCACGATGCTGGTCGGGGTGCACCTGCTGGTCGGGATGCAGCGGCTGTGGCTGCCGCGCTTCGTCGCCCGGCGTGGCCCGCGGCGGGCCACGCTGCAGGCGTTCCAGCGCATGCTCGACCCGTGGCTGACGCGGCTGGAGCGGGTGGTGCGGCCGCGCCTGACCTGGGTCATCGATCACCGCGCGGCATCGATGTTCACCGGCCTGCTGCTGGTGCTGCTGGGCATCCTGCTGGCCTTGCCGATCCCGTTCACCAACTACCTGTTCGGCAGCCTGCTGCTGGTCTACGCCTTCGCCCTGCTCGAGCGCGACGGCGGACTGATGCTGCTGTGCTGGGCCGCGGGGATCGTGTCGATCGTGGTGTTCGGCATTCTCTCGGGCACCCTGGCCAGCGCGGCCACCCAGTGGATCGGGCGGCTGCTGGCCTAGCGCCCCGCAGCCCGTCGCCCCGGAGCGGGCTCAGCCCAGCAGCCGCACGAACTCGGCGTTGGACACCGGATGACCCAGCCAGTAGCCCTGGGCCATGTCGCAGCCGCGTTCGCGCAGGATCGCGTACTGCCCTTCCTTCTCCACGCCCTCGGCGACCACCTGGATGCCCAGCGAATGGGCCATGGCGATGATCGCGGTGGTCAGCGCCAGGTCGTCCGGGTCGCGCAGCACGTCGGCGATGAAGCTGCGGTCGATCTTGACCCCGTCCACCGGCACGCGGCGCAGGTGGCTCAGGCCGGAGAAGCCGGTGCCGAAATCGTCCAGCCACACCTTGACCCCGGCGTGCCGCAGCCGCGCCAGCACGCTGCTCACGCGCGCCTCGTCGGCGATCACCGCGGTCTCGGTGAGTTCGATGTGCAGGTGCTGCGGCGACAGACCGCTCTCGCGCAGCACCGATTCGGTCTGCGCGGCCAGGTCGCCGGCGCGCAACTGCCGTGGCGAGACGTTGACCGAGACGAACAGCCCCTGCGCGCCGGGCACGTTGCGCTGCCAGCTGCGCGCGTCCATGCAGGCCGCGCGCAGCACCTGCGGGCCGATCGCCTCGATCAGGCCGCTCTGCTCGGCCACGTCGATGAACAGCGCCGGCGACACCGGCCCCAGTTCCGGGTGGCGCCAGCGCAGCAGCGCCTCGGCGCCGACCAGCTTGCCGTCGGCCAGGCGGTACAGCGGCTGATAGGCCAGGCTCAGTTCGCCGCGCTCCCAGGCCCCGCGCAGGTCCTGCTCCATGCGCACCCGGCGCTCCACCGCCTGGTCCATCACCCGGCTGTAGAAGCGGTAGCAGCTCTTGCCCGCCACCTTGGCCTGGTACATGGCGATGTCGCCGTTCTTGAGCAGGGCCGACACGTCGGTGGCATCGTCCGGGAACAGCGCGATGCCGATCGAGATCCCGAGGAACACCGGGCGCCCTCGCACCGTGATCGGCCGCCCCAGTTCCTCCACCAGCGCCTCGGCCAGGCGCCCGGCGCGCTCGCGGATGTCCGCGCCGGCCTCGCCCTGCAGCAGGATGATGAACTCGTCGCCGCCGAAGCGCGCCAGTTCCGCACCGGGCCCGCCCTGGGCGTCGATCACCTCGCCGATGCGGCTGGCGAACTGCATCAGCACCTCGTCGCCGGCGTCGTGGCCGATGGTGTCGTTGATGCGCTTGAAGTCGTCGATGTCGGTGAACAGCAGGGCCAGCTGGCGCGCCGCCCCGTTGCTCTCGGCCACGCGCTGGTCCAGCGCCTCGCGGAACGCCAGCCGGTTCGACAGCCCGGTCAGCGCGTCGGTGTAGGCCATGCGGCGGATGTCGCGGTCGTGGCGCAGGATGCTGTCGCGCATGTGGGCGAAGGCGCGCACCAGTTCGCCGATCTCGTCGGCGCGGCGGCTGTGCGGCACCTCGGCGGCGAAGTTGCCCGCCTCGATGCCGCGCGCGGCATCGGCCAGCTGGCGGATCGGCGAGACCAGCCGCCGCTGCACCACCAGGCCCGACAGCAGCAGCAGCGTCACCAGCCCCGCCGCCAGCAGGCCGATCCACAGCAGCTGTCCGCGGCTGACCTGGCCCAGGCGCCCGGACATGATGTCGCCGATCTGGCGCTCGTCGGCCTTGACCGTCTCCAGCGAATAGCCCACGCGCACGCCGCCCAGGCGCTGGTCGCCGATCCGGATCGGCGCGGCCACGTCCAGCATGCCCTCGCCGACCTGCACGTGCGGCTCGCTGATCGACAGCACCTCGAAGGCCAGCGGGTCGGACATGACCTGGCCATAGGTGGAGATGTCCGGGCTGCCGTCGTGGATCACCTGCCCGTCGTTGTCGTAGACGATGACGTAGCTGACGTCCTGCTGGCGCAGCATCTGCCGCAGCGCCGAGCCGATCGCCTCCAGGTCGAAGTAGTACAGCGGGTTGACCAGCGAGTCGGCCAGCTCCACCACCTGCGTCTCGCCCTGCGAGAGCAGCCGCCGCGAGGAGAACTCGTCGATGGCCTGCAGGCCCAGCGTGCGCACCTCGCCGTGCAGCTCGTTCTGGCGCTTGAGCACCAGCGCCACCAGCGACATGGTGAGCACCAGCGCCAGCACCGAGAACAGCGCGAAGCGCGCCTGCAGGCCGAAGCGCGACCGGCTCATTCGACTTCCCTCGCCACCCGCGCCACGCCCGCGCGCAGGCGCGCCAGGCTGGCGTCGGTGGCCCCGTCGATGTCGACGAAGCGGGTGGTCTTGAAGAAGCGCAGCAGCGCCTCGCGCGCGTCCGGATCGTCGGCCGCGCCCAGCAGCACCTGGCGCAGGCGCTCGCGGACCTCGGGACCGAGGTCGCCGCGCACCATCTCCAGCGCGCGCGGGTAGTCGCCGCTCTCGCCGACGAGGCGGAAGTCGCGCCGGTACGACGGCGGCACGCGCTGCGGGTTGGCCCAGTCCAGGTTGCTCATCGCGCCGGCGTCGACCAGTCCCTTGTGCACCCAGGCCGAGACGTTGAGCTCGGAGCGGCCGAAGACGTAGCCCACCGAATCGGGGGCCGGGCGGTCCATTGGCGAGAGCAGCACCTCGAGGCGATGGCCCAGGTCGATCAGCTCGTTGGCCGGCACGTAATAGGCGCTGGTGGAGGAGCGGTTCTGGAAGGCGATGCTGCGTCCGCGCAGGTCGGACAGGCCACGTACCGGGCTGTCGTCGCGCACGAAATACACCGTGCGGTAGCGGTCCACGCCATCGCGCTCGGTCATCAGCAGCGGCTCGGCGCCCGCGCGGTCGGCGAGCACCATCGCCGCGGCGGCGGTCTCGGTCACCCAGTCCACGCGACCGCGGCGCATGTAGCTCTGCATCTGCTGGGCATCGCGCGCCATCAGTACACGGCCTTCGCGGATACCCACGTCGCCCATGCGCTGCACCACGTAGTCCAGCAGCGGCTTGAGCTGTTCGTAGTGGGCCTTGGGGTCGTCGCTGATCCGGCCCAATACCAGCACCCCGGCGTCGTCGGCGCGCGCCTGGGCGAACCCCGCCAACCAGAGCACCAGCAGCAGCAGGAGGCGGCAGGACGAACCGGCTGGAGACACGGGCAAGGGACGGTTCCGGAACGTACTGGTGCAGGCGGATGCGGATGCGGTTACGGCGGCGAGCCTAGCCGAAAACCGCCGCCGCCGATAGCGACGCAAGCCATGCCGCCGCCTGCCGCGGCGCTGGCCCGTCCTCCGTCCGGACCCTCCGCCACGCGCAAGGATGCGGCATCGCCCGCCTCAGCCGCCGCGCTCGCCGGCCAGCCGCGCCATGCGCTGCGCATCGGCCAGCACGCCGCGCAGCAGGCGCACGTCGCGATCGTCGAGGTTGCTGCGCAGGAAGATGCGGCGCAGCTTGCGCATCGCCGATTCGGGCGCGCGGCCCTTGTGGAAGTCGATCGCGTCCAGCGTGTCGGCGAGCTGGGCGAAGAAGCCCTCCAGCTCGGCATGGCTGGCCGGGACATCGCCATCGGGCGCGCGCACAGGACCCGGCTGCGCCACCGGCGCGGCCGCGTGCAGGCCCAGCATCTCCAGGCGCAACTCGTAGCTCAGCACCTGCACGGCGGCCGCGAGGTTGAGCGAGCTGTACACCGGGTCGGCCGGAATGTGCACGGCGGCATGGCACAGCTGCAGTTCGTCGTTGTCCAGGCCGGTGCGCTCGCGCCCGAACACCAGGGCCGCTCCGGTCCCTGCCGCCGCGGCGGCCACGGTGCGCGCCGCGGCGGCGGCCGGCAGCAGTTCGTCCAGCGCGACCCGCCGGCTGCGCGCCGTGCAGCCCAGCACCAGGCGGCAGTCGGCGACCGCCTCGGCCAGGGTCGGCACCTGGATGGCGTCGGCGAGCACGTCGTCCGCGCCGGCGGCCATGGCCGAGGCGTCGGCGTGCGGATAGCGCTCGGGCGCCACCAGCACCAGCCGGCGCAGGCCCATCGTCTTCATCGCCCGGGCGGCGGAGCCGATATTGCCCGGATGCTGGGTGCCGACCAGGACGATGCGGATCCGGTCGGACGCGTGCAGGAGTTCGCTCATGGCGCGGATGGTAAACTGCGCGCCCCTTCGCCGGACCGCTTCGCGTCCGGCTGCCCCGTCTTCCCCCAGTCTTCCCGGAGTTCCCGATGCTTGCCCCCGCTGTCAATGTCATGGTCAAGGCCGCGCGCGCCGGGGGCAACGTGCTGCTGCGCCACATGCACCGCCTGGACGCGCTGAATGTGGTGGAGAAGGACCGGCTGGACTATGCGAGCGAGGTCGACGGCCTGGCCGAGGAGGCGATCATCAAGGAACTGCGCCGGGCCAACCCCGACTACGCCATCCTCGGCGAGGAAGGCGGCGCGCAGAAGGGCAACCGCGGCCCCAGCCGCTACACCTGGGTGATCGATCCGCTCGACGGCACCAGCAACTACCTGCACGGGATCCCGCACTGGTGCGTGTCCATCGCACTGTGCGAGGGCCCCGAGCCGCTGCACGCGGTGGTCTTCGACCCGCTGCGCAACGAGCTGTTCACCGCCACCCGCGGCGCCGGCGCGCAGCTCAACGAAAAGCGCATCCGCGTATCGGAGCGCAAGGACCTGACCGGCGCCCTGCTGGCCACCGGCTTCCCGCCGCGCGAGCGCAAGCGCGTCGGCGCGCACCTGGACTGCCTGAAGCTGCTGATGGTCGAGGCGGAGGACGTGCGCCGCACCGGTTCGGCCGCGCTCGACCTGGCCTGGGTCGCCGCGGGCCGCTGCGATGCCTATTTCGAGGCCGGCGTGCAGGCCTGGGACATCGCCGCCGGCGTGCTGCTGGTGCGCGAGGCCGGGGGCCGCGTCGGCGACTTCCGTGGCGCCGCGACCGGCCCGATGCATGTCGCCGGCTCCGCCGCCGGTCGCCAGTTGCTGGCCGGCAACCTCAAGGTCACCGACGCCTTGCAGAAGGCGATCGTCGCCTCGGGCTACGCGCGCGCCTTCGACTGAAGCCGCGCGGTACGCGCCGCCGCCCGCTCGCCCGGGCCGGCGTCGCCCCAGCCGCATTCCGACCTGCAGCGCCGGCTGTGCCACATCGCGACTCCGCGCTGGACACGTTCTTCGCCCCACAAGAAAAGGCCGCGCAATGCGCGGCTTTTCCGTATCGCCCGGGCGACGCGGCCGTTACGGCCGGCGCGCCAGGGCTTCCTCGTCGCGCGCCTTGGGCAGCAGGTCCTGCTTGGTCACCCGCAGCACGCCGAAGCTGAGCAGCGGGCAGGCCACCAGGATCGAGGACGCGGTACCGATGACGATGCCGATCATCATCGCTTCGGACATGCCGGCCAGCGAACCGCCGCCGTACACGTACAGCGCCACCACGGTCAGGAAGGCCACCACCGAGGTGATGATGGTGCGCGAGAGCGTCTGGTTGATCGAGGTGTTGAGCACCTCCAGCGGCGAAGCGCGCATGCCGCGGAAGTTCTCGCGCACGCGGTCGAACACCACGATCGTGTCGTTGATGGAGAAGCCCATCACCGTCAGCAGGCCCGCCAGCAGGGTCAGGTCGAACTCGCGCCCGGCCAGCGAGAACCAGCCGGCCACGATCAGCATGTCGCCCAGGGTGGTGACGATGGCCGAGACCGCGAACTTCCACTCGAAGCGGAACGCGATGTAGATCAGGAAGCCCAGCACCACGAACACGATCGCGTAGACGCCCTTCTTGGCCAGGTCCTGGCCGACCTGCGGGCCGACGAAGGAGCGGCCCTTGATCGTGGCCGGGTTGGCCTCGGTGCTGGCCGCGCGCAGCACGTCGTCGGCGGTGCGGTTGATCGCCTCGGCGTCGTCGGTCGCGCCGTCCTTGGGCTGCAGGCGGATCATCAGGTCGCTGCCGGTGCCCATGGTCTGCACCTGGGCGCCCGGGTAGCCGGCCGCTTCAAGGCGCTCGCGCACCTCGTCCACGTCGGCGGGCTGCTCGAACAGCAGTTCCACCGAGGTGCCGCCGGTGAAGTCCAGCGCGTAGTTGAACCCGCGCGTGGCGATCAGCGCGATCGAGACGAGCATCAGCGCCGCCATGACGATGACCGTGACGAAGCGCCACCGCATGAAATCGATGCGGGTCTCGGCCGGGATGAGTTTCAGGGGAAAGAGGGCCATGTGTCTTCCAGTGCCGGCGATCAGATGGCGATCGACTTGAGTTTGCGCTTGCCACCGTAGATCAGCGTGGCGAGGCCGCGCGAGACGGTGACCGCGGTGAAGACCGAGGTCAGGATGCCGATGACCATCGTCACCGCGAAGCCGCGCAGCGGTCCGGTGCCGAAGGCGTACAGCGCCACGCCCGCCAGCAGCGCGGTCATGTTGGAGTCGAAGATCGTGCCCGAGGCCTTGTCATAGCCGGTCGCGATCGCCGTGCGTGGCGGCAACCCGGCCCGGAGCTCTTCTCGGATGCGCTCGTTGATCAGCACGTTCGCGTCCACCGACATGCCGATCGACAGCGCCAGGCCGGCGAAGCCCGGCAGGGTCATGGTCGCGCCGAACAGGCTCATCACCGC
>Ga0233369_1000536_pt1 | contig 15216 bp, 11 predicted proteins | sample ElkDunMinimDraft_26_FD_191537 | JGI IMG/M metagenome (GOLD analysis project Ga0233369, IMG submission 191537) | Fecal eukaryotic communites from dung pellets of Tule Elk in California, USA - Elk Dung D16 | ecosystem: Host-associated > Mammals > Digestive system > Large intestine > Fecal | place... | reverse complement strand
CACTCTTTACCGAGCACAGGGGGCTTGCTTTTTGAAATAAGTAAGAAAATAGCCATAAAACGAATTAGAATTAACAAATAAAATTAAATATCCGTTTTACCGGACAACAATGATTATTTAATAAAACTGATTGTAAAATTATAACGGTATTCTTTTCCAAAAAATCTGTATTTATCCAATGGAGGAGATTGCCACGAATCTAATCCCGCGACACCACGTTGGAATAAATCCACATTTAAAATGACATTTTTAGCTGGAAGCACATCTTTGAAATGTTGCTGCTTTTTCGTCATTCCTGGATCTAAATCTTCCGTTCTATAGTTTGTAGCGCTTACCGATAAAGGTTGACCACCATCTATACGAATACCCTTTCCGTTTTCATCTGTCAAAGTTAGCCAACGAACATCTGTCTTATTTCCTGTTTCTTGTGGACGATAATATGCATGAGCTTGATCTTTGACTTCGCCTTTCCAGACCCCCATAAAAGTATCAAATTTACGATCTACATAATTCTCCCAAGGACCACGACCGTACCATGTAAAGTTTTGGAAGCGATTTTGTAACTCAAAATTGAATCCAAATCGAGGAAGTTCGGGAAGATTATCAGTTAATGCTTTGTAAGTCGCATCAATAGTTAAACTTCCATCTTTATTCACAAGATATACTAATTTCACTTCCGCTTCTACACCAACTGGTTTGATCGTATATTTTACAGCGTAAGCTCCGTTTCTTTCTTCAATACCCTCAAATTTGGTTTGGCGTAAATAAGAAGCTGCTTCCCACACGCGTAATTTTTGCTGCGCTTTTTCTCCAAAATCATTATCCGTTGGTGCTCTCCAAAAATGTGGTGTAGGAAACTTGGTGATATAATCTTTGCCTGGACCGTTCACCCATCGAAGACCATCCCCTTTTCCAAACTCATAGGTCACACCATTGGCAATAAATGTCAATTTCCAATCCTCTTCCTTTTTTTGCACAACTTCACCTTCTGCAATTGCGTTTGCAAAATAATTGTTTCCCGACAATTCAAACTCCTCTTTCGCAACTTCAAATCCAGCAGCAATAAATTGCGTAGCTTCTTTGCTGTATGCAAATACTTGAAGATAGTATTCTGATCCAGATTCAGTATTTATTTTCGGAAGATTTAGCTGTACATCCTGACGGCTATCAGCAGCAATTGTTTCTTCAAAATTACCGTTTGCTATTTGCTCGCCATTCTTCAACAACACCCATTTGAATGAATGATCTTTAGGCGTAATTGGAATAAATTTATAATCGTTAATTACGGTAATCTTTCCTGAATTGGCATTTTTTGTATCAAACAATATATTTTGATATACTTTCTTCACGATGTGCGAATGCGGTAAGTATTTCTGATCGGGTGAAACTATTCCATCCATACAGAAGTTACCATCATTTTGTTTATTGTATCCATACAAATCACCACCATAAGCGAAATATTCACGTCCTTGGTCATCTACTGTTTTGTAGCCATGGTTATACCATTCCCAGATATAGCCACCTTGCATGTTTTTACTCGAACGAATTAAATCCCAATAATCTTGAAAATTACCCATACTATTTCCCATAGCATGTGCATATTCGCACATGATAAATGGTCTTCCTATATCTTTTTTAGAAACTGCCACCATATCATTCCAACTTGGGTACATTGGACATACAATATCGGTATTGCGATCATAAGCAGCTTGTTCATACTGAACTGGACGACTTTTGTCACGTGCCTTCGCCCAATCGTACATATCAAAGAATGCTTTACCATTGCTGGCCTCATTTCCTAATGACCAAATAATAACCGACGCATGATTTTTGTCACGCTCCACCAACCGTATTATTCTATCCAAATGTGCATTTTTCCATTCTGGGAAGTTAGAAACATTGCTTGGTCCATAGCCTAAGCCATGAGATTCTAAATTCGCTTCATCTACCAAATAAAGACCATGTTCATCGCACAATCTGTACCACAGCGGAGACTGTGGATAATGCGACATACGAACAGAATTAATATTCAATTCTTTCATCAATTGAATATTACGAATCATGGTTGCAGAATCGACAACATTACCAGAATTAGTATTGAATTCATGTAAGTTAACACCTTTGATCAATATTTTTTTACCATTTACAAAAAGTTGACCATCCTTTATTTCAACTTTACGGAATCCAATACGATGGGATGTTGTCTCCACAATATTGTTATTCGCATCGCGTAATGTAATCAACATATTGTAAAGGTTTGGCGTCTCAGCCGTCCACTGCAAAGGCTTTTTGATTGTCCCATTAAAGTTGACCACTTCCACTTTATCAGAAGAGACATTTATTTTTTTTCTTTGCGTAAAGATTTTCTTGCCACTTTTATCTAAAACGCTGACTTCTACAGTTTGAGGAATCGATTCTTTTGCGTAATTTTTAATATTTACGTCTACATTCAATTTTCCATCTTTATACTGATTGTCTAGATCAGCAAGTGAAAAGAAATCTTGAATACGCGTCTGCGCAGTACTGTATAAGTAAACGCTACGATTAATGCCACCCAAGCGCCACATATCTTGATCTTCAATATATGAGCCGTCGCTAAATTTTTGCAATTGGCAAGCTAGCAAGTTACTTCCTGGGCGGATATATGCTGTGATATCAAATTCTGCGGGGCTCTTAGCATTCTCAGTATACCCCACTTTTTTGCCATTAATCCAAACGTACATAGAGTTCGATCCTCCTTCAAAATGTAGATAAACACGACGACCATCCCAATCTTTTGGAATATCAAATTTGTGTCTATAAGACCCAGTTGGCGAATCTTCGCGATCAATATATGGAGGATTGACAGGGAAACCAAAACCAATATTTAAATACATAGGAACTCCATAACCATTAAATTCCCAATTGCCAGGAACAGGCATCAAAGTCCATCCTGACTGTCCTGAAATTTGATTTGGTGTACCTTTTTCCCAAATTGGTTTTACATGATCAGCATAATTTTCTTCCAAATAAAAATCCTTTGGTGCATCAGCGACTTTATCTGTCCAATAAAATTGCCAATTGCCGTTCAACGATTTGTAATACGGCGAACTTGAAAAATGATTTTTCAATGCTTGCGTTTCATTGGCATAGGGTAATGCCGTAGCGCGTGTTACTTCTTTATTTATAGCAAATACCTCGGGATTTTCCCAATCAGGCTTATTTTGGGCAAATAAGTGTATAGCATTTAAGAATGCTAAAATCAAAAATAAAATTCTCATTAGTAAGTTTAGTTAATTTAGGGTCACCAAACATAATGAAATTATTTTTAAATAAAAATTTTTAATGAAAATGAAATTAAAAGGAAGTAGCGAATGTAATACCTAATATCAGGTTTAAAATATTAATTACCACAATCTTATAATAAAAAGCGACTTTGCACAGTCGCCTTTTTTAGTCAAATTAACTTGCTTAAATTGTTACACGTCCACCTGTGGCTGGAATAGTTGCACCCGAAATATACGAAGCAGCTCCTGAAGCCAAAAAGACATATATAGGAGCAATTTCTGCAGGCTGACCAGGTCTTCCCATAGGTGAGTTGTCCTTACCAAAGTTCTCATGATCTGGGATCGTACTCGGTATCAAAGGAGTCCAAATCGGTCCTGGCGCAACAGCGTTGACCCGAATTCCTGATTTATCTTCCATAAACAGTTGTGCCAGACTAGCAGTGAAATTTTGTATTGCACCTTTAGTAGCGGCATAGGGCAATAAAGTTGGGTTAGGTTCATACGCATTGACTGAAGTTGTATTTATAATAGAACTGCCAGGACGCATATGCGGTTTTGCGTATTTAACCAAATAAAACATAGCTCGAATATTTGTATCGAAAGTTTTATCCCACTCAATAGTATCAATTTCTTCAATTGAATTATAGGTCATCTGATAGGCTGCATTGTTAACCAAAATATCGATTCTTCCGTATTTAGAAATTGTTTTCTCAACAATCTTTAAGCATTGGTTTTCATTGCGGATATCACCACGAAGAAGAATTCCCTCACTTCCTGCCTTCTCGATCCAATCTAAAGTATCTTTGGCGTCTTCATCTTCTACCTTATCCTTGTAAGAAATCACAATCTTTGCCCCTTCTCTTGCCATAGCAATGGCAACAGCTTTTCCGATACCGGAATCACCTCCAGTTATAATACATACGGCGTCTTTTAACAAGCCTCTACCTACATAACTTTGCTCGCCGTGGTCAGGTAATGGATTCATTTTTGAAGTAATTCCTGGGACATCTTGCGGTTGTTTTGGAAACGGTGGAATCGGATATTTTTGAATAGGGTCTTTACTTTTCTTATTATTCATAGTGTAGATAATTAATTCTTCAAATAGTTTTTTAAATAACAATTGAGAAGTGTTTCTGTTCAAAGTATATCCCTATCTAAATTTTTACATGCAAATACAACTTCCGTCATCTAGATACGCTATTTTAGTAGAAAATTAGTATACAATACTTAATAACCTTTATGAAATACATTTTTACGGGATTATTAGCTTTAGCATTTTGCTTTACACAAGGGCAAGAGAAGAAAAGTGATGTAAAACCCAATTACCAGTTAGCAGCAAAGTTTAGCCCTGCAAAATTGAGAAATCTAATATTCTCAACTGAAGTACGTCCAAATTACATCAATTTTTCTGATAAATTTTGGTATGAATACGCAACATCATCAGGTAAAAACTGGTACATCGTTGATCCTGCCGCACGCAAAAAAAGTCCATTATTTGAGAATGGCGAGATGGCGGCTAAAGTTACTTCGATAGTCAAAAATCCATTTGACGCGCAACATTTGCCTATTCAAAATCTTAGATTTTTAGACAACAGTGATCAGATTGTTCGTTTTGAAGTACAAAGCACCAAAGACACCGTAAAGAGTAAAGAGGAAATTAAAAAACTCACAAACAAGAAAGATACGCTAAAAAAGAAGTTGTTTCATTTTGAATATAATATCTTATCCAAACAGCTGAGAGAAATTAGCGATACCACAAAAGAAAAATCAAAACCAAATTGGGCAATTTTTAATCCAGATACCAGCAGAGTATATTTTGCAAAAAATTACAATATCTATTGGATGGATTATAAAAATTACGAGAAAGCTGTCAAAGATGAGAAAGATTCGACTATTGTAGAGCATCAGATTACTAAAGATGGCGTACAATATTATGCTTGGGGAGGCGATCAATACAGTACAACGACTGGTGATCGTAAATCCATCTTGGAAGAAGAACAAAAACGTAAACCCGTTCGCCTTAGTTGGTCTCCGGATGGTAGACATTTCATCATTACGCGTAAAGACAATCGCGATTTATCAGCACTATGGGTTATTCATAATGTAGATAAAAAACGGCCTGAACTGGAAACTTATAAATATTTGATGCCGGGTGAAGTTGATTCGACAGAAAGTGAGCTATACATATTTGATAGCAACAGTCATCAGCCTAGAAAAATCAATGTTTCAGCTTTCAAAAATCAAACACTATCCCTTTGGAATAAAGATCAAAGTAAAGATAATTACAAAGGCAAACACTATATCAATTACTGGCTTGGCAACAATCAGGAATTTTACATTGCACGTTCGTCCCGTGATTTGAAAAGAATTGATATCGTAGCCGTAAATGTTGATGGCTCAACGCGTGTACTTGTTGAAGAACGCATGAACGTCTATCAAGATATTCAAAAACCTAAACTAATTGCTGGTGGCAAACAATTTATCCATTGGTCACAACGTGATGGTTGGGGACACTATTACTTATATGACATCAGTGGTAAATTAATCCACCAGATCACTAAAGGTGAATTTCATTGTAATGATTTGTCTGCTTATCAAGAATCGACAGGAACACTTTTCTTCCAAGCAAATGGAAAAGAAAAAGATATCGATCCTTATTACAACTTCTTATATGCGGTAAATAAAAATGGTGGTCCAATCAAACTGTTGACGCCAGGAGATTACGATCATCAATTAGAAGGAAATGAAAATGCGAATTATTTTATAGACAACTTTTCACGTGTAAATACTATTCCGCAATCAAATCTTTATTCTTCGACTGGTCAATTGATCATGAAATTAGAAGAAGCTGATTTGAGTCAATTGTTTGCGGCAGGCTATAAATTTCCCGAACCTTTCAAAGTAAAAGCTGGTGATGGCATTACTGATATTTATGGCGTAATGTATAAGCCGTTTGATTTTGATTCTACAAAAACATATCCTTTGGTACAATACGTATATCCAGGTCCACAAACCGAAGCTGTAAACAAAAGTTTTGGCAGAAGTATGGATAGAATTGATCGACTAGCACAAATGGGATTTATTGTTATCTCAGTTGGTAATCGTGGTGGTCATCCAGCTCGTTCGAAGTGGTATCATACGTATGGTTATGGTAATCTTCGTGATTACGGTTTGGAAGATAAAAAGGTTGCAGCAGAACAATTAGCAAATAGACATTCATTCATTGACATCAATCGTGTAGGTATTACAGGGCACTCTGGAGGTGGTTTTATGTCTACTGCAGCGATGTTGGTTTATCCTGATTTCTTCAAAGTTGCTGTTTCGGGAGCTGGAAATCACGAAAACAATATTTATAACCGTTGGTGGTCTGAGCGTCACCATGGTGTACAAGAGGTGGTTTCGGATAAAGGCGATACTACTTTTACATACAACATTGCAAAAAACACAGAATTAGCTAAAAATCTGAAAGGAAAATTGTTAATTGCGACAGGTGATGTGGACAACAATGTTCATCCTGCAAATTCTATTCGTATGGTGGACGCATTAATCAAAGCCAATAAAAGATTTGATTTCTTATTACTTCCTGGACAAGCACATGCCTTTGGTAATATGACTGAATATTTCTTTTGGAAGATGGCAGATTATTTTAGCGAACATTTATTAGGAGAATCCAAAATGAACGAGGTTGACATTACTGAGATTAACAAAGAAAGACCTTTAACACGTTAATAGCTTACATGCAACAAAAAAGAATTGATCAAATCACAGAAGCACTATATGCCAATAGTGCTTCTGTAATTAAAGAAGGAATTCTTAAATATGCAACAGTTGAAGAATTGTACGAATTGTGTTTATATCCAGTAGAAAGAACTGCTTTCCGCGCAGCTTGGTGTTTAGAGCATGTTTTGCTGAATGCTGATAAGGAAATTTTACGAAATAAGAAAACACACACTTTTCAGGTTTATACTAAGTCCAACAATTGGAGTGTTTTGCGCAGTATTTCGAAGATTGTTATGGAGACTTTGGAATTAGTAGCCAAAGATTTGGAAGAAATTGAGACAGAAAGATTATTAAATAAGACATTCGATATGCTTGAAAATAACGAATGTCCCATTGCAGTACGTTGTAATTGTTATGATATTCTATTTTCTCTCATCTACAGAGAAGATTGGCTGATCTCCGAACTTAGACAGCGCATTCAATTAGATCTTTCGAAAAATGAAACACCTGCATTAAAAAGCCGAGGACTAAAAGTTTTAAAGAAACTAGAACGAATAGCGAAGTCCTAAAGAGTAAAAGTTATAAAAATCGTTAGCTGATTTCGAAGGATTACCATTAATAGAATAAGGAGTATATCCATCTAAAACGTCATTTTGTCCCATATTAAATTGTGAATTAATGACTAAGCTTAATGCTGGCCCATTACTTGTCAACTGATTATTCAGAGGTAAAACAGCGCCCAAATTCATTGATGGTAAAATTAAAGTTCTTGTCCGGTCTTTAAATATTGGGAGCCCTGAATTATCGTAGCCTTCTACCATACCATATGTACTATAATTTGCAGGATTGTGATATATATAGTCATAATGATTTATAATATATAGCGATCCTACACCAACATATAAAGATTCTAAGATAACATCTTTAAACGAACGTAAGTAACTCTTCTTAGAAAAAAAACTAAATGGATGCATTATTACCCTAAAACCACCAGCCATATAATCGTTATGGGACTGTTTGGGATTATCCGTATTTGTAACTTCAGTTATTAATGAGCCAAATTGACTTTCAACACCAATTAATAGTCCTTTCTTAATTTGATAATCAACTGTTATTGTTCCTGATGATCCTATTGCATTATTATTATGAACATCACCATAAAGCTGAGTAATACCGTATCCAGCTGTGATATGAAATCGCTTTGTTTCTCCTAATTTACCTGATAATGGAGGACAGTACTGAGCAATTACTGGAGCTAGACAACAAACACATAAAAATATAATCAAGTAAAATCTCATAGATAATATAATGGTTAGAATAAAGTATTTCCTTTTGTAAAGTTGATTTTTCCTAAATGTTTGTAAGCGCTTTCCGTACATTCCCTTCCCCTTGAAGTTCGCATAATATAACCTTCTTGAATCAAGAATGGCTCATATACTTCCTCAATAGTTCCCTCATCCTCACCTACAGCAGTTGCTATAGTTTTCAAACCTACGGGACCACCCTTAAATTTATCAATAATAGTAGACAATATGCGATTATCCATTTCGTCCAATCCATGCTCGTCTACATTCAATGCATTCAACGCATATTGCGCGATAGCTTTGTCAATATCACCATTACCTTTGATTTGCGCAAAATCTCGTGTGCGTCGCAACAAAGCATTCGCTATACGTGGGGTACCACGACTACGACGAGCAATTTCATATGCGCCTTCCTCACTAATTGCTGCACCCAGAATACTCGATGAACGCTGTACAATAGTCGTTAACAATTTTGCGTCGTAATATTGCAGGCGCGCATTAATTCCAAAGCGTGCGCGCAATGGAGAAGTTAATAGCCCAGAACGCGTAGTAGCACCTACTAAAGTAAATGGATTTAAAGTGATTTGTACTGAACGTGCATTAGGCCCTGTCTCCAGCATAATGTCAATTTTAAAATCTTCCATCGCCGAATACAAATATTCTTCTACCACGGGAGATAAACGATGTATCTCGTCAATAAAAAGAATATCACCTTCTTCCAAATTTGTAAGCAATCCTGCTAAGTCGCCTGGCTTATCCAACACAGGTCCAGAAGTAATCTTGATGCCTACGCCCATTTCATTGGCAATGATATGCGACAAGGTCGTCTTACCTAGTCCTGGAGGGCCATGCAGAAGAACGTGATCCAAAGCTTCACCCCGTAATTTTGCTGCTTGAACAAAAATGGATAAGTTTTCCAGAATTTTGGCTTGTCCAGTGAAATCATCAAAAGTTTGCGGACGCAAAACTCTTTCCATTTCCTTGTCGGTTGGATTCAATCTTTCTGGATTTGGATCAAGATTTTCGTTCATTATTTATAACTTTTGAATAAAGATTCTAATTTTAATTGTATTACACCAAAAAAAGCTTCCCTAAATATCTTTGTGCTCATTTTGGATTCGCCTAATGTTCTATCTGTAAAGATAATCGGAACTTCTACAACATTAAAACCATATTTGGTTGCTTTGAACTTCATCTCTATCTGAAACGCATAGCCTACAAATTTTATTTCATCCAACTTGATTGTTTCCAATACTTTTCTGTGAAAACATACAAATCCTGCCGTTGCATCTTGAATATTAATTCCTGTAATCATACGAACGTACACAGACGCGAAATAAGACATCAATACGCGGCTCATCGGCCAATTCACAACGTTCACTCCTTTGATATACCGTGAACCAATAGCCATATCAGCACCTTCTAAAGCAGCTTGACGTAAACGAATTAAATCCACGGGATTGTGACTGAAGTCTGCATCCATTTCGAATATATAAGTATATTCTCTAGCCAAAGACCACTTAAATCCATGTATGTATGCAGTACCTAATCCTAATTTCCCTTTGCGTTCTTCAATAAATAATTTCCCATCAAATTCCCCCATCAATCGATTAACCACATCCGCGGTTCCATCTGGTGAACCATCATCAACCACTAAAACATGGAAAGGAACATTTAATGAAAAAACCTTTCGAATGATATTTTCAATATTCTCAATTTCATTGAAAGTCGGAATTATTACAATACTATCAGCCACTATAATTTTAAAAATATAAGATACAAAATTAACAAAATAAACGGCTCCTTAAAGTCATTTTTAGTAGAGAAAAAGTGTTTCCTCCTAAACAGTAAAAAAAAGAAAAGCTCCTGAAATTTCAGGAGCTTTTTGTGTTATTTTACGCCGTGCATCAATTTCTTGAGGACTGGATGTAATAGTATTATCAACACACCTGCAACTGTAGGTACAATAGTAAATATTAAGAAAAACGTACTTAACGAATATGCTTCTGTAATATTTTCAATTTGACCACCCAAAAGCGCTGCTAATTTGTTACCTATTGCAATTGCCAAATACCACATACCAAACATAAATGCAATCATACGTGCAGGAACCAATTTGGACACATAGGATAAACCAACTGGTGACAAACACAGTTCACCTAACGTGTGAAATAAGTAAGCTAGAATCAACCATAACATAGAAACTTTCACGCCATCAGCGATGCTGTGTGCACCATATGCCAAAAATCCAAAGCCAACTGCCATAATAATCAATCCTAATCCGTATTTAACAGCTGCTGGAGGATTAAATTTTGAATCCCAAATTTTTGAAATAGAGGAAGCAAACGTAATAATGAAAAATGAGTTCAAGATTGAGAACCACGATGGCTCAATTTCAGAAGCTTCTTTTGTAAATTCATTGTATAACATCCATGCTGCTACAATCCAAACAAAAGCAAATGTGATTGCCAGTACGATATTGGTAGATGGAGCTTTTTTCCAAGTACCTTTTGCTAATAAATATAATACGTAGGAAATCAAAATTAATGGAACTACAGTCAATAACGTATTGAAAGTATTGAATATGGTTAAAGATATTCCAGCTAAAGATCTGTCAACACTATCTCTTGCGAAGATTACTAATGATGATGCCGCCTGCTCAAAACTCATCCAAAAAAAGATGGTAAAGAAAGCAAATATAATTACTGCTATCATTCGGTCACGTACAATTTTATCATAGCGAACCAAACGCGAAATAATCAATCCGATGAAAAGCAGTAAACCTGCAATAGTCAAAACATACATTCCTCTCAACGTGTCCAAACCTAAGAATGAAAGATCAACTGACGGCAACAAGTCTATCTTGCCAATTACATACAATGGCGCATCAAACGCAAATAACAAACCAATTATCGTTGTGATACCAATAAGAATATAGTCTATTGTAGAGAAAGGATTTCTTTTGTCATTTTCAGCTCTTTCATCATTGGTAGTTGAGACAACCGCAGAATCTTTGTTTGGCACTTCACCGATTGTTCCGAAAAGTGGTTTTGCCAACCAAAACTGTAACGTACCTAAGCCCATAAATACTGCTGCAAGACCGAATCCATAATGCCATCCGAGATTACTTGCCAAGTACCCACAAAGCATCATACCGAAAAACGCACCTGCATTCACCCCCATATAGAAAATGGTGTACGCACCATCCTTCTTTTGTGGGAATTTCTTGTACATTTCGGACAAAATTGATGTCATATTCGGTTTAAAGAAACCTGTTCCGATGACTAATAATCCCAATCCCAAATACAATGGAATCGTACCATCGAAGAACATGGCTACGTGTCCCATGGTCATGACTATGGAACCAATTACGACAGCCCAACGGTAACCTATAAATCTATCGGCTATAATACCACCAAAAATTGGGGTAATGTACAACAACATCGCGTAGGTAGAATACAGTGCACCGGCATTTTCTGCTGACCATCCTAGACCTGGATTACCACCTGTAATAGCTGCTGTAAGGAATAAAACCAACAATACACGCATCCCATAGAATGAGAATCGCTCCCACATTTCTGTGAAAAATAACACGAATAATCCAGAAGGATGCCCAAGCACCATGCTATCATCTATCCCCTCTTTTCTAAGCTCTGCTGCAAAATTTTCGTCTGTAGTGTGACTCATTATTTTATTTTTAGAATTTAAGTATCAAAAGTACGATTTCACCTTTGATAATTTATTCTATTCTTAAAATAATAACGCCCATTGCTTTTGACAATGGGCGTTATTGTTGTTTTAACAATTATATTAATTAATACCGTGCATTTTCTTTTTAAGCATTGGATTCATCAAAACCAAAATTAATGCTACTGCCATTGGCATAATTGCAATAATCAAGAAGAATGTTGATAAAGAATACTCCGCAGAAATTTTATCTATCATTCCGCCCATTACACCAGCGATTTTATTTGAAATTGCAGATGCCAAGAACCAGAACCCGAAGATTAATCCCAATAACTTTTTAGGAGACAATTTACTTACATACGATAATCCTACTGGTGACAAACATAATTCGCCCATTGTTTGGAAAAAGTATGCTAATATTAACCAAATCATACTCACACGTACCGCGCCTGCCGCCGCGCCTGCTGGAATATCCATAGCACCGTATGCAACAACGACAAAACTAAAACCTACCAAAAATAATCCTAATGCGAACTTAATTGGGCCCGAAGGATTCCATACGCGCTCCCATACTTTACTGATTGCTGAAGCAAACATTACGATAAAGAAGGCATTCAAGATTTGAAACCACGAAACTGTTACTTCTGTTTCCAATGAAGTGAACTCTCTCTGTACTTTCCATAAGCCCAATACAGCGATCGAAGCAAATGAAATTAGTGTAAATAAAATCGTTAAGGGGTATTCTTTGAAAATTTTCTTGGATAAGGATAATAAAACATATGTAACTACAACTATTGGGAAAATAGTCAAAATCGCATCTATCCATTTGAATGATGTTGCAGCACTACCTTCCAATACACGTTGAGTAAAGTCTTTTGCGAAAATACTTAATGAACCACCTGCTTGTTCAAACGCTAAAAAGAAAAATATACTCGCAATCATCAAGACGGCTACGACAAATAATCTGTCTTTAACTACGTTTTTAGGCAAAACTTCTTCTGTATCATCTTTTTTAACAGCCGCTAATTCTTCTTTTGTTTTAGGTTTATCCCCGATTACACCAAATATTTTTTGTCCAAAATAAAATTGCAACATTCCGAAGAACATGAAAATTCCAGCCAAACCGAAACCATAATGCCACCCGATTTTTTCTCCTAAGTAACCACACAATAATGACCCCAAGAATGCACCAGCATTGATACCCATATAGAAAATCGTATACCCAGCATCTTTTTTCGAACTTTTGTCTGGATACAATTGACCTACCATCGACGAAATATTCGGCTTGAACATACCATTACCTAATATCATTAGACCAAGACCGATGTAGAAGAAATTCTTTTCAAATCCCTCTAACGCCATAGAGGCATGTCCTAATGTCATTAATAAAGCACCTATAAGGATCGCTTTCTTAAATCCAGTCAATTTATCCGCGATTATACCACCTAATACTGGCGTTGCATATACTAATCCAGTATACCAACCGTATAAGCTCATGGCATCGGCGTTGGACCAGCCCCAACCACCTTTAGTAATTTCTGTAATTAAGAATACAGTCAATAAGGCACGCATACCATAATAACTGAAGCGCTCCCACATTTCTGTGAAGAACAAGACAAACAAAGCTACAGGATGACCGAATACCTGCTTGTTGCTGGCACCCAATTTATCCAAATGCGGCTCTAATAATTCTTCGTTTTGTTGAATCATAATCATTGATTAAAATGAAAAATTTTATTTAGTTACACCGACAAAGAAAAGATTTTTTTTGAATATATACCTAACCTCGCAAAAAAATTACAGCGCATTCAATACTATTCAAAATATCAAAGCACAACTATAATTGGTGATTTAATGCTCCAAATTTAAAATAGTAATGTCTTCTTGCAACACTAAATCGCTCTTTCGCAAGACATAAGCATCATGCGACATGTCGGGCACATTTTGATCCTTCTTGCCTCCTTCTAAAGGAATGAGATGATCAAATTCAATTCTCTTATCGTTTTTATTATACTGCAAAAGCATCGTTGCTTGCTTCGCATACGTAAAAATTTTACGTGTTATTTTCGGTTTATCAGAAAAAATTGTGGCTCCCAATTTAACTTTTCCCTGCGGATCAATAGTCAACACCTCGATTACTTTTTTACTTACTATTGCATCATGCCCTTTCCAGCCTAACAACAAGTATTGATTTGGACGAAAAGGTACAATTTCATAATACTGTGCTCCATACCAAACACTATTATTTAATTCATTCGTATGGATATCAGCAATTTCGAATGTTTTATCCAATAAAGGGATTAGTTTGAGCGTTCCTGATTTAAATTGTATACTGCCATAATACAGATAAGATCCATCTTGAAGTGGAACATTCCATGTAAAGATTCGGAAACTATCGTCGGGAGAACGGACGGCTGAAATCATATTCAGCTTATGGAAGTCGTAAAAATAAGAGTTGGGCTCTTTTAATGCAGAAACCAGAGTTTTGACAAATAAAAAATTGCTTTCTATTCGTTCAACCTCCGCTGTTTGTGCAAATACATTTTGTCCAATTTTGTACAAACTATCTTGCCAAACTTGCATTTTCTGTAGATTTTGCCCAAAAGAGATACTACAGAGAAATAGGAGGATGAAAGTAAGAAAGCAATTCTTCAGCATAAGCGCTTATCTGTATCTCTCTAATAATTTCTTAGTTGCGATAATACCATCAATCTCACTCAATTCCGAACCTTCATATTCAATACCAACGAAACCTTTATATTTAGCATCTTTTACGATCTTCATCATCTTATCGTAATCGATGTTACGCTCATTTCCATTTGCATCAAATACATGAGATTTTGCGCTCACTCCTTTTGCATACGGCATTAAATCTGTCACTCCTTGGTAGCGATCATATTCATAGAAGTTTCCAAAATCAGGCAAAGAACCACAATTTTTCTTTCCAACTGATTTTAATACATCTGCCAACCAGTCGCCATGTGAGGATATTCCACCATGATTCTCTACAGTTACATTGATTTTAGCTTTTTTGCCATAATCTGCTAATGTAGATAAGCTTTGTACGACACGTTTTTTCACATCTTCTTTTGAACCTCTACCTGCTGCATTTACACGAATTGATGTACATCCTAAAAAGTTTGCTGCATCAATCCATTTGTAATGATTTTCAACAGATTTTAAACGTCTTGTTTCATCTTCATCACCCAAATTACCTTCTCCATCTACCATGATAAGCA
>Ga0233369_1000534_pt1 | contig 15221 bp, 27 predicted proteins | sample ElkDunMinimDraft_26_FD_191537 | JGI IMG/M metagenome (GOLD analysis project Ga0233369, IMG submission 191537) | Fecal eukaryotic communites from dung pellets of Tule Elk in California, USA - Elk Dung D16 | ecosystem: Host-associated > Mammals > Digestive system > Large intestine > Fecal | place... | reverse complement strand
AACAGCGAAGGCAACACGCACTTCGCGGCCAATCTCGCCGCTGCGCTGATGGGCGGCCGGGAGGATGAGCTGGTGTTCTGGCACCGCCTGCAACAGCAGGTCCGCGAGTACCTGTCCCGCGACGCCTCGACCGACGCAGCGTTCCGCGTGGCGCAGGAAGAAAGCGAGGCAGCCGAGGCACAGGACATGGCGCGCAGCAGGTGGGCGGCATGAAGGGCGTCGATGTGCTGGCGGTGATGGCGGCGGCTCACGACGGGAGCCTGACCACTGCGAATAATGAACTGTGGCAAGCCCGCGCCGCCGTGGCTGAGCTGATCGAGTGCTGCGACGTGACGGTCAGGGCATTCGAGGCGCTGGGTCGCACGAACAGCATCGTTGACCAGCTGGAAGCGCATCGCAACTGCGAGCGCGCCCTGATCGAGCAGAAGGCCGCGCTGGCGATGACCACCGGAGCCGCCGCATGACCGCCCTCCTCGCATCGTTTCTCGTCGCGGTCCTGCTCTTGGAAGCCGCCGACGCCCTGGCCTACCGCCGCGCGGAAAAGGAGTTCAACGATGGACGCTAACGGATGGATGCCGATTGAGTCGGCGCCGGAAGACGCACACGCGATCTTGGGTTTCTCCGGGATGTGGCGTGGGAATCCAGAAATTGCGGTTTACGAGGCAATGCGATTCGGATCGAGCAAGCAGTTCGGCGGATGGGCTGTGCCCGGCGACCACGAGGGATACCACGACCCGCCAACCCACTGGATGCCTCTCCCCGCACCCCCGGAGAACGCAGATGGACGCTAACGGCCTGACCGCGATCGACGCAATCCAGCGCGGCAACGAAGGCATCGACATCGGCGCGTGGACCGGTGCGCCGACGCAGACCGAGCGGCCCGCGCTGCCGGGCACGGAGCACCTGATCGGCGTCGAGTTTGACCCGCTGCCGAAGCCGGCATGGCTCACCGAACGGAGCGCGGATCTGCTTTTCGTCGGCCTCGCTGTGGTCGGCATCTACATGGGATTGATGACATGAACGCACACACGCACACGGATTGGCAGGTCGATGGCTCGACGGTTTACGCACTGAACTTGGAGGGTAGCAACCGCTTTACCGCAAACGTCCAGCCGGGCTGGGCGACGGACGGTCGCCTGCGAACCGAGAGCGAGGAATGTGTCGCAAACGCACGGCTAATGGCGGCTGCGCCGTGCCTGCTGGCTGCGTTGCGCGATGCCGAGGAATTCATCGCGAACGGGATCGAGTACGGGTACATCCGCATGCCCGACGCAGACACACCAGACAGCGCGCACGAAACGCCGGAGATCATCCGCGCCGCCATCGCCAAGGCCACCGGAGCGCCCCCATGAACCCCTCCCCCATCTTCGCCCGTGGCTTCCGCTGCAAGTCGCAGACCCCGCCGCCCACACCGACCAACCGCGAGCGTATCCAGGCATATCGCGCGCTCGCCCCGGTCGAGCTCGGCAACAGCCGGCCGTGGAAGTGGAACGCCGTCAGCTACGCCGCCGCGCAAGTGCCCGGCCCCGATTACGACAACCAGCTGCGCGACGGGTTCGCGCACAAGTACGGAGTGACCCCATGAACAACATCGACCAACTCGCCGCCGCACTCGAAGCGGCCAAGATCAACGAGGACGCCGCACGCACGGCGCGCATCGACGCCGAGAACGCATTGCTCGCGGTCCTGCCAGAACGCACCGAAGGCAGCGCCACCGAACGCGGCCGTGACTACAAGGCCACCGTGACCTACGGCATGACGCGCTCCCTCGACGCAGCCGCTCTGGCCGCGATCAAGGACCGCGTGCCCGAAGCGCTGTTTGAGCAGGCCATCGAGTACGCGCCCAAGTTGAAGCTGACGGGGCTGCGGTTCCTGCAGAACAACGAGCCGGAGTCATACGCCGTACTGGCCCAGGCGATCACCGCCAAGCCGTCCAAGCCTTCGGTGAAGGTTGAGGCGCTGGTGTCGATGCGGGAGGCGGCGTGATGGCGACACCCGTGAAGATCACGCGAGCCACGCTCGCGGCCAAGGCCGCCGCGCGGTGGGCGGGGCAGTACCCGGACAAGTTCTACGGCGAGGACAAGCTCCAGATCGGTGCCGCGCTGCAAGCTCTCGGCCCCAACCCTGGCCCCGACGCGGTAGACCTCGCCATCGGCAACGGTTCGTGGACAGAGGTGCCCCAATGCAACGGCTGCGGGGTCGAGCGCGCCCCTGCCGTCGTGCAGGTGGGCGAAGAGCCTGACTACGACAGCGCGACCGCCTATCTCTGCGGCAACTGTCTCATCGACGCGCTGCGCGTCATCACTTCGGAATCCTGAACATGGCCATCTCTCTCACCAGCATCAGCAAGACCACCCGCAACAGCCTGCCCCCGCGCGTGGTCATTCACGGCGACGGCGGCGTCGGCAAGTCCACCTTCGCGGCCAGCGCCTTCAAGCCGATTTTCCTGCCGTTCGAGGACGGTCTCGACGGCATCGAAGTCGACGCCTTCCCGCGCCTGCTCAGCTACCAGGACGCGATCGACGCCATCGCCAGCCTCGCGAGCGGCCAGCACGAGTTCGGCACCGCCGTGATCGACAGCCTCGACTGGCTGGAGCCTCTGGTATGGGCGGAAGTCGCACGCGCCGCCGGCAAACAGTCGATCGAGGACATTCCGTATGGCAAGGGCTACGCCGAGGCCCTGCCGCTCTGGCGCAAGCTGCTCGACGGCATGAACTACCTGCGCGAGACACGCGGCATGGCGATCGTCTTGATCGCGCACAGCCAGATCAAGCGGTTCGAGGCTCCGGATAGCGAGCCGTTCGACCGCTACGAAATCAAGCTGCACAAGGGCGCTAACGCGATGGTCCGCGAATGGGCCGATGTGATCGGCTTCGCGCACCACGAAACGGCGATCAAGAAGGACACCAACGGTTTCAGCACCCGCGCCCGCGGCGTGTCGACCGGCCGCCGGATGCTGCGCGTCGCCGAGACCCCGGCATGCGTCGCGAAGAACCGCTACTCCCTGCCCGACGTGATCCCGCTGTCCTGGGATTCGCTCATGCAGGCCATGCACCCCGCCGCGCAGGCGGCTTAAACACCAACCCGCAACAGGAGATACACAGATGGCAATGATCCCCGCATTTAACCCGGCGGAAGTGCCGGAAGATGAGCGTAGCTTCGGCGCGCTGCCTGCCGGCAAGTACCCGCTCCACGTGACTGATTCCGACGTTAAGTCGACCAAGAACAACAACGGCAGCTATCTCGACTGCACGCTCGAAGTCATCGAGGGCGAGTACAAGGGCCGCAAGCTCTGGGCCAAGTTCAACCTCGAAAACCAGAACCCCGAAGCGGTGCGCATCGCACAGCGTCAGCTCGCTGACCTTTGTCTCGCGATCGGGCATCAGGGCGAGCTGCGAAACAGCGAGCACCTGCACTACAAGCCGTTCGTGGGCCGCGTGGAGTTCATCGCAAGCGGCACCACCACCAAGTCCGGCTACACCTACGACCGCGACAGCAACGACGTCAAGGGCTTCGAGAAGTACAACGGCGCAGCGACCGGTGGCCAGGGAAACGCACCCGCGTCGTCCTCGCCGACGAATGCCCCTTCTAGCGGCGCCGCGCCGTGGCAGCGAGCGGCCTAAAGGACCGCGCACCGGGGGCGCCTTTGCCCCCGGTGTCTATCTTTCGAGGTGACGAAATGGCGCAGATACCTAAACCTGCAACGAGTCAGACGGTCGAGGCAATTTATTCGTACTGGCAAAACAGCCAGAACGAGCCGCGCCGTGGGTATCTCGGCGGGTCTGTGATCGGACGCGAGTGCGAGCGCCAGCTTTGGTATGTCTTCCGCTGGGCCGAGTCGGCGGGCCAGTTCGAGGGCCGCATCCTGCGGCTGTTCGATCGCGGCCACCGCGAGGAGGCGACGTTTGTTCGCGAGCTGCGCGGCATCGGCTGCGAGGTCTACGACATCGACCCCAGCACCGGCCAGCAATTCCGCTTCAAGGCCGTGTACGGCCACGCTGGCGGCGGCATGGACGGCGTGCTCAAGGGCGTTCCCGAGGCGCCCAAGTCCTGGCACGCGGCCGAATTCAAGACGCACGGCTCCAAGTCGTTCGCCTCGCTAATCAAGGACGGCGTGCTCAAGTCCAAGCCCGAGCACTACGGGCAGGTGCAGCTGTACATGCGCTGGGCGAAGCTCGACCGCGCGCTCTATCTGGCGGTCAACAAAGACACCGACGAGCTATACAGCGAGCGGATCCACTATGACGAGACCGAGGCTTCCCGGCTTGAGCAGAAAGCCGAGCGCGTCATCTTCGCGCCCGAGCCCTTGCCGCGCATCAGCGAAGATCCGGCGTTCTACAAATGCAAGTTCTGCCCGGCTTCGCGCACCTGTCACACGTCGGCGTTGCCTGCGGTCAGCTGCCGCACCTGCCTGCACGCGACACCCGAGAAGGACGGCGACGGCCGCTGGTCGTGCGCGAAGTGGCGCGACGAGGCAGGCCAGCCGAGCACGATCCCAATTGAGCACCAGCGGACCGGCTGCGACTCGCACCTCTACATCCCCGCCCTGCCCGCTCGCTGGGGCGATGTCGTGGATGCGTCGGAACAAGACGGCTGGGTTGAGTACCGCGCGCCCGATGGCTTCGTGTTCCGCAACGGCCCATGGGGCGAGACCAGCTACACGAGTTCCGAGTTGTCGCAGGCGACGCCTGAGCTGTTGCGCAACGCGGAGTTTGCCGCGCTTCGCGTGCGCTATGCCGGGCGGATTGCTGCCCCGATGGAGGAAGCGGCGTGAAGCGGCCTGACGCATGGTGGTGGACGCCGGAGCAGCTGGCCGAGCTGACGCGCCGATACCCGAACGAGCGCACGGCCGACATCGCGCGCGACCTTGGGCGCGGGTTGCGCAGCGTGTACCAGAAGGCTCTAGCGCTGGGGCTCAAGAAATCGCCCGACTATCTCGCCAGCGAGGGCGCCGGCCGGTTTCTGCGCGAGCGGCGCGCGTCGGAGGGCACGCAGTTCAGGGCCGGAGACGAGCCGTGGAACAAGGGCCGCAGTTATGACGCAGGCGGGCGCAGCCACCACACGCGATTCAAGAAAGGGCGTCCCGCGAGCGAAGCGCCGAACTATCTCCCGCTCGGGACCGAGCGCATCAGCCGCGACGGCTACCTCGAGCGGAAGGTGACGGACGACCTGACTGTGACCTCGTCGCGCCGGTGGGTGGCTGTCCACCGGCTGGTGTGGGAGGCCGCGCACGGCCCGATCCCCGGCGGCCACATCGTCGTGTTCAAGCCCGGATGCGCAACCACTGACCGGGCAGAAATCAGTGCCGACCGCCTGGAGTGCATCACGCGCGTCGAGAACATGCGCCGCAACAGCTACCACAACAACTACCCCAAGGAGGTCGGGCAGCTGATCCAGCTGCGCGGCGCCCTGAATCGCAAAATCAAGAACCGGAGCAAGCAGCATGAAGAACAAGGTCAGTGACGTCCGCAACCACCTCGTCGCCGTCATGGAGGCGCTGAACGACCCGGCGAGCAAGCCGGAGGAACAGGCCGCGGCGATCGAGCGCGCCAAGGCGATGAGCGGGCTTGCCCAGCAGTACGTCAGCGCGGTCAAGGTCGAGCTGGATGCTTGCCGCATGTTCGACGAAACGAAGCTGCTGCCGGCCTCTGTCGAAGTGCCGGAGAGCCACACCCGCACGTTCCCGAGGGCCGCGTGATGGCTCAACCATACTCCGCCGGCCGCATCGGCCAGCGCCCGAACAACGAAATAGCCGAGCGCGCCGTCGACCACATCATGGGCGTCACGAAGCCGCAGGCCGTGTGCCTGGATCCGGAGGGGCGCGTCACCGTCGAGCCGGTGCGCGAGGCGGTCGAGGAGGACATCGTGGGCGTCTACGACCGGAGCCTGGGTCTGATTGCGCTCTATCGCGAGGTCCGCGACAACCTGACGTTCTGCGCAGAGGAGCGCGGCATCACTGGCGAGGCCAAGCCCCGGCGCGGCGTGTGGGCGGCTTCGGATCGGAGGGCGGCGTGATGGATAGCATCGAATCGGCAAGCGCACTGCTTGAATCCGTCGACAAGCACGCGGGCAGAGAAAGCGAGACTGCAAAGTGGGTTCGCGAAATGCTGAAAGCTGGGCACGACGCGCAAACTATCGCAAAGCTGATCGGCAACCAGCTGCGCATCCACCCATGACCATCTCCCTCCGCCCCTACCAGCGCCAGGCCGCAGACGCGTGCTGGGACTACATCCGCTGTCGCCCGGGCAATCCGGCGCTCGTGCTTCCAACGGGCGCCGGCAAGTCTCCGCTGATGGCTGCGCTTGCGAGCGAGGCCCATCAGCAATGGGGCGGCCGCGTCGCGATCGTGGCGCACGTGCAGGAGCTGGTGGAGCAGAACGCGGCGAAGCTCAAGGCGTTCTGGCCGGAGGCGCCGATGGGCGTGTATGCGGCAGGCCTCAACAGGCGCGACCGCTTCGACCCGATCCTGTTCTGCCAGATCCAAAGCGTCGCCACGCGCGCGCACGAGCTGGGCAAGTTCGACCTGTTACTGATCGATGAGGCGCACCGCATTCCTCTTGCGAGCGAGGGACGCTATCGACGCTTCATCGCCGACTGTCGCAAGTTCGCGCCGCACATGCGCGTGGTCGGCCTGACCGCCACGCCCTACCGCCTGCAGGGGCGCGCAGTGCCGGTGTGCGGGCCGGACAACATCCTCAACGAGATCGCCTACGAGGCCCGCATCCCGGACCTGATCGCAGGCGGCTTCCTGTCGCCGCTGGTCGGTCGGCAGGGCGTGACGCCGGACTTGGGCGCCGTCGCGATCAAAGGCGGCGAGTACGACGAAGGCCAGCTGGCCGACGCCATGATGGGACTGGTGGAACGCACGGCCGACGACCTCGTAGCACGCGCAGGCGATCGGCGCGCCTGGATCGTTTTCTGCGTCAACGTCGCGCACGCGCAGGCCGTCCAGGAGGCGCTGCACCGGCGCGACATCGCGGCCGGGCTGGTGCACGGCGGCACGCCAAAGGGCGAGCGCAGCGACCTGATCGAAGCATTCCAGCGCGGCGACCTGCGCGCCATGGTCAACGTCAACGTGCTGTCGGAAGGGTTCGACGCTCCGCATATCGACTGCGTGGCGATGCTGCGCCCCACCAAGTCGCCCGGCTTGTATTACCAGCAAGTCGGCCGCGGCTTCCGCCTCGCGCCGGGCAAGACCGATTGCCTTGTTTTGGACTACGCCGGCAACACGCTTGAGCACGGCCCCGTCGATTCGATCCGCGTGCAGCCCGCGCGCGGCAAGAAGGCGGCCACCGTGGAGACCGCCAAGGCGAAGGCGTGCCCGAAGTGCGACGCTCTGCTGGCATTCGGGGTGCGAACGTGCCCGGAGTGCGGGCACCAGTTTACGACCGGCACGCCTGACCACCTGGACCGTCCAACGAACGCGCCTGTTCTGTCGACCGAGCGCGAGCGCGTCATCAACACGCACCGGGTCGATTCGGTGAAGTACGAGCGGTGGGCAGGCAAAGGCGGGAAGCCAGACACCATGCGCGTGACCTACCAGTGCGGCCTGCGCCGAATTAGCGAATGGGTGTGCATCCAGCACAGCGGCTTCGCGCGCACGCGGGCGTTGGAATGGTGGCTGCGACGTGAGCCGGGGGCCGACCAGTTGCCGCGCACCGTGGAGGAGGCATTGCCGCGCGCATGGAGCCTGCCCAAGCCCGCGCGCATCGTGGTCGATGAAACGGACAAGTTCCCCGAGATTAAGGCGCACGAGTTCGACGAGGCCGGTCCGCGTGCCGTGGCCGAGCTGGCGGACGACATGCCGGAGTGGCTATCGGCGGCCGTGGCTAAGGCGGCCTGATTAGCGCTTGACTTGTCTACCTTTCGGGTAGACACTAGATCCCGACAGCAACCAACAGGCCGCCCGCATCGAGCGCGAGGCCAGGGAGATGAGAGATGAGCAGCGGATTTGAGGGTGTGACGCCGGGGCCGTGGACTGTCATTGATGGAACGACCGTTCTTTCAGCAGACCCGAGCGTGGCGATATGTGATGCGTTCCCTGCTGACAAGGCGGGAAACGAGTATCGCTACGGAGAGTCCAGCAACGCTAACGCAAGCCTGATCGCAGAAGCCGGCACGGTCCTGCACGAAACCGGCCTGACCCCGCGCCAGTTGGCCGATCTCGTGGCCCGGCTGAAGCTCGAGGCCCAGGGCCACGCGCAGGAAGCGCGCACGGCGAACGCGACGATCGCCGAGATCTATCAGGTCTGCACGGGTTCCACCGGCGAGCCGGGCAACTGGAACGGCGCAGAACCGGTGCGCCAGTTGGCCGAGCAGCGGGCGGAGTTGTTGGAGGCGTTGCGCGGCCTGTACGACGAGCTGGAGCGCGACCACTACGGCGCGGGATACGCACCGGAGCCAGACGAGCCGATGGGGATCGCAAAGGCCGCCCTCGCCACGCAGCGCAAGGAGCCGGGAGCATGAGCGGGATTCTCGGCGCCATCGAGCAGTACACCGCAGCAGCCGCGGCCGTTGCGCGCCTGCATAGCCGTGGCTGTAGCCATGCAGCAATCAAGGAAGCGATCCGCAAGCGGAAAGAGAAGCGCGCCGCGATGATTGCCCAACTCGAAGCCGCCCGCCTGCGTGGTGAGGCGGCGCCGGACGGGCAGGCGGTGGCGTGGTGCAATCTGACGCCGAGCGGGCAGATCGCTCACTTCGACGGAAAGCCGAGGGTGATGGTCGGGCCTGTCGGAAACGAGCACCACAAGTCGCCGCTCTACACCCGCCCGCAAGCCGCCCTGTCCTCGGCTGCCGCGCCCGCCCCGGTGGCCGGTGATGCTGACGCCATGTGCCCGAATTGCGTTACGCCGTGGAAGTGCAACGGGCCGCATGAGGAATCCGGAGCCGTGGCGAAGCTGCCGGCATTGTGGCGCGAGCGGATGGGAGCGGCCGACCATTTCAACATCAAGGGCAGCTACACGTTGAGGCAAAACGCCGACGAACTCGTCGCCGCCTTCGCGCAAGACCGCGCATCGCAGGGTGGTGCGGCTGTGCCGGATGGGTACGCGCTCGTGCCGACGCACTGGAACGAATCGCTTCTTGCTTCGGCGGGATTGCTGGAAGCGACCAAGTGCCCGATTGACGCACTACAGGCAAAGGCGCTTCGCAAGATGGCGGACCGGCTCGCCGCCGCGCCTACGCCGGCCGCTGGGGTGAATGTCTCGGTCAGCCGTGAACTTCTGGAGCAGATTTATGGGATGGCGCGAGAAGGATGTGAGGCGCCGTCTGCAGCCTATCGATGGTGTGAGCGGATAGACGAAGTGTTCCACGATGGCGAGCCTTCGCCGGAATACACGGAATACGCGCAGCCATTGCCGGACGCCGCGCTTCGCACTGGCGGGGGGACGACCGGAATCCCGATCCACCAGCAAGAGCACGAGGCGCGGTCATGAACCGGCTGTGGTGTTGGCTGTTCGGGTGCAAGCAACGTCCGTCTATGCAATCCACGACTGGATTTCGTTGCAAGTTCTGCAACCGAGAAGGTTACCCATGATCGACCCCTGGCAGCGCCTAGAGCGCGACTTCAACGAACAACTCGCCGGCCTAACCCCGCCCCGCGCGCCCGAGCCGATGCCGGTCCCGCCGATGCCGGTGCCGGAATTCCCGCCGAAAGATGGAGGACGTGAGCTGTGAACAATTTACTGATTGGAAAGACGCTGACCGGAATCAAGATCGCCGATGACAAGATGGCGCTGTTGTTCGAGACGACAGATGGTGATATCGCCGTTGAGTGCGACGCCGACTGTTGTTCTCACACATGGGTCGAGCATGTCGAGCTGCCCGCGATGGGGTTTCCGGCTGTCGTTACCGCCGTCGAGGACATCGACATGCCGGACCTTGGCGACATGCCGGATTGCGACGTGGTTGCCTACTACGGCTGCAAGATCTCGACCAACAAGGGCGAGATCCTGATCGACTACCGGAATGACTCCAACGGCTACTACGGCGGAAGCCTGTCGTGGCCCGGTGAGAACCACTATGGGGGCGTGTACTCGCAGAACGTGTCTGGCCGCAGCTGGAAGGATCTCGCCCGATGACCAAGCCGCTGAGTGAGAGATTGGAGGCAATCACCAAGGCGCCCGGCATCGCCATGCACGCGGCCTACGTCGAAGCGATCCGCGAAGCCGCAGCCCTCGCGCGGCGCGTGGAGGGGGCTGGCCGAGCCTTCATCATGTCCAATGAGGCGCCGGAGCCGCACCAGGTCGCGGGGGTCACTGCGGCCGACGATGACGTGATCAACACGCTAGACGGCCAACGCGTGCGCCTGGTGCCGGAGGTGGGCGCGTGAGCTGGCAGCCGATCAAGAGTGCGCCGCGCGGCGTCCACTTCCTCGCATGCAGTCGGCACACGCTCGCCGCAGACACTGACCGCCGCGGGGACCAGTGCGCCATCTGGCACGCGCATATTCCGCCCGGGCAGGGTCGGCCAGAAAGCGCGCTAGACGGTGAGCCGCTGTTCGGAGCGACGCACTGGATGCCCCTGCCCCCACCACCCACCAGCGACGGAGGCGACGATGACTGACACCTGGCTTACCCCAGATGAGGTCGAGGAGCTGACCGCGCGCCAGCGCTGGACCGCGCAGTGTCGGATGCTGTCCGAGATGGGCGTGCCGTTCCGCCCCAATGCGGTCGGGCGCCCCCTGGTCGAACGAGAGGCCGTGCTGTCCACGGCGAAGGCTGGGCGCAAGAAGCCCCAGCCGAACTGGGATGCGATCCGCCATGGGACGTCCAAGGCTGCATAACCGCCATCTGCCGCAGGCCATGTACCTGCGGCGCGGCTCCTACTACTTCGTTGCCAAGGGCGTGTGGCATCCGCTCGGCCGCGAGTACGGCGCGGCGTTGATGAAATACGCGGCGCTCGTCGGCACGCCGGCAAAGGTGCGGACGGTCAAGGACGCCGTGTGGGCCTACATCGAGCACCGCAGGCCCAAGCTGGCCGCGACAACGCTCGAGGGATACCGCTACTCGGCCACGAATCTGTGCGCGGTGTTCGGGCCGATCGCGCTGGCGGATATGACGCAGGCAATGGTCTACCGCTATGTCAGCGACGCCGGCACCGTGCAGGCGAACCGGGACAAGGCGCTGCTGTCGGCGGCCTTCACCTACGCGCGCAACACCGGAGCATTCGCCGGGATCGACCCGACGAAGGGGCTGCAACACCGAAACGAGGAAAAGCCGCGCGACCGGTACGTCACGGACGCTGAAATGTCAGCGCTGGTGCTGGCCGCGAGTCCAAAGCTGGCCTGCATCGCCCGCTTCATCGAACTGACCGGCATGCGCCAGGGCGACGCGCTGCGCGTGCGGCTGGATGACCTGACCGACGAGGGTGTGTGCTATCGGACAAGCAAGACGGGCAAGCAGATGGTCGTCCTGTGGTCCGACGAGCTCCGCGAGGTCGTGGATGATGCCAAGCGACTGTGGCGTCGGTTCGGCCGGGAGTGGCTGTTCGAGTCCAAGCCAAAGGGCTTGCACGCAGAGCGCGGCGTCGGCCCCTACACGCCCAGCGGGCTCAGGGCGCTATGGCGAGTCGCGCGCGTCAAGGCAGGGCTCCCAGACGTGCGCCTGCACGACTTGCGGGGCAAGTCTGGCAGCGATGCAGCCACCGACGAGGAGGCGCAGAACAGGCTCGGGCACGCAGACGCCAAGGTCACTCGGAAGCACTACCGCCGCAAGGCGCAGCGCACCGCGCCGACCCGCTGACCTGTCCAATATTAGTCATATGGCTAATGCAGGATCAGCCACTTAGCGGCGCTTGAGGCGAAAAGTATTGGACAGCAACGGCACCCCGGGAACGGCTCCACGAAAGCACCCGTGCGGTGTTGGAACCGCAGACTGTTAATCAGGGGGTCGTTGGTTCGAGTCCAACTTCGGGCGCCAAAATCAAGAGGTCCGCAGAAATGCGGGCCTTTTTTTTGTCCAATTGGATTGCGTCTGTCCAATACGATTGGCGGCTCAACGCGCCACGCGCGCCCATGCCGCGCCATCGAACACCCGCGCACCGCCCCGCATCCTCGCCCGCATCGCCATCGCGCGCTTGCCGGGAGGCAACCCGGGCCGGGCCGACACCCACCGCTCGACGTGCCGCTTGCCCTGCTCGAGACTGGCCGCGCGCGCCTCAAGCCCCGCGCCCCACTGGAGGACGACGCGCCCGTCCAGGTAGACGACCGCCACGCAGCCGTAGTGCCACATCAGGCACGAGTAGGCGTCGTAGTCGATCCAGCGGCAGGGAGGCGGGAGCATGGCCGGGATGCTACGCCCGGCGGTGTCAGGGGGTGAGACCGTTCCGTATGGGGCGGCGCCGACCTTATCGTCGGGCGATAAGACCCGCTAAGTTCGATAAGACAGCCCGTGCGCTGGCCGTGGCCGGCGACTGTCGCGTGGGGTGCGAGGGACGCGCGCACGGGCTGTGGGGGCATGGTGCGGCGGGCGGTAGGTCGTAGGCAGTAGGGCGATCCCCCTACGCTGGCTCGGGGAACACCGGGCCGCCCGCAGGTGGCACCATCTCAACCGGCAGAGCCGCAGCCATGCTTTCGTTGGCAATCGTGTCGAACGCGGCCATCACCGCGCCCATGAGAAGCGGGGTCGGAACGGAGATCGGATCGCCCTCCCCGGCCGGCACCAGCCAAGTCCGTCCCATCACCTGATCGAACGTGTGCTCGATTCTCGGCCCGACCGACTCGGCGAAGCGCTCGTTGTCCCGGTAGTGGACCCAGACGGTGTGGAAGATCACGCGCCCCGTCGAAGTGGTCTCATCGGCGCGCGGTGGCTCGGCGAGGAACTCGGTGCGGCGGGCGAACAGTTCGTCCCGGTGGCGCTCATCGATCTGGCGAATACGAAGGTTGGTCAATTTCAATTCTCCCCGGTGGTGACGCCGGTGGACTGGTCGGTCTGGATACTCGTGATGCTGCCGCCGGACACGTTGAGCCCTTGCACCTGCCTGTTGAGCATGCGGATCTCGTAGGTCCGATCCTGCGTGCCACCCTCGTTGTCCATGTAGGCGATGTTCCCGCTGATGGTGAAAATCGCATTGCTCGGCCCGTCCCCGCTATTGATGATGTTCAGCGAGCCGGTGAGGTTCTGCGACGAAATCAGCGTGAGGGCGCCAGAGCCAACCTTGCGCCAAAGCTGGATGGTGGCTCCTGTCGAACCGCCTCCGGGCGTGATGTTAGAAGCCGGCGCGCTGGCGATCTGCACCTGATTGAAGGCGTAGCTGGCGTTGACCTGGATGGGCGTCCCGATGGTCCCGAATGCCCCGGTGCTGTACGTCACCGCGCCTGCTGTGGATGTCGAGTAGCCGCCATTCCTGATTGAGCCGGCGATGATTGCCCCACGGAAGTAGGCGCTGCCGGCACTGTCAAACCAGATGGTGCCGTTCGCCTTTGTGGCATTCGCTTCGCCGACGTTCGGGCCGTACCAGAAGCACAGGTTGTTGGTGGCGCCGAAGTTGATGCCCATCACCAGCTGGATGGACGCCGCGTAGAACCGCATGCAGTAGCCGCCGCGTCCAGTACGCCCGAAGTTCACCCCCACGCTGCCGCTCGCGATGATCTCGAATACGTCGGCGAGGAAGCTGATAACGCCCCGCTGCCCGTCGTTCTTCGACACCATGCCAGACACGTGGCCGTTGACGTTTGTGGTCAGGGTGATCTGTGCGTCTTGATCGGCTTGCAGGGCGAGTGTTGCTGACGCCAAGGTGGCGTCGCTTCCGGTCCATGCAGACGGCATTTCCTGCCCCTCCCGCGCGACCTCCAGCATAGGCCGAACCAACCTTCCGACAGGATCGGTTCCAGCATCGCCACCAAACGACCTGAAACAGAATCGCGCATAAGCGGCGCCAGCTGGAATTAACGACGTCACGTGCTGGCGCCCAAACTGGTCGATGGTCGCAGGGACAACGGTCAGCGCGCTTGAAGCAGCGCCGCTATGATCTTCATTAAAACGCGCGTCCAATGACGAGTAGTACGCGATGCCAACGGTCGTAATCGCGCGATCAGAAGTCGTATATCCGGACGCGATCAGAGTTGAGCCAACCAGCGCAGGACCTAGCGGCACAGGCTCGGAGCAATACTCACCCACCTGGCCAGGTGTCGCTGCTCCCGGCCGGTACATGACTAGAGTGTTCGCGTTTTTGGGGACATAAAGAGGGGACGGTGTGTTCCAGGCGGGCGCATCGACGCCTAGGCTGTTGTTGCCGATTGTCCAGTTGGAGACGCCCAAAGAAAGGTTGGGGTCGGATAGAAGATTTCCTTCGCCGCTTTGACCAGCACGAACCTGTGTAAGCGCCTCGGCCGCGCCCTCTGCGGTAGACAGTGCTGACGTAGCAATCGCTTCCACGCCGTTCGCAGTCGTCTGCGCTGAGTTGGCGATGGTGGCCGCGTTCTCGGCGACGGTCAGCGCGGTGGTTGCAGACGACTCCGCATCGCCGGCTTGAGCGGCAACCACAAGGATCGACTCGGCTAGTGCGGCGTCACCTGAAACCCGAGCCTGGTCCACCTGGTCAACACGCGCCTTCGTTTCAAGCACACCCTCAGCCGCCGGCATCCTGGCTTGCAGCGAGTTGATCCGGATCGCCTCAGCTTCCAGCTCGGTCGCGGTGACCGTCGCCAGCTGCAACGCCGCAGCCGCGACTTCCGCCACCGACGCGAACTGGCCCAGGTACTCCCACGTCGCCTGGTTGCCGTCTGGCGGCACATCAGTGTTCTCGACCTTCGCCCGATACAGGCCGCCATCGGCGCGCACAAGCCAGCCGACGATGTATGTCTCGCCCGCCGCCCACTCCGGTGCATTGACGATCTCGCCAATCTCGCCGGCCAGAGCATCGACGCGCGCAATCGCTTCGTCGCGGGCCGCGGTGGCCTTGGCTGTGGCGTCCGCGCCGGCCGCCTCCGCGACCGCGATGTCGGCAAGAGCGCGCTCGTGCACCTCGTTGTCGAGGCGGCGCTGCTCCACCACCTGACGTAGCGTTGCGTCTGCCAGTGAGCCCTGAATGCCCCCAATGGCGCCGCCGATGTCGCGAGGCAGGTCTGCTGGCGTGACCGGCGAGCCGTCGGGCCAAAGCAAGTCCTCGCCAACAACGGCACCCCTGGTGGCCGACGAGTCCACCAGCGCGTAGCCCTGCGGCTTGCCGTAGAGCGGAACGCGGACCTTCGCCATTACGGCGCCTCGCGGTCGGCGCGGATT
>Ga0233369_1000530_pt1 | contig 15286 bp, 12 predicted proteins | sample ElkDunMinimDraft_26_FD_191537 | JGI IMG/M metagenome (GOLD analysis project Ga0233369, IMG submission 191537) | Fecal eukaryotic communites from dung pellets of Tule Elk in California, USA - Elk Dung D16 | ecosystem: Host-associated > Mammals > Digestive system > Large intestine > Fecal | place... | reverse complement strand
GTTTCCGACCTACCCTCATGTAAGCAGTTCTCTTAAGTGGTTCGGCTTTTAGCGCTTCGTCATAAACTTCTTGGTTCCTTTGCCATTCTAACATTCAGACCTTCCCCTGTAGAAAATAGAGAAACAGGGTACTATGTCCTCTGCTGACTTCTGACTAAAGCATCTAGCATCATTATTCTGCTATATGTTTCTTCGCGGGCATTCGCGTATACCTTTGACAGAGTTTAGTCAGATCTCCCCAGGTAAGAACAATAACTTTCACCTCATATATCCGCTACATTTACCATAGTGTTTCCGTACAGTTTAGGGCTTTGGCTTGTGTTGCAGCCTCACCCAACACTTGCGGCCTTGTATGTAGTTTCTGTTCGTCGGACCGAAGTTTTGCCGCAGACTTCCTTCAGATTCCACCTCGCGGTGGACACCCTTGTCATAAGCTAACACTTCCCACTGTAAAGGCGTGTTCGGGACTTACACCCTAGAGTTATTGCCCATGCTGGGCACACAACAACAAAAGTCCAATCTTACGATTGAACTTTTATCTGCAGAGAGGAAGGGATTCAAATCCCACCATATCATTAACACTGATAAACAATTAATTACAAAAACAAAAGAAACAAACTCTGCCAAAACTCTGCCAATTTCAGAAATTGATAGTATATTTGATAATATGCAAGGTAAGTATACTAACCCAGAGATTAAAAGAGGTAAACCTGCTTCAGAAATACCCAAAGGAAGTACAAAAAAGAGAGAGCAAGCGAAGCAAACATGGTACATAAGTTTCCAAGCTTATGATCCTGTTAGCAAATCCATGAAACGCAAACGCATCACTGACAATCTTAATCGCATTAAAGATGCAGATGAGAAAGAAGAACACGCTCAACTTCTTTGTCAAATTGTAAAAGAAAACTTAGAAGCTGGCTGGAATCCATTCGATGAGATTGGAAATGAAAATCTACGCAAATCCGCAATCAACATCTCTATGGAAGATGCTGTTATTGCTTTTGTAGAATCTCATAAAACCAAAGGTAGTAGAAAGAAAACCGTTCAATCGTACGAATCCAAACTGAAGTATATCTCTCAATATTTCGGGAAGAAGAAAGTGAATGATATACAAGATAACGAGATTATCAAGTTTATGCATGAAACAGCTAATACCAATAATTGGTCACCTAAAACATTTAATAATGCCAAAGCTATTTACTATGGGTTGTACGAATACCTCAAACTTGAGAAGTATATAGCTATCAATCATTTTTCAGCTATCTCCACAAAAACAGTTCCGAAGACCGAAAGACATAAGGTATTTACCGATGAAGATTTTAAAATCATAATGGAAGCTGTTGATCGAGATAAGTTACTTGCTTTATTCACTAGGTCTATTTACTATACATGCATACGACCTGGTGAATTATTACAGTTGAAAAGAAAGCATTTCGATTTCACCAAAGATCAGATACATGTGCCTGCATACATTAGTAAGAATAAGAAAGATGGATACGTCCATATTACACCCGAATACAAAAAGCTATTAATGCCTTTTAAAGACATAGATGAGGAATACCATCTATTCTGCAATGATGAATGTCTATACGGCACAACTCCAATTTATCCAACACGACCATATAAAAGATTCATTAGAATACTTGAGAAGCTAAAAATGGATAAAAAAGGTTATACCATATACAGCTTTAAACATTTTAGTAATGTAAAGAAATTCTTAGCAGGATGGTCAGTCGCTGAAATTATGAAAGCTAATAGACACGCTTCAATAGAAGAAACAGAAAACTATCTGAAAGACCTCATGGATTTTGTGGATATTACAACTAAACCCATTCCAACCATTTAAAATATTGGGTGATTAGAATTATTGCACTTAGCTAATACTTTTATATCACCCAACAACCTATTATAAATAATTATGAGCACAAATACCTATTTAGTTCGCCAAATCAATTTAGATTTCCATTACTTAGAAACGATTCTATTTAAGTATCATAAAATATCTGAAACATTAGCTCAGGTAGAACCTAGAATATCATACCCCACCTTTGAGGAAGAATGCCTAAAGCTACAAGATTCAGCTACTGATGGAGTGATAAAAGTTGATACGATAGAAGGTCTGCCAATTAATCAATTTGTGAAGATAGATGATAATGATCAACTGCAAGTACTGCAAATTTTGGATTTACATTCAATGAATGACATCGAATCGATGGCGTTTAGAACACTAGCATACATTGTATATAATTACATAATACACGACTATCAATATGACTTTTCTAGACATAGAGGCGAGAATATGTCTGATAAAGAAGCAAGTGACTATGAAGATGAATTTATTAAAGATGCATATAACACTCTCAAAGACCTTAAGAATCTTTTATTATTTAGTGAGCAGGGGTATAAAAATAACATCTTTACATTAGATAAGACAGAAGATATAGATATTGGAAATGGCAAGATGAAAAGCTATATAGTGAAAGAAAATCAAGTCGAGGTCAAAGATAATTCACTAATTGAAAAGGTGTCACAACTCTTAATACAAGAAAAACTACTTTATATCAAAACCTCTCAAAATCAATACCTCAATACTCTAAAGTTCCAAGCCTATACATTAGAAACACTTACATACGATTTTGTAAATAACGAATATGAAGGAATTCGTGGTATGGTAGAGAAATCTGTTAAAGGAAAAACACCAAGTAAGAAATCAGTTTTCAAAGGTATGATCAGTAAACTTGTGAAAAAGTATGTGAAAGACGAACAATTTACAATGAATGAAAAGCAAGTAGACGAAAGACAAGCTCAATTGATAGCTTACACGTTACTTAGTTGGTTTGGCTTTATATCGCTTCATTTGATAAATAGCCACAAAGATAGGGATGCCCGAATCAAGTATATGGACTCTTTGCCTCAATGGACAGACGACCCAATTTTGCCCAACCGCATGAAATTAATAAGCACAGAAGAGATGCTTAAAAAATATTCTTCCTCATAATCAATTCCCAGTGATTCGATAAAAAAGTAGTAATAGCTGTAGGATTTGTATTCCCCGATTTTTGAGTCATCAATTAGGGAATAAAAGTTTAACCACGTGTGTTAATGCCCTTGTTGAGATAACGACAAGGGCTTTTGTTTGCTGCAGAAAATAGAACTTCTTGTTATTAAACAAGTTTAACATGAAAGCTACTCTTTCAAATTTAGAGTTTGATAACTCACACATTGTAACGGTCTATAACGAACCTAACTATCCATCATTTCGTATTGGTAATCCGTTATTAAAAGGCGATAACACCATTAATTTCACAAACTTCTTTATTGAAGACAATGTAAGTTTCGGATTCACAAGTATGAATGATTTTATTGCCTACTTAAATTCTCTATCCCTTAATGGTTTAAGATCTTTTAAACTATTTCTACAATTACTAACAGAAGAAGTTAAGTTAGACATTCCTTTCTGCCCTTCCCATTTTCCCGAGAATGGCAAGGATTACTATAAGGTCAAAGTTTCATCGCAGAAAGTAAATACATCTTGCATGCTTCAAAGCAGTCCTTTAATAGAGAAATTGATAAATCACTATCGATTAAGCATTGGACGATTTGATTTGACTTTCAATGATTTAATAGACTACTGTAATAACAATTAATTTATCAACTGTCGGGAGGAGCTTCTCCTTCCGACTATTTTACAACATTTAATCTCATTCTTATGAAGACAATTAGTTTAAACATAAATAAACACGAATACCTGAAAAACCTATTTGAAGCAATACCAAGCAATGTTATATTATATAAAACTTTGCCAGGAATAGGTGCGACTCATCTAGAATTAAGTTGTGAAAGACATTCAATAATAATTGAACCTCATGTTCCAGTAATTGAGGGAAAGATGTTAAAAAATAAAGACACTGTATTAGGAGTTTACAACAAGACTAGTAAAGTAGATATATATAAATACTTAAGTAATCCTAAAATTCTATTCAAAAAGATACTATGTACACCAGAGTCATTTATAACGAAAGTTATTCCTGTTATGGAGGATTTAGGTATTGACTTCTATACTAATTTCTTTTTATTATTTGATGAGTGTGATAGGGTGTCAAAGGATGTTGGTTATAGAAAAAACATTTCAAAGCCTATGTTACATTTTTTTAAATTCCTAAACAAAGCATTCGTTTCTGCGACTGCTCTTATTCCGTCTGATCCTAGATTCGAAGAAAATGGCTTTGAAATAGTTAAAATAACTCCTTCCTTCGACTATAGAAGGCATTTAGAACTAATAATAAGTAACAATCCAAAGACAGCATTAAAAGATTTAATACATCGATTAGTTAAAACTAAAGACGATTCGCCCATATTCATATTTTTCAATTCTGCACTTGGGATCACATCTATTATAAGTGAATTAAAAATAGAGAATGAAACGTCTATCTTTTGTGGGGCCGATGCAAAGGAATCTATAAAAAAAGGATCAAAGAAGAACAGATATAAAATCTGCGAAGAGATCAATGGTAAAACAGTTTCAAAATTTAACTTCCTAACATCTCGTTATTATTCTGCAGTAGATATTGATTTACCAGATGGAATGATGGTACATACGATTGTATTAACAGATATAAATGCTGCAGTACACACAATTATAGATCCTTACAGTGATTTGATTCAAATTCCGGGAAGATTTCGTACATCGAACGAAACACCTGATCGATTAAAATCTTTCACTTTTATCTCTAATGTAAATGTTGACCTGCCATTTAAGACTACACAAGAAGCAAAAGGTTATATTGATGGATGTGAAGATGGTTATAACAATCTCATTACTTTAAGAGATACAACCCAAAATAAAGGTTTTAAAGAACTTATGCAGGAAGCAATAAACAGTGTTTTTTTCTCAGTATATATAAATGAGGATGGAACAAAAAACTATTTCATGTACGACAATTACTTCTATGAAGAGAACTTAAAATCTTATTACTCGAGTACGGAAAACCTCAGAAATCAATTTGATCATCTGCCAAACGAATTCATAATTAACTTTCAGGAAATAAACTACAAGGCAAAAAGCTTCTACACTAACGTTAATCTCTACAAAACATATAGAGAAAGGATATTGGAGGTAATAAATTTACTTGAGCAGATTAACCAAGAAGACAAAACACTGTTCATAATACAAAATGATTGGAAGACGGAAATTGAACATATACACACAAATTACTTAGAGCTAGTTCAGTTATATAACCTTGTCGGGAAAGATGCTATTATAAAGAGTTGTTTCACTAAAAATGACATCGAAATGCAAATATTAAAGTATAGGCAGAATGTCGATGGAATTAGGTCAAAGGAAATATATAATGAGCTTAACATCAATCTGAAACTGAATTTATGGTATGATCAGAAAGCCTTATTAAATACTATGCAGACTCTTTATAAAAAATACAATCTACCATATACAAGAGCTTTAGCATCTTTAGAAAACTTTTACAGATTTGACAAAAAGACTGTTAAAGGATACCCTAAAATTAAGTTAGTAGAACAGAAATTTAAAAGAGACAACTAGATAATCTTTAGTAGGGTGATAAAATATCTTTACTTAGTAATGAAAAATAAGTCACCCGACTTTTACCAATTTTTGCCCATTTAAAATATAAGGTCGCACCAAGGTACTCCAAAAACGCGGGGATTCACTAAATTTTGAGTGAAATTGAAAATACTCGTCAGACCTCCATTTCCTTGCCCTATTTTATCATCGTGCTTCATACAGAAGCCCTTTTAGATAATCTTTCAAATCATACATTAGAGCTAAGATGCTGATTTTCCAAACCTTACTTTTAAATGGTTAGTATACTAAATAATTTATCGCGGAAATAGTTAGAACCCTTCCTTAAACCCCTCTATGATGCGCCTTTGACAAAAGGTTGTGAAATATCCATTTTCCAAAATATAAAATTTTTAGAATTCAAAAAAAACGCACATACACGCTTGAATTAAAGGTATTTAGCTTTTATCCCCTAGGGTTATTCTGACAGAAATCATTTCAATAACTAAAAAGCTTATGCACATGGAAAAATTCAATCAAGTCTCGGAAATCAAAGTCCAGTTTTCACCCAATTTTAAACCATCTGAACGTCCAAAAATCACAAAATCATCAGACGCTTACAAAGTATTACTAACTCAATGGGACGCAGGAATTATGCAATTTCTCGAAGAGTTCAAAGTCATCCTACTTAACAATGCAAATCATGTACTCGGAATCGTTGATATTGCGATGGGTGGTAAAGATTACGTAATGGTGGATATGCGTGTGATATATTCTATAGCATTAACAGCATCTGCCTCGAAGATTATTCTATCACACAATCATCCATCAGGCAAACTTGAACCAAGTTCAGCAGATTTAGCAATTACTAAAAAAGCTCTTGAAGCTGGTAAACTATTGGATATCGAAGTCTGCGATCACATTATTCTAACTCCGCATTCCTATTATAGTTTAAAAGATAACGGAGATTTCTAACCATCTAAAAATTCAATTATGAACAGTCTATCAAATTGCCTAAGCACTCTATTCTCTATTTTTAAATGGGTGCTTTGCATAGTCGCATTTGTATTTATTATGGGAATTGTAATCGAGATACTTCGTGCAATTATGGTATTCATATTTATTCTTCTAGTGTTACTGTTTGTATTTGGTTTCATCCTTATAGTAATTCATACAGTTAGGAATAACAATAGGTGATATACAAAATATTTCCAACATCATCGCCTGAAATCTTGGGTGGTTTCCGCTTGATGTTGGAAATTTTATAAACTACTACTATAATCAATAAGAATTAAATATCTTTGCTCAAAGACATATTGAAAATATAAAGCGTTAGCTTGAAGTTCTTGTGAATGAGGAAACCTAGGAAATTTTCGAATTGCACAACAAGGATGGATATGGTAACGTTCTACGCTATATATTATGGCGTGGGGCGTAACCTATCTGTTTGTTTGTGCAGGGTTCTCCTAGGTACCTCTCTCGGCAACAGCTCTAGTTTATAGTCCCACGCTTTAATCATTTTAACCAGCCGCTTTGGGACTAGTCGGTTCTAGAACTATAATTATGCGAATTTTAAAGACTTTATTGTTGGTAAGCACTTTGTTCATTATCAATAACCTCAATGCTCAGTCTATTTTTAAATCTATGACTTACAAAGCGTTACCACTAGCTTCTGGCACAATTAATCTACCACCAGTAACAACTCCATCATTGGCTGATTGGGAAGCCCAATACCGTCAAAATATGCGTCAAAAGGAGGCAAATGAACTCTATCGTAAAAAACTAGAAAATGAAGCAAGAGCCTTGAGAATTGAAGAAAGCAAATTGAAAAAAAGTGCTGGTAAAGAGATTTATTCAATTAGTGATTTCAGAACATTTAATAAGGCAACAGGAAATTTCATATCAAGCTCATTTTCTCCAAACTCTAATTTAGAATTTATTGACGATAAGTACTTAAAAATAAACATACCTAAACTTGGGATAAATGAAATTTATATCATTGAAGATAAATTTGAAATGGAAGATGGGATACCTGCTTTTAAACTAAGCGGAGGTGATAATTTTTTTGCAGTACTGAATTCAGACGATGAAAATATTGTTATTGCCCTAATTCTCGCTAAATCAGACAAATTATATACACTATCTATAACACCTTAAACATGAAAATACATTGAGTATTCATTTATGATTGAATAACGATGTTACATGATTGTTTATATTAGCAATATGACTGCTCAAATAACAGACATTTTAAACTATCAAGATATGGCTCATTCCATTTGTAATGAGCCATTATCTAAAATACTAAAAGATCGTTCTATTAAATTTCACACACCTCATACTGCACTATGGAGAGGATATACAGGTACTTGGAGATTGATAGAAGATAAACTATACTTAGTTGGGATAAAAGCATATCTTGATGAAAAATCAATAGTCGATCTAAATTATTTATTCCCAAACCATAAAGAGGTTTTTGCAGACTGGTTTACAGGAGAAATAAAAATTAATCTCGGAAAGCTAATTGAATACAGACACTTTGGATATGCTTCGATTTACGAGAAGAATATCTTTTTAGCATTCGAAAATGGTGTTTTAAAATCTCAAAGAACACATAACAACAATTCACTTTTAACTAGAATTAGAAGAAGAATTATGAAAATGTTATTATCTAATAATGAAGATGATTACGGTGTTTAAATGAATGACCAATTTGAAGGCAGAATTATTTTTAAAAATCATCGCCTGTAATCTTTGATGGTGTAATCTTTGATGGTGTAATCTTTAAGTTGGAAATAAGGCATTCCGTTACAGAATTCCTTACATAAATATATGCCAAACCAAGCAATAAATGAAATCGTATTACATACCCTTTCATTTATTGGATTTCATCGTTTGTCACAATTTCTGTTTTAGTAATCCTTCCACTTCATAAAAACTCCTTTGTCTTTTGAATAAGTACTTTGTACACATTCAAAATCCAACCGCTTTTAGAGTTTGGCTCGCCTGCTAATCGCTCAGGCTACGATGTTGTCATTATTTTAGATGGCTTAAGGCTTTGCCTAAACTTCAAAAATATCGCCAACAGTCTACGTGTACTCCGTACATATCGTTGAATCATGCTTACGCATTTCTCTTCAACGACCTTCGCTCAACTCGCAGGACGGCGAGCGAATAAGTTATAGAAAATAAACTCCCACCAATTCAAATAAATAATAGTAATCGCTGTAAATTCATAGTGGTGGTATCATTGTACTATAATTACAATGAGAACAGACAATAAACATATCGATCAATCATCAGAACTCTCTGCTTTAAGGAGTGAGGTTTCTGATTTGAAAGCTATGATGTCTGTAATGCAAGAGATTATGATAAACCAAAGTAAACAGATCTCAGATATACATAAAGCATTGTTTAATAACCCAATTAAAACTAAAGCTGAGAAGTTAGAAGAGAAGAAAGAAGCTATGAAAGCAAGATTGCTAATGAAGAATGTAAGGAGATAGTATTCCTCTTTAAAGAATTTCTATTGCAAATAAATTATTTTCCATATAAAGCAAAAAATAGATACAGACTTACCCCCGTAATATAAGTATACCTCTATCTTACATTAATTTCAACAGGAACTTCAATCATATTTCTAACTGTTGAATAAAGCTCTACATCCTGTACTGGTGTTTCAAGTGATATAATCAATGAATAACGTGTTTGTTGCTCTACTTTTCCCAAATGCTTTCTCTCTCGCCACCATCCAATAATTGGATATACCGCAATATGATGACAATTTGCTAAATCAGCTGCAGTTCCCTCCCAATAATCAGAATGAATTGAACCCGTACTTCTATTATTTACACCTATTGCCCAACGATTAGAATCTGCATTACCCACCGGATCATCATTATCTTCTCGCGCAGCTATATTTACTCTTCTTCTAAATTCATTTTCGGTCTCAGTTGCTGTATTTACATCAAATCTCAAACCAAACGATTGATATCGGTATTTGTCTTTCCAACCAATTTCTCCCGCACCTGGTTCTACAAAATAGGATAGTGTAATTTTAAGTTTTACGGGTATAGCCCCCATTTGTGATAACAAATCGCTAGCCCATGGTAAATTGAAAAAATGGATTTCGTTAGTTTCACTCTCACTACTTACTCTACCATCCTTAACTTTGTAACTAAATGGCTGAATGTTTTCTTGTGCAATGTACGTTAATGCACTTTCATGACTATATAATGCTTTTTCCAAATTAGGAATACCATAGCCAAACGTTCGCAATAAATTTCTAAAACTTCCTCTATTTCTTTGATGCGCGTTTAATTGTTCGAGCATTTCATTGTTCCAACTAGCTGAATGAATCACCAATCCTCTAATAGTTTCTGCCCAAGCGTCTGGATATTCATAGGCAATTTTTGCAGCAAACCAAGAAGCTTGTGCAGCTGCAGCACTTGTTGCCCATATAGTATCAAAATGTCTTCCAGTGTTAAATTGCTTTGAATTGGAGAGCAGTTCTAAATCTATGTGCCCAGTTATATTATTATCAGGTGACTTTAATAAATTTCCCCCTTCAAAAACTACATCAGGCTTAATAGCCCATTTTCGTTCCCACATCAACGATGTTGAACTATATGGTGAAAGCTGTCCCGAATTAGCAACAGGAGTGTGGTTTTGAAAATCCGCACCTTGTACATGAACTTTTTCGGTATAAGCTCCTACTACCAATCCGTTCCACGCTTGAGCTGGATTTTGAACAGAAGATGTGAAATTTGAATTGGGGTAATTTCTCCAAGATTCTTCATCTGCAACGTTTCCTGCTGAAACAATTATTAGGCGCTGATTTTCACCATCATTATATGCTAAATTATCAACAGCTCCAGACCATGAAGATGGTCTACCCATATTTACATCAATAGTAGAAGTTACAGCCATGCAATACACCAAAACCATATTCGGATTTTGAATTTCTGCTATTGAAATTCCTTGTGAAGTTACATCCCCCCATAATTCCATCGGGGTTTCTCCTTGATTGGGTAAAATTTTAACCGAACACAATTTATGAGTCAAGTGGATTTCACTAGCAGATACTAATAATTCTTCCATTTGTCCATATCCCGCAAGACCAGCCATTAATGTTCCGTGACCTGAACCTCTTGCATGATCATTTGTTCCCCATGCATTATCAACAGATAGTGTGTTGTCATCATCAATAAGCTGTTGTAACAATTGGTGTCCATTATTTACACCTGTATCTAATAAACAAACTTTTACATGAGAATCTACAATTTGTACTCTTTGTAACAAATCATCAATCCAACCTTGTTGCTCAACACGGTTTTCCCTAACCCAAAAACCTGCTGGCTCTTGTCCTGCTCTAAACTCTGCTAGTAAATCGCTTTGCAACATCAATTCAATCAACTGCTCACGATTAGCTTTAATTAGTAAAACTGCTCTTTCAGGAAAAATAATTGTATTGTGCTTTGCTTCAATACCTATATTTTGGAGTGTTTCGAGAAATTGCTCAATTTGCAACTGTTCTTGGCTTTCTTTGGTATTGACGTTTAACCATACTTCGCACCATTTTCTATTTTCGTTCGGTATAAGTTGTACATTATCTGTCCACAATCCTTCTAGTAAAGCGATGCTCACATCCTCAATACTATTTACCAATGGTGCATTTTTAGGCTGTCCCTTATCCGTTTCTTCCTCTTGGTATTTTCTAATTTTATCTATGAAATGTCCCTCTTTTCCATTAGGAACATAAACAGTTGCTCTTATTTGCGTTTCGTAATCATTAACAAGAATTTCTTTAACATTAAGTAAGCGAATTCCTTTTCTGAGGTCTTCTAAACTTTTAGTTATCAAATCATGATTTGAGGCACTTGAAAATTGTATATAAGTTCCTTCTCTGGTAGCTATATGTTCGGCCTGTCTTTGTTGTTGTAATACTTCCTTATATCGCCAAATAGCTTCAAAATCCTGTAATAATTTTTGGGATTGAACAGCTCTATTTCTTAATGGGATTACTGGTGTTGCACCTTGTCTTGCCTGAGCTCTATATTTTTCACTTGTTTTAACATTCTCAGAGATAAAAATATGTTTGCCTGATGCCATTATTCAAAATTATTTGTGATATGCTGCATTACGATCCTTAATCGCCTTTAAAATTAGCTCATTAGTCATTTGCTGCTTGTCATTCAAAATTGTTTCTTTAATAGCATCAACGCAAGCAAGTGATATTTCAGCATGGCTTAAACCGTTTATGTTAGGCAATAAACCTTTGAAGTCAATTTTTTTTCGAAATTGTGAAAGTCTATTTCTTAATAACTCTTCCTTTTCTTCCAAACTAGGCAAATTATATAAAATCACGTCGTCAAATCTACGGAAAAGAGCTTGGTCTAAAAGCTCCTTGTTATTGGTAATAGCAATAATCAAACTATCAGAATTGTCCCGTTCAATAAATTGAAGAAATGAATTCAAAACTCTTCTCATTTCACCAACATCATTATCGCGACTACGTTCTCCACCAATTGCATCAAATTCATCAAAAAGGTAAACTCCTTGCCTTTGCTCAATCAAATCAAAAACTTGACGCAATTTTGCACTTGTTTCCCCCATATACTTTGTTACCATCTTGTCCATTAAAATTGTGTAAAGAGGTAAATTTAGCTCATTAGCGACAATTGATGCTGTTAATGTTTTACCTGTTCCTGGAGGTCCTGAAAGCAAAATTTTTCTTCGGTTCTCTAAATCGTGTTTTCGAAGCTTATCCCGCTGAACAAATTCAGAGACTACACGATTTATTTTTGTTTTTATATCATCAGGAGCAATCATATCTGACAAACGAACAGAAGGAACATTCTCCAAAATTAACCCTTGTAGATCGGATGAAAACGACTTTGCCTTATGTTTAGTTTCCTTTGCCTTCTCAATAATACTCTTTATATCATTAGCAACTATATTGTGTCCCAATTTGGCTTCGTGAGCAGCAATCTGTAATGCAATGGTAGTAAACCTTTCCGGTTCATTGCTATAATGTGATTTGATTAAAGATACTATGTAGTCTGCTTTTGCCATTTTTTCTTATAATTCCCAAAGGTACTCAAATATTGTACTCTATTCAATTCTGAGCTAATTGATATTTAGTGCCGGTAACTATGTTTTTCTACAATATGTTTGTCTTCTAATTCTAAATATTGTTTATTACATCATTATAGACGCAATATATTAAATTTTATCCTAAGTGCATAAAGCCATTTATTTCTTTTAAAATTGGTTTTATATCGATAAAGTTTTATAATTCGTAATAAACTATGTATATAAGCCTTAGAATACTTAATCATCAATTTATCCAGACAATATGATGATTACAGGATAAGTTTAATTAAATTCCGCCGTTAAACCAGTCTTAACTTATATTCGGAGAACCCAAAACATATCATGTTTATATTTTAATCTAAAAATAAACTCTGTCAAAACTCTGCCAAAATCCGTATATTTACCTAAAATTTATAAGAAATGAAAAAGAGAAAAGTGCCTTTAAATGCAAAAGAGCAACTTTTGACAGTTGCTCTTTTATCAGCAGAGAGGAAGGGATTCGAACCCTCGATACAGTTACCCGTATACTAGCTTTCCAGGCTAGCTCCTTCAACCACTCGGACACCTCTCTGTGTGGTATATGGCGCAAAAGTAATTAAAAACGATAAATTTCAAAGACATTATTTAAATCTATTTAGTTTCACTTATCTTTATTAGTATGAAAACAAAAACACTCTTTCTTATTCGCCATGGTAAAGCTGAAGATTATTCATTTCTGAAAAAAGATTATGAGCGAAATCTTGTACAAAAAGGGAAACAGAGAGCTGAAATTGTAGCTAAAAAGTTAAAACGAGAACTTGTTGAAAGCAAAAGCCTAGTTATCAGTTCAAGTGCCAATCGCGCAATACAAACTGCGGAGGTATTCTGCAAGCATATAGATTATCCAATAACGTCCATTCAACAAGAGAAAGAAATATATGAAGCTTATTACAGAGAAATTTTAAAAGTAATAAATCTGATAGATGATAGCATAGAAACCATTTTGATATTCGGGCACAATCCAGGATTATCGGATTTGACAAATTATTTGTGTGATTCTTTCATCGATCTAAAAACTTCGCATGTATCAAAAATTAAACTGCCGGAAAACTTTAATTTTAGCGAAGTATCAGGTGGTACCTGCCATTTAGAAACTGTTATCACTGAATAATTTTCAGTACCTTCGTTAGATATGGCAAACAAACTTCAACACGAGAATTCTCCATATCTAAAGCAGCACGCACACAATCCTGTACATTGGTTTCCTTGGGGACAAGAAGCGCTCGATAAAGCAAAAAAAGAGAATAAACTCATCTTAATAAGTATCGGTTATTCAGCCTGTCATTGGTGTCATGTGATGGAACGCGAAAGTTTTGAAAATGAAGCTATCGCCGAAACAATGAATAAATTCTACGTTTCCGTCAAAATCGACCGCGAAGAAAGACCTGATATCGATCAGATCTACATGATTGCCGTCCAGTTGATGACAAATGCAGGAGGCTGGCCACTGAATGTGATTTGCTTGCCCGACGGAAGACCTATTTATGGTGGTACTTATTTCAAACCACACAATTGGCAAAGTGTATTATTACAAATTGCTCAAATGTGGGAAGAAACACCACAAACAGCTATTGACTATGCGGAAAAGTTGACAGCAGGAATCAACAAGGCTGAAAAACTCCCCATTGCTCCTATACCTGAAGAATATAGCATTCAAGATATTAAAACTATTATACTACCTTGGAAAGAACAATTTGATCTACGTGATGGTGGCTATCGAAGAGCCCCCAAATTTCCGCTACCAAATAATTGGTTATTCTTTCTTCGCTACGGCGTACTTGCACAAGATGATGAAACGATCAACCATGTGCATTTTACGTTAGAAAAAATTGCTAACGGTGGAATTTATGATCACATCGGCGGCGGTTTTTCACGCTATTCAGTTGATGGCAAATGGCATGTGCCTCATTTCGAGAAAATGTTATATGATAATGGTCAATTGATAGGTTTGTACAGCGAAGCTTATCAACAAAAGCCAAATTCACTTTACAAAAATGTAGTCGTTGAAACAATAGAATGGGCCAAACGAGAAATGTTAGCCGACAACGGCGGATTCTACTCGGCATTGGATGCGGACAGCGAAGGCGTGGAAGGTAAATTTTACACATTCGATTATAGTGAATTTGATATTCTGGGCAAGGATGCAGATTTAGCACGTGAATATTATAATATTACGAAGAATGGAAATTGGTCAGAAGAGCAGATCAACATCCCTTATGTTGATTCATCAAACAACAAATTAATTCAAGATGCTGGATTTTCTGAGGAAGATTGGTATTCGTATATAAAAGAAATTAAAGCTAAATTATTGGCTTACCGAAGCCATCGCATACGTCCAGGATTAGACCACAAACAATTAACTACATGGAATGCACTTTTGCTAAAAGGACTCGTAGATGCTTACCGTGTATTTGACGATTCAGCGCATTTGGAATTAGCTTTGGGCATTGCTCATTTTATCGAAAGAGAATGTATGTCAAATGATATACTTTTGCATCAGCCCGAAGATCAGAATCGAAAAATTGAAGGATTTTTGGATGATTATGCCTTCACAATCGAGAGTTACATCGCGCTATACGAAGCTACTTTTGAAGAAAAGTGGATATACAAAGCAAA
>Ga0233369_1000529_pt1 | contig 15298 bp, 14 predicted proteins | sample ElkDunMinimDraft_26_FD_191537 | JGI IMG/M metagenome (GOLD analysis project Ga0233369, IMG submission 191537) | Fecal eukaryotic communites from dung pellets of Tule Elk in California, USA - Elk Dung D16 | ecosystem: Host-associated > Mammals > Digestive system > Large intestine > Fecal | place... | reverse complement strand
CTGCCGCTTCTCGGGGGTGACCCAGGATCTCTTTCGGGGCGACGGGGGTATTCATAGGGAGGCCTGCAAGGCGGCCAGCAGCTGCGTGTTCTCGTCAGCCGTGCCGACGGTCAGGCGCAGGCAGTTGGCCAGCAAAGGATGCATTTTAGAAACGTTCTTGACGAGGACCCCGCGCGCCTTCAATTCCTCGAAGGTTCGCTGGGCATCGGGCAAGCGCACCAGGATCATGTTGGCGTCGCTGGGCCACTGCTGCACGCCCGGCAGGCGCGCGAGCGCCTCTTGCAGGCGGGTGCGCTCGCGCCGGATGTCGGCCGCCTGGCCGGCGAAGACGGACTCGTGTTCCAGCGCGAACAGCGCCGCCTCGCAGTTGAGGACGCTGATGTTGTACGGCGGGCGCACCTTGTCCAGTTGCGCGACCAGCTCCTTGCGGCCCATCATGTAGCCGATGCGCACGCCCGCCAGCCCGAACTTGCTCATGGTGCGCATCAGCAGCACGTGCTCGTGCTGCGTGAGGCGATCGATGTAGCTGCGGCTGGAAAAAGGCTGGTACGCCTCGTCGATCACCACCAGGCCCGGCGCGGCGCGCACGATCCTGTCAATCGTGGTGTCGTCCCACAGGTTCGCCGTGGGATTGTTCGGGTAGGCCAGGTAGATGATCGAAGGCTGGTGCTTGTCGATGGCGGCCAGCATGGCGGCTTCGTCCAGCTCGAAGTCGGGCGTGAGGTCGACGCCGATGAACTTCAGCCCCTGCAGGTGGGCGCTCATCGCGTACATCACGAAGCCGGGCAGCGGCGCAAGGATGCTCGCGCCGGGCACGTCGCATGCCATGGCCACCAGCGAGATCAGTTCGTCCGAGCCGTTGCCCAGCATCAGGTCGCAGCCGTCGGGCAGCTGCGCATGGCGGGCCAGCGCCTGCTTGAGGTCTTCCACGCGCTCGCCCGGATAGCGGTTGAGCGCCACCTCCGCCAGTCGCTCGCCCAGCGCGCGGCGCATCTCCGGCGGCAGCCGGTAGGGGTTCTCCATCGCATCGAGCTTGAGGTACCCCCTGGCGTCCTGCACGGCATAGGCGTGCATGGATTGCACGTCCTGGCGGATGCGGGTGGCGATCAACTGGTTCAGGGTGGCACTCATGGCAGCAAAGGGGAACGGCCGCGTGGGCGGCAAGGAACAGGAAGGAGGCAGGCGGGGAAGCCTGCCAATGCTAACGCTTCAGCCGCAGCTCCGCCGCCCGGGCGTGGGCCTGCAGGCCCTCGCCATGGGCGAGTTCGGCGGCCACGCGGCCTAGCGTCTGGGCACCGGCTTCCGTCACTTCGATCAGGCTGCTGCGCTTCTGGAAGTCGTAGACCCCCAGCGGGCTGGAAAAGCGCGCAGTCGTGCTGGTCGGCAGCACGTGGTTGGGGCCTGCGCAGTAGTCGCCGAGCGACTCGCTGGTGTAGGCGCCCAGGAAGATCGCGCCGGCATGCCGCAGCAGGGGCTCCCAGCGGTGCGGGTCGGAGCTGGCGATCTCGAGGTGTTCCGGGGCGATGCGGTTGCTGATCTCGCAGGCTTCTTCCATGCTGCGCGTGCGGATCAGGGCGCCGCGGCCGCTGAGCGACTTGGCGATGATCTCGGCGCGCGGCATCTCGGGCAGCATGCGGTCGATCGCGCGCTGCACCTGTTCGATGTACGCCGCGTCCGGGCACAGCAGGATGCTCTGCGCCAGTTCGTCGTGTTCGGCCTGCGAGAACAGGTCCATCGCCACCCAGTCGGCCGGCGTGCTGCCGTCGGCCAGCACCAGGATCTCGCTGGGGCCGGCGATCATGTCGATGCCGACCTGGCCGAACACGTGGCGCTTGGCGCTGGCCACATAGGCGTTGCCCGGGCCGGTGATCTTGTCGACCGGCGGCACGGTCTCGGTGCCGTAGGCCAGTGCAGCGACGGCCTGCGCGCCGCCGATGGTGAAGGCGCGCGTGACGCCGGCCACGTGGGCGGCGGCCAGCACCAGCGGGTTCTTCTCGCCGCGCGGCGTCGGCACCACCATGATGATCTCGCGCACCCCGGCGACGTGCGCGGGGATCGCGTTCATCAGCACCGACGACGGGTACGCCGCCTTGCCGCCCGGCACGTAGATGCCGACGCGATCGATCGGCGTGACCTTCTGGCCCAGCAGCGTGCCGTCTTCGTCGCGGTACTGCCAGCTCTCGCCAGAGGCCTTCTTCTGCGCCTCGTGGTAGCTGCGCACGCGCCGTGCGGCAAATTGCAGCGCCTGCCGCTGCGCCGCGGGCAGGCCCTCGAAGGCCGACTTCAGTTCGGCCGCGGTCAGTTCGAGTTCGGCGACCGACGCCGCTTCCATGTCGAAGCGGCGCGTGTACTCCAGCACCGCGGCATCACCGCGCGCCTGCACGTCGGCCAGGATGCCGGCCACGGCCTGTTCGACGCCGCTGTCCGTCTCGGCCGACCAATGCAGCCGCGCCGCCAGCGCGGCATCGAAGCCGCTGTCGGTGGTGGCGAGGCGCAGGGGTCGGGCGGAGTAGGTCATGTCAGGCGGTCGCGGCGACCGTGCGGGAGAAAACGTCGATGAGCCGACGGATCGGCTCCTGCTTGAGTTTGAGGGCGGCCTGGTTCACCACCAGGCGCGAGCTGATGTCCATGATGCGCTCGACTTCGACCAGGTTGTTGGCCTTGAGCGTGTTTCCGGTGGAGACGAGGTCGACGATGGCGTCGGCCAGGCCGGTCAGCGGCGCCAGCTCCATGCTGCCGTACAGCTTGATCAGGTCGACGTGCACGCCCTTGGCGGCGAAGAAGTCGCGCGCGATGCTCACGTACTTGGTGGCGACGCGCAGGCGCGAGCCCTGGCGCACGGCCCGGGCGTAGTCGAAATCCGAGCGCACGGCCACGCTCACGCGGCACTTGGCGATCTGCAGGTCCAGCGGCTGGTACAGGCCCTGGCTGCCGTGCTCGATCAGCGTGTCCTTGCCGGTGACGCCGAGGTCGGCGCCGCCGTACTGCACGTAGGTGGGCACGTCGCTGGCACGCACGATCACCACCCGCAGGTCGGGCTGGCTGGTCGAGAGGATCAGCTTGCGGGACTTGTCCGGGTCGTCGAGCACCTCGATGCCGGCTTCCTTGAGCAGCGGCAGGGTCTCTTCGAAGATGCGGCCCTTCGAGAGCGCGAGGGTGATGCCCTGGTTCATTTCACCCGCTCGATGTCGGCGCCGAGCTGGCGCAACTTGGCTTCCATCTGCTCGTAGCCCCGGTCCAGGTGGTAGATGCGGTCCACCATGGTCTCGCCATCGGCCACCAGGCCGGCGATCACCAGGCTGGCGGAGGCGCGCAAGTCGGTCGCCATCACGGCGGCACCCGACAGCTGTTCGACCCCTTCGCTGGTGGCCACGCGCCCGTCGATGGTGATCCTGGCGCCCAGGCGCAGCATCTCGTTGACGTGCATGAAGCGGTTCTCGAAGATGTTCTCCGCCACCCGCGCCGAACCTTCGGCGACGCAATTGAGCGCCATGAACTGCGCTTGCATGTCTGTGGGAAAGCCGGGGTATTCGGTGGTTTCGAAGCTCTGGGCCTTCAGCCGGCCGGAGGCGCTGACCTTGAGGCCGCCCTCGACGGCATCGATGCGGGCGCCCGCGGCGTGCAGCTTCTCGATGACGGCGCCCAGGTGCTCGGCGCGGGCGCCCAGCAGCACCGCCTCGCCACCGGTGGCGGCGACCGCGCACAGGAAGGTGCCGGCTTCGATCCGGTCGGCCACGACGCTGTGGGTGGCGCCGTGCAGCTTTTCCACGCCCTGGATGCGGATGCGACTGGTGCCGTGGCCCTCGACCCTGGCGCCCATCGCGTTGAGCATGTCGCCCAGGTCGATGATCTCGGGCTCCATGGCGGCGTTTTCGAGCACCGTTTCGCCTTCGGCGAGCGCCGCGGCCATCATGAAATTCTCGGTGCCCGTCACCGTGATCATGTCGGTGGTGATGCTGGCGCCCCGCAGGCGCGTCCAGCCCTTGGGCAGCTTGGCGATCATGTAGCCGTGCTCGACCACGATCTGCGCGCCCATCTGCTCCATGCCCTTGATGTGCTGGTCCACCGGCCGCGAGCCGATGGCACAGCCGCCGGGCAGCGACACGGTGGCTTCGCCGAACCGCGCGAGCAAGGGGCCGAGCGCGAGCACCGCGGCGCGCATGGTCTTGACCATCTCGTACGGCGCTTCGGGGAAATGCAACTGGCTCGAATCGATCACCACCGTGCCGTCGGGGCTGAACTCCGCCGTCGCGCCCATGTTGCGGATCAGCTTGAGCATGGTCGCCACGTCCTGCAGGCGCGGGATGTTGCGCAGCGTCACGGGCTCGGCACTGAGCAGCGCGGCGCACAGCTCGGGCAGGGCGGCGTTCTTCGCGCCGGAGATGCGGACTTCGCCGCGCAGCGGCCGGCCGCCGCGAATCAGTAGCTTGTCCATGGCCTCACTTCGTCTGGGTTGCCCATTCGGCGGGCGTGTAGGTCTTGATCGACAGGGCATGTACCTCGTCGGTGTGCATTCTCGCACCCAGCGTCGCGTACACGCGCTGGTGCCGCTGGAGAGTACGCAGGCCGGCGAACTCGGCTGACACGACCAGCGCCGACCAGTGGCGGCCGTCGCCGTCCACTTCGATGTGCTCGCAGGGAAGGCTGGCGGTGATGATGTTTTGCAGTTCGAGGGCGGTCATGGAAATTCCTGGGGCGCTCATCCGCGGATCTTGTAGCCGATGCGCAGCAGGTGCACGGCCAGCAGGCCGATCACGGCGAACGCCGCACCGACGATCGCCAGACTGAGCCACGGCGACACGTCGCTGATGCCGAAGAAGCCGTAGCGGAAGCCGTCGATCATGTAGAAGAACGGGTTGAGGTGGCTCACGCGTTGCCAGAACGGCGGCAGCGAATGGATGGAATAGAAGACGCCCGAGAGGAACGTCAGCGGCATGATGACGAAGTTCTGGAAGGCCGCCATCTGGTCGAACTTCTCGGCCCACAGCCCCGCGATCACCCCCAGCGTGCCGAGCATCGCGGCGCCGAGCACGGCGAACACCAGGATCCACAGCGGGGCGGCGAACGACAGGTCGGTGAACCAGGTGGTGACCAGCAGCACGCCCAGGCCCACGCACAGCCCGCGGATCACCGCCGAACCCACGTAGGCGACGAACCAGCTCCAGTGCGACAGGGGCGTGAGCAGCACGAACACCAGGCTGCCCATGATCTTGCTTTGCACCAGCGACGACGAGCTGTTGGCGAAGGCGTTCTGCAGCACGCTCATCATCACCAGCCCGGGCACCAGGAAGGCGGTGTAGCCGATGCTGTCGTACACCTTGACGCGGTCGGCCAGCACGTGGCCGAAGACCAGGAGATACAGCAGCGCGGTCAGCACCGGCGCAGCGACGGTCTGGAAGCTGACCTTCCAGAAGCGCAGCACTTCCTTGTACAGGAGGGTTTGCCAGCCGCTCATGCCAGCACCTCGCGTTCCTTCATCACGTCGAGGAACACGTCTTCGAGGTCGGCCTTGCGGATTTCCACGTCTTCCACGCGCAGCCCGGCTTCGCGGATCACGGCCAGGTGCCGCTCGATGTCATGGGCATCGTGCGCGGGCAACTGCACGATGCGCCCGGTGACGCGCGCCTTGCCCTCGAACTGCGGCGGCAGCGGGCCATCGAGCTTGAAGCGCAGCACGTTGCTGGAAGCCGCCTTGAGCAGTTCGCTCGTGCGTTCCAGCGCCACCACCCGGCCGGTCTTGAGCATCGCGATGCGGTTGCACAGCGCTTCGGCTTCTTCCAGGTAGTGCGTGGTGAGCAGCACCGTGTGGCCTTCCTTGTTCAGGCGGGCGATGAACTGCCACAGCGTCTGCCGCAGTTCGACGTCCACGCCCGCAGTGGGCTCGTCCAGCACGATCACGGGCGGGCGATGCACCAGGGCCTGCGCCACCAGCACGCGGCGCTTCATGCCGCCAGACAGCTGGCGCATGTTGGCCGTGGCCTTGTCGGCAAGGCCCAGGCTGGAGAGCAGTTCGTCGATCCAGCCGTCGTTGTTCTTCACGCCGAAGTAGCCGGACTGGATGCGCAGCGCTTCACGCACGGTGAAGAAGGGGTCGAACACCAGTTCCTGCGGCACCACCCCGAGCTGGCGGCGGGCCTGGGCGTAGTCCTTCTGGACGTCGTGGCCATGCACCACGACCTGGCCCGCGCTGGCGCGCACCAGGCCGGCGAGGATGCTGATCAGGGTGGTCTTGCCCGCGCCGTTGGGGCCGAGCAGGCCGAAGAACTCGCCCTCCTCGATGTCGAACGTGACCCCGTCGAGGGCCTGGAAGCTGCCGCGGGGAGTGTCGTAGGACTTGGAGACGGACTGAAAGGAGATGGCTGGCATGGGCAACCCGCCATTTTACGGTGCGGGTCGCGCCCGCGCCCGGGTGCGGCTAATGCGGGGCCGCGACGGGAGGCAGCAGCTCGGAGACGCCGTACAGCGTGGCCAGCTCGCGCAGCTTGGGCGGCAGCTGGGTCACGGAGAAGGTCTTTCCCAGCGACAGGGCCTCGCGCCGGCAGTCCAGCAGGACGGCCAGCACGGAAGAATCGAAACGCCGCAGCGCCGATGCATCGGCCACGGCGTGCGGGGACGGGTCCGAGCGCAGCGCCTGCGCCAGCATGCGGCAGCACGCGGGCGCCTGGGCGTGGGTCATCTCGTCGGGCAGCACCAGCATTCCGGCTTCAGCCCCGCTTGGCGTTGGTCTTGTTGCGCTCGGACAGCGAGGCGATCAGGCCGTCGACGCCCTTGGCGTTGATCTCCTGCGCGAACTGGCTGCGGTACGTTTCGACCAGCCACACGCCCAGCACGTTCAGGTTGTAGATCTTCCAGCCGGCGCCCTGCCCTGCCGTCTTCTCCAAGCGGTAATCGAGCTGGATCGGGTCGCCGCGGCCGCGGACTTCGGTGCGCACGACGACTTCGGTGTCGGTCGGAGCAGCCCGCAAGGGCTTGACGCTGACAGTTTCGTCGGCCACCTGCGACAGGGCCCCCGAATAGGTGCGCACCAGCAGGATCTTGAACTCGTCCTGCAGCCGTTTCTGCTGCTCGGGCGTTGCCTGGCGCCACGCCGGGCCGACGGCGGAGGCCGTCATGCGCTGGAAGTTCAGGTGCGGCAGGATCTTGGCGTCCACCAGCGCGATCACCTTGTTGGTGTCGGTCGCCAGCGCGCTCTTGTCGGCCTTGATCGCGGTCAGCACTTCGTCGGACAGGCGCTTGATCAGCGCATCCGGCGCTTCTTCGGCGGCGTGCGCCAGGGGCAGCCCACCAAAGGCGAAGCTGGTCGCCAGCACGGCGGCAGCCAATCGGCCCAGAGTACGTCGTTGCATTCTCGTCATCCTTTTCGAACGGCCGAAGGCCGGGTTGGCTGTTGGAGCCCGACAGGCGACGCCGGTTCGCAGCGTCGACGCCGGATTGCAACAGCTTGCAATCGGTCAGCGGGCCGGCGCAACCGGCTGGCCCGCCGGATTCGCCTGCGGCGGCGGCGCGGCCTGGGAGCCGCCGTCGGTTCCGCTGGGCAGCGGCGGCGGAACGTCCCGCCGCGGATCGTCCGGCTGGTAGATCTCTGCGCGGCGGCGCTGCAGGTGGGCGTCGCGGGTGAAGCTGTACTTGTCCAGCGAGGCCTCTTCCAGCACCGAGCTGGCGCGCAGCAGGTTCGAGCGCTGGCTCACCACCCGCAGGGTGTAGGCCGTGTAGCGGGTGTTGTACGGGTCGATCCGGCTGACCAGGTCGGCTTGCCGGTCGACCGGCAGCGCGACCGCGTCGCGCAGGGTCGAAGGCCCGAAGATCGGCAGCACCAGGTAGGGGCCCGCGGGGACGCCCCAGCGGCCCAGCGTCTGGCCGAAGTCTTCGCGGTGCCGATCGATGTTGAATTCGCTGGCGACGTCGAAGATGCCGAACACGCCGAACACCGTGTTGAGTTGCACGCGGGCGAAGTTGTCCGCGGCGTCCTGCACGCGGCCTTGCAACGCGCTGTTGACGAACGACCACATGTCGCCGAGGTTGCCGAAGAAGTTGGAGACGCCGGTGCGCACCAGCGGCGGCACGTGCTCCTTGTACACCGTCGCCACCGGGCGCAGCAGCACGGAGTCCAGCCCCTCGTTGAAGTCGGAGACCGTCCGGTTCATCGGCTCCCACGGATCGTAGGCCGTGGGGTGGGTGACGGTGGCACAGCCCGCCAGCAGCGAGAAGGTGCCGGCCAGCAAGAGGCTGGAGGCGGCGCGGCGGGCCGCGGAATGGGTTGTTTTCACTTTTTCTGGCTCGTCGCTGGGGTGGCGGGGCCCTCCGCGGCCTTGTTGTACAGGAACTGTCCGATGAGGTTTTCCAGCACGACGGCGGATTGCGTACTGCTAATGGTATCGCCTGGGCCGAGAAGCTGGGCATCGGAGCCGGCCTCGATCCCGACATATTGCTCACCCAGCAGGCCGCTGGTGAGAATCTTCAGCGAGCTGTCCTTGGGAAACTGGTAGCGGCTGTCCAGGTCCATGTCGACCCGGGCCTGGAAGGTCTGGTCGTCGAAGGTGATCGCGTCCACCCGGCCGACCACCACGCCGGCGCTCTTGATCGCCGCCTTGGGCTTGAGCCCGCCGATGTTGTCGAAGCGGGCGCTGACCCGGTAGTTGTTGCCGCCCAGGCTCAGCGACAGCAGGTTGGCCGACTGCAGGGCCAGGAACACCAGGGCCGCGGCGCCGATGAGCACGAACAGGCCGACCCACACATCATTCTTGGTACGTTCCATCTTCTCTTACTCCTAGATGCTGAACATCAACGCCGTCAGCAGGAAATCCAGCGCGAGCACGGCCAGCGAGGCCATCACCACGGTGCGGGTGGTCGCGCGCGCCACGCCTTCGGGCGTGGGCTTGGCCTCGTAGCCCTGCAGCACGGCGGTGAAGGTCACCGCCACGCCGAACACCATGCTCTTGAGGACGCCGTTGCCGACGTCCTGGAACACGTCCACGCCGCCTTGCATCTGGCTCCAGAAGGAGCCCGGGTCGACGCCGATCATCACCACCCCGACGAGCCAGCCGCCTATGATGCCGACCGCGCAGAAGACGGCGGACAGCAGGGGCAAGGCGATGACGCCGGCCCAAAAGCGCGGCGCCAGCACGCGCTGCACCGGGTCGACCGCCATCATCTCCATGGCGGACAGTTGCTCGCCGGCCTTCATCAGGCCGATCTCGGCGGTCAGGGAGGTTCCGGCCCGGCCCGCGAACAGCAGGGCCGTCACCACCGGGCCGAGCTCGCGCACCAGGCTGAGCGCCACCAGCAGGCCGAGCGCCTCGGCCGAGCCGTAGCGCTGCAGCGTGTAGTAGCCCTGCAGCGCCAGCACGAAGCCGACGAACAGCCCGGAGACCGCGATGATCGACAGCGAATGGTTGCCCAGAAAGTGCACCTGGTCGCGCACCAGCCGGCCGCGCGCGAAAGTCGGGCCGGCCAGGGTCAGCAGGCGGCAAAGCAGCCGGGCGCCGTGGCCGATGTCGGACAGCTTGCCGCGGGTGGCGAAGCCCACGTCGGCAGGGTTCCACCAGCTCATCGCGGTACCCGTCCGGCCGCCGGGCGGGGGTCTTCGCGGTGCGGCAAACACGGCATGGCTTGGGGGTTGCTCATTTCTGCAGGCCTCCGCTGAAGTCTTGCGCCACGGACACGCCCGGGTAGTGGAAATGGACCGGACCTTCCGGCAGCGCATTGACGAACTGGCGCACCAGCGGGTCTTCGGAAGCGCGGACTTCGTCCGGCGTGCCTTGCGCCGCGATGGCGCCGTTGCCCAGGATGATCACCTGGTCGGCGATGCGGAAGGTTTCCTCGAGGTCGTGCGACACCACGATGCTGGTGATGCCCAGCGTGTCGTTCAGCCGGCGGATCAGTTGCGCCGCCGTGCCCAGCGAAATCGGGTCGAGCCCGGCAAACGGTTCGTCGTACATGATCAGGTCGGGGTCGAGCGCGATCGCGCGCGCCAGCGCCACGCGGCGGGCCATGCCGCCGGAGATCTGGCTGGGCATCAGGTCGCGCGCGCCGCGCAGGCCCACGGCGTTGAGCTTCATCAGCACGATGTCGCGCACCAGGTGCTCGGGCAGGCCGGAATGCTCGCGCAGCGGGAAGGCCACGTTGTCGAAGACGCTCAGGTCGGTGAACAGCGCCCCGAACTGGAACAGCATGCCCATCCGGCGGCGGATGCGGAACATGCCCTCGCGCCCGAGCGTGGCGATGTCCTCGCCGTCGAACAGCAGTTCACCCGCCTGCGGACGCACCTGCCCGCCGATCAGGCGCAGCACCGTGGTCTTGCCGCCGCCCGATGCGCCCATGAGCGCAGTCACCTTGCCGCGGGGCACGGTGAAGGACAGGCCGTCAAGGATGCGGCGCGCGCCGTAGCCGAAGCTCAGGTTGCGGCACTCGACGAGCGCGCCGGGGTCGGGTGGAATCATCCGGGAGTGGGCCGCCGGGCGGCCGGGAATGGGGACCCCGGATGATAGGGCAAGCTGCCGAGCTGGCCGGGCTGCGGGACATTCGCCGGCTTCGGGGGCAGCGAGGTGATGTGCACACCGGCCTCTCGGGAGCGGCCGGCATCAGGATTCGGTCGGCGGCGGGAGCGCCGCCCGCGCAAGATGAAAGCCCTGGATTCCCGCCTCCGCGGGAATGACGGGGTCTCGGGACGCGGCCCTGGCGGCGGCGACGACGTCAGCGAGGCAGGTCCGAGAAGCCCATCAGGAACTCGTCCACCGCCCGAGCGGCCTGCCGGCCTTCACGGATGGCCCAAACCACCAGCGACTGGCCGCGGCGCATGTCGCCGGCGGCGAACACCTTGGGCACGTTGGTGACGTAGCCGTCGTGGAACTCGGTCGTCGCCTTGGCATTGCCGCGGGCGTCCTTGTCCACGCCGAAGCCTTCCAGGATGGAGGCGGCCGGGCTGACGAAGCCCATGGCCAGCAGCACCAGGTCGGCCTTCAGCGTCTGCTCGGTGCCGGGCACTTCCTGCATCTTGCCGTCCTTGAACTCCACGCGCACGGTCTTCAGGCCGGTGACCTTCTTGCCGTCGCCGATGAATTCCTTGGTGGCGATCGCAAACTCGCGCTCGCAGCCTTCCTCGTGCGAGGAGCTGGTGCGCAGCTTGTACGGCCAGTACGGCCAGGTCAGCGCCTTGTTCTCTTCCTCGGGCGGCTGCGGCATCAGCTCGAACTGCACGACGCTGGCTGCGCCATGGCGGTTGCTGGTGCCCACGCAGTCGCTGCCGGTGTCGCCGCCACCGATGACGATGACGTGCTTGCCGTCGGCGCGGATCTGGCCCTTGAGCTTGTCACCGGCGTTGACCTTGTTCTGCTGCGGCAGGAACTCCATGGCGAAGTGCACGCCATCGAGCTCTCGGCCGGGCACCGGCAGGTCGCGCGACTGTTCCGCGCCGCCCGTCAGGAGCACCGCGTCGAAATCCTGTTGCAACTGCTTGGGCGAGATCGTTTCCTTGGCCCAGTTGGTGATCTTCGAGCCCTTGGGCAGCTCGCCGATCATCACGCCGGTGCGCACCGTCACGCCTTCGGCCTTCATCTGCTCGACTCGGCGATCGATGTGGTGCTTCTCCATCTTGAAGTCGGGGATGCCGTAGCGCAGCAGGCCGCCGACGCGGTCGTTCTTCTCGAACAGCGTCACGTCATGGCCGGCGCGCGCCAGTTGCTGCGCCGCCGCCATGCCCGCCGGGCCGGAGCCGACCACCGCCACCTTCTTGCCGGTCTTGATGCGCGGCACGCGCGGCTCGACCCAGCCGTTTTGCCAGGCGCGGTCGATGATCGCGTGCTCGATCGATTTGATGCCCACAGCCTCGTCGTTGAAGTTCAGCGTGCAGGCCGCCTCGCAGGGCGCGGGGCAGATGCGGCCGGTGAATTCCGGGAAGTTGTTGGTGGAGTCGAGCACCGTGAAGGCGTTCTTCCAGTCCTGCCGGTACACCAGGTCGTTGAAGTCCGGAATGACGTTGTTGACCGGGCAGCCCGAGTTGCAGAAGGGGATGCCGCAGTCCATGCAGCGCGCGCCCTGCACCTTCGCTTCGGCGTCGGACAGGCCGACGACGAATTCCTTGTAGTTCTTCAGGCGTTCGGGGACGGGCTTGTAGCCCTCCTCGACGCGCTCGTATTCCAGAAAGCCGGTGACTTTTCCCATGGTTGACTCGTCCTCTTATTTCGCCGGCGCCGGCTCGTGTTGCATCGCGACTTCCTGGTTGGTGCCCGCGCTGGCGATCTCCACCTCGCGCTCGTGCATCTCGGCCAGGGCGCGCTTGTACTCGTTGGGGAACACCTTCAGGAACTTCTGGCGCGACGTGGCCCAGTTGTCCAGCAGTTCGCGGGCGCGGCGGCTGCCGGTCCAGCGGTTGTGGTCTTCCAGCAGCTTCTTGAGCAGCGCCTCGTCGGTCTGGTCCTGGTGCAGGCGGGTGCGTGCGTTGGCGGCCTTCTGTTCGGCCGTGGTCACCACGCGCTCGAGCGACACCATCGCAGTGTTGCAGCGGCTGGCGAACTGGCCGTCCTCGTCGTACACGTAGGCGATGCCGCCCGACATGCCGGCGGCGAAGTTGCGCCCGGTCTTGCCCAGCACGACCACCGTGCCGCCGGTCATGTATTCGCAGCCGTGGTCACCCGTGCCTTCCACCACCGCGGTGGCGCCCGACAGGCGCACCGCGAAGCGTTCGCCGGCCACGCCGCTGAAGAACGCCTCACCGGAGGTCGCGCCGTACAGCGCGGTGTTGCCGATGATGATGTTGCGCTGCGCTTCGCCGCGGAAGTCGATGCTGGGGCGCACGATCACGCGGCCGCCCGACAGGCCCTTGCCGGTGTAGTCGTTGGCGTCGCCGATCAGGTACAGCGTGATGCCCTTGGCGAGGAAGGCGCCGAACGACTGGCCGCCGGTGCCTTCCAGCTGGATGCGCAGGGTGTCGTCGGGCAGGCCTTCCGGGTGCACCTTGGTCAGTGCGCCGGAGAGCATGGCGCCCACCGAGCGGTTGACGTTGCGCGCCACCTCCATGAACTGCACGCGCTCGCCCCGCTCGATGGCCGCCTTCGACTTCTCGATCAGGCGCACGTCCAGGCTCTTGTCCAGCTTGTGGTCCTGCTCTTCGCAGTGGAAGCGCGGCACATCGGCCGGCACCTTCGGCTGCGCAAACAGGCGGGCGAAGTCCAGGCCGCGGGCCTTCCAGTGCGACAGGCCCTTGCGCGTGTCGAGCAGGTCGACGCGGCCGACCAGGTCTTCGAACTTGCGCACGCCCAGCTGCGCCATGATCTGGCGCACTTCTTCGGCGATGAAGAAGAAGAAGTTGACCACGTGCTCGGGCTTGCCCGAGAACTTGGCGCGCAGCACCGGGTCTTGCGTGGCCACGCCGACCGGGCAGGTGTTCAGGTGGCACTTGCGCATCATGATGCAGCCTTCGACCACCAGCGGCGCAGTGGCGAAGCCGAACTCGTCAGCGCCCAGCAGCGCGCCGATGACGACGTCGCGGCCGGTCTTCATCTGGCCGTCGGCCTGCACGCGGATGCGGCTGCGCAGGCGGTTGAGCACCAGCGTCTGCTGGGTTTCGGCCAGGCCGATTTCCCAGGGCGACCCGGCGTGCTTGATCGACGACCAGGGCGAAGCGCCCGTGCCGCCGTCGTGGCCTGCGATCACCACGTGGTCGGCCTTGCACTTGGCTACGCCGGCCGCGATGGTGCCGACGCCGACTTCGGAGACCAGCTTGACGCTGACCGACGCATGCGGCGCGACGTTCTTCAGGTCGTGGATCAGCTGCGCGAGGTCTTCGATCGAGTAGATGTCGTGGTGCGGCGGCGGCGAGATCAGGCCGACGCCGGGCACCGAGTAGCGCAGCTTGCCGATGTACTTGGAGACCTTGCCACCGGGCAGCTGGCCACCTTCGCCGGGCTTGGCGCCCTGCGCCATCTTGATCTGGATCTGGTCGGACGACGACAGGTATTCCGCCGTCACGCCGAAGCGGCCGGAGGCGACCTGCTTGATCTTGGAGCGCAGCGAGTCGCCGGCCTGCAGCGGGATGTCAACCTCGATCTGCTCGCGGCCCACGACGTCGGCCATGGTCTGGCCAGCCTTGATCGGGATGCCCTTGAGCTCGTTGCGATAGCGCGCAGGGTCTTCGCCGCCTTCGCCCGTGTTGCTCTTGCCGCCCATGCGGTTCATGGCGATCGCCAGCGTGGCGTGCGCCTCGGTGGAGATCGAGCCGAGCGACATCGCGCCGGTGGCAAAGCGCTTGACGATTTCCTTGGCCGGCTCGACTTCGTCGACGGGAATGGCCTTGGACGGATCGACCTTGAACTCGAACAGCCCGCGCAGCGTCATGTGGCGGCGGCTCTGGTCGTTGATGATCTGGGCGTATTCCTTGTACGTGTTCCAGTTGTTGGCGCGCGCGCTGTGCTGCAGCTTGGCGATCGCGTCGGGCGTCCACATGTGCTCTTCGCCGCGCACGCGCCAGGCGTATTCGCCGCCGGCGTCGAGCATCGACGACAGCACCGGGTCGCCACCGAAGGCCGCGCGGTGGCAGCGGATGGCCTCCTCGGCCAGCTCGAACACGCCAATGCCCTCGACGCGGCTGGAGGTGCCGGTGAAGTACTTCGCGATGGTGTCGCTGTTGATGCCGATGGCCTCGAACAGCTGCGCGCCGCAGTACGACATGTAGGTCGACACGCCCATCTTGGACATGATCTTCGACAGGCCCTTGCCGACCGCCTTGACGTAGTTGTAGATCGCCTTCTCGGGGTTCAGGTCGCCCGGCAGGTCCTTGTGGATCGCCACCAGCGTTTCCATCGCCAGGTACGGGTGCACGGCTTCGGCGCCGTAGCCGGCCAGCACGCCGAAGTGATGCACTTCGCGCGCCGACCCGGTCTCCACCACCAGGCCGGCGGTGGTGCGCAGGCCCTCGCGCACCAGGTGCTGGTGGATGGACGACAGCGCCAGCAGCGCCGGGATCGCCACCTGCGTCGGGCTCACGCCGCGGTCGCTGATGATCAGGATGTTGTGGCCGCTGCGCAGCGCGTCGACCGCCTCGGCGTTGAGCGAAGCCAGCTTGGCTTCGACACCTTCGTGGCCCCACGACAGCGGGTAGGTGATGTCCAGCGTGTAGCTGCGGAACTTGCCGTGCGTGTGCTTGTCGATCTCGCGCAGCTTCTGCATGTCGGCGAAGTCGAGGATCGGCTGGCTCACTTCGAGCCGCATCGGCGGGTTGACCTGGTTGATGTCCAGCAGGTTCGGCTTGGGGCCGATGAAGGACACCAGCGACATCACGATCGCCTCGCGGATCGGGTCGATC
>Ga0233369_1000527_pt1 | contig 15353 bp, 9 predicted proteins | sample ElkDunMinimDraft_26_FD_191537 | JGI IMG/M metagenome (GOLD analysis project Ga0233369, IMG submission 191537) | Fecal eukaryotic communites from dung pellets of Tule Elk in California, USA - Elk Dung D16 | ecosystem: Host-associated > Mammals > Digestive system > Large intestine > Fecal | place... | reverse complement strand
AGCTTATAGAGAAAGGCAGAGGGAATAGACCCGCTGAAGCCTTAGCAACCTGATATTTTTCAAGGTGCTACATTCTACCCCAATTGGGAAAGATAAGTTTTGGATAGACCGCACCTCTGTGTCTTTTCTCTTGGCCTAAAACGAAAAGAATAATCATGAAAATCGTAGATCATATTAAAAACGCGAACGGGAAGACTTTGTTTTCATTCGAATTGTTACCTCCTGCAAAAGGTCAAGGGATTCAAAGTATTTTCAATACAATGGATTCGTTGATGGAATTCAAACCTCCTTTTATTGATGTAACATACCACAGAGAAGATTATTTGTACAAACAACACGATAATGGTTTGTTGGAACGTGTAGCGTATCGCAAACGTCCTGGTACGGTGGCTATTTGTGCAGCGATCATGAATAAATATAAGGTCGATGCGGTTCCGCATTTGATTTGTGGTGGTTTTACAAAAGAAGAGACAGAAAACGCGTTAATCGATTTGGATTTCTTAGGTATTGATAATGTTTTGGTTTTGCGAGGCGATGCGCGCAAAGGAGATGCAGATTTTATTCCTACACCAGGTGGACATGGCTATGCTACGGATTTGTTGGCACAAGTGTCGGATATGAACAATGGAAAGTACTTGCATGAAGATATTGAAAATAGTTCAAAAACAAATTTTTGTATCGGTGTGGCAGGTTATCCCGAAAAACATTTTGAAGCTCCAAATTTCAATACTGATTTCAAATGGTTAAAGAAAAAAGTTGAAATGGGAGCGGAATTCATCGTTACACAGATGTTTTATAATATCGAAAAATACAAAGAATTCGTAGTGAAATGCCGTGAAAATGATATTCATGTACCGATTATTCCAGGATTGAAACCGTTGACGACGAAAAAGCAATTGATTGCTTTGCCTAAAATTTTCCATTTGGATATTCCAGAAGAATTAAGTGATGCTGTAGAAGCATGTAAAAATAACGCAGACGTACAAAAAGTGAGTACGGAATGGATGGTCAATATGTGTAAAGAGTTGATTGATTTTGGTGTTCCTGTATTGCACTTTTATACCATGAGTAATCCTGGCCCAACGAAACGAATTGTAGAAAAGTTATTCTAACCTATTAAAGCTTCCCAATCAGGAAGCTTTTTCTTTTTGTTAAATTCTGTTAATAAACAATTTGGCTTCGTTAATTCCTATAAATTTATAATAGTTTCCAAAAGACTTTAAAAAACTATTATGAATTACACAAAAATCAACAATCTTCTGGGATGGCTATGTGGTGCAATTGCGACGATCGTATATGTGCTTACTACCGATCGATTCAACAGTTGGTGGGATACGGGAGAATTTATTGCGTCAGCTTATAAGTTAGAGGTTGTACATCAGCCCGGAGCGCCTTTATTTCTAATGATTCAAAATCTGTTTAGCAACTTGGCTGGTGGAGATGTGAGTAGAATTGCGTTTTGGATGAATGTAGGTTCTGCGGTATGTAGTGGTTTGACTATTACATTTTTATTTTGGACTATTACAGCTTTAGCACGCAAAATTTTAATCAAGGATGTATTAAATAATGAGTCTTTTGATCGTTTAAAAATCTTTGGAGCTGGCGTAGTTGGTTCTTTAGCTTATGCTTTCACGGATTCTTTTTGGTATTCAGCATTAGAGAGTGAGGTGTATGCGATGTCATCTTTGTGTACGGCTGTGGTATTTTGGTTGATATTGAAATGGGAAAAAAGATCTGACCAAGATGATGCGAATAAATGGATTTTGGTCATTGCATTTGTGATGGGATTATCCATCGGAGTACATTTATTGAATTTGCTTACCATTCCTGCCTTAGCCTTGGTTGTTTATTTTAAGAAAGCTGAGAAGATTACTCCAAAAGGTGTTTTCAAAACTATGGGAATTGGCGTAGGAATTTTAGCTTTTATACTTTGGGGTGTGATACAATATAGCGTCAAACTTGCGGCTTATTTTGATTTATTCTTCGTGAATAGTTTAGGATTGAATTTCGGATCTGGGATTGTATTTTTTCTACTACTATTAGTATCTTCCTTGATTTTCGGACTTTATTATTCGTGGAAAAAGAATAAGGCTATTTTGCAATTGGCAGTTTTGTCGCTGTGTTTTGTACTGTTTGGCTTTAGTTCCTATACGATGTTATTGATTCGTTCTCAAACGAATATTTCGTTAAATAATAATTCTCCTGATAATGCTTTTTCTTTTCTTGGGTATTTGAGCCGTGAACAATATGAAACAGAACCATTACTCAAAGGACCTACGTATAATTCTAAAATTATAGATGTTCAAGAAGCACATACTTATAGAAAAGATACTGACAAATACAGTAAAATCGATGCAAGAGGTAAATATACATACGATAAAGAAATGCTGTTTCCACGATTATGGAATGCCGATAAGGCTCATTTTTATTCGTATTATACCGGTTTGGAGCAAGGTGTAAATCCTTCCATGTGGGATAACCTGAAGTTCTTTTTTACCTACCAAGTTAATCATATGTATGTGCGTTATTTCTTGTGGAATTTTGTGGGACGGCAAAATGATGAACACAGTCATGGTAGCGCCATTCATGGCAATTGGATTTCGGGAATCTCGGCTATAGATAATCAAAGGCTAGGGGATGAGACAATAGTAAATTCTTTGGGCAATGTCTCTAGAAATACCTATTTCTTTCTTCCTTTTTTACTTGGAATCGCGGGTTTAATATGGCAATACAAACGGAGTAAGCGTGATGCGTTAGTTGTTGGTTTATTGTTCTTTTTTACAGGATTGGCGATTGTGATATACTTAAATCAAACTCCAATGCAACCGCGTGAAAGAGATTATGCCTATGCAGGATCTTTCTACATGTTCAGCGTTTGGATTGGGCTTGGGGTAATTGCTATTTTAGATATCTTTCGACGGATATATGCGAATAACGTAGTCGCTAGCGTTTCTGTATTGCTCGTATTTGTAGCTGGTCCTGGGATTTTAGCGTATCAAAATTGGGATGATCATGATCGCTCCGATCGTACTTGGACGCGCGACCTGGCATATAATTATTTAGAATCGTGTGAGCCCAATGCTATACTCTTCACGTATGCAGATAACGATACCTTTCCGTTATGGTATTTACAAGAAGTAGAAGGTATACGAACAGATGTACGTATCGTTAATTTGAGTTATTTGCAATCGGATTGGTATGTCAAGCAGGCGATGCAAGACATCAATTCGGCCAAAGCTGCTCCAATCAACATTGATCCTGAAAAGATTAAAAAGGGGGTACGTGATGTAATTCATTATTATGATATGCAAGTGGACGGATATGTAGACTTGGATACGCTGATGGAAGTGATGCTTTCGGACAATCCGAATAATCAATTGCCAATGTCTAATGGTAAATATGTGAATGTTTTACCAACCAAAAATATTCAAATGGTGATAGAAAAAGATTCTGTATTGCGTAATAAGGTCGTTCCAAAATCTTGGGAAAATAATATAGCTGATGTAATGAAATGGAGTTACAATAAACCTTATGTTACCAAAGCAGAATTAAGTATGTTGTCCATCATTCTGAATAATAATTGGGAAAGACCCATATATTTTGCCAATATGTTAGGAAGTGAGAATTTTATTGGATTAGATAAGTATTTGGTAAATGAAGGGTTGGTTTATCGTCTGATGCCTATTGAAATAGGTCAACCTCAAGATGAAATATCTTTAGTGAACACAGATACATTGTATCGCAATGTTAAATCCAAATATGTGTACGGATCCATTTCTAATCTAAAGCATTATGATATAGATTATCGCCGATTTGTTCAAAGCTACTTGTTTGATCAGACCTTAAATGTTGCTCTGGATACACTTATAAAAGAAAATCGAATCCAAGAGGCTAAGGAAGTCGCTTTGTTAGCGGTGAATCATATGCCCCAAAAAAATGTTGATATAAAACATGTTCATTCAAATGCTATTGTTGTAGACACACTCATAAAAGTAAAAGAAATGGAAAAAGCGCAAAAGTTGGCTACACGCGATATAGCTTATATTGAGTCGAACTTAAATTATCTTGTAGGAAAAGCAGACAAGTTGACTGCATTTGATCGTATGGATGTAAACACAGCTTTAGATTCCTTGAATCGCTATAAAGAAATTGCCGCTGCATTAGGTGATAAACAGTTAATTGCGCAGGTAAGTAGAATGGAAGAACGATATTTGAAGAATTAAGTAATACAAAGAAGGAGGTCAATGACCTCCTTTACACTTATATTTTATCCCTTTTTAACCTCTTTAGCCCAAGAGTCTTTCAAAGTTACAGTTCTGTTGAATACTAAATTTTCCGGTGAGGATTTAGTATCTAAATTGAAGTATCCTAAGCGGATAAATTGGTAGCCTTTTCCTGGTATAGCAAATACTAAATCAGGTTCGATATACGCTTTTGGAATAATTGTCAAGCTGTTTGGATTCAATGATGTCTTAAAATCTTCTTCTGCAGCTGGATTTTCAACCTGGAAAAGACGATCGTACAGACGTACTTCAGCTTCTTTAGCGTGCGCTGTAGAAACCCAGTGAATTGTTCCTTTTACTTTCAAGCCCGAAGTATCTTCACCTGATTTTGAATTCGGTATATAATTACAGTGAACTTCTGCTACATTTCCGTTTTCGTCTTTTTTGAAACTATGGCATTCCACGATATAGCCATGTTTCAAACGTACAGATAGACCAGGTCCAAGACGGAAGAATTTCTTAGGAGCATTTTCCATGAAATCTTCGCGCTCAATCCACAATTCTTTTGTGAATGGAATAACACGCGAGCCCTCGCCGCCTTCTACTTCTGGATTATTTTCACCTATTAATTCCTCAACTTTTCCGTCAGGATAGTTTGTTATAATTAACTTAATTGGATCTAGTACAGCCATTCTACGCCAAGCTGTTTTGTTCAAATCCTCGCGGATACAGAATTCCAACAAGCTTACGTCTATCATGTTTTCACGTTTTTGCACACCGATACGCTCCGCAAAATTGCGAATACTTGCTGGTGTATAGCCGCGACGACGCAATCCTGAAATCGTAGGCATACGGGGGTCATCCCAACTTTCTACGTGACCTTCATTTACCAATTGTAACAACTTACGCTTGCTCATCACTGTATAAGTCATGTTTAGGCGTGCGAATTCATATTGTTTAGAAGGGAATATTTCCAATTGCTCAATCAACCAATCGTACAAAGCACGGTGCGGAATAAATTCTAATGTACACACCGAATGTGTAATTTTCTCAATAGAATCCGATTGTCCATGTGCGAAATCATACATGGGGTATATACACCAACTATTGCCAGTACGGTGATGATGTGCGTGCTTGATGCGGTAGATAATAGGATCGCGCATGTGCATATTTGGATTTGCCAAATCAATTTTTGCACGTAATACTTTAGCACCATCTGGATATTTACCCTCGCGCATTTCTTGGAAAAGTTGCAAATTCTCTTCTATAGATCTGCTGCGATTTGGTGTAGGAACGCCAGGTTCTGTAGGCGTACCTTTCGCGGCAGCAATCTCTTCAGCTGTACTATCATCAACATAGGCTAAGCCATTTTCGATGAGTTTAACAGCATATGTATATAATGTTTCGAAATAATCCGAAGTATATAATTCTTCAGCCCACTGGAAGCCCAACCATTGAATATCTTTTTTGATGCTTTCCACATATTCTGTATCTTCTGTCACAGGATTTGTGTCATCAAAACGAAGGTTTGTCTTGCCATTGTATTTTTGCGCCAATCCGAAGTTAAGACAGATGGATTTGGCATGGCCAATATGAAGGTAGCCATTTGGCTCAGGAGGAAATCTTGTCAATACACGACCATCATGTTTTCCAGTTCGAAGATCTTCTTCGATGATTTCTTCAATAAAATTTAATGATTTTTCTTCCTCTATCATAAGTGCAAAGTTACTTATATATTGCTAAATATAGGAATGTTGCTTTTAAAATATATTGGCTTGGGCGGTAATAAATCTAAAATTGTTTTATAAATTAGAATATGAAATTTCAACAAGTCTATAGATATTGGTTTTTGTTAATCTGCAGTCTACCATTTTTTCTTTTTGCAAAATCCCCAAAGCCGAAAATATTGATTTATGGGAGTACTTTGGAGGCTTATGTTGCAGCATTGCAATCAGCTGCTTCAGGTGTTCCTACACTTTGGCTCAATCCCCAAGGCTATACCTTTGATTTGGATAAAAAGGAGATTGTTGAAGAAACAAGTTCAAATTTGCTTGATGGTGGTGTTAAGCTTCAATTTAAAAAAAGCGAATCAGTTGCTACAGACACAATAAAATTATTCCAACAGAATGGCAAGCGTCAATCGTATAATGTGTTGACAGCAGATAATTTGCTTTTATCTACCATAGCAGATGCAGATGTTGTGCAGATAAAGCGTGGAAAAAATTGGTCTATAACCTTGTCCAATAAGAAGAAATATGATGTAGAAACTATACTTGATGCTAGTACAGGTAATTTATTATTACAAAAAGCTAATTTGAAGGATATTCCTGCATTCAAATATAGAAAAGCAAATGATTTGAGTATTGCAGATTCTCGCGCTGTGGTATTGGTTGGTGATTATGGTACTTCAATATATGCTTCAACACTTTCAGATTTATTGACACAAAAGGATAATTTTTTTGTCGCTAATATGGTGGATTTTACAGCAGATGTATCGAAAACGTTCAGAATAAATTATGCGCAGGCTATGGGAGCAATCGCAGGGTATTGTGCTTTTTTCAAAACCACAGCAGATAAAATTGATTTGCGTACGTTGCAAAATGAACTTTTAATGTATAGAGCTAGATTATTGCCTACTATAGATGTAAGTGTAAAGGATAGAAATTTCATTTCTTTACAAAGGACTTACTTGGCTGGAATATTACCGTTAAGAAATCTTAATGATAAACCTGTGTTTGATTTAGCTGATTCGGTACGAGTTTCAGATATTAAGCCAATTATTAATCAGTTTTATTCGAGAGCCCAACTGTGGTTTGTAGATAATAATCCAGAATTTCTTACCGTTCAGGATGCATTGAATTTGATAAAATTTACAGCATTTCGAGGTGAAGAATTGGATGTAGAAGTAAAAAAAAATTGGAATAAGGAATTAACCTTCAAGGGAGATTATGATCCCTCAAAGGTTATTTCAAGATATGAATTTGCTGTGTTATTCGATTTGTATGCTTCGCCTTCTGTGAAAAAAGTGAGTCAGGATGGGGCTACTATTTATCGTTAGTCAGTTACATTTAGTAATCTGTCTCTCAATAACAAACATGCTCCATATGAAGCCAAATTATCATTCTTAGATGATAAAATAATTTTGGTGTCTCTGTTTACGGTTGATAGGGAGTATTTGTTCACCGCATTTTTTAATGGCAAGCTTAAGTATTCCTCAGATTTCGCTACAACTCCTCCAATTATGATTAATTCAGGATTGAAGATGTTTATTAAAGAAGCTATTCCTCGTCCAAGCTTATCACCGATATAATTTATTGCTTCGATACATAAGTTGTCGTCTTTTTTTGCTGCAGCAATGATATCATTAAGCTTTATATCTTCAAGTCTTTTGAACTTTTTAGTCAAACTACTTGTAGCACCGTCATTAATTTGGTCTATTACGCGGCGTATTAATGCATAACCCGAAGCTTCAGTTTCTAAACATCCTTTTTTACCACATTTACAAATTATGTCATTATCAAAGATAGAAATGTGTCCAAATTCTCCTGAGAATCCAGATTTGCCATAATATAACTGCCCGTCGATCATAATGCCCAATCCGATTCCATTATCCACATTTACAAATAAGGCGTCTTTTTCTTCCGAAAGAATCCCACTACTAAATTCAGCATAGGACAGAGCTTTTGTGTCGTTTTCTAAGAACGTTGGAATTCCGATATTTTCTTCGAATAATTTAGAAAGTGGGTCTTCGTAAAAGTTGAAGTATGAGTAGGAATATCCAGTCCTGTAATTAATACGACCCGATAGATTAATTCCTATACCCAATATCTTTTCCTTTACAATATTGTGTTTAGCAATGAATTCATTTATTTCTTTACAAATGTCTAGTAAAGATTCTTCGTTATTCTCTAGTGTGTAAGGGATGTTATCTTTTTTAGAGACAATATCTTTTTTCATGTTAATCATCGAAATACTTAAATTATCGATACCAACTTGTACACCAATGAAGTATGCTGAATTCGCTACCAATCCGTAGGTGTTAGGTTTACGACCAACAGCTGAGGTTGTTTTCCCGTAATCTTTTACCAACTCGTCAGCAATAAGTTCGCTAACACACTCGTTAATTTTTGGAATACTTATGTTAAATTCCTTGCTTAATTCCGCAATTGTAGCCGTTTCGTTTGTAGCAAAATAGGCTAGTATTTTTTTCTTTAGTCGTATATTTTTATAGGCTACTCCATTTTTATTAGCCTCGTGAATATCTTTAAAAAAGTTAGAAGTCATATAACTTATTAGCTAAATGTTTATTTAATCAAATTTGATTATGTTGATTTTATTTGTAAAAATATTTAATAATATAATTTTAGTAATTGATTTTTTTTAAATATAATTGAAAAGTTTTTGTAGCTAAAAGCTAATTTATAGTAAATCTAAATTATTTTTAGTTGAAAACCTAATTTGGGTAACAAAATCATTATTAAAACTAACAACTAAGCCGTGAAAAACGTAAACTCTAAAAAATCTATCCATCCAATATCGTGGATTCCTACCACTTGGTTTGCTATGGGATTGCCATTTGTGGCTCTATCAGGAGCAAGTTCCATCATGTACAAAAATTTAGGTGTATCGGATGCACAAATTGCTTTTTGGACATCTTTAATTATGCTACCGTGGACATTAAAACCATTTTGGGGGCCATTTTTAGAGTTGTACAAGACCAAAAAATTTTTTGTATATGTAACTCAAATATTCACAGGCTTATTGTTTGGCTTAGTAGGTCTTACGCTACAGTTGGATCAATTCTTTAGCTTCTCAATCGCTATTTTGACCATAATTGCTTTAAGTGCTTCTACGCATGATACTGCTGCTGATGGGGTGTATTTAAATGAGTTAGATGAGAAGAATCAAGCTAAATATGTTGGCTGGCAAGGTGCTTTTTATAATATCGCTAAAGTATTTTCTGGTGGTGTATTAGTCTACTTGGCTGGTGAATTGGAACAAAGAATAGGCATTAGTAACGCGTGGATGGTCGTAATGTTCTGTTACGGTCTCCTAATGGTTGGTTTGGGTATATATAATTCGAGGGCTTTGCCTAATTCACAAGAAGAGGCAAAAACTACTTCACTAAAAGAAGGTTTTGCGACCCTTAAGGATGTTATTATCACGTTTTTTCAGAAAAAAAATATTTGGTATAGTTTGCTATTTGTAGTGTTCTATCGTTTTGCTGAAGGACAGGCTATCAAAATTATTCCTTTATTTTTTAAAGCCGATCGTTCTGAAGGTGGGCTTGGATTAAGTACTTCTGAGATAGGTCTTTTATATGGTGTTTTTGGTGCAATTGCATTTGTTTTAGGATCTATCTTGGCTGGGAACTATGTAGCTAAAAAGGGGTTAACTCGTAAAACTTTGCTTACGTTATGTGCTTGCTTTAATATTCCATTTGCTGCGTATGCATTCTTGGCAATCTTTGTTCCGACTAATTTGGTTGTAATAGCTACAGCTGTAATAGTTGAGTATTTCGGTTATGGTTTTGGGTTTGTTGGTATAATTCTTTTTACAATGCAAAATATTGCACCAGGTAAATATAAAATGGCTCATTATGCGTTTGGTAGTGGTTTGATAAATCTAGGGTTTATGTTGCCTTCTATGTTGAGTGGCGTTTTGAGTGATTACATGGGGTATAAGGTGTTTTTCATATGGGTTTTGATATCGACTATACCAGCATTTTTGGTCACTTGGCTAGTGCCTTTGCGAAAATCAAATGATTCTACAGGTGAAAGTTTGGACTCTTGATTAATTTATATTTCTTATTAAGATATTTCTAGATTTTTTTACACAAACTTTATTTTTAATTTTATTTAAAATATATATTGCATTTTTGAATATAATTTTATTATTTAGCATTAATTACCAAAAAGTAAAAATTCTGAAAATATATTGATTTGATGAATACATATTGATTTTGAAATTTGGTATATGACTAACTTTAATTTTTTGAACCAGAGACAATGCGTAGATTTTTAGTATTAATCAGTTTAATTGTAGGGGTGTTTGACGCTACTATTGCTCAATTGAAAACTGATGTAATCATAGTTGGTGGTGGAGCTAGCGGAACAATGGCGGCAATTCAAGCTTCTAGGTTGGGTGTAAAATCAATTGTTTTAGAAGAGACCACTTGGCTTGGAGGAATGTTGACGTCTGCAGGCGTTGCGGCGATAGATGGAAATCATAATATGCCATCAGGTTTGTGGGGAGAATTCAGAGGGCATTTGTATGGGTATTATGGAGGTCCAAAAGAAGTAGAAACGGGATGGGTTAGTAATACTTTGTTTGAACCTCAGGTAGGTAATCAAATTCTTAAAAAAATGGTCGCAGCAGAGCCTAATATTAAAGTTTTGCATGAAACCATTTGGAAATCTGCAGAAAAAAAAACTAATGGTTGGTCTATATCTTATGTAGATGCTAATAATAATTTACAAACTGTTGAAAGTAAAGTATTAATAGATGCAACAGAATTAGGTGATGTAATGGCTTCGCTGAAAGTTCCTTATTATTTGGGGATGGACAGCAAAGAGTTGACTAAGGAGCCTTTTGCTTTGGATCAAGCAAACGATATTGTGCAAGATTTGACGTATGTAATCACGTTAAGAGATTTTGGACCTAAGGCAAATAAAACAATTAAGAAGCCGAAAAATTATACTAAAGAAGAATTTGCTGGCTGTTGTGATGTGTCTGATCCTGCAACATTTAATCAAGATAACAATGATTGTTTCAAGATGTTGACTTATGGCAGATTGCCTAATAATAGATTTATGATCAATTGGCCTAAAAAAGGGAATGACATTTATCTTAATATAGTCGAGATGTCGCCAGAGGAGCGCGTGAAAGCTTTGGAAGATGCAAAGCAGATGACTTTGCGCTTTGTTTATTATATACAAAATGAGTTGGGATTTAAGAATTTGGGGATAGACTACGATCAATACCCAACAAAGGATGGCTTTCCTATGATTCCTTATCATAGAGAATCTAGACGTGTAGTCGGTAAATCATTATTTGCTCTTCAACATATTATGACGCCGTATGATACTCCAGAGAAATATTATCGTGCGGGAGTGATTGTGGGCGATTATCCTATTGATCATCATCACTATAAATATGGAAATGCACCAGAAATCGATTTTGTGAAAATTCGTGTTCCTTCTTACAATGTGCCTTTGGGGGTATTGTTACCAAAGGATTATGACGGCTTAATCGTTGCTGAGAAAAGTATCGGTGCTACAAACATAGTTAATGGCGCTACACGTTTGCAACCTGTAGTTTTGGGAATCGGTCAAGCATCAGGTGTTTTGGCAGCTTTAGCTGTAAAACAAAATAAAAAACCAGCTGAGGTGGCAATACGTGACGTTCAGTCTACACTCTTGGATCATAAGGCTTATATCATGCCATACTTTGATGTTCCTCCTACAGACCCTCAATTTAAGACACTTCACAAAATCGGTGCAACCGGTGTATTAAAAGCTGTTGGTGTGCCATACAAATGGGCTAACCAAACTTGGTTTTACCCAGAGCGTGAGATAAGCGAATATGAGTTGATGGAGGGATTGCGTTTGTATTATCCCGAATTGAATAGCGTGTGGACAGCTTCAGGCAAACCTCTTAGTGTGCAGGGATTACAAGATATATTGAAAGAAATCAAAAAGGAAATTAGTCTTGTTGATTTGAACAACATATTAGCTACAAATAAGTTGGATATATTAAAAGACGAAGATTCAAGAATTAATCGTCGTTATTTATCCGTGATATTGGATGCACATTTACGCTTATTTGAAAAAGATATTGATCACTCAGGAAATCTAAAATAAATATATATAATCTAATTATGACTTGTTCTGGATTATAAAATAATGTCTAGAACGACTCACAAAATCTAATTAAAATGAAAAAAATATTTGGTTATGCTGCATTAGTGGCGTTGTTAAGTTTTACATCAACATTGAATGCGCAAGATTTTAACAACCCCAAAGTTTTAGGAAAAGTTGAGCAAGCTATCAAAAAGGCTAAAGTAGGAAATATCGTTGTTTTAGATGAGTTTTTAACAACAGCATACCCTGAAGTGAAATATACGAAGGAAGTGTTGCCTGGGCCACAATTCCTGATATCAGATGATCCAGAATACATTCGTCAAAATAATGCCATTGCGATGCAAGAAAATGTAGCTCCTGGTGCAGTACGATTGTATGTTTACAATGTAAATGGAATCAAAGAGCCACAACAAATTAAGACTAAAATTACAGCAGTAATTAAAAATACGGGTAAAGAGAAAATGACTTTGCGTATGCTAAAGTATTCTTCTCAGAAGCCTTCATTGAATTATTTTGCAATAGGTAAAAAAGGACTTGAGGATTTCTTTAATTCTAATGTTGAGAATGATGTAAGATATATTCAGCCGGGTGAAGTAATTGCTATAGATCCGCAATTGGAAAAGAATATTGTTAGTTATGATGAATTAGTTCATGGTTTTTACGAGTTTGTCGTTGATCAACCAGGTCAGATTAGTATTCTACAGACTTCTCCTGAGAAGTCTGGTCCAGAGGCTTATGCACAAATAAAAACTGTAATTCCTAATAGTCATGAAAATGCAGGTCGTGGTATTTTTGGAGTGTCTAATTATAAAATTTCTTCTGCCGATACTATCAGTACTGCGAATGGCGTGACGCAATTGGTTATTGCTGATGGTGAATCAGATCCTTGGGTTACTGGCACAGTAGGTGAGAATAAAGATTTTGCACAAAATGCGGGAAATTATGGTGTAATGTACCACACTAAATTAAAGTGGAAAAGTACAGATGGTAAAGGTCTAGCTCTTGTGACATGGAACTCAAGATCCGCTGACAACAAGTGGTGTGGTGGAATGGGGTTGACAATGGATTTAAAAACTGCTGATGGAAAAAGTGTTGTAAGACAGCTACCGTCTGATGTTTTGGTAACTAAAGCTGCTCCTGAAGCAATATTAGTTGAAATTTATAAACCAGATCCTACAAAAGAAATTCAGGAAATTGAATTCATCTATTCTCCTCCAGGAGCGTCATGTTTACCAACTCCTTTAGTTTTAATTCCTATTAAATTATAATTTATAGTAGATAGCTTCCTTTCTTTTAAGAAGGAAGCATCTTTTTTATCAAAGTTGAATTTGCGATTCAAGCAATGACGAAATACAGAAATTTGAGTATTGATTTTATGCGAGGTATAGCCATATTTGGTATGGTGCTCGCTGCGGTCATTCCTTGGACTGCGCAATTCCCCGGTTGGATGTATCATGCTCAGGTGGGACCTCCAGATTTTGTTTTTAATGCAAATAATCCAGGAATTACATGGGTGGATTTAGTTTTTCCCTTCTTTTTGTTTGCTATGGGCGCAGCGTTTCCATTTTCGTTACGTGCCAAACTGGAGAAAGGAGAATATCTTAACCTATTCACAGGAATTTTAAGAAGAGGCATGTTATTGGTGTTTTTTGCTATTGCATTAGCTTATCTCACACCTAATAATTTAACAGGGCCTCCTTGGTTGAACTACCTTACTTCATTAGCAACATTTGGCAGTTTCTTTCTAATCTTTATGCGATTTGAAGGTTCTGTTTTGATAAGGTACGGTATACAATTATTAGGTTTTACTCTCGTAGCAGTTTTCACATATTACCATAGTGATATTTTAGGAAATGAATTTAGTAAAAGCAAAAACAATATAATTATTCTTGTACTGGCAAATATGGCCGTTTTTGGGTCGTTATTTTGGCTATTGTCGGCTTCCAATATTTATTTACGAATTGCCATAATGGTAGCCTTTATGGGTGTGTATTTCACTCATAATATAGAGGGAAGTTGGACAGCACATATTTGGAATTTCTCTCCTGAATTGCATTGGTTCTACAACTTTGCATTTTTAAAGTATTTGTGTATTGTTTTACCAGGCTCGATTTTGGGGGACTTAGTTTTAAAATACAAAGCTGACACTAATAAGTTATATGCTTCCAATGAGGTTCGCGAAGCAGGTTTAATAGCTTTGGTATGTTTTGGATTTTTGTTATTTCATATAGTCACACTTTATACGCGTGATTTATCATTTAATATCGCAGGGCATTTTTTGTTTGTCGTTTTATACTTTGTTTATTTTTCACGTGAAAAAAAAGGTCAAGTTACATTTTACAAAATTCTAATTGGCTGTGGCCTTGTTTTTTCTACGCTAGGATTGTTTTTCGAACCTTTGGAAGGTGGAATTAAGAAAGACCCTTCATCTTTTTCCTATTGGTTTATGACAAGCGGATTAGCATTTATTTTTTATGTGACTTGCGACTATTTGACTAAAATGCATTCACAAAATATACTGATTAGTTCCTTAGTGAAATGTGGTCAAAATCCGATGATTGCCTATTGTGTGACTGCATTCTGTGTTACCCCAATGTTGGGATTATTACAAATCCTTCCTTTGTTAGATAATATCGCTGCTTCAAGTCCTTATTTAGGTTTGATCCGTGCTGGCGTTTTTATGTTTTTGATGATACTAATTACCAATATTGCTACGAATAAAAAGTGGTTTTGGAGGTCTTAATAACAAACCAATTTGAGTATGAAGAAAAATTTGTTTGCCGCGGTGCTAAGTGTATGTGCGCTAACTCAAGTGTATGCGCAAGAACAGTCTTCTGTAGACAGTAATTATGTTTTTTCGGGATACACCGAGAAAATGGAAATTTTCAATAAGATGCCAGTGCGTAAGGGTGCTGTCGTGTTTGTGGGGAATAGTCTTACAGATGCAGGTCGTTGGAATGATATTTCGCCAGAGTTGCCCATTCTGAATAGAGGTATCAGTGGTGATATTTCATTTGGTGTATTGGCTAGATTGGATGAGATTTTGCGTCACCAGCCCAAAAAAATATTTTTGATGATAGGGGTGAATGATTTGAAACGTAATGTTCCTACAGAATATATTATAGCCAATTATCACAAAATAGTAGCAAGAATTCAGAAAGATTCTCCAAAAACTAAAATTTACTTGAATAGTATTTTACCTATCAATGAAACTACACTTATTGAAGCTTTCAAATCTGTGAAAAATGCAGATATAGCGACATTAAAT
>Ga0233369_1000526_pt1 | contig 15381 bp, 14 predicted proteins | sample ElkDunMinimDraft_26_FD_191537 | JGI IMG/M metagenome (GOLD analysis project Ga0233369, IMG submission 191537) | Fecal eukaryotic communites from dung pellets of Tule Elk in California, USA - Elk Dung D16 | ecosystem: Host-associated > Mammals > Digestive system > Large intestine > Fecal | place... | reverse complement strand
CAGCTCGCCGGGGCCGCGCGCCGCCTGGAAGAAGGCCGCGACACCCAGGTGCAAACCTCCGGCGCCTACCGCGAGGTGGAGGTGCTGGGCACGGCGCTCAATTCGCTGGTGGCCAACCTGCAGCAGAAGACGGGCGAACTGCACGCGCTCAACACCGAGCTGGAGCAGCGGGTCGAGCAGCGCACGGCTGAACTCAGCGACGCCTTTCGCCGGGTGCAGGCCAACGAGCAGCGCATCCAGACCATCCTGGAGGCCGCGCAGGACCCGTTCGTGAGCATGGACCTGCAAGGCAGGATCATCGACTGGAACACCCAGGCCGAGGTGGTGTTCGGGTGGGGCCGCGAGGAGGTGCTGGGGCGTCGCGTCAGCGAGGTGTTGCTGCCCAGGCGCTACGCCGACGCGCTGGAGGGCGTGCTGGAGGCCTACCTGCGCACCGGCGACGCCGCCATCCTGCACCGGGCGATCGAACGCATCATGGTCGACCGCGACGGCCGCGAGATCCCGGTCGAAGTCAAGGTCGGCCTGGTGAACACGGGCAACGAGCGCTTCTTCAGCGCCTTCATCCACGACATCTCGCAGCGCAAGGAAATCGAGCGGATGAAGGACGAGTTCGTCTCCACCGTCTCGCACGAGTTGCGCACGCCGCTGACCGCGATCTATGGATCGCTCAGCCTGCTGACCTCCGGCATGGCCGGCGAGCTGCCCGACGACGTGAAGCAACTGCTGGCGATCTCGCACCAGAGCACCGAGCGTCTGATCCGGCTGATCAACGACTTGCTGGACCTCGACAAGATCGCCTCCGGCAAGCTCGAGTACCGCATGCAGGAGCAGCCGCTGCGGCCGCTGCTGGAGCACGCGGTGCGCGACACCCAGGCCTTTGCCGAGGGACTGCGCGTGCAGTTCCGGCTGGTCGGCGATGCGCAGGGCCGCGTGAATGTCGACGCCGATCGCATCGTGCAGGTCTGCGTCAACCTGCTGTCGAACGCCGCCAAGTTCTCGCCGCAGGGCGGCGAAGTCGAGGTGGGCATCGCCCATCCCGAGCCGGGCTGGGTGCGGGTCTGGGTGGCCGACAGCGGCCCGGGCGTGCCGCTCGAGTTTCGCGACCGCATGTTCGGGCGCTTCGCCCAGGCCGACGCGTCGGACCGGCGGGCACGCGGCGGCACGGGCCTCGGTCTGTCGATCTGCCGCAGCATCGTGGAGGCGCACGGCGGCCGGATGGGCTTCACCACGCAGGCCGACGTGCGCACCGAGTTCTACTTCGAGCTGCCGGAGGCGTCGGAGTAAATCAGGGCAGCGGCGCGTGGCTGCGCACGCGCGCGAGCAGGTCTTCGGGCTGGAATGGCTTGACCACGTAGTCGGTGGCGCCGGCAGCCAGCGCCCGGCTGACGTCGTGCTCCTGCGCCTTGGCGGTCAGCATCAGCACTGGCACCGACGCCCAGGCCGGCTGCTGGCGCAGCAGCGCCACGAGTTGCAAGCCGTCGATGTGGGGCAACATCACGTCCAGCAGCACCACGTCCGGCGGTGCATGTCCTTCGATGTAGGCCCGGGCGGCGCGCCCGTCGTCGACCAGCTCCACCTGGTAGCCGATGCGCTGGAGCATGAATTGCAGGAGGCGGCCGATGTGCTCGTCGTCTTCGATGACCAGGGCCTGGGGGCGGGGTGCTGAAATGCTCAGAAAGCGGTCCGGTAGTAAACCATGGGGCGACCGTCCTTGCGCCGGACGGAAATCTTGGCGCCGCTTTCCAGCTGCATGCCGATGAAGCCGCGCTCGACGCTGAATCCGGCCTTGCGGGATTTGGTCAGAGTCATCTCGACGCGCGCGCCGTACACCGGCTGGCGCATCTGCACGAGAGTGTAGGCGTCCTCGTCGTTCTGCATCCGCTTCCAGGCGGTCACGTCGATCTTGTTCTGGCTCTGCAGGGTATGGCGCCAGGTGATGCCAAGGTCCATGCTGGGACGCACGGCTGCGTAGCCGGAGGGGAGCATCGTGGTGCGCGGGGCGAAGCCGCCCATGCCTACCGCCACGCCCAGGCCGCCGGCGTTGTTCGGCAGCACGGAGACATCGACGCGCGGGGCCTGCAAACCTGCATCCTGGCCTTCCAGCCGGGGCAGGCTGCTGGCGTTGACCTCGACGTGCATGTTCGGCGTCCCCTGCGCCCACGCCGGGCTGAAGGCAATGCATCCCAGGGCCGCTGCAATGGCCCAACCGGTGCTTGCTACAGTCTTCTCCATGGCTCACCTCCGTGATGGAGAAGGACTGTAGGTCTGCCGAACGCTAGAGTTTGTGGGAGGCGGCATCCGCGCAGTGTCAGCCGGCGACCGTCAAGAGTAGGAGGCGCGGAAGGCGCGGCGGGGCATGACGGCGAACGACTGCCCGCGGCGCATCAGACACCCTTGGTCTGCCGCTGCGGATGCAGTGGCTGCGCGAGGGCATTGATGCTGCCAAGATGGCCACGGCGGCGCCGAGTGCACGATGGCTTGCGTGGTCCGGCTTGCGCGGCCACACCGGTTTCATCGGCTGCGCTGGCCCACCTCGGCGCTCTCGGAGACACAGTTCTTACGCGTTAAGTTTTCATCGCCGCGCACCAAAGCGCGCGCGCATCCGCCATAGTCAATTCCAGCAACACGCAGTACGTTGACGCTGTTACGACGGCGCCGATGGTTGCAGGCAGAGCCGATTGAACGTGACGGAGGGCTGGTAATGTCCAAGAAGATATTCGTGCTTGGCGGCGACGGTTTCTGCGGTTGGCCGACGGCATTGCATCTGTCTTACCAGGGCCATGACGTCGTGATCGTCGACGACCTCTCGCGGCGGCGCATCGACGCGGAGATGGGCGCGCAAAGCCTGACCCCCATCTCGACGATCGACGTTCGGCTGAATGCGTGGCGCGAGGCCAGCGGGAAAGGCGTTCGCTTCCAGTACCTGGACATCGCGAAAGACTATGCGCGTCTGGCCGCGCTGCTGGGTGCGGAACGTCCCGACGCGGTCGTGCATTTTGCCGAGCAACGGTCCGCTCCCTACTCGATGCGCGGACAGGTCGAAAAACGCTACACCATGGACAACAACGTCCGCGGGACGCACAACCTGCTGGTCGCGCTCGTCGAGGCCGATCTGGACTGCCACGTGGTGCATCTCGGCTCGATGGGGGTGTATGGCTACTACGGTGCCGGGTTCGAGATTCCGGAGGGCTACCTCAAGGTCAAGGTCCCGGACGACGACGACGTCCTGTTGGACCAGGAGGTGCTTTTCCCGACGCAGCCGGGAAGTGTCTATCACCTGACGAAGTCCATGGACCAGCTCATGTTCCAGTACTACGCCCACAACGATGGCGTTCGGGTGACCGATCTTCACCAGGGCATCGTCTGGGGAACCCAGACGCGGGAAACGCGCCTGGACCCGGCCCTGATGAACCGCTTCGACTACGAGGGCGAATACGGCACGGTCCTGAACCGTTTCCTCGTCGAGGCGGCGATCGGCTACCCGCTGACGGTCCATGGGACGGGCGGCCAGACCCGCGCGTTCATCCACATCGAAGACACGGTCCGGTGCATCGAGCTCGCGATCGGAAACCCGCCGGCGCGGGGAGAGCGCGTCAAGATCCTGAACCAGGCGGCGGAGACGCTTCGCGTGCGGGACCTCGCCGAACTGGTCTCCGCGTTCACGGGTGCCACGCTCAATTTCGTACCCAACCCGCGGGAGGAGGCTGCGGCGAACGACCTGAAGGTGAGCAACGCCACCTTCCGGGCACTCGGCCTGGATCCGATCCTGCTGAGCGACGCCCTGTTTGCCGAGACCCTCGAAATTTCGAACCGCTACGCGGACCGGGTCGACCGCGAGCAGATCCGCGCCCGCTCTGCCTGGAACCGGTCGCGGCGTGCCGCCTTGCAAGAGGCTGACCGGTCGGTTCCCTGAGATCGAAGCAAGGCGCTCAGCGTTGAAGGAGAAGGCATATGAGGCTGTGGGTGACGTTCCTGCTGGCACTGCTCTTCGTGGGCTTGCTCATCGCGGTGCAGCAAAGCGGCTTGTTCGACCGGGTCACGGGGCGCAACGTTCCTGTCGCCGTTCCGGAGTTCCCCGACTACGAGCGGGGCTCCATTCCCTACCTGGACGTGGACGGAAAGGATGTCTTCGTCGCGCAGGTCTATCCGGACAGTCCGCTGATTCTCTCCGGATTTCCGTCCTACGCGAGCAAGACGTTCCGCTTGCCCACCGACAGCCGCCCGCTGAGCGGGACCTACGACCTCGCCTACACATCGGACGCGGTGCCCGGCAGCGAAGGTGCGCTGCGCGTGACCATCAACGGTGTCAAGCGCGCGGACACCGTGCTGCAGCACGGGCGGGCCCGCCAGAACGTCCGGGTGGAACTCACCCCGGCCGAACTGGCAGCCGGCGAACTGGACGTCCGGCTTGCGTTGGTCGGTCATGGCCCCATGGCGGAATGCACGCCGAACGAAGCGCTTGCTGCCGTCGTCACCATCCTTCCGGAAAGCGGCCTGCGCCTGGCGCTCGACAAGCCACCCTCGACCACTGCCGACCGGCTGGCGCTCTGGGGTGACCTGATCCCCGTCAAATGGGGCGCCGACGGCAAGGCTGCCGACACAGCCACGCTGATCACTGCGGCACGCCTCGTCGAAAGAGGCTATGGCGTGTATTTCGGGGGGGGCGGCTTTGCCAGCCAGCAACTGGTCGACCTGGAGAAAACCGCGGCCGGTCGTCCGTCGCGTGTTACCGAGTTGCGCTATCCGATCAGCCTCCTCTCGGCGAGCGATAACGCCGGCACGCGCCGCTTCGACCGCGAAACCACCTGGCGCTACCGCTATGACGTGTCGCAGCTGCCGAACGGCGAATTGCCTTCCGCGCTCGACCTGCGCATGTTGATCGGGCCGATCGGCCAGACGCGCACTGCCTTGTTCATCACGTTGAATGACCACCTGTTGCTCACCCGCACACTGAGCGAAACCGACCAGCACTTCAACGTCTCCGTGGCACTGCCGGCGGTCGACCAGACCGAACGCAACGAACTGGCCGTCACCCTGACGACCCATGAGCGTGACGAGTTGCGCTGCGGCTCGCGTCGCCTGATCGCGGCGGAGATGCTGCCCGACACGGTGCTGCGTGGCGGTGGCGAACGCATGGTCGCTCCGATCGCACGACTGTCGGGACTGGTGCGCGCCCACATGCCGGTCGCGCTCACCAGCGCCGCGCTGAGCGCACCGCAGGCGCAGAGGACGGCGTTGCTGCTGGGGCAGATGAAACCGACGTCGATCGACTTTTCCGGCACGCAGCCCGGTTCCACGATCGAGGTCCTGACCGGCGACGTGGCGGCGGCCCTGGGGCGGGTGCGTCCGGCCGGCCAGCAATGGCTGGTGTACTTCCCGGTCGACCAGCGCGAGGGCGCCGTGGTGGAGCCTTTCTCGCCGCAGGCCGCCGCGGGCAAGGCGGCCGTTGCGCTGCTCGTCACCGTCAACCGGCCGGCCGGGGTGGCCGCGCCGCCGGCGGGCGCCACCAGCGCGCCCCGCGCCACAACGGATGCAGCACGGTAATGCACTCTCCACAGGAGTCGGATCGCCGGCGCGCGAGTTTCGGGTCGGCCGACAGCTTCGCCGGCGGCCTGGCGTCTCCGGTGGCGCTGTCGCGCGCGCCGTCGCTCCTGCTGACCTTCGCCATCCTCGCTTTGCTCCAGCTGTGGATCTTCCAGCTCGGGCATTTCGAGGGCATCTTCCAGGCCAATGACTATGTCATCGGCCCCTATGTCGGGTTCACCGCGATCTCGATCCGCATCTTCATGCTTTCGTTCTTCGTCGCGTTCTCGATCTTCGCCGCCGGAACGGTACGCGCGCGGGTCCTGTTCTGTCTCGACCTGTGCCTGCGCTACATCGCCTTGTGCGTCCTTCTGGACCTGGGCAACGTCGCCCTGTTCGCCTACACGGGGTCGCCGTTCCCCCTGATCGCGATCCAGATCATGGCCGGATTTGCCGGCATGGCGGTGTTCGCCGTCGTCATCATCCGCCGCGGCGCCATGCCTTCGCCCGTGCCGGTCGTGCGCGCGCAGCAGCCCAACACCACCCGGGTGTTCTGGCGCCTGGTGGTGACCGGCGCGATCGCGGTGACGGCGTCGATCTGGGCGGCCTGGACCTCCACCCCGCTCTTCGAGGAATTGCGCAGGGTCACCTTGCTGGGTGGCATCGGCCCCGGGATCATCCTGCTCCTGCTGGTGTTCTTCGCGCAGCTCTACATGGTTGCCGTCTATGAGCGCAAGCGCCGCACGCGCGTCGACTTCAGGCCACCGATCTCGATCATCGTGCCGGCGCACAACGAGGAGTACGTGATCGCCCAGACGATCCGGCACATCGACCGGGCCGCTGCCTACTACGGCCAGCCGGTCGAGCTGATCGTCATCGACAATGGGTCGAAGGACGCGACGGCGGAGATCGCGCGCACGACGATAGCGGCCTGCCAGGCCATCCGCGGCACGGTCTTGCATGTCCCGACCCCCGGCAAGGCACACGCCCTGAACGAAGGCGTCGCGCGGGCCAGCCACGATTTCATCGTCCGCATCGACGCGGACACCCATGTGCGCGAAGACAACCTGGCGATCGCGATGCAGAACTTCGCGGATCCGAGCGTGGGCGCGGTCGGCGGCGTTCCCTTGCCCCCGGGCGGCGGGATCTTCGATCCGGGCCGCCTGGTCGAGGTGATCGTCAAGCACGGTTTCTATTCCCCCGCACTCGGCGCCATCGCCGGCCTGGTCGGCATTCCCGGCATGTTCGCCGTCTACCGCGCGGACGCCCTGCGGGCGGTCGGGCAGTTCGCGTCAGGCATGAACGGCGAAGACACCGACTTCTCGCTGCGGATCGCGGAGCTCGGCTACCGCACGCGGGTCGACCAACGCGTGCGCTACATCTCCGAGGTGCCCACCAGCTTCGCCCACCTGCGCGAGCAACGCCTGCGCTGGTTCCGCTCGGTGTACCACGTCAGCGCAAGGGCCCACTCCCTGATCAGCTCGCCCGATTTCAGCGTTCGCGGCAAGCTGGTCCTGCCGTACATGCTGCTGAACACCGCGCGCAGGACGATGATGATCCCGCTGGCCGTCTTCGGCATCCTGGAACTGATGATCACGTCCGGCTCGGTGGCGCTCCCGCACTGGCAGGCCATCGTCGCCGTGCTGATCGGCTCTCCCATGCTGGCGGCGGCCCTGGCCATCCTGGCGAACAACCAGCCGCGGGCACTGCTGTCGCTGCCGGCGTACGTCCTCTTTCGCGCGCTCCGGTCGTGGTACACGCTGGAATCGGCGCTGAGCATTCCGATCATGTCGACGTCGACGCGGATCCACATCGGCCGGCAACCCTGGCCGGAAACCCCACGCCCGAACCCGCGTCTCACGGAGGTCGTATGAAGAAGTCCGCGCTCGCGGTGACGCTCGCATCTGCACTGGCGCTGCCATGTGCCTGGGCCCAGGATGACCGCGTTTCCGTGGACGGCGAGCTTTCCGTCGGTCGCGACGTGGTGCCACCGGACATCGTCGACACCTCGCCCGAGCAGGACCGCATCCGCTCCGGCGTCTTCGGGGAGGTCGGCGTGAACTACGACGCGGGGCCCGCGATCCTGCGCGCATCGGCGGGGGCCCGCGTCTTTCCCTCGGAGTCGGACTACGACCGCTACCCGCTGGAGATCAGCGCCCGTTTCGACCTGCCGGTGACCGCGGATGGCAGGACCAGGCTGCGGCTCATTCCGAGCTACGAATATGTGTTCGGCAAGGATGGGCATGTGTTCGATCGGCCGCGGCTGGATGGGCAATTCATCCACCGGCACAACCCGGAACACACCACGACCGTGCGTTTGCGCTACGGGTACCGCAACCAGTCCGAGCGGCGCTTCCGCGGTTATGACCAGAGCGAGTGGTTGGGGGAGATTCGCCATCTCTGGCGTCCGAACGGTGGCCCGACGCGGATCACCGCTGCGCTGCTGGCGCTGTATGCAGATGCCGAAGCGGAGCGGTTCAGCTACAGCGGTTATGGCGCGCTGCTGGGCGTGCGCAGGGACCTGCGCGAGGATCTGCAAGCCTACGGCCGCCTCTACCTGGTCCATCGGAACTACAAGGCGCCGTTCTCGCCGCTCTATCCGTACGACCGCGACGACACCCAGTCGCGGCTGACCGCCGGGCTCGAAAAGAAGCTCAACCAGCGCTTCAGCATCTTCGGAGAGGCGGGGTACGCACGGAACAACTCCAACGTGCCGACGCGCAAGTACGACGGCTTCGTGGGGCGCATCGGCGTGATTCTGCGTTAGGGCCTGGGTCGCCTGGCGAGCGGGTGGGGCAGGTCTGGCGGGGAGCCGAGGCGCTGCAGGACCATCCGGGCCGTCGACAAGTGCAGATCCGCAAAGGGATCTGGAAGAAGAAGTTGACGAGCCTTACCCCCGGCACTGGCTCCACAGTTAGGGCTGCTTGGTTCCCCACCTGACCCGGTTGGCCGCTTCACCATGCGGGGAGGCCCGTCGGGGTCTATTGTAGGCGAAGCGGGGAGGGCGTGGGCCCGACGCAGCCCTCCGGCTCAAGGGGCCCTGGCGGCGCTTGTGGAGCGGTGCGCCAATGTCACTGGGCTCGTGTCCCGCCCGTGCGCCGAAGAGGCCCTTCGGCCCCACTTTAGAATCGACCGCATGTCCTACCTCGTGCTCGCCCGCAAATACCGGCCCAAGACCTTCGGCGAGATGGTGGGGCAGGAGCACGTGGTGCAGGCGCTGTCGAACGCCCTGGAGCAGCAGCGGCTGCACCATGCCTACCTGTTCACCGGCACCCGCGGCGTCGGCAAGACGACGGTGTCGCGCATCCTGGCCAAGTCGCTGAACTGCCAGGGACCGGACGGGCAGGGCGGCATCACCGCGGCCCCGTGCGGCGTCTGCCAGGCGTGCACTGACATCGACAGCGGCCGCTTCGTCGACTACACCGAGTTGGACGCGGCCTCGAACCGCGGCGTCGACGAAGTGCAGTCGCTGCTGGAACAAGCCGTCTACAAGCCGGTGCAGGGGCGCTTCAAGGTCTTCATGATCGACGAGGTGCACATGCTCACCGGGCATGCGTTCAACGCGATGCTCAAGACGCTGGAAGAGCCGCCCGAGTACCTCAAGTTCGTGCTGGCCACGACCGATCCGCAGAAAGTGCCGGTGACGGTGCTTTCGCGCTGCCTGCAGTTCAACCTGCGGCCGATGGCGCCCGAGACGGTGCAGGAGCACCTGGCGACCGTGCTGGCTTCCGAAGCGGTCGCGGCCGAACCGCAGGCGCTGCGCCTGCTGTCGCGTGCCGCGCGCGGCTCGATGCGCGACGCACTGTCGCTGACCGACCAGGCCATCGCCTTCGGCGCCGGTGAGTTGCGCGAAGCGGCGGTGCGGCAGATGCTGGGCAGCGTTGACCGCAGCCATGTGTTCCGCCTGGTGAAGGCGCTGGCGCAGTCCGACGGCAAGACGGTGGTCGAGATCTCCGAGTCACTGCGCCTGCACGGGCTGAGCGCCGCCGCCGCCCTGGAGGAAATGAGCATGGTGCTGCAGCGCATGGCGGTGCTGCAGGCGGTGCCGCAGGCCGCCAGCGCGGCGGATGACGAAGCAGTGACCATCGCGCGTCTCGCCAGCCTGATGCCGGCGGACGAAACGCAGTTGCTCTACAGCATCTGCCTGCATGGCCGGGCCGAGCTCGGACTGGCGCCCGACGAATACGCGGCGCTCACGATGGTGTTGCTGCGGCTGCTGGCGTTCAAGCCGCCGGGCGGGCACGCCCGCGCCGAGGCGGGCGATGAGCCTGCGCGGATTGCGCCAGACGCGCAGCCCGTTCGCTCCGCGGGCGGCGATGCTGCGAACCGTGTCGCGCCCTGCGATGAGCCGGTTCGCATCGCGGTCGGCGACGAGCCGTACCGTGTCGCGCCCGGCGATAAGGCGGAAAAAAAAACTCTGAATGAAGCCGGCGCCGGCCGCAGTTCCGGCCCTAGCGCCGGTGTGGCCCCGCCGCCCCAGCCCGCCATCCCTGCCGCTCCCCAGGCGCAGCCAGCCAGCCCCGCGGTAGCTGCCGCGCACCCCGGCGCCCCGAGCGCCGCCCAACCGCGCCCCACCGCGCCCCCGGGCCAGGTCCTTCCCGTCGTCGAGCCGCGCCAGCCGCCGCCGCGGCCAAGCCAGTCCAACGGCAACAACGAGGTTGTCGGCGTGCCGGTGCGCGTGCAGCCCGAGCCGCTGCGCGAAATGCCCGCCGGCGTGCCGTCGGTCACCCCCACGCCCGAGGGCGACTTCTGGCATGCGACCGTGCAGCAGCTGGTCGAACGCGAAGCGATCGCCGCGCTGGTGCGCGAACTCGCGCTGCAGTCGCAACTGGTCGGCCGCGACGAAGGCCACTGGATGCTGCGCGTGGAGCGCGAATCGCTGAACCAGCCGCTCAGCCGCGAGCGACTGCGCGCCGCGCTTGAAGCGGCCGGCCACGCGGTGCAGATTTCGGTCGAAGTCGGTCCCGTCACCGACAGCCCCGCCCGCCGCAACGCCCAGGCCGCCGCGCTGCGGCAGCAGGCGGCGGAGCAGATCATCCTGAACGATCCGTTCGTGCAGCAGATGCAGCGTGACTTTGGGGCGAAAATCGTCCCTGGCAGCATCAAACCCGTCGAGAAACACTGAAGAAGGATTCGCATGTTCAACAAGGGACAGCTGGCAGGCCTGATGAAGCAGGCTCAGGCCATGCAGGACAACCTGAAGAAGGCGCAGGAAGAACTCGCCCTGATCGAGGTCAGCGGCGAAGCCGGCGCCGGCCTGGTCAAGGTGACGATGACCTGCAAGCACGACGTCAAGCGCGTCACGATCGACCCCAGCCTGCTGGGCGAGGACAAGGACATGCTGGAAGACCTGGTGGCCGCGGCCTTCAATGCCGCCGTGCGCAAGGCGGAGGAAACCAGCAGCGAAAAGATGGCCAAGCTCAGTGCGGGGCTGCCGCCCGGCATGAAGCTGCCTTTCTGAGGCATGCGTCCCCCATGCTCCCCGCATTGCGCAGGCGCTGCGCGCCGCGGGGCTGCAAGCCGCCTGCCTGCGGCTCGCCGGCGACTTGATGGCTGAACCTTCGCTCCAGGCGCTGGTCGACGCGCTGCGGCGGCTGCCCGGCGTGGGCGTGAAGTCGGCGCAGCGCATGGCCTTCCACATGCTGCAGCACGACCGCGAGGGCGCGCACGTGCTCGCGCGGGCGCTGGAGCAGGCGGCGAGCCACGTGCGCCACTGCAGCGAATGCCACACGTTCACCGAGGACGTGGTGTGCGCCACCTGCCGCAGCCCGCAGCGTGACCGGGCCAAGCTGTGCGTGGTGGAGACGCCCGCCGACCAGGCCGCCATCGAGCGCACGCAGGCCTTCCAGGGCCTGTACTTCGTGCTCATGGGCAAGCTCAGCCCCCTCGACGGCATCGGCCCCAAGGAGATCGGCCTGTCCAAGCTGTTCGACCGCGCCACCGCGGGCGAAGTGCAGGAAGTGATCCTGGCCACCAACTTCACGGCCGAAGGCGAGGCCACCGCGCACGTCATCGCCGAAGCACTCAAGCAGCGTGGCCTGAAGGTCACGCGGCTCGCGCGCGGCGTCCCGGCCGGCAGCGAACTCGAATATGTGGATCTGGGGACCATCGCGCACGCGCTGGTGGACAGGAGGGCGAGATGACGATGAACGTCGGTTTCACGCTGGCTTACTGGTGCGTGCTGGCAGCGGCTTTGCTTCCGATCGCGTGCGCGGGCCTGGCCAAGTGGCAGGGCTTCGGTAAGCCGCGGCGCGAAGGCGGCTTCGACAACGACAATCCGCGTGCGTGGCTCGCGCGCCAGCAAGGCTGGCAGGCGCGCGCCAACGCCGCGCAGGCCAACACCTTCGAGGCGCTGCCGTTCTTCATCGGCGCCGTCATCATCGCCCACCAGCTGGGCGCCTCCCGGGCGCTCGTGGACATCCTGGCGCTGTCGTGGATCACGTTGCGGGTGATCTACGTTGCCATGTACGTCGCCGGCCTGGGCACGGCGCGCTCGCTGATCTGGGTGCTGGCGCTGCTGGTCAACATCGCGATCCTCTTCAGCGGCTACCGCTAGGCGAGAGCCCTCAGGGCGTTACGTGAAAACCCCCACGGGCTAGTCCCGATGCGGCCCGCGCGGGTGCGCACTAACCTGCGGCGAACCACAAAAAAATCAAAGAGAGTTCGCATGTCCAAGCTGTCACTCAACCGCCGGCGCTTCGGAGCGATGGCCGCGGCGGCCCTCGCGGCGCCCGCGTTGCGCGCGCAAGCCAGGCCCGAAAAGAGCAGGGTGTCCATCGCGGTCGGCGGCAAGGCGTCGTTCTACTACCTGCCGCTCACCATCGCCGAACAGCTCGGGTACTTCAAGGCCGAAGGCCTGGACGTCGAGATCTCCGATTTCGCGGGCGGCTCGCGCGCGCTGCAGGCCGTCGTGGGCGGCTCGGCCGACGTGGTCAGCGGCGCCTACGAACACACCATCAACCTGCAGAGCAAGAACCAGTTGTTCCAGGCCTTCGTGCTGCAGGGGCGCGCGCCCGCCATCGCGATGGCCGTGTCGACCCGGACCATGCCGGGCTACCGCAGCGTGGCCGACCTCAGGGGCAAGAAGATCGGCGTGACCGCGCCGGGCTCGTCCACCAACATGGTGGCCAACCTGGTGTTGTCGCGCGGCGGGCTCAAGGCCTCCGACGTGAGCTTCATCGGCGTCGGCACTTCGGCCGGCGCCCTGACGGCGCTGCGCTCGGGCCAGGTCGACGCCATGAGCAACATCGACCCGGTGATGACCATGCTGGAGCAAAAGGGCGACGTGCGCATCATCAGCGACACGCGCACGCTCAAGGGCACGCAGGAGGTGTTCGGCGGGCCGATGCCGGCCGGCTGCCTGTACGCGCCGATGGAGTTCGTGCAGAAGAACCCCAACACCTGCCAGGCGCTGGCCAATGCGATGGTGCACGCCCTGAAGTGGCTGCAGACCGCGGGCCCCAGCGACATCATCAAGACGGTGCCCGAGACCTACCTGCTTGGCGACCGCGGCCTGTACCTCGCCTCGTTCAACAAGGTGCGTGAAGCCATCGCCCTCGACGGCCTGCTGCCCGACGAGGGCGCGCGCACCGCGCTCAAGGCACTGGCCAGCTTCGACCCTTCCGTCAAGGGCGACAAGATCGACCTGGGCCGCACCTACACCAACGACTTCGCGCGCCGCGCGAAGGAGCGGTACAAGGCGTGAACGCCGCCGTGCCGCCGCACGCGCTGGAGTTCGATGCGATCGACGTCACTTTCCGCTCGCGCGACGGCCAGGACCACGCCTACACCGCCGTGGCGGCCACGACGCTGCACGTGGCTGCCGGCGAGTTCGTGTCGGTGGTGGGGCCTACCGGCTGCGGCAAGTCCACGCTGCTGAACGTCGCCGCCGGCCTGCTGCCCGCCACCGCCGGCGAAGTGCGCGTGTTCGGCCAGCGCCTGCAAGGCATCAACCGCCGCGCCGGCTACATGTTCCAGTCCGATGCGCTGATGCCGTGGCGCAGCGCCATCGCCAACGTGATGGTGGGCCTGCAGTACCGGCGGCTGCCGGACGCCGAGGCGCGCGCGCAGGCGCAGGCCTGGCTGGACCGCGTGGGCCTGGGCGGCTTCGGCGACCGCTACCCGCACCAGCTCTCCGGCGGCATGCGCAAGCGCACGGCGCTTGCGCAGACGCTGGCGCTCGACCCCGACATCATCCTGATGGACGAACCCTTCAGCGCGCTCGACATCCAGACCCGCCAGCTGATGGAAAACGAGGTGCTCGCGCTGTGGGCCGCGCGCCGCAAGGCCGTCCTGTTCATCACGCACGACCTCGACGAGGCCATCGCCATGAGCGACCGCGTGGTGGTGCTGTCCGCCGGCCCCGGCACGCACCCCATCGGCGAATTCGCCATCGACCTGCCGCGCCCGCGCGACGTCGCCGAGGTGCGCAGCCAGCCGCGTTTCGTCGAACTGCACACGCAGATCTGGTCGGTGCTGCGCGACGAGGTCCTCAAGGGCTACGCGCAGCAGCTCGGCAAGGCCGCCTGATGCTGCGCCCCAACCCGAACCACCTGCGCGCGTGGCAAGCGGCCGTGCTGGTGGTGGTGCTGCTGGCATGGCAGCTGTTCTCGCGCAACCAGCAGACCGCCTTCTTCATCGGCGAGCCGATCAAGGTGATGGGTCGCATCTGGTCGTGGTTCCTGCCTTTCGGCATGGAGCCGAACCTGCTGTTCCCCGAAGGCCTGCCGGGTCGCGCCGACATCTACCAGCACCTGGGCGTGACGCTGCTGGAGACCCTGCTGGCGTTCGTCATCGGTACGTTGCTGGGGCTGGTGTTCGGACTATGGCTGGCGCTGGCGCCGACGGCCAGCGCGATCTTCGATCCCTACGTGAAGGCGCTCAACGCGATGCCGCGCGTGATCCTCGCGCCCATCTTCGCGATGTGGTTCGGGCTGGGCATCTGGAGCAAGGTGGCGCTGGCGGTCACGCTGGTGTTCTTCATCGTGTTCTTCAACGTCTACCAGGGCGTGCGCGAGGTCAGTCCCACCGTGCTGGCCAGCGCGCGGATGCTGGGCGCCAACCAGAAGCAGTTGCTGCGCACGGTGTACCTGCCGAGCGCGACCAGCTGGGTGTTCTCCAGCCTGCACACCTCGGTCGGACTGGCCTTCGTCGGCGCCGTGGTTGGCGAGTACCTGGGCTCGGCCCGTGGCGTGGGCTACCTGATCCTGCAGGCCGAAGGCACCTTCGACGTCAACACGGTTTTCGCCGGCATCGTGGTGCTGACCGCTTGCGCGCTGGCGCTCGATGCCCTGGTCGGGCGCGTCGAACGCCACCTGATGAAGTGGCAGCCGCGGCAGGGCGACACCGCGAAGCTGTGAAGGACGAAGAAAGGGGCCCCAGCGGGGCCCCTTTCCATGGCGCGTGCGGTCAGGAACGCGAGCGCTGGTCCGGGTAGCGGTCGCGCACGTTGGCAACGCCGTCGCCGTCGCGGTCGCGGTCGCGGCGGTTCTGGACGCCGTCGCGGTCCAGGTCGCCGGTCGGGCCCAGGTCCACTCGGGCCACGTTGCGCACGTTCGGGTTCGGGTCGCGGTGGTTCGGGATGCCGTCGCCGTCGCGGTCGCGGTCATGCATGTTCAGGATGCCGTCGCGGTCGATGTCGCCGCGCGGATGGACGCCCTGGCCCTGGGCCTGGGCGGTCGCGCCGAACAGCAGGAGGGACGCCGCCAGGGCGCTACCGAGGAGGGTCTTGCCTTGCATGGGCATTCCTTTCCTCAGCTGCGGTTGCGGTCGTTGGGGAACCGGTCGCGGTGGTTGGCCACGCCGTCGCCGTCACGGTCGCGGTCACGCGCGTTGGGTACGCCGTCGCGGTCGAGGTCG
>Ga0233369_1000522_pt1 | contig 15456 bp, 9 predicted proteins | sample ElkDunMinimDraft_26_FD_191537 | JGI IMG/M metagenome (GOLD analysis project Ga0233369, IMG submission 191537) | Fecal eukaryotic communites from dung pellets of Tule Elk in California, USA - Elk Dung D16 | ecosystem: Host-associated > Mammals > Digestive system > Large intestine > Fecal | place... | reverse complement strand
AACTTCTCGTACTACGGTGGTTTCGACATCGGTCGTTTCGTGTACATGAAGTACCAGCAGCGCTTCTGATAGGCGGCTGTTAGCAACAGGCACAGGACACGGCCCCGAAAGGGGCCGTGTTTTTTTTGGGAGAGGAGATTGTCGTACGCTTGGCAACGCGACCAATAACAGCTGGCTTACATCCCTTTAACAGCCCTTTAATTTCTGGTTCAGCAGGCGTAGCATCGGCTGGCTTGCCGGGTTTGGCGGTTCTGTTGGCGCTGTCCGGCAGGTTTCCCCGATCGCTCTTGGAGAGAGAGATGAACCTGAAGAGGAATAAGCTGCGTGATGCAATTGCGTTTTCGCTAGCAGTAGGGGCAGTCAGCCTGGGGGCGGCGGGTGTCGCCAGCGCCCAGGAGCAGGTGCCCGCGTCGTCCAGCCAGACCCCGACCAGCCTTGACGCAGTGACCGTGACCGGCACCCGCCTGCGCAGCCAGACCATGACGGGTTCGAGTCCGATCGCCGAGATCCAGGGCGAGGAATTCCGCATCACGGGCGCGACCACAGTGGAGGACCTGGTCAACCAGTACCCACAGCTGAATCTCACGTTCGACAACTTCCAGAACAACGGCTCCACCGGCTACGCCACCGTGGACCTGCGCAGTCTCGGCCCGCAACGCACCCTCACGCTGGTCAATGGCCGCCGTATTCCCAAGGGCTTGGGCGAAACCCCTGACATCAGCATCATTCCCTCCGCCCTGGTGCGGCGCGTGGACATCCTTACCGGCGGCGCCTCCGCTGTGTATGGCTCCGACGCCATCGGGGGCGTCGTGAACTTCCTGCTGGACGACGAATTCGAGGGCGTCAGCATCAACCTCGGCTACTCGGCCTACCAGCACGACAACGACAACGGCTACCTGCCGCCGCTGATGGACGCGAGCGGCTTCGGCTATCCCACCGGCAATTCGGGCTTCGACGGCATCGCCAAGAACATCGACGTGGCGGTCGGCGGATCCTTCGGCGATGGCGGCCACGCCATGGCGTGGGCCACCTGGCGCAAGAACGAACCGCTGCTCCAGGGCCAGCGCGATTATTCCTCTTGTGCGCTCAACAACGCCGGCACCGCCTGCGGCGGCTCGGCCACCGCCGACCCGGGCAACTTCTACATCTTCGCCCCATCGGTCGGCGGCTTCTATGCCCTGCCTTCGGCGTCGGGCACCTGGGCCGAGGCGGACCCTTACCTCTACAACTATGCTCCGGTGAACTACTTCCAGCGTCCGGACGACCGCTACACCGCCGGCGCGAGCATCAGCTACGAGATCAACGAGCATTTCGAGCCGTATATCGAAACGATGTTCGTCAACCGCAAGAGCTCGACCCAGATCGCCGCGTCCGGCGCCTTCTTCACCGATGTGACCGTGACCTGCGACACGCCGGTGATCGGCACGATGTGCGCCGACCTCGGCATCACAGACGATGAATTCACCGTGTACGTGGCCAAGCGCAATGTCGAGGGCGGTCCGCGCGTCACCGTGAACGAGTCGACCAACTACCAGATCACCACCGGCCTGCGTGGCGCGATCAACGACAGCTGGTCGTACGACGCGTCGTTCTCGTACGGACGGACCTCGACCCCGACCGAAAGCATCAACGACTTCATCACCACGCGTGTGCGCGACGGCATCCTCGGCTGCCCCGCCGGCTCTTTCGACGGTTGCATCCCCTACGAGGTGTGGACCGACTCGATCACGCGCGAGCAGGCCGAAGCGCTGCAGGGCGTGGGCATCGTGAACTACCGGACCGACATGACGGTGTTCAACGCCTACGCAACCGGCGACCTCGGTTTCGCCATGCCCTGGGCCAACGACGACCGGGTCAGCCTGGTGGTAGGCGCCGAGTACCGCAACGAAAGCTACGAGCGCGTCGCCGACACCAACATGGCCACCGGCAACTTCACCGGCCTCGGCGGGCCGATCACGACGCTGATCGCGCCCGACCTGCGGGTCGAGGAACTGTTCCTCGAGAGCAACATCCCCCTGGTAGTCGGTGCCGGCGCATTGGACCGGCTCGACCTGGAACTGGGTTACCGCTACTCCGACTACAACACCTCCGGCGGGGTGGATACCTACAAGGTCGGGTTCGGCGCCAACTTCCTCGACAACCGCTACCGCTTGCGTGCCGGCTTCAACCGGGCCATCCGCGCCCCGAACATCAACGAACTGTACAGCCAGCAGCAGATCGCCCTGTGGGCCGGCGATGACCCCTGTGCCGGCGCGACCCCTGAGTTCACCGCGGCCCAGTGCGCACTGACCGGCGTGACCGCGGCCCAGTACGGCAACATCGCTCCCAACCCGGCCGGCCAGTACAACCAGTTCGTCGGCGGCGTGGCGAGCCTGACTCCGGAAACCGCCAATACATGGACCCTGGGATTCGCGGCCAGCCCCATCGACAACCTCGACCTGAGCATCGACTACTACGACATCGAGATCGAGGAGGCGATCGGGCCGATCGGCGCGCGCAACATCATCGACATCTGCGCGCTGTCCGGGAACGAGGCGATGTGCGGACTGATCCGCCGCAACGCGACCTCTGGCGATCTGTTCCGCGGCAGCGATCCGGCGGTGTCGGGCCTGGTGAACAACCTCAATGTGAACCTGGGCGGCCTGCACGTGCGCGGCCTGGATTTCATCGGCTCCTACGGGTTCGACCTGGGGGTCGGCCGGCTGACCGCCTACTTCAACGGCAATTACCTGCTCGAACGCGAGATCTCGCCGCTGCAGGGTGACCAGACCGCCGCATTCGACTGCGCCGGCCGCATCAACCCGCAATGTCAGGGCACCGCGCCGTTCGTGCCGACGCCGGAGTGGCGCCACATCGCCAGTGCCCGTTACGCCTTCGATCGTTACGCGCTCAACCTGCGCTGGCGCCACATCGGCGAAGCCGACTACGAGGACAGGTACGGCAACCGCCTGAACACCGACGTGTTCCTGCGCGGCAGCGGCAAGCTGGAGGCCTACAACTACATCGACCTGTCGGGCTCGATGCAGCTGGGCGACTACGCGCTCTGGACGGTGGGCGTGAACAACATCGCCGACAAGGAGCCGCCGATGGTCGGCGGGAGCCTCTCCCCCACCAACGCAAACGCGATCGGTGGCTACGACCAGGCAGGCCGTTACATCTTCACCAGCGTTTCCTTCAAGTTCTGATGCGACATCGCGTTTGATGCAAGAAGGCGGCGGCGGGCGACCAGCCCGCCGCCTTCCACCTGTCGACCCCTGACCTGGACGGGGTCCGATAGACTTCGCAGATCACGACCAGGTGGCCTTGCCGCGTGCAGGGCCTGCGGTCGCGACCGCGAGCCATCCCGGCCTTTCCATGCCACCGCAGGATCCCAAGGTGCGGCAGATCGAACACGGGTACGCATTGCTTCGAGGGGGCCAGCTGCAAGCCGCCCTTGAACACACCTCCCAGTTGCTGGCGCTGCATCCGGACGATGCGTCCGTGCAGGTGCTGGCCAGCGAAACCCAGCTTGCCCACCGCAACCATGACGGTGCGCTCGCGCACATCGACCGGGCGATCAGCGCCAGCGGCGGCGATGCCGCGTTGCAGCTGAAGAAGGCCGCCCTGCTGGCGCACCTCAGGCGTCGCAGCGAGGCCATCGCCACTGTCGCAGCGGCCGCCGACCGGCAGCCGGGCAACGGCCGCGTCCAGTGGCACGCCGGCAGCCTGGCCAATCATTGCAACCGGCCAGCCCTGGCGCTGGAGTACTACGCGAAGGCGCGCGCCCTGCTGGGCGAGCAGCCGGGACTGCTGTACGACATTGCGGTTGCCCAGTTCTTCACCGGCGACTTCGACGGGGCAGAGGCGAACCTCGACCGCATGCTGGCGATGACGCCGGCAGCCGGGCATGCCATGTACCTGCGGGCCACCCTGCGCCGGCAGTCACCCACTTGGAACCATGTGCAGGATCTGCAGGGCCGGCTCGCCAAGGGCGTCACCCCCGCCGAGGCGGAAGCGGCGGCGCTATATGCGCTGTCCAAGGAGCTGAGCGACCTGGGCGAGCACGAACGCGCCTTCTCCACCCTGGATGCGGCGGCCCGCAGGAAGCGCAGCACGCTGCAATACACAGTGTCCACGGAGGCGGCGGCAATCGGCGCGGTGATGCAGGCGTACGACGCCAGCGTCATGGCGACCCCCACGGAGGGGCATGGCGACGGTGGCGCCATCTTCATCGTCGGCATGCCGCGCACCGGCACCACGCTGGTCGAGCGGTTGCTGGTACAGCAGGGCAACGTGGTGTCGGCCGGGGAACTGCTCGATTTCGGCAACCTTGTGGGTGAATACGCGCAGCGGAGCCTCGATCCCACCCGCGAGGACACGCCCGCCCAAGCCTCGCTGCGCATCGACTTCGCCTCGCTCGGCAGGGAGTACATGCGCGGGGCACGCGAGGCGGCGATGGGCAGCCCTCGCTTCATCGACAAGATGCCCGTCAACTACCTGTACTGCGGGCTGATCCGCAAGGCGCTGCCCGAGGCCAGGATCATCCACCTCAGGCGCGACCCGCTCGATTGCTGTTACGCGGTCTACAAGACCTTGTTCTTCAACGCCTACCACTTCTCCTACACCCTGGAGGAACTGGCGGACTACTACATCGCCTACCACCGCATGATGGAACACTGGCACGCGGTCATGCCCGGGGCGATCCTCGAGGTGCGCTACGAGGAACTTGTGGACGACACCGAAGCCCAGGCCCGGCGCATCATCGAGTGGTGCGGGCTGCCCTGGGATCCGGCCATCCTCTCCGCCTCGCCGGACAAGGTCGCATTCGCCACGGCCAGCGCGGCCCAGGTCCGCGAGCCGGTACATCGGCGGTCAGTCGGCAGCTCGCGGCGGCACCTCGCGGCCCTGCGCCCGCTGGTCGACAGGCTGGCCGCGGCGGGGATTGCGGTGGACTAGGCGCGCCGTCGCTCAGGCGGGCTGCATGTCGAAGGCGATCGTCAGGCGCGGCTGCGGATCCTCGAAAGGCACCGTGCCGTGCCAGATGAAGGACGGGAACAGCGCCAGGCGCCCGGGCTGCGGCCTGAGCATGCGGCGAGGAGGAAGCGCGAGGCCAAGTTCCTCCATGGGCTGCCCGAACTGGATCCAGCCGCTGTGCGAGGTCCCGGCGAGTGCCATTACGCTCGGCGGCAACGCGACGTAAAACGCCGAGCTCAGCCAGCCCTCGTTATGGATGTGGTTGGCGTGATGGCCCGACGCGGCCAGGCGGACCGACCACGAGCCGACGCAGCGCAGCCCCTGTCGCCTGCGCGAGAGGAACGGATGCCCCGGCACCTCCCGCAGGCCGGCCAGCCAGCGCAGCGACGCGGCCTCCAGCGCCGCCGCGGTTTCGCGGATCAGCGGATCGTCGCGCCCGAACAGACGGCCGGCCGTCTGCGATCCATGGCGGACGCTCTGGTTGACCGGCTCGCGCGTGGCCAAGTGCAGCGCTTCGAGCGACGAGGCGAGCGCACGGAGATACCCGTCGTTTCCGCCGAAGCGGTCGGGCAGCTCGACCTCGGGATAGCCGACCAGCCGCTCGTAGTCGAACAGCCAGTGCTCGCGCTCGTCGCCAAGGAGCCGCCATGCGGTGCCCAGGTGGCTCCAGGCTTCCTGGTCACGGGGATCGATCTCCAGTGCGCGGCTGGCGCAGTCCCGGGCAAGGTCGAACAGCCCCCGCCTGAACGCGTGGCGGGCGTAGGCATTGAGAAAGGACGGCGTCGCGCCGCCCAGCACCGGCAGCAGCCGCGCATAGAGCGCGCTGGCCTCGTCCATGCGGCCGAGCATGTCCAGCGCATCGGCCGCCAGCCAGACGAAGGCGGGATCGGCCCGCGAGGGCGCGCCCAGCCATTCGAGCCAGGCCCGCGCCTCGTCCGGGCGCCGGGCGGACAGCAGCATGCGTACGAAGCGCAGTTGCAGTTCGCGGTGGCCGGGCTGTGTGCGCGCAGCCGTGCGGAATGCGGCGAACGGGTCCGCGCTCGGGTCTTCGTCGCAGCCGTGCTCCCACAGCAGATGCGCCAAGGTCTCCTGACCAGCGGCGAAGTCGGGACGGCGCGCGACCAGCTGCCTGGCCCCTGCCAGCGCTTGGGCCGGTTCGCCCAGATCCAACAGAACCCCGTTGAGCGCGTCCTGGAGTTCCGGCGCGGCCGAGCCCAGCGATTCGGCCCTGCGCAGGCAATCCAGCGCCTCCGCGCTCCGCCCGAGCACGCGCAGCGCGGTTCCGAGATTGATCCAGCCTGTCGCGTCGGACGGCGCGAGCCGTGTCGCGCTTGCGAAGGCATCCGCCGCCGCTTCCCCTTCGCCCAGCCCTCGCAGGGCACCGCCCAGCCCGCTCCAGGCGACCGGATGGTTCGACTGTCGCGCCAGCACCGCTTCGAAGGCGGCACGCGCGCGCCGATGCTCGCCCAGCTGCACGCACGCCAGGCCCAGCTGCAGTTCGATATCCAACCCGGCCGGACCCTGCTCCAGCAGCCCGACGCACTCCTGCAGACGCCCGACCCTTCGCAACCAGCCAGCGAAGTTCAGGACGATGACAGGCGCGTCCGGGGCCAGCGCCAGGGCCTCCCGGAAAGCGGCCTCGGCCAGCGTCGGGTCGCCCCCTTCTGCCGCACACATCGCCAGCAACTGCCTGGCGTCGGCCGCGGCGGGCGCCTCGACGACCAGCGACTGCGCCTGCGCCACCGCCTCGGCCACCCGACCTGCCCGCAGCAGCGCCATGGTGGCCGCGAAACGCGCTGCCTGCGCGGTGGACAGGGGTCTGTTGCGCTGCTGCGCCATCGCCAGGCAGGCGCAGCTAGCGCATGCGCCGCACGCGCAGGCTCACGCCTGCCGGCGTGGTCAGCAGGAACGCGCCCAACAACCCCTTGCGGACGACCACCTGGTCGCCTTGCCGCACCGGCCCACTGCTGGTGGTGTCGACCACATCCCAGGACTGGCCGTTCTCGAGCGAGATCCGCCGGCGGCCCCCACTGCTGTAGTCCACCGCCGCCACGCGGTCTTCGATGCGATCGGGCTCCGCCTGCGCCGCGGCCCGACCAGGGGCCACCACACGGGCCTGCGCCGGTGCCATGCCGAAGGCCTGTCGGGCCCTGCGCGCCGTTTCCTCATGTACTTCCGGTGGCGGCGGGAAGGCATGGTCGTAGCAGGCAAGCCGTTCGGCGGCGCCCACCACGCGCGCGCACGCGTGGGAGTCGACCGCCTTCACGGCCGCTGCCGGCGACAGCAGTGCGATGGCCAAGCCGGTAACCGATGCCATCGAGCGCAGTGTGTGCGACATCCAGCAGATCCCCCGGGACCGGCGACGCGGCCGTTACGGCAGCATACTATCGGCCACCGCACGCAAGGGTCCCAGGCTTGCAGACACCGGACGCCATCCGGCACCGTTTCGCCCGCGCCGATGCCCTGTTGGGCCAAGGCCGTCGCGCCGAGGCGGCAGCGGCCTATCGCGATGCGCTGACGCACCAGCCTGGCCACGCCGAAGGCTGGTTCAACCTGGCGTACGCGCTGCGCCACGACGGCCACTTCGCCGACGCGCTGGACGCCTACGGGCGCGCACTGGACTGCGGCATCGACCGGGCCGAGCAGGTACACCTCAATCGGGCGGTCATCCTTTCCGACCATCTGGCCCGGGAGGACGAGGCCGAGTCGGAACTGCACGCGGCACTGGCCGCCGCGCCTGGATACCCGCCCGCCCTGCTGAATCTGGGCAACCTGCACGAGGAGCGGGGACGCCGCGACGACGCCATCGCCTGCTACCGGCGGCTGCTGTCCCTCGGTCTGGCGCAGACGGGCACGCACGGCTACCAGGCGCTGGCGCGGCTGGCGGGCATCGAGCGGCCCGCTACCCCACAGGATCCGCTGTATCGGCAGCTCGAGTCGGCTGCGCGCTCGCCCGCACCGCTGGAAGACGCCGTCCGTGCCGACCTCTGGTTCGCGCTGGGCCGCATGCGCGACGCGCTGGGAGAGCATGCGGCTGCATTCGACGCCTTCGTCCACGGCAAGCACCTTGCGCACCGTGGCCACCGTCCCTACGACCCGGAACGCGCCTCGCGGCTGACCCGCGCGCTGATCGATGCACCGGCCGGACTGTCCCTCGCCCCGTCCGCGTCGGATGCCGGTCCCGAACCACTCTTCATCTGCGGGATGTTCCGCTCCGGTTCCACGCTCGTCGAACAAGTGCTGTCCGCGCATCCGGGAGTGGCTACCTGCGGCGAACTGGAGCTGTTGCCGCGTCTGGTGGCCGGCGCGCTGCGCCCCTTCCCCGCATCGCTGGGCTGGCTCACCGAGGCGCGCTGCACCGCGTTGGCCCGGTCTTACTACGCTGCGCTGCGCGTGCGCCTGCAGGCGGAGCAGAGGACGCCGCGCTATGCCACCGACAAGCGGCCGGACAACTTCCGGCTCATCGGACTGATCAAGCATCTGTTCCCACGCGCCCGGATCGTGCACACCGTGCGCCACCCGCTGGACAACGGGTTGTCGATCCTGATGCAGCACCTGAATCCACGCGTGTTCGACTATGCCGGCACACTGGCGGATATCGGCCATCACTACGGCGAGTACCTGCGCCTGATGGCGCACTGGAAAGCGCTGTACCCGGGCGACATCCACGACTTCGACTACGACCGGTTCGTGATGGAGCCCGAGGCCACGTTGCGCTCGCTGTTGCAGTTCCTGCAGCTGCCGTGGGACCCCGGCTGCCTGGCCTTCCATACCCGGCAGAACACGGTCAGGACCGCCAGCTACTGGCAGGTCCGGCGCCCGCTGTATGCCGAAGCATCCGGGCGATGGGGCCGTTACCGCGAGCAACTCGCCCCGCTGGTCGACGCACTGGCTGCGCAGGGCGTCGGGCTGCCCGGCTGGCAGGCGCCGGCATCAACCGCCGGATGACCCGCGCCACTCCCGCATCGCGCTCGCCAGCGCCTGCACCATCTCCCGCTCGGCCAGCGAGAGCAGCGGATTCCATACGTCGAACATCAGGATGATGCGCATCCGGCTCCCGTCGTTGCGCGCCTCGTGCTCGATCGTGTCGTCGAACACCCAGCACTTGCCCTCGCGCCACTGGCGCCAGTCGTAGCCAACCCGGTAGCTGCAACCCTCCGGCACCACCAGCGGCAGATGCGCGACCAGGCGGGCATTGGTCTCGCCTGTGTGCGGCGGGATATGTGCTCCCGGCGCGAGGGCCGAAAACATCGCGTTCGGGCAGAGCCCAGCGATCTCCACCGCGTCCACCAGCGCCAGTGCTTCGGCAGTGCGCGGACATCGGGCCAGGTGTTCGGCCACCGGCTGGCCATGCGCGTACAGGTGGAAGCCGCTCCAGTTGCGCGAGTGGTTGAGCTTGTCCCACTGGTTCACCGGATCGCCCGGACGGTATTGGATATAGGGGACGAACTCGTCGCCACGGCTGGCCAGCATCTGCTGCAGCTCGGCCTTGATGTCGTCGGTGCGCGCCTCGAGTTCGCGCATCCACGGGAACAGCGCATCGTCGTAGAAGGTGAGCGCCGGGAGCCGCGGCACTTCCAACTGATTGCACTGCGAGTGGTAGGGTCTGGTGTGGCCGGAGAGGATCGACACCGCCTCATCCCAGCGTCCCGCCAGCGCAGCCTCGACCGGCTCACGACGCGCTGAAAGTGCTTGCCGCAGATGGTCGGCGAGTTCCTCGCGGTCCCGCTCCACCACCTCGCGCGCGTGCGCGAGCCGATGCCGCAGCGCCTGGGGCCATGCCGGCTCCTCGGGTGCCACCTTGATCGCATCGGCGAAGGTGGCGGCCGCGAGCCGGAGGCGGCCCTGCCGCTCGAGGAACTCGGCCTTGCCGAGCAAGGCGGGCAGGAAGTAGGGATCGAGCTCGAGCGCGGCGATGATCGCGCCCCACTCCTGCTCCGCCAGCCCCATTTCCCGGTGGACGCGGCCAACCGTCAGCGCAATCATCGGATCGCGCGGCGCGCGCGCCCGCGCCCGCGACAGCAACTCAATCGCGCCGGCGAGATCCCCACGCTGGAAGGCGTGCACGCCGAGGCTGAAAAGCGCCTGCACGTGTTGCGGATCGAGCCGATGCACCTGACTCCATATCCGCTCGGCGTCCTGCCAACGCCCTTCCGCCGCGGCCGCGCCTGCGGCAGCTGCCAATGAAATGAGCTCCGTGTTCAATTGACAGTCCCCCGGCATGTGGCCGTTAACGCATTCTAGCCAGCACGGGAGCCACGCTGGCGACCCGGCCGCTCGCGATCCTCGCGCTCCGCGGGAAAATACCTGCCAAACCTGGTGACGAAGCTCAGCGCCGTCGGAAAGCGCTCCGCCTTGGCATCCGAAACCGCATAGGCATACCAGCGTGTTGCGGCCTCGATCACAACTCGCCAATCGAATTTGAGATAGGACTCCAATGCGGCAGTGAGCCGCCAATCAGGAGAGGTTGTATGAAAGGATTAATTGCGCCCGTCGTTATCTGCATCATGGCGTTTCTGGCGGCCCCCGATGCATTTGGACAGAGCACAGGACTTACGTGCGGCCAGAATCACTGTGCCGCCGACAACCCCGGGGGGGCCGTGCGGCTTGACTGGATGGTTGACTCTCAAGATACCGACGCCATCTATCCTGCCAACTGCACGAATCAGAGCGTCTGCGTTTTCCGATGCGCAGCGCGCCCCGGAATCGTCATTGTTACGGCTTCGCACACCCAGAATGGGCGCCTGATCGCCCAGGACAGTTCGCCGGCACTATGTAGCGAACTCTGACCAAGCATCGCCCCGGAGACGACAGTCTCCGGGGTTGCCGCCTACCGCTCAGTGCTGACTGGGCGGCGGCAGGTCTGCGGCCCAACCGCTACCAGAAGCCAGTTCCTCAGCATCCACGTACAGTAGCTGCCGCATCGTCTCCGCCGACACGTCCAGGCCGTCGAGGTCGAGCATGTGCGGAGCAGGCAGCAGCCCGATCGGGCTGTCGACCGCGTCGGCCGCGCCTTCCACCCGCCCCACGATCCACTCCAGCACCCGCATGTTCTCGCCGAAGCCGGGCCACAGGAAGCGTCCGTCCTCGTCCTTTCGGAACCAGTTGACGTGGAAGATCTTCGGCAGCTTCGCGCCGGGCCTGTCGAAGGACAGCCAGTGCGCGAAGTAGTCGCCGAAGTGATAGCCGCAGAAGGGCTTCATCGCCATCGGGTCGCGACGCATCACGCCGACCGTGCCCGTGGCGGCGGCCGTGGTCTCCGAACCCATCGCCGCGCCCACGCGCACGCCATGGGCCCAGTCGCGCGCTTCGAATACCAGCGGCATGACGGTGGAACGGCGGCCGCCGAACACGATGGCCGAGATCGGCACGCCATTGGGGTCTTCGGCGCGCGGCGACCAGCTCGGGCATTGCCTGGCCGACACGGTGAAGCGCGCATTGGGATGGGCGGCCGGGCCATTGGCCGGGTCGAAAGGCCGACCGCGCCAGTCCAGCGCCGGCACGCGCTTGTCCAGGCCCTCCCACCAGGGCTGGTTGTCCTCGGTGACTGCGACGTTGGTGTAGATCGTGTCGCGCTGGATCATCGCCAGCGCGTTGGGGTTGGTCCGGGCCGACGTGCCCGGCGCCACGCCGAAATAGCCCGCTTCCGGATTGATCGCCCACAGCCGCCCGTCCTGGCCCGGGTGCATCCAGCAGATGTCGTCGCCGACCGTCCACACCTTCCAGCCCCGTTCGCGGTAGGACTCGGGCGGGATGAGCATGGCCAGGTTGGTCTTTCCGCAGGCGCTGGGGAAGGCGGCGGCGATGTAGTGGGTCGCGCCCTGCGGATCCTCCAAGCCGAGGATCAGCATGTGTTCGGCCAGCCAGCCTTCCTGCCGCGCCTGCCAGGACGCGATGCGCAGCGCATGGCACTTCTTGCCCAGCAGCGCATTGCCGCCATAGCCCGAGCCGTAGGACTTGATCGCCAGTTCCTCGGGGAAATGCATGATGAAGCGGCGGTCCGGGTCGAGCTCGCCGATGGAATGCAGGCCCCGTACGAAGGGCCTGCCCTGCGCACCATCGCGCTCGATGCGCGCCAACGCGTCCGCGCCCATGCGCGTCATCAGCCGCATGTTGGCCACCACATAGGGGGAATCGGTGATCTCCACGCCGCAGCGGGCCAGCGGCGAGTCGATCGGTCCCATGCAGTAGGGCACGACATACAGGGTGCGTCCGCGCATGCAGCCTTCGAACAGCGCGTCCATCCTGGCGTGCGCCTGCTCCGGCGCCATCCAGTGGTTGTTGGGACCGGCATCGTCGCGCTCGCGCGAGCAGACGAAGGTCAGGTGCTCCACGCGCGCGACATCATCCGGATCGGAGCGATGCAGGTAGCAGCCCGGATGCGTGGCCTGGTCGAGTTCGACGAGCGTACCGTCGGCCAGCATGCCGGCAACCAGCGATGCGTACTCTTCGTCGCTGCCATCGCACCAGTGCACGCGGTCCGGGCGCGTCAGCGCCGCGACCTCGTCCACCCAGGCGTTCAAGGCCGCCAGACGGCTGCCTGCAGGGGCTGCCTGCGCACGCGGAACTGCATTCATCGCTGGACTCCCGAAACGGCACGGATGCCGAAAGCTTTCAATTGCAACAGTCTAAGCGCCGTCGCGGCCGCAGGGCTTGTCGCAGCGCGGCATTGCCGCGCGGGCGGGAGGGTTGGCGGGCGCGGCGCCGGAAGCGCCGTCGCCTGCAGGCGATGTCGGGAATTCGGACGCCGGGGCCGACCTGCGGCCGGCAGGCCTCAGGCCGGCACCAGGGTCCTGGTCAGGTGTTCGACGTAGGCCTCGAACTCTTCCTGGGGCATGCGGGCCTGGTGCAGCTGCAGATTGAGCTGGAGGAAGCCGACATAGGCGGCGTAGGTCAGGCGCGCGCGGTGCAGGGCATCCTCGCGGCCCAGGCCGGTCTGGCGGAACGAGGCGGTCAGGTAGTCGAGCCGGCGCTTGGAAACGCGGTCGATCACCGGCTGCACCGCCGGATGGTCGAGCGCCTTGAGCAGCGCGCTGTAGATCACGTGCGACTGGTACTCATGCGCCACCATCTGGAACAGCGAACGCAGGCGCTCGCGCGGATCGGGCACGTGTTCGAGGGTGCCGAACACCGCCTGCTGCTCGACGGTTTCCCAGCGCTCCAGCGCCGCCTGCAGCAGGGCCTCACGGGACGGGAAATGCCAGTAGAAGCTGCCCTTGGTCACGCCCAGCCGTCGCGCCAGCGGTTCGACCGCCACCGCCGCCACGCCCTGTTCGGCAATCAGTTCCAACGCGGCCTGCGCCCAGTCGTCGGCGCTCAGCCGCCCCACCCGCTCGGACCTGGATCCGCTTGCCGGTGCGGCCTTGGGGGATGCATCCGTGGCGATCTTGCTGGCGGATCTGGCCATGTCGATCGTTGTCCATACGCTGGCGTTGGGAAGCGTATCGTCGCCGACGCCGGGTCCGTTGACAAGCCCGCAGGCCCTGACCATACTCGACCGTACGGTCACCTCGACACGCGGGTCGTCGCGCACGGCCGACACTTTCCATTGGAGGCACAGGATGAGCATCGCCATTCCTTTCATCGCACTGCTGCTGGCAGGTGCGTTCGCGGCCTACCACCGCGCGCGCCTGGTGACCTGGGTCGCGATCAGTGCCGCGGCACTGCTCGCCTGCTGGTTCCTCGGCGCGGACCGCACCGCCACCGTCGTGGCCGGCGCGCTGCTGGCGCTGGTCGCCGTACCGCTGCTGCTGCCCTTCGTGCGCAAGCCCTTGCTGACCGCGCCTGCGCTGGGCTTCCTGCGCAAGGCGCTGCCGCCGCTGTCGCAGACCGAGCGCATCGCGCTGGAAACCGGCTCGGTCGGCTTCGAGGGCGAGCTGTTCTCGGGCGATCCGGACTGGGACACCCTGCTGGCCTATCCCAAGCCGCAGCTCACCGCCGAAGAACAGGCCTTCCTCGACGGCCCGGTCGAGGAACTGTGCCGGATGACCAACGAGTGGGAGATCAACCACGTCCACGCCGACCTGCCGCCGGCGCTGTGGGAGTTCATCAAGAAGAATCGCTTCTTCGGCATGATCATCCCCAAGGAATACGGCGGCCTGGGCTTCAGCGCGCTGGCGCACCACAAGGTGATCCAGAAGCTGGCCTCGGTCAGCAGCGTGGTCAGTTCGACCGTGGGCGTGCCCAACTCGCTCGGCCCTGGCGAGCTGCTGATGCACTACGGCACGCAGGAGCAGAAGGACTACTACCTGCCGCGCCTGGCCACGGGCCTGGAGGTTCCCTGCTTCGGCCTGACCGGCCCGTTCGCCGGCTCCGACGCGACCTCCATCCCCGATTACGGCATCGTCTGCAAGGGCGAGTGGAACGGCGAGGAAGTGCTGGGCCTCAAGCTCACCTTCGACAAGCGCTACATCACGCTGGCGCCGGTCGCCACGATCATCGGCCTGGCCTTCCGCATGTACGATCCGGACGGCCTGATCGGCGACCGGCGCGACATCGGCATCACCCTGGCCCTGCTGCCGCGCGACACCCGGGGCGTCGACGTCGGCCGCCGCCACTTCCCGCTCAATTCGCCGTTCCAGAACGGTCCGGTGCGCGGCAAGGAAGTGTTCCTGCCGCTGAGCCAGCTGATCGGCGGCGTCGAGAAGGCCGGCCTGGGCTGGAACATGCTCAACGAGTGCCTGGCCGTGGGCCGCTCCATCACCCTGCCTTCCACCGCCAGCGGCGGCGCCAAGTTCGCAGCGGTGGTCGGCGGGGCCTATGCGCGCATCCGCAAGCAGTTCGGCCTGTCGGTCGGCCGCTTCGAAGGCGTGGAAGAGGCGCTGGCGCGCATCGGCGGCAAGGCCTATGCGATCAGCGCGCTGTCGCAGGCCACGGCCGCGGCGGTCGACCGCGGCGACGTGCCGTCGGTGCCCTCGGCGATCGCCAAGTACCACTGCACCTCGATGGGACGCGAAGTCGCCAGCGACTTCATGGATATCGTCGGCGGCAAGGGCATCATCCTGGGGCCGCGCAACCTTGGTGGCCGCGCCTGGCAGGCCTCGCCGATCGCGATCACGGTTGAAGGCGCCAACATCATGACCCGCAGCCTGCTGATCTTCGGGCAGGGTTCGATCCTGTGCCACCCCTACATCATGAAGGAGATGAAGGCGGCGCAGGATCCGGACGGCAAGGCCGGCCTGGAAGCACTCGACAATGCGCTGTACAGCCACATCGGCGGGGCGATCTCCAACGCGGTGCGCTCGTTCTGGTTCGGCCTGACGGGCTCGAAGATCGGCGCGGCGCCCGGCGACGACAATACCCGCCGCTATTTCCGCAAGCTCGACCGCTACGCGGCCAACCTCGCCCTGCTCACCGACGTCTCGCTGGGCGCGCTTGGCGGCAAGCTCAAGTTCAAGGAGTCGCTGTCGGGCCGCCTGGGCGACGTGCTCAGCCACCTGTACATGATGAGCGCGGTGCTCAAGCGCCACCACGACAATGGCGCGCCCGAAGCCGACCGCCAGC
>Ga0233369_1000521_pt1 | contig 15478 bp, 13 predicted proteins | sample ElkDunMinimDraft_26_FD_191537 | JGI IMG/M metagenome (GOLD analysis project Ga0233369, IMG submission 191537) | Fecal eukaryotic communites from dung pellets of Tule Elk in California, USA - Elk Dung D16 | ecosystem: Host-associated > Mammals > Digestive system > Large intestine > Fecal | place... | reverse complement strand
CATAGCTGATGAATTGACCACGACCATCGATGGCAAGAGTTTTTACATCCACCATGGGGATGGCTTAGGACCAGGCGACAGGAAGTATAAATTCTTAAAAAAAATATTCAGAAGTTCACTATGCCAATGGCTCTTTGCTAGACTGCATCCAAATTTAGGAATTGGAATTGCTAGGAAATGGTCTAAACATAGTCGACTATCCAGTGGTGCCGAAGAAAAATTTTTAGGAGAAGAAAAAGAATGGTTATACGTTTATACAAAAGAATTAATAGCTAAACAAGCCTGTGATTTTTACATATATGGCCATCGTCATTTACCATACGACCTTACTATAGCTCCTGGTGTACGGATTATCAATTTAGGAGAATGGATAAACTATCGTAGTTACGCCGTTTGGGATGGCGAACAATTAAGTCTAAAAACATGGAATTCAGTGAAATCGCGTTAAACATTTATCCCCTGTCTGCGGATGCATTAGAACTTTTAGAATCCATTGTACAGCAAATCAATGTGCCTAAAAACCATATCTTGATAGAAGCTGGCAAAGCTGCTCCATTCATTTACTTTCAAATGGAAGGAATATCTCGAATATACTACCATAAAGAACATAAGGAAGTGATATTAGGCTTTACCTTTCCTAGCGATGTACTCATATCCTTAAAAAATTACAGTATCCAAGAGAAAGGTTATGAATCCATTCAAACCTTAGAACCCTCCATATTATATCAAATTCCCATCAAAGCATTACAATTGCTATACGATCAATCACTAGAAATTGCTAATTGGGGAAGAAAACTAGCCGAAATAGAAGCCTTAAAAATTGAATCCCGATTGATGTTAAGGCTGTTCAACTCGTCTAATGAACGATATTTAGAACTTTTAAAAAAGGCGCCAGACTTAACTAACCGCATAAAATTAGGTTATATCGCCTCCTATCTTGGAATATCCCAAGTGACCTTAAGCCGCATTAGAGGAATAAAATAAGCTTCTATACTTCGGATAAGACCCTGACCTTTTCAAAACATTATTACGATTTAAAAAGTCTTCATTTTTTAACATTTGTTAAAAAAATTCTCTTTGATTTTAAGGAGTTTTGTGAAATTAAAAAAAACAACTATGAATTGGATTATATTAATTTTCGGAGGCTTATTTGAGGTATTATTTACTTTTTGCATAGGTAAAGCCAAAACAAGTGTTGGCAATGAAATGTATTTATGGTATTTAGGCTTTCTTGTCAGTGTTACGATAAGTATGGGCTTATTAATCAAAGCCACACAAACCTTGCCTTTAGGTACAGCTTACGCCGTTTGGTCAGGAATCGGTGCTGTAGGTACTGTTTTAATGGGTATTATTATCTTTAAAGAGCCTACAGATTTTTGGCGAATCTTCTTTATTTTCACGCTTATAGCATCTATCGTTGGGTTAAAAGCAGTTTCTTCTCATTAACTAAAAATAAACGCTTAAAATTCCCTATTTTTGTCGATTAATAGTGTTCCCCAGATTCTATCTGGAAGTATGAAGCTATAGATAAAATTATGTTAGAAAAATTACAAGCGATAAAAGAACGTTGGCAGGAAGTAGAAGCTGAATTAAGCAAGCCTGATACGATCAATGATATGAAGCGTTTCGCAAAATTGAATAAGGAATATAAAGACTTATCCAAGATTGTTGATCAATACCATATTTACAAAAATATGGTGAGCAATATGGAGACCAACAAAGACATTCTATCCAACGAAAAGGATCAAGAATTGCGAGAAATGGCGAAAGAAGAAATCGACCTGTTATATACGCAAATCGAAGAAAAAGAAGAAGAAATTCGGTTAATGTTAATTCCAAAGGATCCAGAAGATGCGAAAAATGCAATCCTTGAAATTCGTGGTGGAACAGGTGGAGATGAGGCTGCCCTATTTGCAGGCGATTTATACCGGATGTACACTCGTTATTTTGAGAAAAAAGGTTGGCGCAACGAAGTGATGGACGTGACCGAAGGTACTTCAGGTGGATACAAAGAAGTAATTCTTAAAGTAATTGGTGAGGATGTCTATGGACAATTGAAATACGAATCTGGTGTTCATCGGGTTCAACGTGTACCAGATACCGAAACTCAGGGTCGTGTTCATACCTCAGCAGCTTCCGTAGCTGTATTACCTGAGGCAGAAGAAGTCGATGTTGAAATCAACCCAGGAGATATTGAAATGCAAACTTCACGTTCAGGTGGTGCTGGTGGACAAAACGTAAATAAAGTAGAAACTAAGGTTCAGTTAACCCACAAGCCTTCAGGTATTGTTGTCGTTTGTCAAGTAGAACGTTCCCAACTTGCCAATAGAGAACTAGCAATGGAGATGTTAAGAAATAAACTCTACGAACTCGAAGTGCAGAAAAAACATGGCGATACGGCTGCGAAACGTAAAACAATGGTCTCTACAGGTGACCGTTCAGCAAAAATACGTACCTATAATTATCCACAAGGCCGTGTTACCGAACATCGTATTGGCTTAACGATGTACAATCTTGTAGCTATTATGGATGGTGATATTCAGGACATTATCGATGCATTACAATTTGCTGAGAATGCAGAAAAAATGAAAGAGGGAGCTGTAAACTAAGATTTTTTAAAATTTTATTAGCAGTTCTAGAAATAAACACTATATTTGCACACCTTCTAAAAAGAAGGGAATCGATCTTAAAAATATTTGCATCGCAAAATAAATTTCACAGAATAGATTTAGATCTTGAACGTAGAAATTTTAAGATTACGCAAGGGTCTGGTAGTTCAGCTGGTTAGAATACATGCCTGTCACGCATGGGGTCGCGGGTTCGAGTCCCGTCCAGACCGCAACATCGAAGTTTAATACTTCACATGTTCTTTAAAAGTTTAGGTTATTTTAGTATAACGCATCAAGAATAACAAATTGGTCTGGTAGTTCAGCTGGTTAGAATACATGCCTGTCACGCATGGGGTCGCGGGTTCGAGTCCCGTCCAGACCGCTTTTACACCTCCCATACAGGAGATGTTGGTACTATTCTTTGAGAAGTTATAGCTTATAAAATATTCCTAATGAATAATTTTGGTCTGGTAGTTCAGCTGGTTAGAATACATGCCTGTCACGCATGGGGTCGCGGGTTCGAGTCCCGTCCAGACCGCCAAAATTAATTAAAAGGCATCCATTTGGATGCCTTTTTTTGGTTTTATCCCCTCCTATTATCCCCAAGTAAATACTTTTTCATTAAATATTTTTATAAAAATAAATGAGTATATTTATTTTATCAATTTACCCTACTTATGGAAATCCCAAATGACAGCTCGAACTCCGAAGGTAGAACGGTAGCCATCATATCCTACCTCACAGTGATAGGACTTATTATTGCAATCGTCTTGAATGAGGAAAAAAAGCATGATGAAGCCAGCTTTCATATCCGTCAATCCATGGGCCTATTTATATCTATTGGATTAGTTTTACTTCTTACCTATATCCCTGTCGTTGGCAATATCTTAGCCAGTATTGGACTCCTCTATTTTATTGTTTTATGGGGTTTTGGCATAGTTAATGCCGTATTTGGGCACAAGAGAAGAATCCCTACAGTAGGTTTGTACTATGAAAAAGTGTTTTCAAATTTATAGAAAACAGTCGGTTCAATTTCTGTAAACAAGTTCTTTCCGCATCAATAACTAATATTCCATAAAGATTTATTAAGGTTATTGATAATACATAAAATTTGCATTACGTTTGGGAAGTAAATTGAAAATTTAATTTAATTTACAGAAAGGTGGGTTACTATTTGAAAATAAGGGTATTAATTAGTGAGTAAAATAAAGAAAATCATTGCAAACACTCGAAGCGATCAAGAGCTTTTGGAGGGGATTCGATTAGGAGATAATGCGGCGATAGCCTATGTATATAAATCTTGTTATCCTTCGGTGTCCCATATGATCATCAATAGCCGAGGAAACGAAGATGAAGCCAAAGATATTTTTCAAGAAGCCATCTTAGTTTTATACGATAAAGTTACTCATCAACAATTTGAATTAAGCAGCAAATTAAGTACGTTCTTATATGCCGTCTGTAGAAGGTTATGGCTAAAACAACTTGGGAAAAAAGGTGGCGCTATTCATTTAGATGACCATGAGAATTTAGATATTCCTGATCTGGAAGAAGATTTAGTCAATCATGCGGAGCAAGAATTAAAATTCGAGCATATGCATGTCGCATTAGCGGGTCTTGGTGAACCTTGCGCAACGATTCTTAAAGATTTTTACATCGCCAACAAATCGATGCAAGATATCTGTGACAAGTTGGGTTATACCAATACGGACAATGCTAAAAATCAAAAATATAAATGTTTACAACGATTAAAAAGGTTGTTTTTTGAACAACATCAAAAAAATGGGTAATTTAATGAATCGACAAGAATTTTTAGAGTTAGCAGACCGCTACTTACGCGATGAATTGTCGGAAAGTGAAATCATAGCATTTAATACCTTGATCGCAGCAGATCAAGAGTTGAATGAAGCATTCCTTGCGCAGCAAAATTTTATAAATACGTTTAAACAGCATCAACAGCGTGAAGATTTTAAATTTGCCCTTACAGATGTGATGGAAAACACATCCACTGAACCTATCGTATATAGGATGTGGAAAAAGCTAAAAATTAATGCTATTGCTGCTGCAGCAGTAGCCATTATTTCTTCTTTAGCTACCTTGTATCTTACAGGATATTTTTCGACTTTACGTAAAACGACTTCCGATTATAGTGCTTTAAAACGTGAAGTAAACAATGTAAAACGAAATGTCAATGCCCATCAAGATGCCATCCAAAATATAAGTAAAGAAAATACACCTCAAGCCGCCCTTCATTTTGGCGCTACAGGCTTTATGTTAACCAAAGATGGCTATGTCGTAACCAATTATCACGTCGTTAGTGGAGCAGATTCTATTCATTTACAGAATGCGGCAGGACATACCTATAAAGCATCCATTGTCCATTTAGACCAAGAAAAAGACATTGCCATATTGCATATATCGGATACCAGCTTTAAGAGTGTCACGAATATTCCTTATACTTTCAAACGTCAGAATATTGATTTAGGAGAAGACATCTATACCATTGGCTATCCAAGAGATGAGGCTGTTTATGGCGAAGGTTATTTAAGTTCAGCAACTGGCTATACAGGGGATACCACGGCTTATCAAATTTCTATTCCTGTCAACCCTGGAAACAGTGGTGGACCTGTGATAGATAAACATGGTAATATCATCGGAATTATCTCTGGAAAACAAAAGAGTTTGGATGGTGCTGCATTTGCCATAAAAACCAAAGCATTAATAGAAACCTTAAATCGCATTCCAAAAGAATCTTTAAAAGGCAATATTGTTTTAAGCAGTAAGAACAGCTTAAATAAGTTACCTAGAACAGAACAAATTAAAAAATTGCAAGACTTTATATACATGGTCAAAGTATATTAATAGCAAGTTTTCGCTCAAGCATATTATTTAAAGATTATATAAATGAGGTTATTGAAGAAATAACCTCATTTTTAGTTTTGTAATTTATTCAAGACAAGTGCTATTTCTAACCGAAAATCGAATTAAAATTTAAAAATTATCTTTTACTTTGCATTGCTTAATATATAGGTTAAAAATTTACAAAAATTAACTAAAGCATACATTAAACCAATTAAAGAATTAAAAAAAGTAATTATTTATTTAACAGTATGAAAAAATCATATTTATTTTCATTGTTGATTTGCTTATCAACAGTCACTTACCATTCAAGTGCTCAAACCTCCACGTTCGAAAACAATAAATGGTCTGGATTTTTCGATCAGGAAAAATTTAATCAAAATTTCGAAGATAAGACTGCATCCCTATTACAGAATGAACAATTTATAAATCCTCAAGATGCAGCAAACAAATTAATTGAGGTGGAAGGTCTTAAAATCAAACTTAACAAACCTAAAACGAGAACTAAAGCCTTGAGCTCTGCAGAAATTGCGTCTATCATCCAACCTTCTTTCGTCGCTTTCGGGGTAGCCTACGACTGCGGAAACTGCCACAAGACCCATATTAACCCAGCATCTGGCTATATTATTAGTGAAGATGGATTAATTGTTACAAATTATCATGTCATTGAAAGTTATACAAAAACCAGCGATAACAAGAATTTAGCCATGACTGTACAGGGCATAGATGGAGAGGTGTATTTAGTTACCGAAGTAATTTCCAGTTATAAAGCCGCAGATTTGGCAATCGTAAAAATAGATACCAAAGGCAAAAAACTGAAAGCATTGCCTTTAGGAAATACAGCCAATGTAGGTGACGATGTTTTTGTAATCAGTAATCCTGCGCCTATGATCAATTATTTTACGGTAGGAAAAGTAGCTAGAAATTATTTAGGTTATTTCAATTCCAAAGAAAAGCTACCTCAAACAGATATCACAGCCGATTATGCTGCTGGCTCTAGCGGAGCTCCCATCGTAGACCAATACGGCAATGTGGTTAGCACAGTCTCCGCCACACGCTCCATCTACTACAATCCAAAAGAACAGAAAAACTTACAGATGGTAGCAAAAAACACCATTCCTGTCGTTTTGTTAAAAGAACTTATTGCAAATTAATGCCCTAGTTTGCCAACACAAAAAAATATTATGCAAAAAGGAAAGAAGCCAATCATACGATTGGCTTCTTGAACTTTAAATATATTACTCTAGTTATTTATTTGGCTGTGGAGTTGTTCTCAGGTAAGGCTTTATTTCTTTAAACCCTTTAGGAAATTTACCTGGAATATCCTCTGTTTTTATGGCAGGTACTACAATTACATCTTCCCCATCTTTCCAATCTGCAGGAGTCGCTACCTGATATTGATCTGTTAATTGTAAGGAATCAATCACCCGTAAGATTTCTTGAAAATTCCTCCCTGTTGATGCTGGATACGTGATAGTCAATTTCACTTTTTTATCCGGACCAATCACAAATACCGAACGTACTGTCGCAGTCGCGGAAGCATTGGGATGAATCATATCATACAATTGTGCCACTTGACGATCTTCATCTGCAATAATCGGAAAATTTACTTCCGTATTTTGTGTTTCATTTATATCCAAAATCCATTGCTGATGATCTTCTACTGAATCTACACTGAGGGCTAACACCACTACATTCCGTTGATCAAACTCCGACTTTAGTTGAGCAGTTCTACCTAATTCGGTCGTACATACCGGTGTGTAATCCGAGGGATGCGAATACAATACAACCCATTTACCATTAATATATTCGTGGAAATCGATATCTCCTATCGTTGTCTTTGCCTGAAAATTTGGTGCTTCATCACCTAATCTTAAACTCATATCTATTAATTTTAATTTTATTAACTTAATTAACCAATTAACTCTACCAATATAGTAGATATTATTTGTTATTCCAAACAATATCCAGGAATATGACAATAAAATTTGTCTTACTCCCTAAACAAATCCATACGCCATTAGTTTTTAACATTCCATTATTCCGCTCCGCAGTTGCTCCCAGTATACGCTGTACATAAACACAAATTTTTTGTTATGCTTGCATAGTATAAATTAGTTATATTTGATTAACCATAGTAAACAAGCATATGCATTTTCAACTTTCCGAAGAACAAATCATGATTCAAAATGCGGCAAGGGAGTTTGCCCAAGAATTAAAAAAAGGAGTTATCGAACGAGATGAAGCCGCCCAATTCCCTACAGAATTTGTAAAAAAAATGGGTGAACTAGGTTTCATGGGCATTATGATTCCAGAAATCTATGGCGGGGCAGGAATGGATACGATGTCTTACGTATTGGCCCTAGAAGAGATTGCAAAAATAGATGCCTCTGCGGCAGTCATTATGTCTGCTCACAATTCATTAGTATTGTATGGACTTCATGCCTATGGCACAGAAGAACAAAAAAATCGATTCTTAAAACCACTAGCATCCGGCGAAAAACTTGGTGCATTCGCGCTCTCAGAACCAGAGGCGGGATCAGATGCATCCTCCCAGCACACGTTAGCAGAAGACAAAGGCGATTATTACTTGCTCAATGGTACTAAAAACTGGATAACTAACGGCGGAAATGCCGATATCTATTTGGTCATCGCGCAAACACATCCCACATTAGGTCACAAAGGAATTAATGCACTTATCGTTGAAAAAGGCACAGCAGGCTTCAGTATAGGTCCGAAAGAAAATAAACTAGGAATTCGTAGTTCAGATACCCATTCATTACACTTTACGGACGTTAAAATCCCAAAAGAAAACCGAATTGGAGCAGATGGTTTCGGATTCAAATTTGCGATGAAAACATTGGATGGTGGCCGTATAGGCATCGCGGCACAAGCATTAGGAATTGCTGCGGGTGCCTATGATTTATCCTTGGCCTATTCCAAAGAAAGGAAGACATTTGGAAAACCCATATCCAACCACCAAGCCATTCAATTTAAATTAGCTGATATGGAGGTAGAGATTGAAGCAGCGCGACTTTTAACCTATAAAGCAGCCTGGACCAAAGACCAAGGACTAGCATTCGGTAAAGAAGCTGCAATGGCAAAATTGCACGCATCAGAAGTAGCCATGAAGCACAGTATTGAAGCAGTGCAAATCCATGGTGGATATGGTTACGTCAAAGATTACCATGTAGAACGACTCATGCGCGATGCAAAAATCACCCAAATCTATGAAGGCACTTCAGAAATTCAACGCTTAGTAATCGCAAGAGAAATATTGAAATCATAATCCAAAGTCCAGAATACCACAAAGGCTATCTTCTCACCCGGAAGAAAGTCTTTGTGCATAGGTACAGCCGAAGGATAAACCCAATAAAACGCGCGAAATATTTCAACTTTAGCAAGCAAAAAATATTTTAAACAAGTGAAATTTATTCATTTTTAAGTCTACTCAACTGCATCTTATACGGATCTCCTTCGGATGTTCTTCGGATTTCACTTGAAAAGACCCGAACAAGAACCAAAGAAGATGCCTGTAAAAACCGAATATTCGGCAGATCTTAACCGATTAATACAATTAGCTAATCCATTAGCAAACAGACAGCTACGGGATTCGAATGGACTTGTAAGTCCGCTTTAAAAAACTACAAAATCATTTCCGCATTGAATAATATACCTTAACTTAGAATTTGGGAACTAATCGGATTAATACACGAAGTCTCTAAATTCATAATCCTTCAAATGATGATTTACATCAGCCACATTATTAACAACCGATCAGCAGAAGAGCGAATAAATTACCCCTACCATATCCCTGCATTAAAACAGATGGATAAGTTGGAGTTCCGAAAACCCGTCACTTTTATTATTGGAGAAAATGGGGCTGGAAAATCAACCTTAATAGAAGCTATTGCGATCAAAGCGGGTTGCAACCCAGAGGGAGGTAGTGCCAATTTCAACTTCAGTACTCACCAAAGCCATTCTAACCTCTACGAAGATATTCAGCTTATCCGAACGGTAAACCGAAACAAAGACACTTATTTTTTAAGAGCAGAGAGTTTTTACAATGTGGCCACAGCGATCATTGAATATGGAACGATAGCGTCATATGGTGGTTCATTGCACGATCGTTCACATGGGGAAAGTTTTTTAAATTTATTGCATTACCGATTATCTGGGAAAGGATTGTATATTTTTGATGAGCCAGAATCGGCATTATCCATTATGAGCCAGTACAATATGCTGATCAAAATAAAAGAGCTCGTAGAAAAAGAATCGCAATTCATTATTGCGACACATTCACCATTTTTGTTGGCCTATCCTGGCGCAGATATTATTCAAATCACTAATAACGGCCACGAACTTGTCTCTTTGGAAGAAACAGAACAATTTCAAATGACCAAATTTTTTGTAGAGAATTACCAATCTTTAATCCGCGAATTGGGATTGACACCTTAACAAGAAGCTCTTGTTAACTAAAGAGTTCATTAATATCTGCTTTACTCAATGACTTCACAAAGGATTCTTCTGTAGTAATTAAAGCATTCGCAATGGATTTCTTATTGCCTTGTAGTGCCAGAATTTTCTCTTCGATGCTATCCTTAGCAATAAATTTATAAATAAAAACATTCTTCGTTTGCCCAATACGATGACTACGGTCTATGGCTTGTTGTTCAACCGCTGGATTCCACCATGGATCCAGAATAAATACGTAGTCTGCTTCGGTTAAGTTTAGCCCTACTCCACCGGCCTTGATAGATATTAAGAAAACTTGAACATCCGCATGTTCTTTAAAACCCTTTACAGCCTCACTCCGGTCTTTAGTAGCCCCGTCCAAATAGGCATGTTTAATTTGATGTTTATTAAAATAATCCTTAAAAATTTGCAGATGTCGGACAAACTGAGAAAAAATCAATAGCTTATTTCCTTCTTTTAGGATAGACTGCATCAATTCTATAGCCGCATCAAATTTTCCAGATCCAAACGAATAATCCTGATCGATCATGGCAGGATGATTAGCCAATTGCCTTAATTTAGTCAAGCCTTGTAATAAAGCAATTTGAGAAGCTTTCCCAGAAAAAGCACCATCTAAAATCGCATTTCTATATTCCGATTTTACAGTTTCATAATATTCTTGCTGCTCCTCGGTCATACTGCAATAAAAAATTTGTTCAGATTTTGGCGGAAGTTCCGTAGCTACCTGAGACTTTGTACGACGGAGCACAAAAGGCTTAATGATTGCTTGAAGTTTCTTACTTTTCTGTTCATCTTTCTTCTTCTCTATTGCAAATACAAATTCCTTTTGAAAATAAGCATAACTTCCTAACAAACCAGGGTTGACAAAATGCATTTGTGACCAAATATCGGCCACCGAGTTCTCAATAGGGGTTCCACTCAACGCTAATTTGTTTCGGCTTTTAAAATGGCGAATAGCAGCAAAAGATTTAGATCTAGAGTTCTTAATGTTTTGACTTTCATCCAAAATAACATAATTGAAGAAAAAGCTATTAAAAAGTTCTTCGTCGATACGAGCTATTCCATAAGTGGTAATCACCAAATCAAAGTGTGTAAAAGCAAAATTATCTTTACTACGATGAGCTCCCGTATGCAATAATATTCTAAGTCCAGGCACAAATTTTTCAGCTTCCTTTTGCCAATTGAAAATTAATGAAGTTGGAACGATTAACAAGGATGTTTTCGGATGTTCAGAACCAAGCAGCTGTTCTTTGTTGTATTGCAATAGGGCTAACGTTTGAACGGTCTTTCCCAAGCCCATATCATCTGCCAGTAAACCGCCAAATCGATAAGCTTGGAGAAAATGAAACCAATTATATCCGGCCTTTTGGTAGGGCCTTAATGCTCCATTGAAAGCAATTGGCGTCGGTACATCTACGATTTCATCAAATTCGCCCAATTTGTTCAGTTTTCGTTGCATTCCAATCTGGGTATGTTCAGAAATCTCATTCAATAAACCAACATGAGATCTATTTAACCTTAACCCGTCCTTTTGCGTAGAAAATTGAAATAAATGCTCGTATTGAGAAAACCACTCTTGGGGAATAATCGCAATTTCGCCGTTTGGTAATTCAAATTCTTGAATACGATTTAAAATATGCTGTCTAAGTTGAATAAAAGGTATTTCATAGTCACCGAAGCGCACAAAAGCCTGCACATCGAACCAATCATTTTTCTCATTGATCTCAATACTTAAGCTAGTTTTACCAATCAAAAATCTTTTCACATGGTCTGGCTGAATTACTTCATAACCTAATTCCATGAGTTCAGTATAATGATCATTTACCCATTCTATGGAAGACTTGGTAAAACCACTACCGTCATCCATGGGACCATAGGTCCCAAAAAGTGGATCAATTTTTTTTAAACCTAAATCCAATAATTCTTCCGCTTTATTTTCTTCCCAAAGAAGGGATCTTTTAACGCGATAAAATTTATGCTCGTCATTGGATTCTTGATAATCATACTTGACCGTAATGGGATGATGTCCTCCTGCTGCAAAATTAAATTCTCCATATTGGAAATTTAACTGCAATTGGGATTCTTGATCACTACTATACAAGATCCTGAGCTGAGGTTTTGCCTGTTCCTTATAAGTATGTATCGTTAAACCTTCGGCATACACATGATGCTTTTCAATTAAACTCGTAACAAAAGTTTCAAAATATTTTTTTTCTGTGTTCTTGGGAATGGAAATAAATCTTTTTTGAAGAAAGGGTGTTAATTTCTTTCCTTCCAATTCTTCATCAAAATGATACAGTACTGAATCCAACAATAACCAAGCTTGTTGATTAATAATAACCTCCGCATTCTTAAACATAAATTCCATGCGGTGCCCATCATATTTTAGGGTAGGGAAATAGCGTGTTTCATTCTCCGTTTTTCGGAAATGAAATAATATGGAAGTTGATTTTTCAGCAATTTTTAATTCTTGATCAGCAGGATACCCATCTTTACTCATTAAAAATAAGGGTTTATCGCCAATCAAATGGAGGATACTTAAAATACGTTGTTCTATTTTAGGACGAATAAAATCGTAAATTTTGGAATCGAAAATTTTGGTGAAATAATCTACTGGTCGAATTGCCTTTTTATGAAATCGCTTAATAATTTGCGTTTGTTCGATTTCATCAGCCCATTTAATTAACTGGTAATCAACCTCATCCAAAACAGCGCTAAATTCACTAACTGTATTGCTGAATACCCTTTTATACGAAAGGGAATAGCTCCCATTTTGATTTAAATAGACAATATGAGGCTCTATGAGAAAGCCTAAATAAGGATGCTTTCCTAAAGAATAAACTAAACGATAAGTTGATGAGTTATCTACCTGCTGCATAAAGCCATGTTGCTCTCAGAAAAAGCTACTAATATACATTAATTGGAGCTTTTTCTAAGAAAACAACAGATTAAATAATTAAGAAATTTTTACTTTACCGTTAAATACCTGAACCGCGGGACCTGATAAGTAAACTTGCGTAAACACATCTCCCGCTTTGTGGAAAGAAATTTTTAATTGTCCGCCAAGAACGCGAATTGGAATTTCTAAGTCGCCTTCTAAGCCTTCGGATAAGGCAACAGCCATAGCCGATGCCACAGCTCCAGTACCACAGGCATACGTCTCATCTTCTACCCCACGCTCAAATGTTCTTACAAAATAGCCCCCCTCTTCCTTTTCCACAAAATTAACATTAATGCCTTTGGGACCATACGTTTCATTATTTCGAATACTAGATCCATTTAAGTATACCGGATACGTTTCTAAGCCCGTGACAAATTGAACATAGTGGGGAGAACCTGTTTGTAAGACATAGGCCTCGTAATCTTTATGATATTCCCTAACATCTATCATCCCTAATTTAACTTCATTGGCAGAAATACTTGCATCATGGGTACCATCAACCGCCAAAAAGTCAGTGTTTTGTTGTATCACACCTAAATCCCGTGCGAAAGCGACGATACATCGACCACCATTGCCACACATCGAACCTTCTTGGCCATCGGCATTATAGTAAACCATTTGGAAATCATAATTATTATGTTTTTGAAGGAGCATTAATCCATCAGCACCTATTCCAAACCTACGATGACATAATTTTTCAATTAAATCATGGTTTTTAGGGTCAAAATCACCGTTTCTATTGTCGATTAATATAAAATCATTACCTGCTCCTTGGTATTTATAAAATTGAATTTCTTTTATCATGGTATTGAAAATCTGCTGTAAATTTAATATTCTTGTTACAATAAATCGAGCTTTTGTTAAATCATGTTAAATTAGAGACAAAGGATGTCCCCCTTAACATTATTTAACTGACAAAACTTGTGCTAAGCATTCTAATGGTATTACATTTGAATAAGAGTTGAAACAAGAATATATATAAAAGTTATAAAAAATATATGAAAAAGATAGGAGCAACATTATTAACAGCCATCATTGGAGGAGCGATAGCAGTAGGCGGGTTTAAGCTCTTTGAAAACAAACAGATGGATGGAATGACGTTTGAGGAACGTCAAAAAGTATATTTTGCCAATAACCCAGGAGCAGAAATTCTGTCTTCTACAGGGAATCCGGATTTTACACAAGCCGCTGCAGCAGTAGCTCCGGGGGTAGTTCACATTCAAGTGACTATGAGTAGCCGAAATTCTCGTGGAGGGGGTGGTGGAAGTGGCTCACCATTCGATATGTTTGAGGAATTTTTCGGAGCTCCTCAGCAACGTCGTGGTCAGCCTCGTCAAGCAACAGCTTCCGGATCAGGCGTAATTATTTCCCCTGATGGATATATCGTAACCAACAACCACGTAGTGGAAGAGGCTGATAAGATTGAAGTGATATTGACTGATAAAAGAAAATTTGAAGCGAAAGTGATTGGTCGCGACCCTAACTTTGATTTGGCTTTATTAAAAGTAAGTGCGACAAGTTTACCAATTGTTAAACTTGGAAATTCAGATAATGTACAAATAGGGGAATGGGTGCTTGCCGTAGGTTATCCATTAGGATTGCAATCTACAGTAACAGCGGGAATTATTAGTGCAAAAGGTCGTCAAATTGGCATCTTAGGTGAATCGCAACAACAACAACAACAACAACGCGGATATGGCTATGGTTATGGAGAACCTGAGCAAATAATCAACACGGCTGTAGAATCCTTCCTTCAAACAGATGCTGTAATTAATAAAGGTAATAGTGGAGGTGCATTAGTGAATGCAAAAGGAGAATTAATTGGAATTAATTCTGCTATAGCTTCCCCAACTGGAACCTATGCAGGTTACGGATTTGCAATTCCAATCAATTTAGCGAAGAAAATTTTAGATGACTTCAAAGAGTTTGGAAGCGTTAAACGTGGATATATTGGAATTACATTCAATGAAATGGATGATGCTATCCGTAAAAAAGCAGGCATTGAAGATGTAAATGGCTTGTATGTGAATGATGTTGTGAAAGGTGGAGCAGCGGAAGCTAGTGGCATTAAAGCTGGTGATATTATCACTAAAGTGGAAGGTAAAGTGATTTACGGTTCTCCTGATTTACAAGAGCATATCGCTAGATTACGCCCAGGTGATAAGGTTAAATTAACGTACAAACGTGGAGGTCAAGTAAAAGAAGTTAATGTAACGTTGAAGGGTGAAGAAACAAAAGCGAAAATAGCGGATGAGGAATCCAGTGCATCAGCCACTGAAATCTTTAATAAACTAGGTGCAAGTTTTGTTCCAGCGCCAGATTCACGAAAACAAGAATTAGGCATTAGCTCTGGTGTCGTGGTATCACAAGTGCACCGCGGTGGCGTATTCGAATACTTTGGAGTAGAACGCGGATTAGTGATTACCAAAATAAATGGTAAACCTGTTAATTCCGTAGATGATATTGAAACGGCTTTAGGTAGCACAAAACGAAATATTGTCCGAATTACTGGAGTACCTGAAAAAGGTAGTACGGTAGAATTCAATGTTCCTTTGCAGTATTAGATATACATAATTAAAAGAGGCTGTCTAAAAAG
>Ga0233369_1000518_pt1 | contig 15503 bp, 13 predicted proteins | sample ElkDunMinimDraft_26_FD_191537 | JGI IMG/M metagenome (GOLD analysis project Ga0233369, IMG submission 191537) | Fecal eukaryotic communites from dung pellets of Tule Elk in California, USA - Elk Dung D16 | ecosystem: Host-associated > Mammals > Digestive system > Large intestine > Fecal | place... | reverse complement strand
CGTCCCGGGCGGCGCCCAGCTCGTCCACGTCGTCCCGCTCACGCCCAGCCCCTGCCCGCTCACGCGCCCAGCTCCAGCCGGACGGTGGTGTACGACCGCGCCGGCAGGTCGACCTCGAGCCCGCGGGGGTGGCGCCGGACGCCGTCGTGAGCGACGGGCACGACGGCGTCCGGCTGATCGGGGGTGTTGTGCGCCTGGATCGTCGGTGCCGTCAGGACGCGGGCGGAGAACTCCGCGACCTCGCGGCCACGCAGGTCCAGCACGACCGTCGTCGGCGCGTCGGCGTCGAGGTTCGACAACGAGACCAGCGCCGTGTCGTCCTTGGTCGACGCGGACATCGACAGCAGCGGCAGCGCCTTGCCCTCGACGTCGCGCGTCGGGACCTCGCCCTTGACGTGGACCGTGAGCGCGGACGCGTCGTGGTGGCCGGTGTTCATCTCGAACACGTGGTACGTCGGGGTGAGGACCAGCGCGCCGGAGTCCGGGTCCGTGAGGATCATCGCCTGCAGCACGTTGACCGTCTGGGCGATGTTCGCCATGGAGATCCGCTGGGCGTAGCGGTGGAACGTGTCGAAGTGCAGGCTCGCGACCAGCGCGTCGCGCAGCGTGTTCTGCTGGTACAGGAAGCCCGGGTTGGTGCCCTCCTCGACGTTCCACCACGCGCCCCACTCGTCGACGACCAGGCCGATGCGGTGCTCGGGGTCGTACGCGTCCATGACGTTGGCGTGGCCGCGGACGAGCTCCTCGATCTTGCGGGCGCGGCGCATGGTGACGTACCAGTCGTCGGTGTCGAACGCGGTGGCGTGGCCCTTGTCGCTCCAGTCGCCGGACATCGTGTAGTAGTGCATCGAGATGCCCTGGAAGAACCCGCGCGGGTCGCAGCCGCAGCCCAGCTTCTGCGAGACCTTCATCAGCGTCTCGGTCCACGCGTAGTCGTCCGCGTTGGCGCCGGCGGCGATCTTGTAGACCGAGTTGCCGCCGTGGTTGCGCACGTAGGTGGCGTACTGGCGCGCGAGGTCGGCGTAGTGCTGCGCGGACATGTTGCCGCCGCAGCCCCACGGCTCGTTGCCGATGCCGAAGAACGGCAGCGCCCACGGCTCGTCGCGGCCGTTCTCGCGGCGCAGGGCCGCCATCGGGGAGTCGTCCGCACGGGTGAGGTACTCGACCCACTCGCTCATCTCCCGGACCGTGCCGGACCCGACGTTGCCGTTGACGTACGGCTCGGCGCCGAGCATCTCGCACAGGTCCATGAACTCGTGCGTGCCGAAGGAGTTGTCCTCGACGACGTCGCCCCAGTGGGAGTTGACCATGCGAGGACGCTGGTCGCGCGGGCCGACGCCGTCGCGCCAGTGGTAGTCGTCGGCGAAGCAGCCTCCGGGCCAGCGCAGGTTGGGGATGCGCAGCGCGCGCAGCGCCTCCACGACGTCGGTGCGGATGCCCCGGACGTTCGGGACCTCGGAGTCCTCACCGACCCAGAAGCCGCCGTAGATGCAGCGCCCCAGGTGCTCGGCGAAGTGTCCGTAGACGTGGCGGCTGATCGTCGGCCCAGGCAGGTCGAGGTCGATGACGGCAGTCAGGGAAGACACGGAGGTCCCTTCGGGTGATCGGCGCCGGGCCGTCATCGTTGACGACCGGCTGCGAACTTTATCGTTACACCCGCCAGGAAAGCGACCTTCTGAGTCGTTTTCAGAAAAGTCCAGCGGTCCCACACTCTGTGAGCGCTCACATCCATAGGGTGTCGGCATGCCCACTCTCAAGGACGTCGCCAAGGCGTCCGGCGTGTCCGTGATGACGGTCTCGAACGTGGTCAACGGGCGCCCCCGCGTCAGCGAGGCCACGCGCCGGCGCGTGCTCGCGGCGGTGGACGAGCTGGGCTACCAGGTCAACCTCACGGCACGCAGCCTGCGTGCCGGACGCAGCGGCACCATCGCGCTGTCGATCCCGCGCGCCGACCACCCGTACTTCGCCGAGCTCGCGGCCGCCGTCACCGACGCCCTGCGGCCCAGCGGACGCCACCTGGTCATCGAGCAGACAGGTGCGAGCCGCGAGGGTGAGCTGAGCGCGCTCTCACAGGCGCGCCTGCAGATGTACGACGGGGTCCTGCTGTCCGTGGTCGGCATGCGCGACTCCGAGGTCGCGCGCCTGCACAGCGAGCTGCCCCTCGTGCTCCTCGGCGAGAAGCCCATGCCCGCGCACCTGGACCACGTCATGCTCGGCAACGTCGAGGGTGCGCACCTGGCCACGGCGCACCTCATCGCCCGCGGCGCGCGACGCATCGCGATCGCGGGCGGTACGACCGACCCGGCCGACACCTCGATGGTCGGCATGCGCACGGAGGGCTGGCGCGCCGCCCACGCCGAGGCGGGGCTCGTCGCCGACGACGCCCTGGTGCTGCCGCCCGCGCACTTCGAGATGGACGAGAGCCGGGACCGGATCCGCGACGCGGTCGCCGGCGGGCTGCAGATCGACGCCGTGTTCGCCGTCACCGACCAGGTCGCGATCGGCGTCATGGCCGGCCTGTACGACTGCGGGCTGCGCGTGCCGCAGGACGTCCAGGTCGTCGGGTTCGACGACCTCGACGTCAGCAAGCACCTGCTGCCCGGCCTGACGACCATCGACCCGCGCCGCGACCTCGTCATCTCCCACGCGCTGCGCCTGCTGGAGCGGCGCATGTCCGGTGAGGAGGCGCAGGTCGAGCACCTCGTCATGCCCGTCCGCCTGGTGATCCGCGGCACGACGCGCTGACCACCCACCCCCACCCCGCCACGACGCCGAACCCCGGGTTCGGCACCGGGGGTGGGGTGGTCAGCGGGTCGCCATGTGACGGGCGCCTCGGAGGCCGAAGACGACCGCGGGGCCGATCGTCGAGCCGGGCCCGGGGTACGTGCGTCCCATGACCGAGGCAGAGCAGTTGCCCGCCGCGTACAGGCCCTCGATGACGCTGCCGTCCTCACGCAGCGCGCGGGCGTCGGCGTCGGTCACGACGCCGCCCTTGGTGCCCAGGTCGCCGATGACGACGCGGTAGGCCACGAACGGGCCCTTCTCGATCGTCCCCAGGTTGGGGTTGGGACGCACCAGCGGGTCGCCGTAGTACCGGTCGTACGCCGAGTTGCCGCGGCCGAACTCCCCGTCGACTCCCGAGCGCGCGAAGCCGTTGAACCGCTCGATCGTGCCGCGGAACGTCGCCGGGTCGACCCCCATGGCCTCGCCCAGGCCGGCGAGCGTCGGCGACTTGACCAGGATCCCCGCCTGCTCGCGCGCCTTGGTCATCCGCGGGTCCATCGCGAACATCCGCAGGTAGCGCCGGCCGTGGCGCGCGTCGAAGACCAGCCAGTACGCGCCGTCCTTGTCGTGCTCGAGCATGTGGTGCCCGAGGTCGACGTACGACTCGGACTCGTTGGCGAAGCGCGCGCCCTTCGCGTCGACCATCAGCGAGAACGGCATCGACCGCTCGCCGACGATGAACGCCGCGGGCTCACCGTCCACCTGCGCGATGGAGGCCCCCCACCAGGCGTCGTCGAGCAGCTCGAGCGCGGCACCGGCGCGGGACGCGACGTCGATCGGGTGCCCGACGTTGCCCGGGTTGCCCGACGGCGCGCCGTCGATGCCCTGGTACTTGCGCCGCCACTCGACGTTGGCCTCGAACCCGCCGGACGCGAGCATCACGCCGCGCGTCGCGCCGAGGCGCAGCGTGCGACCCTCCCGGGTCACGGTGATGCCGACGACCTTGCCGTCCTCGACGATCAGGTCCTCCATCGGGCTCTCGAGCCACAGGGGGACCCGGCCGTCCACGACGACGGCCTTGCAGAGCGACGTCGCGAGCGCGTTGCCGATGCCGACCAGCCGCTTGCCCGTCACGACACCGCCGAGGGCGCGGAACACGAACTGCGCACCGCGCACGAACCCGCCGGGTGTCGACCACGCCCGGCCGAGCAGCCAGACGTCGTCGGTCTTGGCGGGCAGCGGGATCGCCGAGCGCAGCGAGCCCCACCAGCCGCCGATCTTCCGGGAGTCCATCGGCTTGACCTCGATGGCGCGGCCGATCTTGCCGCCCGGACGCTCGGGGTAGTAGTCGGGGTAGTCGGCGGCGCGGACGAACACCATGCCGCGCTTCTCGGCGGTGGTGACGAAGTCCTCGACACCGTCGACGAACGCCTCCTTGCGCGCGCGGTCGGCGCCGCGGCCCGCGTCGCCGACGGTCGCCTCGAGGTACGTCAGGGCCTCGTCGCGCGAGTCACCCGCGCTGTCGCGACGCATGAGCGGGTTGTCGGGCAGCCACATGCCACCGCCGGACATCGCGCTGCTGCCGCCCCACTTGTCGGTGCTCTCGACCATGAGGACGCTCAGGCCCTCGTCGAGCGCCCCCATGGCGGCGGCGAAGCCGGCGGAGCCGGTACCGACGACGACGACGTCGTAGGTGTGGTCGTAGGACTGGTCGCGAGCGGCCACGGCAGGTCACATCCCCTCTAACCGGACAACACTGTCCGGATGATTGAATCGCCACTATGCCCACCAGCAACGGCCGGGTCAACAGAGGACCCGCAGCGGCCGCCGGCAACCGACGCGCGATCCTCACCGCAGCCCGCCGCCTGTTCGCCGCGCGTGGGTACAACGTCCCGATGAGTGCCATCGCGCAGGAGGCCGGCACGGGCCAGGGCGTCCTCTACCGGCACTTCCCGACACGCCTCGACCTCGCCCTCGCGGTCTTCGAGAACCACTTCGACGAGCTGACGACCATCGCGCAGGACGACTCCCCCGAGGCGTTCGGCCGGCTCTGGTCACGCCTGCTCGACCTGGTCGTCGAGGAGTCCGCGTTCATCGAGATGTTCATGGACGCGCGCCGGTCGATGCCGGACTACGACGGTGGCCACCGCCTGCGCGTCCTGGTCGAGACGACCCTGCCGCGCGCCCACGAGGCGGGCCTGGTCGCCGAGCGCGTCTCGACCGCCGACGTGCTGCTCGCCGTGCGCATGGCCTACGGGATCGTCGTGACGTCCGAGGGCGACGAGGACGTGCGCGCCGTGGTCGCCACGGTCCTCACGCTCGACGCCTGAGCGCCGCCGAGCAGGGACCGCGTCAGGAGCAGTAGTCGCACTGCCCCGTACCGGGCAGCGTCATCGAGCACGTCGGGCACACCGGGGCGACGCGCTCCGGCTCCGAGGCCCGACGCGGCTTGGCCGGGGCGGCCGAGGTCGACGTCCGACGCGCGCGGGGCGCCGCCGCCGCGCGGACCGCGGGCGCGGGCGCTGAGGACGTCACACCGGAGGGATCCGTCACGTCGAAGCCCCGCTTGCGCAGGATCGCGGCGGCCGAGGGCAGGCTGCCGTCCAGGTCGTCCGACGTGGCCATCCGACCCGTCGCGTACCGGTGCGCCACCCCGACGATCGCGGGCAGGTCGTACGACCTGCCCTCGTGCACCACGGCCCACTGCCCCGTGGCCGTGAAGCCGTACACCGAGAGGAAGTCCTCCTCACCGCGGCGGTCGCACTCCTCGATCGCCTGGAGGACATGCTGACGCGCGAGGGACGAGAAGGTGGCCACGAGCACGAGCCTACGTCGCCGGGCGACGGGCGGGACCTGCACGGACGGCGCGACTGGACGCCCGTCCACGGGCGCGCACCCGGCAGCACGGCTGTGACCTGGGCAGACGTCCGGACCTACGGGACCGCGAGGGAAGTCGCACATCTGCCGAGACATGCCTCACGGGCGCACGTCACGCCGCCGTGGGCTCCGCGGGCTCGAGCACGACGACGACGGTCTCGGTCCGTCGGTGTGCCGCGTACGCGTCGAACTTCGGGTCGAACCGCATCCACGTCCGCCACAGCCGCTCGCGTTCGGCAGGAGTCGCGGCGCGCGCACGCACGGCGCGCGACCCGTCGGGCAGGTCGACCGTCGTCTCGGGGTACGCCTGCAGGTTGAGCCACCAGGCGGGGTGGCCCTCGCCCCACCCGTTCATGGCGACGGTGACGACGTCCGGCCCGTCGAGGGCGTAGGCGAGGATGACCTGGTGCGGGTTGCCCGTGCGGCGCCCGACCGTGTGGAGCACCATCGTGCCGTAGCGGTCCTCGCGCGGCGGCCAGAGCCCCGCCCGGCCGCGCGACACCCGGAGGATTCCCCGGTGCACCCGCCACGCGGTGCGGACGAACCAGCGCGGCGGCAGCCACGGCCGGCGGTCCTCGGGTCGTGCGGTGGTCCCCGTGTCGCCCATGCTCGCCCTCCGTCGCTGCCCCCACGCCCGGCCGGACGTGGGGGAACGGTACCGAAGGGACGCACCGGGCATCTACGCCGGTGCGGACATCCGGGGACGGTCAGCGCCGCGCGTCGACGCGCGTGACGCCGGGATCGAGCCGGGCGTCCAGGAGGGCCTGGTCGGCCGTCATCAGCGCGACCCCCTCAGGCGTCGGACGGCGCACCGACGTCCGTCAGCCGCGGCGAGGCGTGCGGGCCCGTCCCCATCCCACCCGCGCCGACGGACTGCGGCACCACCCGCACGGGATGACCCCGGCACGTCGCGCGTCGACGGCGGGGCGTCGGGGTGCTGCGTAGGGTGGCAGAGGTGAGCCGGGAACCGGACGCGCAGGGGGCGCCCGGGGAGCTGGACGACCTGCTCCTCGACGCCAAGCTCGCCGTGCCCACGGTGGGTCACCCCGTGGTCAGCCGCGCCGCGCTCATCGACGCCGCCCGCGCCACCGGCCGCCGCGTCGTCGACGTGACCGCGCCCGCGGGGTACGGCAAGTCGACGCTGCTCGCGCAGTGGGCGGCGTCGGAGGACCGCGCCGTCGCCTGGGTCTCCCTCGACCGGCTGGACGACGACCCGCTGCACCTGCTGGTCGCGCTCGCGTCCGCCTTCGCCCGCGTGCACGGCGGCGACGCGCGCCTGGTGGGCGACATGGTGGGGACGCAGGCGTCGCTGCTCGGCCGGGCCGCGCCACGTCTCGCGGCGGCCCTGCGGACGAGCCCCGTGCCGTTCGTGCTCGTCCTGGACGACCTGCACGAGGTGCGCGCACCCGCGTGCCACGACGTGCTCGGCGTGGTGATCGCCGGCATCCCGCCGGGGTCCCAGCTCGTCACCGCCGGCAGGACCGCGCAGCCCCACCTGCCCCGGCTGCGCGCCGCGGGCGAGACCGTCGAGGTCACCGCGGAGGACCTCGCGCTCGACGTCAGCGGCACGCAGCAGGTGTTCGCGGCGTCGGAGGTCCCGATCTCGCACGCGACCGCCGTGGCCGTGACGGAGCGGACGGAGGGCTGGCCCGTCGGGATCTTCCTCGCGTCCCTCATCGCACGGGACGGCGTGGGTGAGGCCGCCGCGCTGACCGGTGAGGACCCGTACGTCTCCGACTACCTGCAGCGCGAGACGTTCGGGACGCTGCCCGAGCCGGTGCGGCGGTTCCTGCGGCGCACCGCGGTGCTCGAGGACCTCAGCGCACCGCTGTGCGACGCGATGCTGGGCGTGACGAGCTCGCGGCAGCTGCTGCGCGACCTCGAGGAGTCGCACGTGTTCCTCGTCCCGCTCGACCGCCACCGCGGCTGGTTCCGCTACCACGGCCTGTTCCGGGAGTTCCTGCTCGGTGAGCTGCTGGCCACCGAGCCGGAGCTCGCCGACCCGCTGCGCACGCGAGCGGCGGCCTGGTTCGAGGCGCACGACTCCCCCGCGCGTGCCGTCGAGCTCCTGCTGGCGACCTCCGACCGCGAGCACTGCGTGCACCTCGTCACCCGCATCGTGCTCACGCTGTTCCAGACCGGCCGGCTCGCGACGATCGACCGGTGGCTGCGCGCGCTCGGCGACGACGCCGTCGCGGGCCACCCCCCGCTCGCCGTCCTCGCGGGGTACGCCGCGGTGTACGGGGGCCGCCCGGTGGACGTCGAGCGGTGGGGTGCCGTGGTGGACGCCGTGACGTCGCACGACGACACCGACGACGGCGCACCGGCCTTCGCCGTGGCGCGCGCGATGTTCCACGGTCTGCGGTGCCCCGACGGGCCGGAGCGGATGGTGCAGGACGCGGACCTCGCGGTGGCCGCGGAGCCCGCGTGGAGCCCGTGGCGGCCGGCCGCGTTCGCGCTGAGCGGTGAGGCGCGCCTGCTCGTCGGCGAGCACCAGCGCGCTGCGCAGGACCTCGAGCAGGCGGCGGAGGCGGCCGCGGCGCTCGACGACTCCGACACGCTCGTGCTCGCCCTGGCCCACCTCGCGCACCTCGACATGGACCACGGCCGGTGGCGGCAGGCCGACGGGCGTGTGCAGCGCGCGCTCGCCGTCGCCGAGGAGCACCGGATCGTCGACTACCCGACGTGCGCCCTGGCGTTCGCGGCCGGTGCGCGCGTGCACCTGCACCGCGGCGACACCGACGAGGCGACGCGTCTGCTCACGCGCGGCATGCGCGCGCGGACGTCGTGCACCTACGCGTACCCGACCCTGGCGGTGCGGGTGCGCCTGCACCTCGCGCGGACGAGCTGGGCGACGGGCGACGTCGCGACCGTCCGGCACCTGCAGCGGGAGGTGGACGACGTCCTGCGGCACCGCCCCGCGCTGGGCGCGCTCGCCGACGAGGCCGCGGTGCTGCGCACGCTGCTCGACCCCGTGCGTCAGGCGCCGGCGCCGGGCGTCGCGGGGGGCCCGCTCACGCCTGCGGAGCTGCGGCTGCTGCCGTACCTGCAGACGCACCTGACCATCCGTGAGATCGGTGAGCGGCTCTTCGTCTCCCGCAACACCGCGAGCTCGGAGATCGGGTCCATCTACCGCAAGCTCGGCGTCTCGTCGCGCAGCGAGGCCGTACGACGAGCGGCGGCCGTCGGCCTGCTGGGGCCGTGAGGGGCCGACGTCGACGTGGTCGGCGACGACGTTCATGCGTTCTGGATGACGACGTCCCGTCCTGCGGGTCCGAGGCTGAGCCCGGACCTCGGGTCGCCGGCGAGCGGACGACGGCGGACGGGGCACGGGGGAAGGACGGTGCACCATGACGCAGGACCTCATCGATCCCGCCGACATCGGGGATCTTCAGGACACCGGGCCGATCGACTACTTCGTCGTGGAGCTGCCGAACGAGGGCATGCGGGGCGAGGCGTTCGGGCTGCTGGTCGACCTCGTGGACCGCGGCCTGATCCGGGTCCTCGACCTGGTGGCCGTCCGGCGCGAGCTCGACGGCTCCGTCTCCGCGATCGAGCTCACGGAGCTGCCCGACGGGTTCACGGAACTCACGGTCTTCGACGGTGCCCGGTCCGGGCTGCTCGGCCAGGACGACCTGGACGAGGCACTGCAGGCCGTCGAGCCCGGGTCGACAGCGGCCGTGCTGGTCATCGAGAACGTCTGGGCCGCGCCCTTCGCGACGGCGCTGCGCCGCAGCGGCGCCCAGCTCGTCGCCAGCGGGCGCATCCCCGTGCAGGCCATCCTCGCCGCGCTGGAGGCGGCCGAGGCCGACGCCGGCTGACCGCTCACCCACCCGGACGCACCACCTCTCGGAGAGGAACTCCCATGCCAGGACTCATCCGCGGCGTCGCGCGCACCGCCGCCATCGCCGGGACCGCGACCGCCGTCTCCAACCGGGTCTCACGCCGGCAGGCCGGCCGCTGGGCCGCGCAGGAGGCGCAGGCGGCACCCCCACCACCGCCCGCCGCGACCTACCCTGCCGCGACGTACCCCGCCCCGCCGGCCCCGGCACCCGCCGGCCCCGACGCGACGATCGCGCAGCTCACGCAGCTCGCGGCGCTGCGTGACCAGGGTGTGCTCAGCCCCGCCGAGTTCGACGCGCAGAAGGCGCGCATCCTCGCGGGCTGAGCCGTTCGGGTCCGCCGTGCGGTCGCATCCCTGCTCCCGGTGCGCGCGTCACCCGTCCGTCGGGGGCTCGAACCGCACGTCGGTCTCGATGCGGCCGTCCGGCCGCCCCGCCCACCCCAGCGTCACCGGCTCGCCGGCGCGCAGGTCGTCCGGGTGCAGTGCGACGAACCGGTAGTGCCGCTCGTCGAGGGCGCTGACCTCCGTCACCGGCACGTCGCCGACGTACAGCACCGGCCCCAGGTCCCGCACGGGCAGCGGGCCGTCGGTCTCGACGACGATCTCGACCGTCGCGTCGCGCGCAGGCAGCCGGGACTCGAAGTTGCGGTGCGCGGGCGGCTCGAGGCGGACGCGTCGCACCTCGACGCCCAGCACGGCGGGCAGCCGGAAGTCCGGACGGGGCCCGCGGGGCTCACGTCGGCCCGGGTCGTCGGCCATGGCGGTCCTCCTTCGGTGGGTGGTGCGTGGTCACGGGGTCACGATCTGGAGGTCGTCGAACGCGAGCGGGCGCCCGTCGTCACGGTCGGACCGCAGGTGCAGCGCGACGACCTTGCGCAGGTCCAGCCGCCGGGGCCCGACCGCGCACCGGGGGTTGAACCGCAACGTGGACAGCATCGTCTTGGACTGGCCCGGGCGCTCGAAGGGCCGCGGCACACCGCCGACGGAGTCCGCGTCGATCCAGCCGACCTGCCCGGCCGCGTCCTCGATGCCCAGCTCGAACCCGGTGCCGTCCTTGGCGACGCCGCCGTCGACGACCTCGGCGACGCGCAGCCACACCTCCCGGCCGCGCAGGTCCTGGGTGCCGACCTCGGACCGGAAGTCCGCGCCGCGCTCCTTCGGCTCGAGGACCATGCCGACCGTCAGGCCGAAGAAGCTCGCGTTGAACGCCGCCGGCACCTGGTCGAACGGGAACTCGTCGGCGATCGCACCGCCCGTCTGCGTCGTGGGCAGGCCGAGGGAGTTCGTGCTGATCGTGTTGCCGTCGTCGTGGTGGTCGACGTCGAGCTGCTTGGCCACGCGGTACGCCAGGTGCACCACGTTCGTCTGCACGCCGACGGGCTTGACGGTGCCCAGCAGGTACGCGGCGCTGCCGTCGCCCAGCAGGGTCGAGCGGAACAGCGCCGAGCCGTACACGTCGAGCACGCGCTCGTGCCCGCCCCGCGACAGCACGGCCGTGACGCCGTCGTCGAACGCCCACTGCCGGTTGAAGAAGTTGTGGTTGGTGGCGTGCACGTAGACCTGCGACGTGAACGGGTCGGGCGTCGAGGTGTCGTAGAACTGGGCGCCGTTGTTGTCGACGACGTCGCCGTCTGCCGCCGGCAGGATCGTCGAGAACGCGTAGCCCGCCGGGCCGATCGTCGACATGCCGGCCCAGTAGCGGAAGTTCGTCGGGGCCAGCGCCAGCACCGCGCGGATGGTCACGCCGATACTGCCGATGACCGTCGGGACCGTGACGACCGCGTCGCCGCCGCGCGAGTGGCCCATGAGCCCCAGGCGGTCGAAGTCGAGGCGGTCGGTGAACGTGGTGCCCGGGGTCGCGTCCAGCGTCTGGAAGTGCCGGATCGTGTCGATGACCAGGTCCGCGCGGTCCTCGATGTTGCCGACGCCGGACGAGAAGCCGTTGAGCGCGTTGCAGTCGACCGAGATCGCGACCATGCCGGCCTTGGCCAGGCTGTGCTGGAAGTAGTCGTAGCCGAGGTAGCTGGGGTCGGCCGGGTCGTGGTTGCCGTGCGCCATGACGACGACGGGCACGCGCCCGACCTTGGCCAGCGCCTCGTTGAACGGCTGGTCCTGCCCGTCGTCCTGCGCCGGGTAGTAGACGCTGCCGCGCACGGGGCCGTCCGCGTACTCGCTGTGGCCGACCGGGAACAGGTCGAGCGCGGAGGGGTCGCCGGCGAACGGCGGGTCGACGCACGCGACCGTGAGCTGGAGCGCGAGCTGCCCCGTGCACCCGGGCAGGGACTGCGTGACGTGCACGGTGTCCCCCGCGACGAGCGTCGCGGTGAGCTGCACGGCGGGCGCGCTGCCCAGCCCGACCTGCACGAGGTTGCGGTACACGCGGATCGTCGCACCGGGCGCCGACGACGTGATCGTGACCTGCGTGTCGCCGGCCTGGACCGGTCCGACGGTGGGAGCGGGCAGGCTGCCGCAGGGCTGCACGGTGCCGTCGCCGGGGTCGCTCGGCGGGTCGGTGGGGCACAGCTGCTGCGTCGCGGTGAAGGTCTCCCCGGCGCTGAACGCGGGTGACAGGCCGATGAGCAGCGAGCCACCCCAGCAGCGGAACGTGCCGACGGGGGCCGCGCCGCGGACCAGGGACACGCGCGCGCCGTTGGCGATGTTCGTGATGCGCAGCTGCTCGCCGCCCGCGTAGATCGTGTCGAAGCCGGGGGTCGGCAGCGGCGACGGCCCGGGCACGACGTCGTGCTCGACCGACGGCGGGCCGGGGATCTTGCACAGCTCGGTGTGCGCGCGGACCTTCTGGCCCAGCAGGTAGAACGGGTTGACGTTGACGCCCTGCTGCGGCGTCGCGCACCCGTCGACACGGCCGACCTCGGTGCCGTCGGCCGTGATCCACACGTTCGCGCCGCCCAGCAGGTTGCCCACGCCGGTGCGCGACCCGCAGGTCAGCGGCGGTGCGGGGTTGACCTGGGGACGCGGCGGCCCGGCCGGGAAGTCCTGCAGCATGTCGCGGACCTCGACCAGCGGGGACCAGTCGGACACGACCCCGCCGGACTCCTGCCGCACGCGCGCCTTCTGGCCGGCCACCAGCGGCGCCGGCAGCGCGAGCGTGGCACCGACGGGCTCGGGGAAGCCGACCGTCTGCGCGGCCACCGACACCCCGTCGAGCTCGACCTCGACCTTCGCGTGCGCCACGAAGCCGAGCACCGTGACGGCGGTGGCGCACTGGTACAGCGGCTCGGCGAGCCACGGTGGTGACAGCAGCCGGGGGTCGTCCTTGAGGTCCAGCCGCTCGACGTGCACGACGGTCTCGTCCATGGCCCGCGCCCTTTGCTCGACACCGAGTGGAGGTCGGTGGGAGGAGCGCCGCGGCGGCGGCACAGATACGGCCGGTCCGCCATGTCACCCGGGTGACCCGTCGGACCCGTCCGGGCGGACGCGCCTGACCAGGCCACGTTTCACGTGAATCGTTTACCCGCAGCGCCCCGCGACCCGGCTCCCGAGACGTCTGCGCCTGTCAGCCGGCGAACGGCAGCACCGGGCGTCCCGGGACGTCGACGCGGACGCGGAACAGCGCACCGGCCTCGGGCTCCGGGTCCTCGAGGTGCTCGCGCGACGTCGAGATGTAGAGGTCCCGCAGGTCGGGGCCGCCCAGCGTGCAGGCCGTCGTCAGCCGCACGGGCACCTCGACCTCGGCGAGCACCTGCCCCGACGGTGACACGCACCGGACCGTCCCGGCACCGTTGAGCGCGACCCACACGTTGCCTGCGGAGTCCACGACGAGCCCGTCGGGGTGCTCGTCGGGCCCCGTGACGAACGGGCGGCGGTGGGTCAGGCGCCCGTCGACGACGTCGAACACGTCGGTCCGCCCCGTCGCGGTGTCGTCGTAGTACGCGCGCGTGCCGTCCGGGGAGAAGTCGATGCCGTTGGAGATCGTCACGTCGTCGAGCACGACCTCGACCTGCCCGTCCGGTGCGATCCGGTACAGCGTCGCGCCGCCGGGGCGCGCGTCGTACGCCATCGACCCCGCGTACAGCGCGCCCCACGGGTCGCACCCGGCCTCGTTCAGCCGCACGCCCGGGTCGGACCACAGCTCCGGCAGCGGCACGGGCAGCGCGTCCGGGCCGTCCGCGAGCCCGATCCCCCGCTCGAGCCCGACGACGTACCCGCCGCGCGTGCGCGGCCGGACGAACGCGGCCACGTCGCCGACGTGCAGCCGGTCCACCGACCCGTCGTCGCGCAGCGTCAGGAGGTCACCCGCCAGCAGGTCGACCCACCGCAGCCCGCCCCACGTCGGTGACCAGCACGGACCCTCACCGTGGTAGGCGACGGCGTCGGTGACCTGCTCGGCTCGCAGCAACGGGTTCTCCTCGGGGCGGGGGTGGGCGGGGTGGGTCCGAGCCTCGCGCGGACGCGCACGGGACGCACGTCGGCGCGCGGGCCGGGCAACCACGCGCACGCCCGCCGTGCGGGTACGGTCGCGGCGACGGGGGGAGAGCACGTGGACGGCACCGACGGCGGGCTGCACGCGGACGACGTCGTCGTCGACTGCGGACACTACGTCGACGGGCGGCGCGCACCGGGCCGCCTGCCGCTGGGGCGCGCCGGCGACGTGGCGCGCGAGAGCGGCGGGTTCGTCTGGCTGGGGCTCGAGGCGCCGACGGTCGCGGACGTCAACGAGGTGGCGGGCGAGTTCGGCCTGCCCGCACTGGCGGTCGAGGACGCGGTCAAGGCCCACCAGCGCCCCAAGCTCGAGGTGTACGACGACGTGGTGTTCGTCGTGCTCAAGCCCGTGCGGTACGTGGACCACGACGAGGTCGTGGACGTCGGGGAGATCGCGCTGTTCCTCGGCCGGCACTTCGTCGTCACCGTGCGGCACGGCGAGAGCGACGTGCTGCGGCGCGTGCGCGAGGAGCTGGACGGCGGCGAGGGCCCCGCGGCCGGCTTCGGGCCCGCCGGCGTGCTGTACCGGGCGGCCGACCTCGTCGTCGACGGCTACGAGTCGGCGCTCGGCGAGATCGACGTCGACGTGGACGACATCGAGGCGCGCGTGTTCGGGCCGGGGCAGGTCAACCACGCCGAGCGCATCTACAAGCTCAAGCAGGAGGCGGCCGAGGTGCGCCGGGCGGTGCTACCGCTCGGACGCCCCCTGCAGCGGCTGGTCGACGGCGACGTCCCGCACGTGCCGCCGTCCTCCGCCCCCTGGTTCCGCGACGTGCAGGACCACCTGCTGCGGGCCGCCGACGCGGTGGAGGCGGTCGAGCGGCAGCTCGGCGACGTGCTGCAGGCCAACACCGCGCGTGTGACGGTGGCGCAGAGCGAGGTCGCGCTGCGCCAGAACGGCGACATGCGCAAGATCTCCGCGTGGGCGGCGATCGCGCTGGTCCCCACGGCGATCGCCGGTGTCTACGGCATGAACTTCGCGTACATGCCCGAGCTGACGTGGCGGTACGGGTACTTCGTCGTGCTGGGCACCATCGCCGCGGCGTGCGTCGGGCTGCACCGCCTGTTCCGCCGCAACGGCTGGCTCTAGCGGACCTGACCCTCGGCCGCCCTTGACCCTGACACGGTGACAAGGTCCACGATGCCGGCAGGAGGTGGTCGGCATGACCCGCACGGCACCCGTCCCCGGGCTGCGGGACGCGCTGACGGCGTCCGACGCGTCGACGCGGCTGCGCGCGGCGCTCGCGGCGGGCAGCACCCCGGCCCCCGCGCAGGTCGACGTCCTGGTCGAACGGTGCGCGGTGGAGCCGGACTTCTCCGTGCGGGACATGCTGACCTGGGCGCTGACCCGCCACGACACGTCGGCGGTGGTCGAGCGCGTGCTGCCCGAGCTGGCGTCCGACGTCGCGCAGGCCCGGGCGCAGGCGCTGCACACGCTGTCGAAGATCGGACGCCCGGACACGTGGACCGCGATCACGCCGGCGCTGCTGCGGGACGACGACGCCGAGGTCGCGCGTGCCGCGTGGCGCACGGCCGCCGGGCTCGTGCCCGCGGGCGGGGAGGCCGCGCTGGCGGGCGCGTTGGTCACCCAGCTGGGCCGTGGCGACCGGGACGT